>Ga0316226_1000921_pt1 | contig 35002 bp, 29 predicted proteins | sample TBH18017metaG_FD_206009 | JGI IMG/M metagenome (GOLD analysis project Ga0316226, IMG submission 206009) | Freshwater microbial communities from Trout Bog Lake, Wisconsin, USA - TBH18017 | ecosystem: Environmental > Aquatic > Freshwater > Lake > Hypolimnion/Profundal zone | place: USA: Wisconsin...
ATGACGCGGTCAATCAGCCGGTGCTGCCCCTGCGCGCTAAACTGCGCGAAGGCGTCGCGCGTGACCAGCAGCCGCGCGCCGTAGTATTTGGTGAGCGCCTCGACGCGCGCGGCCTCGTTCACCGTGTCGCCGACAAGGCCGTAGTCCAGCCGCAGCGCGGAACCTTTGTTGCCCACCAGCACGCCGCCCGCGTGCAGCGCGACGCCGTAACCAAAAAGTTTTTGCACCTCCGGCGTCAGCGTGGCGCGCAAGTCTTCCATCGCGCGGATCAATTTTTGCGCGGCGCGGCTGGCGCGGTCGGCGGCGTCCGGCTGTTTTTGCGGCGCGCCCCAGTAGCTTAAAAACTGGTCGCCGAGAAAATGTTCGAGGTTGCCTTCTTCGCCCATGATCGCGCCGGTCTGCGCCTCGAAAACCTGGTTGAGCAGGTCGAACATCCCCTTCGGGCCGAGCGCCTCGGCGAGCGGCGTAGAATTGCGCAGGTCGGTCAGCAGCAGGACGACGTTGGCGCGGCGCGGTTCCATCGAGCCGGGGTCGGCCAGCACGGCGTCGAGCACGCGCGGCGAAAAATAAAGTCCCATCGTGTGTTTTAATTTCATGCGCTCCAATCGTTCGACGACAAAATCGTAAACGAGCGCGGCGAGGCCGATGACGGCAAGCACGAGCAAGGGATGAATTATAGGAACAATTAAATTGGCGTGGTCGAAAGAAATTTTTGCGGCGAGAAAACCGCCGCCGCCAAGAATAAAAATTGCCACGAGCCGTTTCACCGGCGCGCGCATGAATTTGCACAACGCAGCGGCGAGCAAGCCGGCGAGCGCGATAAATAAAGCATTGGCGAGCGGCGGCGTTTCGCGCAGAAACTCGTTGTGCAGCGCGGCGTTTATGATTTGCAGGTGGATTTCCGGGCCGGGCATCTCGTCGCGGAACGGCGTGCGGTGGAAGTCCTGAAAAATGTTCGCCATCGGGCCGATGAGGACAATTTTTCCGCGAAAGGCTTCGCCGCCGGCAAAGTTGCTTTGCCAGATTTTCGGTGTCAGCACGTCGGCGATGGAAATGACCGGCCACGTTCCCGGCGGGCCGGTGAAGCGGATGTCCGTCCATCCGGGCAACGCGGGAATTTTTTCCGGTTCTCCAAATTTAATTACGGCGCGGGCGTCGAACGATTCGACGATGGCGGACGGCGCGGCGTTCACGGCGTCGCCGAGTTCGTGGTTCGTGGCGCGGAAACGGGCGCGGCGGAAAACGTCATCGTCGTCCGGCCAGATGTTGACGTAGCCGACGCGCGAATCGAGCGCGGCGGGCTGGCTGGGGAGATCGGGAATGATGGAAGTATTCGGCGCAGTGAGATGCGTGAGGATGCCGCGATCAGTTTCCACCGGGCTGAAATTGCTGCCGATGACGACGTGGTCGCCGTATTTTTCCAGCACGGCGCGCAGTTCCGCGTCGCCGTCGGATTCCGCGCCAAAGACCAAATCAATCACGATGGTCTTGGCACCGGCGTTGGCGAGCTGTCCGATGAGCGCGGCCCAGACGCGGCGCGACCATGGAAAACGCCCGCGCAATTCGCCGAGCACGGGATTGTTCGTCGCGTCGTCGGGAAAAATCACGTCGTCGTAGCTCGGCCGGTCAATGCCGATGAGCACGAGGTTGGTGTTGGCGGGCGTGAAGCGTCCGGTCCGCGCGAAAAAATCCTGGAGATAATTGTCCGCGTCCTTGAGCGGGGCGTCCAGCGGTTCCGGGCCGAGAAAATTCACAGCCAGCACGGCGAGCGTGATGGCCGCGCACAGGCCGGCGATGACGGAGGCGCGGCGCAGGCCGGGGCGGCTGGAATTATTTGCGGGCATCGCGTTTGATGGTTTGACTTCTCGGCGGCAGAGGCGTAAAACAGAATCAAATTAGACAGGTTTTAACATGAAAACAATTTTTCTTATCGCGATTCTGGCGGTCGCGTGCCGCTTTTCCGGCACAGCGGCGCCGCTGACGGAAAGCACGTTCACGGAAATCATCAATGAGGTCAACACCTTGTCCGCCGCCGGCGACGCGACGTCGGCAAAGTCGGGCGAGATCCTGAAGGCGCCGCAGCGCGTCCGCACCGGCCCGCAGTCGCGCGCGGAGCTGACCGCGCCGGACCAGACCATCACGCGCGTCGGCGCGAACACGGTTTTTTCCTACGCCGACAGCGGACGCACGCTGAACCTGGAGCAGGGCAACGTGCTGTTCCACGCGCCGAAAGGCTTGGGCGGCGGCACGATCAAGTCCGGCGGCGCGGCGGCGGCGGTGCTGGGCACGACGGTGACGGTATCGGCGACGACGGGCGGCGGCTTCAAAGTAATTTTGCTCGAAGGCAAGGGCAAGGTGACTTTGCCCAACGGAAACTCTGTCACGCTCAAGGCCGGGCAGGAAGTTTTTGTGCTGCCGGGCGGAACGGAATTCAGCAAGGTGTTCGACATAAATTTGGACAAGCTCGTTGACGGCTCGCTGCTGGTAAAAGGATTTTCGCATGAGCTGTCGTCCTTGCCGCTGATCCTGGCGGCCATTCAAAATCAAGATGCCCAGATCAAATCCGGCGCGGCGTCGGACACCGGCCAGCCGCCGGAATTTTTCCTGCCGCCGCCCGCGCCGGGCAACGGCCAGAACGTGCTCGACCCCGCCACCTACCAGACGGCGGCGCATACGCCGCTGAACGGCCGGCAGTTTGAGGCGCTGCTCGGCAATGGCACCACCAAACCGCCCAGCAACATCAGCCCCGGCGGACGCCCGGTGGTGACCATCGCCGGACATTAATTTTTAATCTGCCATGAAAACGAAATTTATTTTCCTCGCGGCGGCGGCGGTGCTTTTCACCGCGCTGAACACGTTCGCGCAGATGCCGAACGCCAGCCAGCAGGCGGATGCCGTCCAGCAGCGCCGCCAGCTCGAGCAGGCCGCGCAAATGATGATCGCCACCAATGCCGTGCCGGAACTTTACGCCGGCGAGTCCGGCGACGTCGGCCCGCAATCCGTCCTGCAAACCAAGCCGCGCCGCACCTACATCCAGGCGTTTGCCGACGTGCAGTATTTTTACACGGACAACATGTTCCTCGCGAACCAGGACAAGCAGGGCGCCGACGTCCTCGTCAGCACCGTGTCCGCCGCGATTGCGCCGACGCCGTATGAGTTTGCGGACGGGCAGCTCGCGCCGCGTCTCGGCGTCCAGCAGCAGTGGTTCACCTACGGCCTCGCCAGCTCGGCGAAGGTCGGCGCCTACAACTTCACCACCCACACGTTCAAGCAGGTCAATATCGGCCAGTTTGATTTCAACGCGCTGACCGCGTTCACCGACCTCGCGTGGAGCCGGGACAACTGGACGTTCACCCTCGGCGGCTTTTACCGCCAGCTCAACGACTCCGACAACGGCACCGCTTTTTACAAGGAATCCGTCCCGGGCTGGGCGGTGCGCCGCGATTTTTTCACCAGCGACAAAACCGTTTTGTCCATCGGCTACGAAGGCGACTACCGCCTGACCGACACCCCGAACGTGCCGCCGAAGACCGGCAGCGATTTCAACGACCGCGTGGACAACAGCCTCGTCGTCGCCGGCAGCTGGCGCTTGTGCCGCCACGCGATTTTGCAGCCGTCCTACCGTTTCCAACAGACCCATTTCACCGCCGCCACCCGCGATGACTATCTGAACATCTTCGGCCTCGCGCTTTACATCCCGTTCAACGACTACGTCACGCTGCGCACCTATGTCAGCTACGACATCCTGAAGACCGACGGCTTCTATGTGCAGAACAGCCAGACCCTCAACGCCGGCGGCGGGCTGAACCTCACCGTCCGTTTCTGAAATAAATTTACGGCGCCGCGACCGGCGGCCGATGGTAGGTGTGGCACTCCGCGCAGGAATCCGCCACGCCGCCGCGCGGGCTGTGGCAGATTGCGCACGTTTCCTTCGCGGGCAATAAAACATCCGCCGTATCCTTGCTGTGAACCGCGTCGTGGCACTGCGCGCAGGCAATGTTCGCGTGCGCCGCGTGGTTAAATTTCGCCTGCGCCAGCCAGCGTTCCGTCTGCATTGGCTTGGTGATTTCCGGCGAACCGATGCTCGAATTTTTTACTTCGTGGCAATACGCGCAGCCGGGAAAAATCGCGCGCGTCGCGCCGCTCACATTGCCCACATTTATTTCCGGCGCGGTCGTGGACGTGCTGAGGAAAATTCTTTTTTCCAAATCCACGCCGCTGCCGAATTGCGTCCGCAAGCCCGTCAGTTTTTGCTGAACGAAACTGTTTTCATCCGCGACATTTTGCTTCGCCGCCAAATCCAAATACTGTTTCGGCAAACTCCGCAGATACGCCGACACAAATTCCGCGCTGCCGTGCGGCAGTTGCAGTTCCGGTGTTTGCGGATCAAACTGCAGCGAGTGGCACACGCGGCAATTTTTCTCGAACGCCACCGGCTTCATGAACGTGCCCGCCGCATCCGGCGAATGACAAAACGCGCAGTCCAGCTTCGCGCCGCCGGGCAGTTTTGGAATCGTCGCGCCAGTCAAATGCAGCGCGTGATTAAATTTCAGCGTGTCCGAATCGCGCAATTTTTCCGTGATGAATTTGAACTGTGGGTGGTCATCCGCAAAGTGATGAATAACATATGCGTGATACCCCAAATCTCTTCCAAAGGCAGCAATCCTCTGCTTTTGAACATCACCGTGACAAAAATAACAGTTCGCGTCGGTCGTCGCCGCCATCACCCTGCCTTGGTGCTCCGCGTGGCAGAACGAACACGAAACCGGCGGCGCACCCGGCTGGTGGACATTTCTGCCTACATGACATTTCAAGCACGACGCATCAATCATCGTCGGCTTCGCCGCAGGTTCGCCCGCGAGTTTTTTCAAATCCAAAATGCCCGGCTCCGCGTTCAGCGCGGCATTCACAATTCCATTCGGCCCGGAATTTCCCGCGACGTGACACGCACCGCAGCTTTGGTTCAAATGATTCGTCACCGCCAGCGCGGCAAACGCCGCGCCGGAATGCGGATCAGAAATTGTCCCGGGACTGATGAAATTATTCCGCCACGGCGGATTGCCGAGCACAACCAGCAGCACCGCGCACGATGCGGCGATGACCGCGAGCGTCATGCGCCCGCGCCACACGCGCAGCGTCGGCACGGGCGAACATTTGGCGATTGGCTTGCAGCAGCTTCCATCCGGCAGCGGGCCGGACTCGCATTCGCCGCCAGTCCGCGTGCAAACCCAGCGGCCTTTCGTCTCGCCCGGCAAGGTTTTCAAGGCCGGCTTGCACTCGGCGGTCGCGCGGCAGCGGCCTTTCGCATCCGGGCCCTGGCGGCACGCATTGCCGTCGCAGGCGTGGCCGCAGATCCAGTCCTGGTTGGGCCGCGCGTAATTCTGCGCGTCAAAATCCGGCGCTGGCAGCTGCACGCTCATCGCGCACCTCCTGAAAATCCAAAGACCAAGATGATGTGCAGCGCGGTGAAAATTAAAAGACCGTAGGTCAGCGGAATATGGACGAACAGCCACAGTCGCAACGATAGTTGCAGCGCGCGGTGATAATCCAGCCCGTCCTTCTGCCGGACAAGCGTGGAAAGTTTTTCAATTTTTTCGCGCCCGGCGTCGTCGGCGAAACGGCGCAAGTCTTCCAGTTCGGCGAGCAAGCCACTGACTTCCCGGCGCGATTCAGCGAGATGTTTCCAAAAATCTTTTGGCCCGGAGAAAAATGCCGCGAGCCGCTTCGTGTAAAATTCCGCGATGACGAGCGACTTTCCATCCTTGCCCAGCGCCAGATTTTCCGCCTCTGTTTTCAGCGCGTGGCGCAGCGCGGGAATTTTTTCAAAGATGACCTCGCCACCGCGCGTTGCTAGCCGGCGCGGCAGCACGCGGCTGAAAAATAGCCCGACCATGCCGCTGCCGCTGACCAGCACGAACAGCCACGCCAGCACGACCTCAAACCAGCCATGCGGCGCGCGAAAATTCAGGTGGATGAGAAACAGCAGCGCCGTGAAGAAGCCGAGGTAGATGTGGATTTGCAGCCACGTCTCGGATTTGCCGAGCGGCAGGAATGGCAATTTTTTCCGCACATTGTAGATTGTCAGCACAAACATCCCCGCGAGCAGCGTCCAGCCGGTGAGATAGGCGTAGTTCGGCAGCGCGTTGAATTTTTCATTCAGCCACAATGCTCCTACCGTCGCGGCGATCAGCGCGAACAGGCCGAAAATAAATTGTCGGCGAAAGCGTTTCATAACTTCAGCCACTTCGATAACGCGTCGAGATTATTCAGATTCATCCGTTCCAAAGCTCCGTGCGGGCATGCGCGTTCGCATGCGGGGTCGCCGTGATTTTCCACGCAGAGGTCGCACTTGGTCGCCTTCGTGATGGGTTTCATTTCCTGGTCCACGAGCAGTTCGCCGCGTTCGTCGCGCGCCTCGACCATGCGGATGGCGTCGTAGGGACAGTTTGTGAAACACGATTTGCAGCCGATGCACGTCGCGGGATTGATGACAACCTGCCCGGCAAAAGACTCGCGATGGATCGCGCCGGTCGGGCAGCCGATCATGCAGACCGGGTCGGCGCAGTGCATGCAGGCGTTGGCGATCATCAGCCGTCCGGCGCTCGGCCCGGCGCGCAGAAAGCGCGGGTTGTTGTCGTGCGTCGAGGCGCAGGCGCGCACGCAATCGTCGCAGCGCGTGCAGCGGTCGAGGTCAATCACCATCGAGGCCGTGCCGTTGAAAAAACGGTTCTCGGTGAGAAATTCCAAAATCTCCGCGCCAACTTTTTCGCGCGCGCCGGTTTCTGGCGGCGCGGAATCAAAATCGTCTTTTGCTTTTTCGACGAGCGGCGGCAACTCATTTTTCGGCAGCGATGGCAAAACGATTTCTTCCATCACGCGCGTCGGGATGATGAGCAGATGCGTGTAGCCGATGGCGCGGAGCGAGAACTGAATGTTCACCGTCGCATCTTTGTTCCGCCAGTTGTGGGCGATTTCGTTCAGTCCGAAAACTTGGCCGGCGCCGATGTAATTCAACGTGCGCTCGCCGCCGCCGAATTTCTGGCTTACGCGCGCGAAGCCGGCGCGCAGCAAAACGATCCCGTTCGGATAATCACCTTCGCCAACAATGACGGGCTCTTTCTCCGGTCGCACGCTGCCGGATTGCGCGAGGCGTTTGTATTCGCCCGACCAATCGTAGTCGCCGTAGGTCGAAAATTCCACGGCCTCGGCCACGCGGTCGAGCTGTTCTTTCGAGAGATTTTTGAAGAGCGGCGTGGCGCGGAGATACGAGGCCAGTGCTCGTTCGCGGTAAATCTTGTTGATGTGCGCGCGGAGCGCGTCGTCGTATTTCATCAGGTCGCGCAAGCCCTGCCAGCGGATTTCCAAAAGTTCCGTGTCGTCGCTGTCGGCAAAAATCGTCGAGGTGCGCGCCATGCGGCTCAGCGCGGCGATTTCGCCGAAAAATTCTCCGGCGGTCATCTGCGCCGTGCGGTGCTGGTCCAAAATGCGCGGCACGTCTTGCAAAAAAACGCGCGTCTCTTTTTCATTCTGCCGGGCGCTGACGCCGGAACTTTGTCCCAGCAATGTGCGTGGCAACATTTCCGGCGGCCGTGAGCGGTTCCAGAGTTGCGCCAGCGTGCGGAAGACGCCTTTTTTGTTCGTTGCCTGCCGGCCAAGCAGCGACGGCGGGAGATCCGGCTTCAACACGACGCGCGCTGCGCCCTGCAAAATCAAAAACGCCGACGTGCCGTAGTCGCCCTGGCGCATGATGATTTCGCCTTTGCGAAATTTCAGCACGCGCGCGTCGTTGCGGAGAATTTCGCGGAGCGGCGTGCGTTTGGGAAATTTTTCCGCGCTCATCCCGCTGAACGGCGCGGTGGCGAGCAGGCGGTCCACCGTCGCGTCCGTCATGTCCGCGTCGAACGCGGCGTCCCAGCGCTGCGGGCGTTCGAGGATGGTAGGGGCGGCGGGCATTTCAGGCGTCAAGCACGAGGTCGTTTTTCGGGCGGCAGACGCAGGTGAGGCAGGAGCCGGCTTCCGGTTCCGCGTCGGGCTTTTTCAGATAGTCCACCGCGCCGGACTTGATGGCGACGACGCACGAGCCGCAACCGCCAGCGCAGCAGCCGGAATCAATCTTCACGCCTTGCGCGGCGGCAAATTCCAGGAGATTGCCGGCGGACGGCTCCCAGCGGACGGTCTTGTTCGAGCGCGCGAAGGTGACATTTATTTTTGCGAGATGCGTGGTTTCTTCCGCCGTGGGCGCGGCAGTTTTTTTCTTCACGGTGGCCGGGCCGAATGCCTCGAAGAAGACATCCTTGTCCGGCACGCCCCACGCTTCGAGGCCGTCGGTCAAACTTTTCATGAACGCGCCGCTGCCGCAGAGGTAGTATTCAAAATTATTGGACGGGAGCAGTTCCTTCAAAAGCTCAATGCTGACGCGGCCTTCGTGATGATAATCCTTTCCCTTCACGTCCCGCTCGCCGGGCTTGCTGTAGGCGACGTGCAGGTGGATGTTGTCGTTTTCCGCCGCAAGTTTTTCCAGTTCGGCCTTGTGGATGTGCTCGCGGACATTGCGGACGCCGAAAAAAAACCACGCCTCGCGCTTCGAGCCGCTGGCGGCGATGGCGTTGGCCATGGACAGCATTGGCGTGATGCCGACGCCGCCGGCGATGAGCACGACGGGATTGGTCTTCGTCATGTCGAGGCAGAAATGACCGCCCGGCGCCTTGACGTTGAGGATGTCGCCCTCCTTCACCGTGTCGCAAAAATAGCCCGAGCCGGCGCCCGGCGGCACGTCGGGTTTGTCCGGCGGCGCTTTTTCTTTTTTGATCGTGACGCGGTAATAATCCTTCGGGCTGTCGGAAAGCGAGTAGCAGCGGACGAGCGGCTTGTCGCGGCCGGGCAAATCCAGTTGGAAGGTCAAATACTGGCCGGGCTTGAACGCGGGCAGCGGCCGGCCGTCGTGCGGCTTCAGGTAAAACGCGTGGACGTCCTCACACTCACGGATTTTCTTGGCGACGGTGAATTTGCGGAGGCCGTTCCAGCCGGCCTGCGACTGCTCGGCCTCGCGGCAACGGAGCTTCGTTTCGTGGAGCTGCGCGCGCAATTTTTCCAGCGCGACCCGTTGCTGGCGGTTTTCGGCGGCCAGGCGCAGGAGCGCGCGGACGATTTCCAGCGCCAGCCACGCCAGCAGCCCGGCTAGCAGCAGCAGGCCAAGCGCGAAGCTCAAACCGCCTCCGCTTGCATTGCGCAGGGAATCAATTAGGGTTGCATTCACGCCTCCATTCCATTAACGAATTTAACGTCGTGAGTAAAACACTTTATGGTCGTCTCGCCCTCGGGCTGGTGATGGGTCTCGCGCCGGTTTGCGGCGGCGCGGAAACGCCGGCGAAATTTCTCGGCGCGAACTCGTGCGCCAGCGCCAGCTGCCACGGCGGCGGCGGCGCGCACCAAGACCAGTTTCTGGTCTGGTCGCTGAAGGATTTTCATTCGCAACGCCCGCCGGCCACGCTGGCCACCGCGCGCTCGAAACAGATTGCCGACGCGCTGGCCATCAAAGACCCGGCGGCAGATGCGCGCTGCACGGTTTGTCATGCGCCGCTCAATTCGGTTCCCGAAAATCTGCGCGGCGAAAATTTCAAGGCGGGCGAAGGCGTTTCGTGCGAAAGCTGTCACGGCGCGGCGGAAAACTGGATTCGGTCGCACACGCGGAAAGATTACACGCGCGCCGACCGCACGGCGTCGGGCATGCGCGATTTGCAAAATCTTTACGTCCGCGCAAATACTTGCGTTGCGTGCCACCAAAATGTTGACGCCGATATTCTCAAAGCTGGCCATCCTGAATTAATTTTTGAACTCGATGGCCAGAGTGTCGCCGAGCCGAAACATTGGAGCGCAGAAAAAAGTGGCAACGGCGCGCAGGCGTGGCTGGTCGGGCAGGCGGTGGCGTTGCGGGAAATGAGCTGGCAACTATATTTAGCTGGTCCTGGCTCGAATTCTCCAGAAATAGTTAAGTCTCCTGCTGCTGATCGTTACTATGGTCTCGCGCCCTTGATTTGGAAGGTTTCGGAAGTTCTTGGAATTCCAACACCAAAACCAGTGAAGAACAACGGTGTCGCTTTCAAGAATGCACAAGCTTGGAGCGACCAGATTGCCAAAACTGCGGCGGGTTTGGATTGGTCAGACGCAATTACCCGCAAGTTTTTGTATGTGCTGGCCGGTTCGAGCAAGGATTTCCGCGACGATTCCGTTTCACAAAATCTCCAAGCTCGCCGCGCCGAACGTCTGGTGCTGGCGCTTGACCGCCTCGTGACCGCACTGCCGGAATATAAAAACAACGAGTCGGTGCAAGCGTCGCTCAACCAGTTGTTCAAGCTCGCGCAGTCCGTCCCCGACTTCGACCCGAAGCCGTTTGCTGTCGCGATGGAGAAATTTTCCGCCGCGCTCGCCGCGCCCTGAGCGCAATTGCGGTTTGCACTTTGCCGCTTATTCGCGCATAAATTCCCGATGCTTGCACGGGTCTGTTCAGCGGCGGTCAACGGCATTGACGCCTACGCCATCGAAGTCGAGGTGAATTGCGGCTACGGCGAGACCTTCATCGCGCTCGTCGGCCTTCCTGACACGGCGGTCAAGGAATCGAAGGATCGCGTCTCCACGGCGCTGGGCAATTCCGGCTACAAATTTCCGATGGGCAAGACCACCATCAACCTCGCGCCCGCCGACGTGAAAAAAGAGGGGCCGAGCTTCGACCTGCCCATCGCGCTCGGAATGCTGGCGGCGAGCGAGCAGATTGAAACCGACCAGCTTGATTATTTTGTCGCTGTCGGCGAGCTGGCGCTGACGGGCGCGGTGCGTTCGTGCAAAGGGGTTTTGCCGATTGCTCTGCGCGCGAAGGCGGACGGCAAAACGGGAATCTTGGTTCCCGTTGAGAATGCGGCGGAAGCGGCGGTGGTGGACGGACTGAATGTGATTCCTGTGCAAAATCTCCGCGAGGCGGCGCAATTTCTGGAAGGCGAAATCAAAATCGCGCCGACGAAAGTGGACCTGCAAAAGCTGTTCGAGCACCAGTCCGATGACGAGCACGATTTTTCCGAGGTCAAAGGCCAGGAAAATGTGAAGCGCGCGCTGGAAATCGCGGCGGCGGGCGGTCACAACGTGATTCTGATCGGCCCGCCCGGCACCGGCAAATCCATGCTGGCGAAACGGCTGGCGACGATTCTGCCGCCGCTGACTTTGGCCGAGGCGCTGGAGACGACGAAGATCCATAGCATCGTCGGCCTGCTGAAATCCGGGCAGGCGCTCGTGACGCAACGGCCGTTCCGCGCGCCGCATCACACCGCGAGCGACGCCGGCCTGCTCGGCGGCAACATCAATCCGACGCCGGGGGAAATCTCCATTGCGCACAACGGCGTTTTGTTTCTCGATGAACTGCCGGAGTTCAAGCGCAGCGTTTTGGAGACGCTGCGCCAGCCGCTCGAAGAAGGCATCGTGACGATTTCGCGCGCGGCGGGGACGATGACTTTTCCCAGCCAATTTATGTTGGTGGCGGCGATGAACCCGACGCCGGACGGAAAAATGCCGGGCGAATCAAAATCTTCGCCGCGTGAAATCCAGAATTATCTTGGCCGGATTTCCGGGCCGTTGCTCGACCGCATTGATTTGCACATCGAGGTGCCGCCGGTGAAGTTCCGCGAGATGTCGTCCGCGCAGCCGGGCGAAACTTCCGCCGTCATCCGCGAACGCGTCATCGCCGCGCGCCAGCGCCAGCACGCGCGTTTCGCCGGCAAACCGAAAGTGACGTGCAACGCGCGGATGGGCGCGCGGGAGCTGAAATCCTTTTGCGAACTGGATGAGCCGACGCGCGATCTGCTGAAGCACGCGATGACGGAATACAATTTGAGCGCCCGCGCCTACGACCGAATTTTGAAGGTGTCGCGGACGATTGCCGATTTGGCGGGCGCGGAAAAAATTTCCGGCGACCACATCAGCGAGGCGATCCAGTTCCGCTCGCTGGACCGGCAGTTGTGGGGCTGAAAAAGGGGATGTTTCCCAAGATTGCCTGCGCGCCGGGTTTCTGTTACTGAATCGGCGTGTCCGAGCCCAGCCTGCTGCTCCTCATCCCGGCTTACAACGAAGAAGCGCGCATCGAACCGGTGCTGCGCGAGTTCGCGGATTTTTTTGGGCGCAACTATTCCGGCCCGTTCCAGCTCGTCGTCGTCCTCAACGGCTGCCGCGACAACACGCTCGGCGTGGTGCGGCGCGTGGCGCAGGAATTTCCGTGCGTCGGCTGGCTGGATTTTCCGGCGGCCATCGGCAAGGGCGGCGCGCTCATCGAAGGATTGAAGCTCGCGGGCCACGCGGATTTGATCGGTTATGTGGACGCGGACGGCGCGACGCCGGCGCACGCGTATCTGGACCTGGTGAAAAAAATCGGCGCGGCGGACTGCGTCATCGGCTCGCGCTGGCTGCCGGGCGCGGTGATCCACCAGTCGCAGACGGGCAACCGCCAGTTCGCCAGCCGCGTGTTTCATCTCATCGTGCAAACCTTGTTCTGGATGAACATCCGCGACACGCAGTGCGGCGCGAAGGTGATGCACCGCGAGGTCGCGGAAAAAATCCATCCGGCGCTGCGCATCGCCGACATGGCGTTCGACATCAACCTGCTCTATTCGATGAAGCGCGCGGGCTTCAAAATCTTGGAAGTGCCGACGGAGTGGACGGACAAAGCGGGTTCCAAGGTCGCGCTCGGGCGTTCGTCGCTGACGATGTTCCTGTCCGTGGTGCGCGTGCGGCTGATTTATTCGCCGTTCTACCAACTGCTGCGGCCATTGCGCCCGCTGGAAGGCTGGGTTTACAAAAAATTAAACGCGCCGCCGCCGCTCGCCAATTCTACCGTGGAAAAATAGGGCGGAAAATTTGTTTCCGCCCCCGGCTATTTTCCGGCTGCCAAATTCGACTTGTCTTTCACGCCCCAGGCGAACCACGCGCAGACCGCGAGCAAAAGCAAATTGAACGCGCCGAGCGTTTGCAGCGCCACTTCCATGTGGCCGGGAAACTTGTGCAGCATCAGCGGCAGCGTGAAGCCGTAGGCGAGCGCCAGCAGCACCATCGGCCAGACGATCTTGAATTTTGCGCGCGCCATCAAATCGTTCACCAGCACGTTCGCCAGCGCCAGCGGGATCATCGCGCCCGCATACCACGGCAGAAGCTTTGTCGTCGCCGCGACGTATTCCGGCGTATAAACCAGTTTCACCACAACCGGCCCGACGACGCATAAGCCCGCCGCGCCGCAAATGGTCAGCGCCGCCGTGCCGAGCAAAACGATGGCGAGCAGGTTGTTCTTTTCCGACTTCGCGTTCGCCTGGACAATTTTCGGAAACATCACCGTCGCCAGCGGCAGCACCACCCACAGCAATCCGCGCGACAAAGTTCCCGCCGCGACATACGCCGCCATTTCATCGCCGGAAAAAAACGCCTTCGCATACATCGTGTCTGTCGTGAACAGAAACTGGCACGCGCCAAAGCCCAGCATCAGCGGCGCGACCTGCCTGAACAAACCGCGCCCGTCAAACGGTTCCGGCTTGATTGACCACAAATCGCGCGTCCGCCAGATCCCGATGGCCGCCCACGCGCCGAGGCCGAAGAACCCGCCCGCAATCATCCCCGTCGCGCCGCCGTGAAACGCCAGCACGATCACCGCCGCCACGCCGATGCGCCCGAAGCCGCTGACAATCGCCCCCCAGCCCAGCCAGAAAAAATCCTGCCGCCCTTGCAGCACGCCGGAAAAAAGTGGCATCCACAAATTCATCAGCACCACCGCCAGCGTCACCCATAAAATTTCCAGGCCGTCGAGCTGCCAGCGTTCCGCGATTTGTTTTTGAAAAAATAAAACGACCAGCGCCGCCACCGCCCACAGGATGAAAGTCCACAGCCAGCCCAGCCGGATCATGCCCGCGAGCTGCCGTTCGCGATTCGTCGCCAGCGCGCCCGCCGTCTGCTGCGCGAAAACCATTTGCAGCGGCAGCGTCGGGATGCACGCCGTCACCATCAGCATCGTCCCGAAAATGCTGTATTCGGACTCGGAGATTTTTTTGGCGAGCGGATGCACGCCATACGCCATCAGCCCGGCGAAGATGGTCGCGATCATCAGCCAGCCGCTCTGGCGGAAAAACGCCGCGTGCGGCTTGTGGTCAATCGTCGGAATCGTATTGGAATTTTCTGATGCCATGAACGGCGGAAAATACAAAAATGAATTGCTTCAAGGAAGCGAATTCAGAAAACGCAGAAGCAGGTTTTTCCCGCGCTCCAGTTCCGCCAGCGAAATCCATTCGTCCGCCGTGTGCGCCTGCGCGATGTCGCCAGGCCCGAACACCACGCTCGGAATTCCGCCCGCCGCCAGCACCGCCGCGTCGCAAAAATAATCCACGCCCAGCGGCTTTTTCTGGCCGGCCGCGCGCAAAAAAGCCTGGACGAGCGGCAGCTTAAAATCCGTTTCCAGCGGCAGCGCCGGCGCAAGCTTGGTGCTGGAAATTTTGGCGGACAGCTTTTTCGCCTTTAATAACAAGGTGATTTCGCGGCGGACGGAATTTTCCGTCTCGCCCGGCAGCGTCCGCCGGTCAATCGAAATAACGCAACTGTCCGGCACGATGTTCGGCTGCGTGCCACCGGAAATTTTCCCAACGTTCACCGTGCCATGGCCGAGCAGCCGGTGTTTTTTCCTTTTCAACTGCGCCGCGTAATCCGTCTCCAAAACGTCCACGATGCGCGCCATTTCATGCACCGCATTTTGGCCGAGGTGCGGCGTCGCGCCGTGCGCCGCGCGCCCGCGCGTGGCGAGTTCCAGCCACAAACTGCCCTTGTGCGCCGTGACGACCTGCAATTTTGTCGGCTCGCCGACGATGGCTAAATCTGCTTTGAATCCGCTCGCCGCCAGCGCGCGCGAACCGGCTTGCGCGTGTTCTTCGTCAATTAATCCGGCAAAAACAATTTCCGTTTCCAGCGGACGTGACTTGGAATTTGCGAGCTCGCATAGCGCGGCGAGCATCGCGGCGACGGAACCCTTCGTGTCGCACGCGCCGCGCCCGTGCAGCCGGCCGTTTTTGCGCTGCGGAATGAACTGCGTTCCGTCCGCGCCAACCGTGTCCAGATGCGGCGCGAGCAAAATGGTTTGCCGGATTTTATTTTTCGGCAGCAGCCGCGCGATGACGTTGGCACGACCGGGCAAAACTTTTTGAAACTCTACTTCCAGTCCGGCGCGCGCGGCGGTGGCGGCGAGAAAGTCGGCCACGTTTTTTTCACCCGCGAGCGGATGGCGCGGCGGCAGGAAGGCGGGGTTCACGCTCGGCAAAGCGATGAGTTCGGCCAGCAGTTTTTCCGTGCGCGTCACGGCGGGAGAATGTCACAGCCGGCGCGCGGACGAAAGGGAATTGCGGCCGGAACCGCCGGAAAAGTGGTGGTAGGTGATGGATTCGAACCATCGAAGGCGTTAGCCGACAGATTTACAGTCTGCACCCTTTAGCCACTTGGATAACCTACCACGAAACGAACAATAATTAAGCCATGTCCCAGCCCGCTTGTCAATCCGCGCGCGTTCAAAAAAGCAGGTGCGCGGGACATTCCCTTTGAAATTGTGCGGACGGTGATTTTCTTTTAAGCTGGCCGGATGTTCGATTCGTTAAGCGGCAAGCTCCAGAACGCCTTCAAGAACCTGCGCGGCCTCGGGAAAATCTCCGAGGCCAACGTCGGCGACGCCTTGCGCGAGGTGCGGATGGCGCTGCTGGAGGCCGACGTGAATTTCAAGGTCGCGCGCGATTTCATCGAGCGCGTCAAGGTGAAGTCGCTCGGCGCGGAAGTCATTTCAAGCGTCCAGCCCGGCCAGCAAATTATCAAATTTGTCAGCGACGAACTGACCGATTTGCTCGGCTCGCAAAATGCCGCCTTAAATTTATCCGGCAATCCGACTTGTCTGATGATGGTCGGTTTGCATGGCGCGGGTAAAACCACTTCGTCTGGAAAACTTGCCAAGCTGCTGAAAAAACAAGGTCGCGCGCCGCTGCTCGTGGCGGCGGACGTGTATCGTCCGGCGGCGATGGATCAATTGGAAACATTGGGCAAACAAGTTGAAGTCCCCGTTTTTCTGAAACGCGGCGAGACGGACGTTTTGAAAATCGCGCGCGAGGCGTTGGACTTTGCGAAGCTCAACAATTGCAACGTCGTCATCTTCGACACCGCCGGGCGTCTGCAGATTGACGAGCCGCTGGTGCAGGAGCTTGTGCATCTGCGCGACCTCGTGAAACCGCAGGAAATTCTCCTCGTGCTGGACGCCGCCACCGGCCAGGAAGCCGTGAACGTCGCCACGCATTTTGACCAGGCGCTGAACATCACCGGCTCCATTCTCACCAAGCTCGACGGCGACGCGCGCGGCGGTGCGGCATTGAGCATGAAGTCCGTCACCGGCAAGCCGATCAAGTTTGCCGGCGTCGGCGAAAAGCTGGACGAGTTCGAGCCGTTTCATCCCGAGCGCATGGCGTCGCGGATTCTCGGCATGGGCGATGTCGTCAGCCTCGTGGAACGCGCCGCCGAATCCGTCAGCGAGGACGAGGCGAAGCGCATGGAAGAAAAAATGCGCAAGGGAGAGTTTTCGCTCGAAGATTTTCTGGAGCAGTTGCGCGCGATGAAAAAGCTCGGCTCGCTGGAAAGCATCATGAAAATGCTGCCCGGCGGCGGCGACGCGCTCAAGCAGATGGACATCGGCAAGCAGGAAAAAGAATTCAAGCGCATGGAAGGCATGGTCTGCGCGATGACGCTGAAGGAGCGCCGTAATCCGGTGCTGCTCAACGCCAGCCGCCGTCGCCGCATCGCCGCCGGCAGCGGCGTGACGGTGACCGAGCTGAACACGATGCTGAACAAATTTTTCCAGATGCAGACGATGATGAAAAAGATGGGCAAGATGTCCAAGATGATGGGCAAAATGGGCGGCGCGATGCCGGGGATGTTCCGAAAATAATTTCTCCTTCCGGTTGTGCCAACGGTGCCAGCCAAACCCGGTGGTTGGCACAATCAGTGCGCCAAAAATTTCCAGCGCCCGCCTCCCGCTGGAAACTGAATTCTTCAAAAACCGTTGGTTTTACAGCATTTTTCCGGTGTTCCCGCCGTTGGCATTGCTCAAGCTAAATGGAAGGTGTTGGTAAATTTAACCATTAACGAAAGGAACATGATTATGAAATTGATGCAATATCAACGTCCCTCGGTTGCGTGGCCGACCTTTGGCCGGCTGGCAAGTTTGCAGGATGAACTGGATCGTTTGTTTGAATCGCCGTTGACCGGCTGGGCGCCGGCTTTGGATGTCCACGAGGACAAGGACAGCTTCAGCATCCGCGTGGAACTGCCGGGCATGAAACGCGAGGATATCGAGGTCTCGCTGCAAGACGGCGCGCTCGTCATCTCCGGCGAACGCAAAGAAGAGAAAGTCACCGAAGGCACGGAGGTGCATCGGCAGGAGCGGTTTTATGGCCGGTTCTCGCGGGCGCTCACGCTGCCGTCGGCGGTCACGGGTGACAAGGTGAAAGCGCAATACAAGGACGGCATCCTGACCGTCACGCTGCCCAAGGCCGAGGAAGCCAAACCGAAGGCCATCACCGTCAGCGAATAACTGGGCGTAAAAAACAAAAGGCGGGAACCGCGAACGGTTCCCGCCTTTTTTGTCGTCTGAAAATCAGACGTAGAAATAAACGTAGGCCGCGAACGACACCGCCGAAAGGCCGGCGGCGGCGGCCAGCGACCACAGGAAACTTTTCTGCCGTGCGGCGATGGAAAAGGTCGCGATGATCACCGCCATCTGCGCCGCGAGCATGCCGTAGAAAAATTTCGCGCTGCGCTTGTGGTGATGCTCGGCAGAGATGTTGCCCTTGCGCACTTGTAGTTCGTAGATGCCGCCGACGGCCTGGTTCAATCGCGCCTCGGCGTCGTAGCGCGCCGCCGTGTAGCGCAGCCGCGCCGCGCTGAAATCGCGGAACACGCGTTTGTCGCCGGCCATCAGGGTTTCGTCCAGCTTGTCCGAGGTTTTGTTGATGGACTTCGTCGCATTGTCAAAAGCGTTCGCGGCGTCCTTCGCGGCGTTGAGCGATTCCGCGAGCGTCGCATCCTTGACCTTTGCCAGCGCGGCCAGCACTTCGGATTCCGGCCGGGAGCCTTCCACGGCCTCCAGCGCGGCGTTCACGCCGTCGTCAAATTTCGCGGGCGTGGCGGCGGGAATTTTATTTTTCACCAGCGCGTCAACGGTCGCCGCGTCCGCGCCGGGCAGGGCGTCCGCCGTCAGCGGGCTTACGTCGCTCGTGGCGGCGAGCAGATCCAGCGTGTTGCGCGCCACCGCGCTGCGGAGCTTCTTTGCCTGGTAATAGCCCCACTGGTCGCCGGCCTTGGACTGGAGCTGCGCCGCCGCCGAACGGTCGTATTGCGCCTTCGTCATCTCGCTGGACGCGAGGCCGGCGAGCATCGTGGCGATGACCGTCATCACGATGGGCGTCGCGCCGAGGACTTTGCCCCAGGTGGATTGCGGCAAATCTTTTTTCAACTCGTCCGGGATCTGGATTTTGGCGGCCATAATTTTTTAGAATTTCGCGCAATCTACACAAAACAATTTCCCGCCGCCAGCCTGCAAAACGCATTGCCGTCCGCCGCCGGAAAATTCACCATCGGCGCGTGAACGACATCTGGCAGGACGAAAAGGTCATCGCGCAGACGCAGCTCATCGCGCGCAGCCTGAAACATTTTACCGGGCGCGACCTGCTTTCTAAAAGTTCTGGGTTCAGAGTTCAGGGTTCAGGGTTGCCGGACGCTGAACTCGGAACCCTGAACCTAGAACCGTTGTGTCTCGCGGAAAAAGTTTTCCACGCGGCGTTCATCCTCGTCGCGCACGGCACGGAGGCCGATCCCATTTTGAACTACGGCAACGCCGCCGCGCTGGCGCTCTGGGAAATGCCGTGGGAAGAACTGACGCGCACGCCCTCGCGCCTGACCGCCGAGGCGCCGGATCGCGAGGAACGCGGACGCTTGCTGGATGCCGTCACCGCGCGCGGTTTCATTGACGATTATTCCGGCATCCGCATTTCCAAGACTGGACGGCGCTTCAAGATTTCCCGCGCGACCGTCTGGAATTTGATTTCCGAAACCGGCCTGCCGTGCGGCCAGGCGGCGATGTTCTCGCACTGGAAATTTCTTTGATCCGCCTACCGGATTACCGGCCTCAAAACCATTTCTTCATTTTGAAATAAATATACGTTGCCGCCGTGGATGCCACCATGACGGCGGCGGCAATGGGATAGGCGTGACGGGCGTCCAGTTCCGGCATGTCCTTAAAATTCATCCCATACCACGTCCCAATCATCATCAGCGGCGTGGTGATGACCGTGATGAGCGTGAGCAGTTTCACGACTTCGCCGGTCTGGTTGGACGACATGTTCAGGTAAACCTGCAAAATGCCCGTGAGCGAATCCGCATAGCCGTGCGCGACCTCGCCGATGTGGAACAGCGAGTCGTAGATGTCCCGAAAATACGGCACCAGGTGCGGGCGGACCAGCTTGAACTCGCCGGCGGCAAACCGGCCGAGCACCTCGCGCTGCGGCCCGATAATCTGGCGCAGGTGCAGCACTTCCTTCTTCACCTGCAAAATTTTGTTCAGCGTCTCCTTGCTCGGTTTCTGGAACGCGAGCTGTTCCAGTTCGGCGATCTCCAGCGAGAGTTCGTCCAGCGCGGGCTTGTAGTTGTCCACCAGGTTGTCGAGCAGCGAATGCGCCACGCGGTCGGGCGCGCGCGCGATGTTCATGGTGCCGTTCAGTGCGCGTTCCTCCACCGTCGTCACGCTGCGCAGCGGCTCCTCGTGGAACGTGACGAGAAAATTTTTGCCGAGAAAAAAATTCAGCTCGCTCGTGCCGAAGCAGCCGTCCTTCCGGCTGTAATCCACCGCGTGAATTACCATGAAGAGATATTGCGTGAACAGGTCTTCTTCCTTCGGCGAATATTCCTCGACCTTCGGCGACGGGCTGGGCTGGACGCAATCCTCAATGGACAATGGGTGAAAATGAAAAATCTGCTCCAGCACCTCCTTGTTCTCAAAGGCCGTGGGTTTCTCCAAATCAACCCAGAGGAACAGGTTCGTGTCCGCCAGCAGCGTCGGCATCAGGAACGGCTCGATGTCCTTCGTGTGCAGTTTGCCCTGCGTCGTGAATGCGAATGAGCGGAGCATGAAAAATATTTTCGCGGCTGTTTGCCTAAATCCTAGGCGCAACCGCGTTCAAGGCAAGTTTCGTTTGCGGAGAGGACTGGTGGGCGAGCGTCCCCGCGAGCCGGGTTTTGGCTGACCACGACGGCTCACGGGGACGCTCGCCCCACCGGACTGATTTGCACGCAGTCGCGCTCCACAATCAAGTCTTGGTTTTGCCCCCGAATTTGTGGTTTAATGGCCGTCGCCATTTTTATGGAAGACACGAATTCACTCATCGAACAGCGCAAGGCCAAGCTCAAATCGCTTGAGGCCAAGGGCATTTTCCCGTTCCAGAACAAGTTCACGCCCGACACCGAATGCAATACCGCCCGAAGCGGATTCGACTCCGGCGCGCTGCCGGAAGGCCATCGCGTGTCCGTCGCCGGGCGCATCACTGCGCACCGCGACATGGGCAAATCCATGTTCATTGACGTGCGCGACCAGAGCGGACGCATCCAAGTTTACGCGCAGAAAAATACTTTGGGTGACGAGCAGTTTAATATTTTCACGCACCTCGACCTCGGCGATTTCGTCGGCGTCACCGGCACGTTGTTCCGCACCAAGACCGGCGAGCCGAGCATCAAGCTCGAAGCCTTTACCATTCTGGCAAAAGCCCTGCGCCCGCCGCCGGCGAAATGGTATGGCCTTGAAGACACCGAAATCCGCTACCGCCAGCGCTATTTGGATTTGATCGCGAATCCCGACGTGAAGGACGTGATGCTCAAGCGCAGCGCGATCATCCACGAAATCCGGAATTTTTTTCACGAGCGCAAATACGTCGAGGTCGAGACGCCGGCGATGCAGGCGATTCCCGGCGGCGCGGCGGCGCAGCCGTTCAAGACGTTTCACAACGCGCTCGGCTGCGAATTTTATCTGCGCATCGCGCTGGAGCTTTACCACAAGCGGCTGCTCGTCGGTGGAATTGATAAGCTGTTCGAGATCGGCAAGAACTTCCGCAACGAAGGCCTCTCGCGCCGGCACAATCCCGAATTTACCATGCTTGAGGCGTATCAGGCGTTCGGCGATTACAACACAATGATGGAAACCGTCGAGTCGCTCATCAAGCACGTCGCGCAGAAAGTTCTCGGCACGCTCGTTATCGAATTCAAGGACGCCGAAGGCAAAGTCACCCGGACGATTGACCTCACCAACTGGCGGCGCGCGAAATACAACGACCTTATCAAGGAAAAGTGCGGCGCCGATTGGTTCACCATTTCCGCCGCCGAACGCCGGCAGAAAGCGCACGACATGGGCGCGGAAATCGGCAAGGAGTTTGAAGACTTTGAAGTCACGAACGCCGTGTTCTCTAAATTCATCGAGCCGACGCTGATCAACCCGACGTTCGTCACGCATCTGCCCAAGGAACTCGTGCCGCTCGCCAAGTTGACGCCTGACGACCCCAATACCGTCGAGGTTTTCGAGTGCTGCATCAATGGCCAGGAGATTTCGCCCGGCTACACCGAGCAGAATGATCCCATCGCGCAGCGCGCCACGCTGGAACATCAGGCCGGCGGCGAGCAGCAGAAGCTGGACGAGGATTTTCTGGTGGCGCTCGAACACGGCATGCCGCCCGCCGGCGGCATCGGCATCGGCATTGACCGCCTGTGCATGATGCTCCTTGGCCAGGAAAGCATCCGCGACGTGATCTTGTTCCCGCAGTTGAAGCCGAAGTGAGACACGAATTAAAAATGGTAGCACAGGCCTCCGGCCTGTCGTTTCGGGCGTCGCGCCCGAAACCGGCCATGATTCACAATCTTCAATGCACGAACACAAAACCATCCACCACACGTCCCAACGAAATTCGGCGGGACGCCGAATTTGACCCGCGAGACGCGGGTGCTACCACGGAAATAATTTCATGTTAACTGTTGCCGGAATTCAAAAATCATTTGGCGGACGCGAACTGTTTGACGACGTTTCGTTGAACATCATGGCGGGCGACCGCATTGCCATCACCGGGCCGAACGGCGCGGGCAAATCCACGCTCATCAAAATCATCCTTGGCAAGGAGGAGCCGGACGCGGGCAGTGTGTCGTTCATCCGCGGCACACGCGTCGGCTATCTGCCGCAGGAAAGCGAGCCGGCGGGCAACGAAACCGTCATGGAAATCACCGTGCCGCACGAACACGAACACGACGGCCAGTTCGTCGCCAAGGCGAAGCAGATTCTCGCCAGCCTCGGTTTCAAGCAGACGGATTACGACCGTCCGGCGCGCGAAATGTCCGGCGGCTGGATTATGCGCGCGCATCTCGCGCGCCTGCTCGCGGAGGAACCCGACCTGCTGATGCTCGACGAGCCGACGAACCATCTTGACCTCGAAACGCTCATCTGGTTTCAGGATTATCTAAAATATTATCCCGGCGCGATTCTGTTGATTTCCCACGATCGTGAATTTTTGAACAATCTTTGCACGCACATCGCCGAATTGCGCGCGTCCAAGATCATGCGTTACACGGGCAATTTCGACGAGTATCTGGTGCAGCGCGCGGCGATGGAGGCGACGTTGATCGCCACGGCCAAATCGCAGCAGCGCGACATTGACCGGCTGCAATTGTTCGCCGACCGCTTTGGTGCGAAAGCCAGCAAGGCGTCGCAGGCGCAGAGCAAGCGCAAGCAGATTGAGCGCATCAAGGAAGACATGGTGCAGGTGCCCGACGGCCCGGAATCCACGATGGGTTTTCGTTTTCCGCAGCCGCAGCGCAGCGGCCAGCGCGTCATCACGCTGGAAAAAATTTCGTTTGGTTACAGCAAGGTCGCGACGCCGGCAGCGCACATTTTGGAGGACGAAGCAGCGCAGCCGACGCCGGATCACCCGCCGGTGAAGCTGCTTTACGAAAATTTGGATTTTGAAGTGGAGCGCGATCAGCGCATCGTGCTCGTCGGCCCGAACGGCGCGGGCAAATCCACTTTGTTGAAACTGCTCGCGGAAGTGCTCAAGCCGATTTCCGGCGTGCACAAGCTGGGGCACAACACGAAGTATGGCTACTTCGCGCAGCATCGAGCGGCGATGCTGAATCCCAAGCACACGGTTTTTCAGGAGGCGATGGACACGCCGCAGCGCATCACGGAACAGGCCATCCGCACGGTGCTGGGCAGCTTTCTGTTTCGCGGCGACGACATTTACAAACCCGTCAGCGTGTTGAGCGGCGGCGAAAAAAGCCGGCTCGCGCTGGTGAAACTTTTGCTCGATCCGCCGAACCTGTTGCTGATGGACGAGCCGACGACGCACCTCGATTTGGCCAGTGTTGACGCGTTGATTGTCGCGTTGAAGCAATATCAAGGCACGCTGGTTTTCATCAGCCACGATGTGCATTTCATCCGCGAATTGTCCACGCACGTCGTCCGCGTCGAGGCCGGGCAGCTCCGGCATTTCGGCGGCGGCTACCAGTATTATTTGGACAAGACGGCGCAGTCGGCACGGGCGGCGCTGACAAGTTCGAGTTTTGGCAGCGCCGTGAGTCGGCCAGCCGCTGTTCCGAAAGTGGATCGCAAGGAACAGAAGCGCTTGGAAGCCGCGCAGCGGCAGGCGCGTTCGGACAAAAAAAACGAAATCCCCAAACGCATCGCTGCGCTGGAAAAAGAAATCGCCGACCTCGAAGCGAAGGAACGCGACTATGCCGCCGAGCTGGAAAAGCCGGAAACGTATCATTCCGGCGGACGCGCGACGCAGATAAATCGCGAGCTGTCCCATGTGACCACGCGCCTCGAGGCCGCGAATGCCGAATGGGAAAAGGCCGTGGCCGAACTGGCGGCATTTGAAGCGGCACAAGCGGCGCAATAAGTTTTAGAGCCAGCTTTTCAGTCGCTCGCGCAAAAGACCTCTGGCGCGATAAAGTCTTGATTCCACGGCCTTCGGCGTCGCTTCCAAAATCGCAGCCGCGTCCGCGATGCTGCGCTCTTCCCATTCGCACAGCACAATCGCCTCGCGCAAATCTTCCGGCAGATTATTCACGGCGGCACGGATGGCGGCGGCGCGTTCGGCGGCGAGCGCTTCATCGTTGGGCGCGGGGCTGTTTGCCGGCAAGGTGCTGCCGAGCGTCTGCTCGGTTTCCGCATTTTCTGCATCGAGCGAAATGTTCGGATGCCGCGAACGCCAGCGGAAATGATTGCGCGCCAGATTCGCGGCGATGGTGAACAGCCAGGTTGAAAATCGTTGTTCCACGCGGAAGCTGGCGTGTGATTTGAAAACGCGGACGAAGGTTTCCTGCGCCAGATCGTTGGCGTCGTCCTCATTGCCGACCATGCGACAGAGAAAATGAAACACCGGCGTCGCGTGGCGTTCCATCAAATCGTTCAGCGCGGCATCATGGCCGGCGGCGAGCCGCTCCATGTCCGCCCGGTCGCGGGCATCTGGCGAAGGCTGGGCGTCAGTGCTGATGCTCATGGCCGGCGTGGTCAGACATGGATTGTTCCATCAGCTCGTTGGTGCCGAGCGTGAGCCGTTTCATTTCGGCAAGATAGCGCCGGCCTTGTTCCGGCGGCATCGCCTGGCTGACGGCGGCAAAATGTTCCAGCATCTGCGCCTGGCATTGCGCCCGCAGCACGGCGATTTCATTTAACTTGCTCTGCGCTTCGGCGGTGAGATTGGTGCCGTTGCCGAGAACCGCCGCGAGTTCGTCCTTTTTCGCGGCGATCTTCGCGCACATCTCGGCGCACTTGGGCAGGTAGCCTTCATGCAGTTCGCGGATATGTGCCATCTCCGCATCGCCCAGGCGGAATTCCATTTGCAGCCAGCCCAGATCATCCGCCGGCTTGGTGCAGCACATCACGGTGGCGCGCTGGGCGGTGAAATAGGAGCCCGCAAAAATCGCCACGCCCAGCGCCAGCGCGCCGAGGAGGATGACGAGCGAACGGTTCATGTTTCAGCGCAGGACGTGGGGCGCGACGGACGCGAGATAATTCATCTGCGCATCGTGCCGAACCATCTGCCGGCCTTCCAGCGTGCCGGCGAAAACGCCCATCAGCAGCAGGACGGCGGCGGCGGCCAGGGCAAAGCGCGGACGCAAAATCAGATTCGCGAGCGCGTCCACCCACGAGGCCGCTGGTGCGGGCGCCTCGGCATCCTCGATGCGCCGCCAGACATTTTGCTGGAAACGCGGGGGCAACGCCGGTGCCGGACGGCTGCCGCGCAGCAGTTCCTGAAGTTTGTTGTCTTCGGAGTTCATCTTTTTCAGTTCGTGGCGGACGGCAGAGTTTTCTCCCGCCGCCCGCAGTTTAACAGGATTGTCCCGCCGGGACAACCTGCCGGGTTATTTCGCATCGGCGACGGTCATGGCTTTGCAGGCCGGATGGCTCGGATTATCCGCGCAGGCTCCAACGGCTTTCGGGCTGCCGGTCATCATGCTGCGACAGGTCAGCGCCGGGTTGGTTTCATTCGCCACGCCCGCCGCGCGGTTGATCTGGCTGCTGGCGGCGCGCGGTGACTGGACAACCGTCTGGTCGGCCTTGACCAGCACCACGGCGGTGTCGGTTCCGGCCACGCGGCGGATTTGGTTGTCAGCGGCGCGCGGGGAACGCGTGATGGTGTAATCGGCGGCGTTGAGGGTTAACGCGGTCATGGCGACCGCGCCGAGGAGGAGGAATGTGCTTTTCATATTTAGTTTCTTTCGTTTTGGTTTGACGGAGCTTCATTGCGCCGCCGTGTGGTAACAGTCTGCTTACCCCGGCAAATGGTAAACCCCGCAAGAAATTTTCACGGCATCTGTTTGCCCGTTGCTGCCGCCCGGTTGACATTTCCCCGATGGCCGGTAATGTTCTTCAATGAATTAAAATAGTTTGAGGGTTTTGGCCGGCACCGGGGTAAGCCTAGTGTTCAAGACGAACACAACATCAACATTTAACCAACTATGAAAAAAACGAACCTGTATCTGTTCCTGGCCGTCGGCGCGCTCGGCGTCATGGCGTTTTCCAGCAAAATCATCGCCGGCGACGCCCCGATGGGATCCTGTTGCGGCGGCATGGCCGGCATGACCACGCCGGTGGCCGACGACGCCAAGGCCACGCCCGACCTGCTCACGACCTGCCCCGTGTCCGGCGACAAGCTCAATGAAATGGGCGCGCCGTATGTCTTCACCTACAAAGGCCAGGAAGTGAAGCTGTGCTGCAAATCCTGCAAGCCGAAGTTCGACAAGGATCCGGAAAAATACATCGCCATCATTCGGGCTGCAGACAAAAAATAACGTCGCAATCTAAGTCCATCCGGCGCGACTCCGCCGGATGGACGCTCAACCAACTGTGAAAATTGCGCTGGCCATCGTTTGCAGCCTCCTCTTCGTTCTGGGGCAGGCAATGGCTGTGTCGGTTCCGGCTGCCAGTGCCGGCGCGGCGGTGAAAGACTGCGGCTGCGGCGGCAAAATGAGCTGCTGCCGGCAAATTCCGCAACCGCCCGTGGCCACCGCGCCCGCCGTTTCGCAAAATCAAATTGTGTCCCCGGTTCCGGCGGTGATGGTTTGGGTTTTGACCACCACTGGAACTTCTCAAATTTCCCCGACTGTTTCTCTTTCCCTGTCCGCTGGCGCTGCGCGGATTTTCGCGCGCGACTGCGCCCGGCTCATCTGATTCTTCCCGGCTGACGCCCGAAGTGTGTCTTGCGCCAACGCGCAAAAACCGCCACGGTTCTTCAGCTCCCAAAAACACCGGTTCGTCGCCGCCCGTGCGGCGTTGGTTTCCCTGAATTTTTTGCCGGAAGAAAGTTATGAAAACGAAATATATTTTGCTGCTGCTGGTGGTCGCCGCGGTGGGCGGGGTTTGGTATTTGAAAACCCATTCGTCGCCGGCGGTGCCCGCCATGACCGCGAAGGCGGAGCGCAAAATCCTTTATTACCAAAGCTCGATGCACCCGTGGATCAAGTCCGACAAGCCGGGCAAATGCCCGATCTGCGGCATGAACCTCGTGCCGGTCTATGAGGGCGACGCCGGCATGAGCGCAGACGGCGGCGTCACGCTGAAATCAAACAGCATCACCGCGCTCAACGTCCAGACCGTGGCGGTCGCGCGCCGGCCGCTCGTGCACACGCTGCGCGTCGCGGGCGTCGTTGTCGCGAATTCGTGGACGGCGGCGTGGTTTGAGTTCACGGCTTACGAACGCGATTTCGCGTGGCTGAAAATCGGCCAGACCGTTGAAGTCAGTTTGCCGTCCGTGCCGGGAAAAACGTATCGGGCTCAAATCAACTTGCACAGCTCGCGGCCGGTCGTGGACACGGAATTTGACACCGCGACCGGCAGCACGAAAGTCCGCGCGGAAATTTCCGAGCCGCCGGTATCCGCCGGCGAGCTGGGCGAAAAGAAATTGTTCAACAACCTTTACGCCGAAGGCCGCGTGCGGGTGGATTTGCCGGATGTGCTGGCCGTGCCGCGCAGCGCGGTGCTGTCGCCGGGCGCGTCGGCGGTGGTTTATGTGGAGGCCGGCGGCGGCCATTACGAGCCGCGCAAAATCAAGACCGGCCGCACCGGCGACGACTTGGTGGAAGTCCTCGAAGGCCTGGACGCGGGCGAAAAAGTGGTGACGACCGGCAACCTGCTGATTGACGCCGAGACGCAAATTTCCCAAAGCGGGAACTGACGCCATGATCAATAAACTCATTGCCTGGTCGCTGCGGAACCGCTTTCTCGTCATCTGCGGCGCGGTGCTGCTCGCGGGCTTCGGCTGGCGCGCGCTGACGCACACGCCGGTGGATGCGATTCCCGACTTGAGCGAAAACCAAGTCGTCGTCTTCGCCGACTGGCCGGGTCGCAGCCCGCAGGAAGTCGAGGATCAAGTCACTTATCCGCTGTCGGTAAATTTGCAGGGGCTTGCCGGCGTGAAAAGTGTCCGCGCCAATTCCATGTTCGGCTTCTCGCTCGTCACAATCATTTTCGACGACAAGATTGACAACTATTTCGCGCGTTCGCGGGTGCTGGAGCGGCTGAATTATCTCGGCAGCGCGCTGCCCGCCGGCGTCGAGCCCAAGCTCGGCCCCGACGCGACCGGCCTCGGCTGGGTCTATCAATACTATCTCGACGTGGATCCGAAAACTTCGCCGAACGGCGGCTACGACCTCGGCCAGTTGCGCGCGATTCAGGACTGGTTCGTGCGCTACCAGTTGAATTCCGTTTCCGGCGTCGCCGAAGTCGCAAGCATCGGCGGCTTCGCGCGGCAATTTCAGATTGAAGTTTCCTCGCTCAAGATGCGCGCCCGCAACGTGACGCTCACGCAGATCATGGACGCCGTGCGCCAGAGCAATTTGAACGTCGGCGGCAAGGTCATTGAGGAAAACGGCATGGAATTCGTCGTGCGCGGCCTCGGCCTGGTGAATTCAAATGCGGATTTGGAGAACATCGTTTTGATGCAGAGCGGCGGCACGCCGGTTTATTTGCGCGATGTGGCGACGGTGCAAGTCGGCGGCGATTTCCGGCGCGGCGCGCTGGACGTGGACGGACACGAAGCCGTCGGCGGTGTCGTGGTGATGCGCACCGGCGAAAATGCGATGCAGGTCATCCGCGACGTGAAGGCCAAGATCGCGCAAATCTCGCCGAGCCTGCCGCCGGGCGTGAGCATCAAGTCGTTCTATGACCGCAGCGAACTGATTGACCGCACGCTCGACACGCTCAAGCACGCGCTGACCGAGGAAATTATTTTGGTGACCATCGTCATCGTGATTTTCCTGTTTCATTTTCGCAGCATCCTCATCGTCGCGCTGCCGCTGCCGCTCTCGCTGTTGTTTTCGTTCATCCTGATGCAGCAGACCGGCATCACGTCGAACATCATGTCGCTTTGCGGCCTCGCCATCGCCATCGGCGTGCTGGTGGACGCCGGCATCGTGATGGCCGAAAATGCCATCCGCCACTGCGAGCTGGCGGAGAAAAAGAAGGGCGCGCGGCTGGACAAGGCCGAGTCGCTCGCCGTCACGCTCGCGGCGGCGCAGCAGGTCGGGCGGCCGATATTCTTCGCGATGGTCATCATCATCCTGGCGTTCGTGCCGGTGTTCGCGCTCACGGGACAGGAGGGAAAATTATTTCATCCGCTCGCGTTCACGAAGACGTTTGCGATGCTCGGCTCGACCATCCTCGCCATCACGCTGGTGCCGGTTTTGTGCGCGACCTTCATCCGCGGCCCGTTCCATTCGGAAGCTTCCAATCCGCTGATGAAACTGCTGCTGGCGATTTACAATCCGGTTTTGGACTTCGCGCTGCGCTGGCGAAAAACAGTCGTCGGCCTTGCGTTGATGCTGGTTGTGGCTGCGCTGGCATTGGCGTTTGGCGTGCCGAAACCCATCGTCAATAAAATCTCAGCCATCAGCCCGCAGCTCGCCGCCAAGCTGCCGCGCGGCATGGGCAGCGAATTCATGCCGACGCTGAACGAAGGCAGTTTGCTCTTCATGCCGGTGCTGCTGCCCAGCACGTCGCTCGCAGAAGTGAAGCGCGTGATGGCATGGCAGGATCAGGTCATCCGGCAGACGCCGGAAGTCGTGTCGGTCGCGGGCAAGCTCGGCCGCTCCGAGACGGCCACCGATCCCGCGCCGGTCGAAATGATCGAGACCACCATCATGCTCAAGCCGGAATCCGAATGGCGCGCGGGCATGACGAAGGACAAACTCGTGATGGAGCTGGAGGAAAAATTGTCGCAGGTGCCCGGCTACATTCCCGGATTTTTGCAGCCGATTGAAAACCGCATTTTGATGATCAGCACCGGCATCCGCGCGCAGGTCGGCATAAAAATTCTCGGCGACAATCTGGACGCGCTGCAGCAGAAGGCGTTTGAGGTCGAGCGCGTCGTGCGGCAGATTCCCGGCGCCGTCGGCGTGGCCGCGTCGCGTGCGCAAGGCAAACCTTACCTCGACATCGAAGTGGATCGCGCGGCGATGGCGCACTATGGCCTGCGTGCGCAGGATGTGCTCGACGTCGTGCAATCCGGCCTCGGCGGCGAAAATGTCTCCACCGCCATCGCCGGGCGCGAGCGCATCCCAATCCAGGTGCGTTTGCAGCGCAGCGAGCGCGACGACATTTCGCGGATTGGCGACGTTTTGGTTCCAACGCCGGAAGGAAAATATTTGCCGCTCGGTTCCGTGGCGAAAATCCGCCGCGAGATCGGCCCCAGCGAAATCGGCAGCGAAAACGGGCGTCTGCGCGTGTTTGTGCAGGCGAATGTCGAGGGCCGCGACCTCGGCGGCTTCGTGCAGGAAACGCAGGCGCGCATCGCCAAGGAAATTTCTTTGCCGCCCGGCATGACGATTGAATGGAGCGGCCAATACGAAAACCAGATCCGCGCTCAGCACACGCTGCGGCTGATTGTGCCGGCGGCGCTGTTCGTGATTTTTCTGCTGCTCTACGTTGTTTATCACAGCGCGAAGGAGGCGGCGCACGTCATCCTCGCCGTGCCGTTCGCGCTGACCGGCGGCGTGTTCCTGCAATGGTGGCTCGGCTACAACTTCAGCGTGGCGGTGTGGGTCGGCTACATCGCGCTGTTCGGCACGGCCATCCAGACCGGCGTGGTGATGGTGGTGTATCTCGACGAGGCGGTGAAAAACAAGATGGCCGAGCTGGGCGACAAATTCACGCGCGCCGATTTGATCCGCGCGGTGAAGGACGGCGCGCGGCTGCGGCTGCGGCCAAAGGTGATGACCGTGGCCACGATTGTCGCCGGCCTGCTGCCGATTTTGTGGAGCACGCGCACGGGCGCGGAGGTGATGAAGCCGATTGCCGCGCCGGTGGTGGGTGGGATGTTGAGCAGCCTCGTCCACATTCTGATCGTGACGCCGGTGATTTTCTGCTGGCTGCGCGAGCGCGAGCTGAAACGCCGGTGAACCATTCTGGCGGCGGAAAACGGCGGATTGAATTCGCTTTGGTTTTTCGCGGCGACGGCTTTAGACTGCGCCAGCAATACATTTATGAAAGCCGTGCCTCTCCCCTCCGCGCTGTTCACGCTGAACCGCGAACGCCTCGCGCAAAAACTGTTGCCTCGCTCGCTCGCCGTGCTGAACGCCAATGACATCATGCCCACGAACGCCGACGGCACGCTGGGCCATCTCCAGAACGCCGACCTGTTTTATCTCACCGGCGTGCATCAGGAGGAGACGATTTTGCTGCTCGCGCCGGACGCGTCCGACCCGAACCAGCGCGAGATCCTTTTCGTGCGCCAGCCGAACGAGCACCTCGCCATCTGGGAAGGCCACAAGCTCACGAAGGAAGCGGCGACGGCGGTTTCGGGAATAAAAAACGTGAAATGGCTCTCGGAGTTTCCGGTGGCCTTCCGCGCGCTCATGTGCGAGCTGGAAAATGTTTTCCTCAACAGCAACGAGCATCCGCGCGCGGACGTGACGGTGGAGACGCGCGACGCGCGATTCGTTCGCGAATGCCGGAAGCAGTTTCCGTTGCACAGCTATCGCCGCCTCGCGCCGCTGCTGCACGAGCTGCGCGCGGTGAAGTCGCCGGCGGAGATTGACGCCATCCGGGCCGCGTGCGACCTGACCGGACGTGGCTTCAAGCGCGTGCTGAAATTCTTGAAGCCCGGCGTGAACGAGGCGGAGGTGGAGGCGGAGTTCGCACACGAGTTCATCCGGCACAAGGGCGCATTTGCCTATCCGCCCATCATCGCCGGCGGCGCGAACAACAACATTTTGCATTACACGCAGAACGACCAGCCTTGCAAAAAAGGCGAACTGCTCCTGCTCGATGTCGCCGCCGGCCTGGGCAATTACATGAGCGATTTGACGCGGACAATTCCGGTGAGCGGCAAGTTCACGCGCCGGCAAAAGCAGGTTTACAATGCGGTGCTGCGCGTGCTGCGCCTGATGACGCGCGCGATGGTTCCCGGCAAGACGACGAAGGATCTGCGCGAGGAATGCGAGGCGCTGCTGGCGGAAGAATGTGTCGGCCTCGGCCTGCTCAAGCCGGCGCAGCTCAAAAAGCAGACACCGGAGAATCCCGCCGTGCGGCCGTATTTCATGCACGGCGTGTCGCATCCCATCGGCCTCGACGTGCATGACGTGATGAACACCGGCGCAAAAATCGCGCCCGGCTGGGTGCTGACGTGCGAGCCGGCGATCTACATCAAGGAGGAAAACTTCGGCGTGCGGCTGGAAAACACCATTCTCGTCACCGAGGACGGCCAGCGCGATTTGATGGCGGACATTCCGATTGAAGCCGACGAGATCGAGGCGTTGATGCGCCGCCGCTGAACGGCGCGGAAGGGAATTGTTTTTTGCCGGCCACGCGCCTCACGCATCGGCAAGCGCGGGATTCTCCATGAAGGCGTAACAAATCAGGTGGCAGATGGTCATCTGCGCGTCCTCGACGCGGCCGTAGTGGGTGTCGTTGATGACCAGCACCTGCTCGGCGATCTCCGCCATGCGCCCGCGTTTGCCGCCGACGAGCGCAATGGTCTTCAGCCCGTGCTTCCGCGCCCATTCCAGCGCCTTGACGCAGTTGGGCGAATTGCCGCTGACGCTCAGGGACAGAACGACATCGCCGGCGCTGCCGTAGTTCTCAAGCTGGCGGACGAAAACATCCTCGTAGGCGTAGTCATTGCCGATGGCCGTCATCCAGGACACGTTGTCGTTGAGCGAGAGCACGCGGAAGCGGCGGCCCACCTTGTCGGAAGCGCCCTTGCCGAGGTCGGTGGCGAAATGCGAGGCGTTGGCGGCGCTGCCGCCGTTGCCGAAGACGTAGATGTTTTTCCCCTCCCGCAGCGCCTCGCCGAAGGTCTTGACGAGTTGCGCGACCTGCGCCAGCGGAATGGCGGCGGTGACCGCCTGCTGCGCGCGTTGGTATTCGGTGAGCCAGTTTTGCATTTGAAAAGTGTTTGCGGGATTGAAGCGCAACCACCGGCGGCGGTCAAGCAGTTCGTCCCGCTTCCGGCGATCGGGGAACCAGCGGCCGCGCGCGGCAGGCCGCTGCCCTCAAAAACTCAGGCACCGGTCTTGGGCGGATTTTTCTTCCCGATCAGCAGCGCGCAGTTCCAGGTCAGAAACTCGCGCGCGACCGGCACTTTCAGCAGCAGCGAAAACTCAGGGTAATAACGCGGGGCGGCGCGGAGCACGGCCAGGTTGGGGCTTTGCCGCAGCTTCTTGAGCGTCCGGCCGATGTGGGTGGGGAAGAGGCTCTCGAAGACCGTATGGTTGCGGCGCTTCTTGATGAGTTTGTCATACAAGTCCTGTCCGCGCTGCGCGCCCAGATAATGAAAGGGGGAAAACTCGTGCCCGCCCCAGGGCGACAGCCAGTTGGTCCAGCTCAAGTAAAGTTTTCCCTGCGGCGCGAGCAGGTGATGGATTGAACCCAGAAACTGGTCCGGCCGGTGCAGGTGCTCGAACACGTTCGAGCAGACAATCAGGTCGTATTCGCCCTGCGCGGCGAGGTCGTCGCGGTCAATGTCAATCCGGCGAAAATTGCCGTTGGCGGCGGCGCCCTGGAGCGTGTTGGCCGTGTCGGCATAGGTCACCTGGCAGCCGTGCCTGGCGATGTTGGCGCCGAAAATCCCGTGGCCGCAGCCCAGGTCCAGCACGCGGGTCTGCGGCCCGAGCGTGACGCCCGAGCCCTGAAGCCAGCGGATGGCGTCTTCGGCCTGCAGGAAATAAAACTGGGCGTCATCCCCGTGCTTGAGACAGTGGGCGATGAGTTTGGTGATAATCACAAATCACAGTTCTACGGGAAGGTTCCGCGCATGTCAATCAGGCGATGCGTGCGCGATACCAGCGGTTCAAAACCCACCGCGCCAGCGGGGGAGGCAGAAACCTTTTGCCGAACAGTTCGCCGCCGCGCCACAAAAAGCGCCACATCAGCCGGGGCGTCAAGAACCGCCGGTATTTCCGGTCGCTCCAGAGCAGGCGCAGCATGGGCATGGTGAACACGGAGAGTTCTCCGCTGTCACGGACCAGCGGCGCCACGTCGGCGTATGATTTGGAGCCCAGCAGTTCCAGCAGGTGGCGCAGCACCCGCCGCTGTTCGTCTTTCCGATGGCCGGACTGGTAGTAGGACTGCGGCAGGATGTTGACCAGCGAGAGCGTTTCCGGGACGAAACAGAGGCCGTGCCGGAAGCCGGTGATGTAGGTGGCGAACCAGTCGCTGTGCCATCGCAATTCCGGGATCCAACCGCCCGCCCCGACCAGGGCTGCTTTGCGCATGATGGCGGAATGGCTGACAATCGCCAGTTTCCTCGCCCGCCCCAGCCGGACCAGCTCCGCCGGGGAGAGATAGCACGGCCGGCTGGCCATGCCGGCGGCCATGTGCCATTTCAAGTCGCCCTCGCGCCATTCGCTGACCGTGCAGGACAAGCCGGCCTCGGGATGCTGCGCCAGCAGGTTCAACGACTTTTCAAACAGGCCGGGGGTGACTTCGTCGTCGGCGGCGGGGAAAAAAACATATTCGCCCCGCGCCAGCTCCAGGCCGCGGTTCAGGGTGAACACGACGCCGCGATTGCGGTCGTTCCGGACCGCCCGGAGATTGGGATGCCGGGCGGCAAACTCCTCGATCACCGCCAGGCTGCCGTCGGTGGAGCCGTCATCAATGACAATCACCTCGAACGGCGGGACGGACTGGTTCAACAGCGCGTTCAGGCAGGTCGGCAGAAACTCGGCGTGGTTGTAATTCGGCACGACGACGGACAGACGGGGCAGGTTCATAAGTTTTTAATTCAAATTGACCAGCGGCCGCACGCGGCAGGTGCCGTCGGCCACGGCCGTCTGCGCCAGCGCCAGGCGTTCGGCGGAGTCAATCGCGCAGCGGAAGCCCGCCAGCGGAAAGCCGAACAGCCGGCCGGTCCCCACCAGCGGCGCGAAGACGTCGCGCGGC
>Ga0316226_1000924_pt1 | contig 34996 bp, 31 predicted proteins | sample TBH18017metaG_FD_206009 | JGI IMG/M metagenome (GOLD analysis project Ga0316226, IMG submission 206009) | Freshwater microbial communities from Trout Bog Lake, Wisconsin, USA - TBH18017 | ecosystem: Environmental > Aquatic > Freshwater > Lake > Hypolimnion/Profundal zone | place: USA: Wisconsin...
CTTGTTCCCCTACTTTGCAGGGTTGAAAAAGGTTGTTACACCCCAGAATGATCCAGGTAGTTTCCGGGGGAATTGAGGTGCGGGGTTTTCGTGCTTGGGACCGAAAACCGGGACGGAATGGCCCGGTCTTGTATCCCCCTCTTTTTTTACATCCTTTGTCTTCATTTCGGTTGCTTCTGCTAATTATTTTCCCGATACCAATCGATTGCCGACTTAACGCCACGTTCTATAGATACCTTGGGCGTATAGCCTAGTTTGTTTTTAGCCTTAGAAATATTTGCAATAAATTTTACCACCTCCCCTTTCCTGCTTTCGCCGATTACGATATCGCTCTTGCTCCCCATCTCCTTCTTTATCATCTTAGCCACATCAATAAGTTTTGTTCCCTTTCCGGAGGCTATATTAAAAACATTATTTTTAAATTTATTAATTTTTTCAATGCATTTTATTATGCCGTCAGTACAGTCATCTATGTGCGTGAAATCTAAAACTTTATTTTCCCCGAATATTTCTATTTTTTCATCCTTTCTCATTTTTCTGATAATTATCGGCACAAATCTTTCACTTTCATCGTACATCCCATATACGTTGGAAAACCTGCATATTACATACGATAACCCGTAACATTTGGAAAAAGAATATACCAAAGCCTCGCCCGCTATCTTGCTCGCCGAATAAGGGCTTTCACAAATTTGTATATTTACGTCTTCCTCCTTGGCAATTATTTCTTTCCTGTTGCCGTATACTTCCCTACTGCTTGGAAAAATAAAATTGCTGATTCCATTTATTCTCGCCAACTCTAAAATATTATAAGTAGAAATAACATTTTCCAAAGCTAAGCTCGGTTTTACAACCAAGTCATAAACTCTCGGATTTGCGGCTAAGTGAACTATCAGATCAAAATCAGAAGGAATTCTGATTATATCTTCCTTCTTTAGAAGATCTCCGATTATTGTAAGCTCGTTTAGTTCCGGATGATATTTATTCTTTTTCCTATCAAAGCCGGTCACCTTATATCCCTTATTTAAAAGCTTCTCAAAAAGCCTTGTACCTATGGTTCCGCTTGAACCGGTTATGAGTATTTTTTTTATCTTTTCCATGTTTTTTATCACTTTAACTATACCAAAAACGGATAGGAAATCCAATTGTTTTTTCTCAAATAATTAATTCTTTGCAGTTACTCTCGTTGGAGCTAAATTTGGAATTAATTTATTTATAGAAAGCTTATTCGCCAGGTAATTGCTCCCAAACTCACTTAGGTGAAACTGATTATCTTCGTACAAAAAATTATTATTTAAAACTATAGGACATTTTTTCGAATCACATAATGCCGAGATGGGATCAACTGTTGCGATTTGCGGATACTTTTTTTTAATATTTTTCACTGCTTCGTCCATTTCTGAAACAGAATAGAACATTTTTCCTTCAGGCGAGAAACAGTCATCAGAATGGTTGTCGGGGTCCAAAGGACGATCGATACAGCTCAGCAAGTTAACTTTAAACCTGGGGTATTGCAAAAACCAAATAATTTTAATATTTTTAGGAAAATAAGAAAAAGACAGATTCATTCCCTCTTCAAAATACCTTTTGTTTGTAACCCAGCCTTCATTAGATATTATGACTGCTTTTGGGTTTGCTGCGACTGCAATGGCTATAACTTTTTTTAGATCATCATTGCAATATCCCTGGGCAGAACTTATTTCGGCCGTATCTGGCGTAAGAAGGGTGCACCCGCTAACGCCAAGGTTTATTACGGTGTATCCCATTTTTACGAGCGTTTGGCTGTATCCCATATAAATTGCCTTAGTATGCGAATCACCGATTATAAAAATAGGATTGCTGCCATTTCCTGAAACTCCGCAGAACACACGATTCTTAATACCCTTATCTTGAACATATAGCTTGGCGCATAAGGGATCTTGAAAATATAATTTGTCAGTTGCAGAAATAGTCGGAGATAGTTGTATGTTTCTAATCATTGCCTCCTGTTTTGGAAAACGGAAACTAAATCCATTATTGGAATACAGTAAAATACCCGCCAGCCCGACCAGCAACATCGCGAAACATAATATTATCGGTATAATTTTTATTTTACTGTGCCTTATCGGTTTCTCTATAAAAAAATAAGTTATACAGGCAAGCATAAAACTTATGGTTATAAGCCAAATACGCAGACTCACAGAGACAGATCCCGATTCAACTATATTAGCGAATGATAGCAATGGCCAATGCCAAAGATAAAAGGGATAGCTGACCAACCCTATAGCCACCAATGCCTTGCTTGATAGTATGTACTTGTTAATAAGGGTTCCCGGCCCTGCCGCAATTAATAAAAAAGCCCCGAGTACTGAAAGGAGGGTCCAAGCCATATAGACCGAATTACGGTCTATCGAGAAAGCCGGAATAAATATTAAGATAATGCCTACACCTGCTAAAATCTCCGGAATGAAAAAAATATTTTTCCCTAAAATTTTGATATTCGATTTCCCTACAAACCCACCGGATAATCCGCCCTTAAATAATGTGACGTAAGAAAGGGCCGCGCCGACCATAAGCTCCCAAAACCTTGTGAACGGCATATAAAATGCGGAGGTCGGATGCCCGAAGACCATTGCGAGGTCTAAAATAAATGACAGAGATAATAAAAATAAAATCGCAGATAATATCTTCTTACTTTTTTTGTAAATAAAAAACAACACAACCGGCCACAAAAAATAAAACTGCTCTTCGACTCCCAACGACCACAAATGAAGCAATGGCTTTAGGCTGGAAGAAATATCAAAATACCCCGCCTCAATCCAGAAACCTATGTTTGACAGAAACCCCGCTCCATACGCCACCTCTCTGCCAAGGTTTGAATATTCTCCGGAAAAAAGCAAAAACCACCCTGCAATCAAACATGCGATAAGCACCGATATTAACGCAGGGAAAATTCTTTTTATTCTGCGCGCATAAAAATTAGCGAAACTGAATGAATTATTATAGAGAGCCTCTAAAATTATTCCCGATATCAAAAACCCGGATATGACAAAAAATATGTCTACCCCAATAAATCCCCCTTTTAATAAATTAGGGAACGAGTGGAATACAACTACAAACAACACCGCAATTGCGCGGAGGCCGTCTATGTCAGGACGGTATTTCAATATTTTTTCCCTAACAGGGTGTTCAAATTTTTCATCCATATCCAAATCAAATAATTTGTATAATTATATAATTAAAAAATACTAAAATCCAATATTCTCTTAACCAAAAAAGAGGCCTTCAGCCTCTTTAGTTGGATATCTGTAAAAAAAGATTAACGCTTGGATTCTTTATGAAGCGTATGCTTTCTGCAGGTTGAACAAAACTTTTTCAACTCGAGCTTTTTCTCGGCTGTGAGTTTTGATTTCTTTGTAAAATAATTTGTTATTTTACAAACTGAACATTGTATTTTTATGAATGGTTTTTTAGCTGCCATGTTATGAAAATTTTAAATTTTTGATTTTAAATTTTTAATCAATCCGTGCTGACTAAACTTTTAAACCTTAAACTATAAAATATTTTAAATATAATAATTCTGAGCCGATGCGCAGATTTGCACTGCGGACCTCATTCTTACCAAGAATGTGCTCTACTGCCTGAGCTACATCGGCAACCTTAAATAAAATCCGACTTCATCGGCTTATGTGGGCGCGGAAGGACTTGCACCTTCGAAGGGGAAACCCCGTCAGATTTACAGTCTGATGCCTTTGCTGCTCAGCCACACGCCCCAATAGTACATACAATACCACAATTTCTCTTATTCTTCAATGATTTTACCGTGTTCCTTCTTCCAATCGCCTATTTTCTTGTGATCTCCCGATAACAAAACTTCAGGAACCCTCCAATTGACTCCTTTTTTTGGAGAGAAAATTTCCGGTCTTGTATATTGAGCATATTCTAAAAATCCTCCCGATTCTGATATTCTTTCTTTTAATAATTGAGGTTTTCCCAAAACTCCCGGGATCAATCTTGAAATTGTTTCTATGGCTACCATCGAGGGCAATTCCCCGCCCATCAAATCGTAATCTCCTATTGATATTTCCATGTCGGCAATCTTTTGCGCCACCCTCTCATCTACACCCTCGTACCTACCGCAAATAAAAATTATCTGATCCAATTTTGATAATTTATTTGCCAGCTTCTGGTCAAATTTTTTGCCCCTAGGCGTAAACAAAATTATTTTAGCTTTTTTAGATTTCTTTATTTGCTTTATCGCTTTAAAAATTGGCTCGGTCTGCAAAACCATTCCCAATCCTCCTCCAAACGGCCTGTCATCAACTTGCTTATGCGGTCCCTTCCCCCACTTCCTTAAATCGTGTAAATTTATTTTTATAAATTTCTTTTTTTGTGCCCGTGCAATCAAACTCTCTCCTATATAGGATTTAAAAATATTCGGGAAAATTGTTATTACATCAAATTTTATCATAGTCTGACCATGTACAGAAACGAAAATCGCGCCTTACGGCGCGGTTCTCGTTTCTGTATAAAATTACAGAGAAATATTGTCTATGTCGTCTGCTGGAGAAGCTTCTTTTCTCTCAGGCCTTGGAGCACGTCCGCCCTCTGGTTCCTCAATCTTGAGGTTCACTCTGGCGTGGTTCTTTAATCCGACGATTCGGACTAAGTTCCTGATTGCCTTGGCTGTTGATCCTTCTCTTCCAATGATTTGGCCCATATCTTCAGGGTTTACTTTCAATGAAAGCAATACTCCCATTTCGTCAACTTTTCTCTCAACTTTGACGTCTTTAGGATTATCAACTAATGCTTTGACAATGTACTCAAGAAATTCTAAATCCAATTCTTTTGCCATGTTTTCTTGATTCATTTAATCATTAATCATTATTTCGTAGCCCTCGACCTGATATTAGAACTACTAATTCTATTTTATATCCTTTTTACCTATTGTCAATATCTTATAATTAAAAAAGGGTTTTATAGAGACCCTAAACTCTGTACCTCCTTTCTTGCCTGGCTAAAAATTCCAGGCCTGTACCCGCCTTCGCGGGACCGGTTCGGGGCGGTCTAGAGTAACGTGGCTTTCGTGTGACCACTGTACTTTTCCGCCGGGTATTTTAACGCCAACGATGTTCTTATCGGCATTAGCATCGTCAAGGGTTCCTCGGGTCACTTTGCCCTCGAAACAAATCTTAACCGGAGTTCCCTCATCGTAAAATCTCCTCGAAGTCGGCAAATATATACTCTTCACGCTCTTCACAGTATTTCTCCTTTTTTCAAGACACAATCGCCTCAACAGCCAACCCTTTAATGTTCAGAGTTTTTGAGAAAGGTGACCGCACCGTCCGTTGACTTTCTCGACCGGAATCTTGCGACCTCCGGCAACCCAGAACTTCACTCCATGGGAGATCAGGTATTCGCGGGCCTTCCCACAGGGCATCATGTACTCAAGGAACTCTTCGCCCTTGCCAAAAGCCATTTTACCGGCCATGAACTTTTCCGTGGCTGTATATTGATGGCATTTTGTCAAAGTGACACTGATGTCACCGGGCTTCCAACCCCAAACACTTTTAAGGTGTTCAAGATTTTCCGCTTCCCGGCTAGCCAGCGCTTCTCTGTTCCGCCTGAGCGACTGCTCCCTGATGAGACCAAACCGTCCCGCAAGGCCGAACGCTTGGGTTTTACCAATCCCCGTCACACCCATAATCCCCCGGACCCCTCCAAGAGTCCAAAAGGCTTCGGCGATAATCGCTCGGAACTCGTCATACTTTGACGAACCCGCCGGCGATAACGCTGAAAACTTCCTGCGGTGTGACAACTTTTTCCTGCCAACTTTTTCGGTGAACATTTCTTACCTCGTTTTAAAAGATCTTTTCTCATCCATCAGTCCCAAGCGGGACTGTAATGGCAAGGGTTATTTATCCCTTCTTTCAAATCACTACACACCTATCATTCTGAAATCTACTATATTATTCTTTTATCTAATAGTCAGTAATTCGGTATTTTACTAATGATCTGAAAGAAATGATAAAATTACTTTCAAATTTCCTTCCAATTTTCAAAACATTTACCTGGTCGCCACATCATCCGATATGGTTTCATGACCGGGCAATTTGTTCTAAAAATTGGAGGGGAATCGGGATTGAACCAATTCCCCATCTTACCTTCTCGCCGAAGCGAGAACTACTTTAGCGCGTGGCGCGGGATTCCTCCTGGATAGTAGTAAGAGGACAAGCATACCCCGATGACGAACAGCACCAGGCCGCATGCCGCGATGCCGACGTACACTTTCTCCGGCAATGGGAAGAAGACCAAACACATTGGAGTGCCAAACACCATTGCCCCTCCCACTATAATCATCGCAAACAATAACCAGAATTTCATAATTCCCTTTCTTACTTTTCGACTGCCACATAAGCAGTCATAACCAGAAAATACTGAATTATCCGTATCTTTTGGTTATGACCGCTATTTTTTAAAAAGAGCTATTTTAAATAAAGGCGCTTGGGTGATTCCTTCTTGTTGAAACCTGATTGCCCGAGTTCTCCAGCCGAAGCCAGAGAGTCGATTAATCGGGTCATTAATATTAGAAGAAATCGCCTAAACGCCCTCGATTGATTACTCCACTTTTCAAAACACAATTGCTTCTGTTCTAAAAATTGGAGGGAAGATGGAATAGAACCTCTTCCCTATCCTGCTCTCGCCGAAGCGAGAACCTTCACGCCTCTTCGCGGACCTTCACTTGGTTCAGCCCATCGGAGATCATCTCCGTCTTCACGTTAGAGAGAACCTTGAGGCTTTTACCGTCTGAGGCGACTCCGACGTTGACGCCGACGTTATTACGAGGGCCGCTATGCTTCAGCTCGACATTGACCGACGGATGATCGGTGCCTTCGTCAGCCAAGCTTACGATCATCCTCGAATTTTCAAACATAACCTTCATGTCGCTTCTCCTTTTCTTCAGCGTCTACCTATTAGGCGCTTGGGTGATCCCTCTCTGTTCTTGAAGAAATTATAGAACTTCTTATTGAACTTTATCGCCCGGGTTTCGCAGTCGGGACCGCGAAGTCGATTGATAAGAAGAGAAATCGCCTAAACGCCTTATATTTATTACATCTATACTATATCATAGTCAATGAACCTTGTCAATAGCATATGACAAAAAGGGCGCTTAGCGTCTAAAACACAATTACGATCATTTTAGCTAAGTGAATTAAGGCAAGATTCGAGGCGCGAGGAGCGAGCCTAATGCCTATGTGTATTGTGAGCGACGAGTAACGAAGAAGATTGCCTTAATTCACCAGCCCGAAGGGAAACAAAAAAAATGAGCGATTTCTTCGTTGCAATCTCGTCGGCGTATCCAGGGGATACAACCTCCTTATTGCAACTTGAACTCATCTCATTTTTTGGTTTTTGAAAATGATTGTAATTGTGCTTTAGGCGCTTAAGTGATTTCTTCTGGTGTGAAAACCTTATCGCCCGAGTTCTCCAGCCGGAGCCAGAGAGTCGATTAATCAGGTCATTAATATTAGAAGAAATCGCTTAAACGCCTTTTTTGTGCTACAAAATAAAAAACCTGCTTTTACAGCAGGTTTAAAGATTTTATCTTTTACGCTGCTGGCTTAACTTCCGGTGCTGCTGCGGCCGCTGGAGCTGCCCCTGCTGGTGCCGCCTCTACCGGCTTCTTTGATTTCTTAGAGACATTGATTTTCTTTGCATCAATTATCTTCTCTGACACTAGATAGTTATGTATTGTTGCAGATGCCTCAGCGCCCTTAGACAACCAATACTGGATTCTTTCTTTATTAAAACTTTTCCTTTTTTTCAAAGGATCAACATATCCTAAATCCTCAACGGCTCTTCCGCCCTTTGATGACCTTCTCTTATCTATAACAACCACTCTAAAAAATGGCTGATTCTTTTTACCCTTTCTTGTTAGTCTTATTGATAACATTTTTTATTTTTTACTTTTTTAATTCTTTTATTATTACTTATTCCACTTTTTAACATCTAATGCAAGGCCTGCTGCCGCTTCCTCCGCTTCTCTCTTAGACAATCCCTGCCCTTCTGCAACTAATTCTGTGTCCAGATATACTCCGACCACAAAACTTTTTTCGTGATCAGGGCCTGATTCTCTTATAACCTTATAGCTTGGCGTGACGGAAACTCTTTCCTGAGCCTCTTCCTGAAATTTTGATTTTGCATCTTTATAGGAACCGTCTTTTATTATTCCCAAAAGATTTTTCATCAGGTGCTTTTTTATAAATTCATCACATGGCTTATATCCTGAATCCAGATAAAATGCCCCTAAAAAAGCTTCAAATGTATTTGCCAGGATATATGCTCTTGCTTTTCCCAGCTCTTTGCCCTCTCCGCGCGAAAGCAGAAGAAAATCGTTAAATCCCAGATCTTCAGCAACGCTTGTAAGCATTTTGGCATTAACCAATGCCGCTCGCCAATTAGTTAAATCCCCTTCTGTCTTTTCCGGATACTCTTTATAGAGATGCTCTGTTACGATTAACTCTATAACCGCGTCTCCCAGAAACTCCAATCTTTCGTTATGCTTTAACTTGAAATCAGGATTTTCGTTTAAGTAAGACCTGTGCGTAAAAGCTTGCTGCAAAAGATCTTTATTCTTAAATTTCAGCCCTAATTTTTTTTCTAAAATTGCGAAATCTTTCATTGTTTTTAACGGGCAAAAAACAAATAACAATTATTCTTTATTGTTCTCTGTTTTTTGCTCATCTCCGACTAATTGTTTGTATATTGTTCCCAAAACTCCGTTAACGAATTTGCCGGATGTCTGCCCGGAAAATGTTTTGGCTAATTCGATTGCTTCGTTTATGGCAACTTTCGGCGGAACTTCTTTCTTGTCAGCATGTAAAAGTTCGTACAAACCTATTCTTAATACGTTCCTGTCAATCATTGATATTTGGGCTATTGGCCATTCCGGAGCCGCTTTCTCTATAATTTTATCCAGCTCAGGCATTCGTTCTTCAATTCCTTTTATCAATGCCCAGATAAAATCCAACTCCTCTAAACCGGGGCCGAAATCTTTGATATTTCTTTCAACAATATTTTTAAGAACCGGTTTTTTGTCGTAAAAATCCCACTCGTAAAGTGACTGTAAAACTATTGAACGTGATAAGTGCCTGGATGCCATTACCTTAAATTATTGCGTTAGAAGTTTCTATTTCTTGGACAAATTTTCAACTGTCAAAGGCTTCTCTTCTTTTGTTTCTTTCTCAACTGCCTTTATCTGATTCTCTCTGATTTTCTTGTCTTTTTTTGTAAGTTTTGCCAATACATTGATAACCTCCACTCCCTTGTAAAATCCGCAATTTAAACAAACTGTGTGCGACAAAACTGGTTTCTTGCATTTTGGACAGACGTTTAAGCGCACAGGTTTTATAAACTTGTGCATTCGGGACTTGCCCACTTTCGCTCTTGTATGACCTTGCTTTGGAACTGCCATGTTGATTAGGTTAGATTAAGTTAAATTTTAAATTATTTTCTATTATATAACAAATATTTAAAAGTTGCAATAGTTTGGAGCAAAAGCCGGATTTTAACACTATCAGCTTTGTGCCCACATATAATTAAAACAGCGGCCCCATAAACGAAACCGCTGTTTTTGAATTTCTAGAATGGTGAAACTTCTTTGTAGTTTGGCACTCCCAATGGAGATTTAACCGACACCGGCTTAGACGTATCACAGCAATGATTTTCCTCATCGCAGACCGTAAGCTTTACATCCCTGGTACCCTTTGAACTGTATATATATGAAGGGTTTGCTTCTGTGCTGGCTACAGTGCCATTACCGAGGAGATCCCATTTATGCGTGCAATTATCGTAACAGGTTGATTCGTCGGTGAAATAAACATATTGCCCGGCCAAAGGAGCCGTTGATAGATAGGAAAAATCCGGATAAGGATAGGGATGGCTTGGTGTTGTGAAAGTAAGTGCGTTTCCATTGCCATCGGTTGCCATCCAATCAGAATATCCTTGGCCGCTATCGGAGTCACAGTAGCTCTGGACACAAACCCTTACCCGCCACCAATATGTACTATCAAAATCAAAAGTCGGGCCGGACGCGTCTCTTGGTAATTGTACCAGTATCGAATTAGTATTTGAATTTATCGTTCTACTGAAGGTCGAACCGCCAAAATTGCTCGCGTCAGAAAACTGAATTTGAAATTCTTTTTCGTTGGCGGCGTTGCTATAATACCAATTGAACTGTATCTCGCCTCCCTCCTTATCGCCACAGTAATTACTGTATAGGTTAAAGGCAGAAAAAGTAGCAGACGGGCAAGTATCAGCTGTTGTGCAAATTGAACCGCTTCCGTACGTCATACAGGCCGGGTTACCATATGAATCAAAACCGCAATATCCTGACGATTGGCATTGGGTAGAATCAGTACATGGAACGCCACTGGAGCCATTTATCACACACTGGCTGCCTTCGCAGTAGTTTCTGCAATCAGAACCAGCGTTATTCGGATCGCATGGATAATCACCGTAGCCCTCAATGCAGGAACCATTATCGCAATGATAAAGCGGCATACAGGCGACAGGATTGGTGAAGTCACAGGGTAGGTCTCCCATACCGGAGACGCACTGCTGGCCGTCACAATGGTAATCAAGCGAGCAGTCACCAACTGTTGTACAAGTTGTAGACCCGCCGGCGCCTGGTGCACAAATTTGATTATTCGACGAGTCATATCCGCAAACCGGTTGCCCTAAACAATCAGTACCCAATTTTGCCGGATCACATCCGCCTACCTGTCCGCCGGGCACACACTCTAAGTTAGCGTTGCATCCATAATTAACATTGGCAGTACAAGTTTTGCTGGAGTTGCCTTCGTTTGGGCTGGTGCAGGTCCAAGTCCACGGACCGCTGCCTGTGACGTTGTAAGGCGTACCCTTTGAACAAAGATTATCTGTTGGCGTTGAATTATAACTTGCCCCATCAGCAGAGCCACAAACACCGTCTATGGCAAGATAGGTACTGCAACTGTTAGCGCCTCCTGTTCCTAAACCCCAACAAATCCAAGCCCACGGACCATTACCGGAAGGATCCGGAGGATAACCCACAAGAACATCCGAAGGATAACCCGTATCGCAAAGCTGACGGGCATCTGTTGGCTCTGTGGTAATATTTGATCCATTAGCCGGACCGCAGGTACCATCAAAATTAAGCGAGCTCCCAAGAGCAGTGCAAGTTGGGTTTGCCCCTCCGTTTAATCCGTGACATGTCCAATTCCATGGACCATTACCGGAAACAGAAGAAGGCGTGCCGGCATAACAAAGATCAAGGGGGTCAGTCGGCTCTGATGTATAAAAGACTCCGTCAGCATAACCACAGATGCCGTCAACGGGCACTGATCCCAAAGTGGCAGTACAATTGGCACTAGTTCCTCCGCCCGAACCAAGACAAGTCCAAGTAGTTACCGGACTGGAAGTAGTAGGAAAGTCCGGATTGCTTGGGCTGGGAGTTCCGTTAGCACATAAGGAATCACCGTAAAAACTGGTATAATCGAACGGATATGCTTTATTAGCCGTACCGCAACTGCCGTTTACTTTAACTATCGTAAGTACGGCTCTACAATTGGCTGTTTCACCTCCGCCATAACCGGGACACGTCCATGTTGTTGTCGGATTATCAATAGTTGGAAAATCCGGGCTAGCGGGGCTGGAATCTCCGGTGGTACAAAAAGTATCACCATTAAAATCGGTGGAGCCGGCCGTATAGGTTTTATTAGCTGAACCGCAAGCAGGATTTGCGACAACGTTGATAGGACAAGTAATTGTTTGTTCGGGTACATCAAGAACATAATCTGATCCCTGATGATTTCCAAGGGTGGCACAACCTCCTGAACTTTGGTCACCTGTAGCTGTTTGGAGTGGAACATTATTGCCCCAACACCCTCCGGGGACACTGCTAGATTGGTTCGTCCCCGTATAGGTCGCGGCGGTTACAAAACTACCGCCGGTTACTGTCGTTGGTATATCGGTAACCAACGGGACTTTATTATTATCAACATTGTTACTATTATAATATGCTGTAATAAATTTTGTACCCGTCAGTCCGTTGTAGTTGTAACTGCTCTGACTGGGACAGATACCTCTACAATTTGAATCCGAGTAACTGCCGCTACCTGGTTGGACATTTTGACAGGTAAGGTCACCACTGCCGTTGACTAAACAATCGTAATTATAGTTGCTTCTGTCAGGACAAATACCGGAACAACTTGAATCAGCATAACTGCCATTGCCGGAACCGACATTTTGGCAACTTATGTTGCCGTTACTATCATTTAAACAATCATAATAAAGGTTGCTTCTGTCAGGACAGATACCGGAACAATATGAATTTGAATAGTTACCCTGATGCTGGCTGACAAATTGACAACTCAGGTTGCCACTGCTGTTATTCAAACAGCTATAGCTGTTATAGTTACTGGAACATTGGCCTGAACAATTTGAATCCGAGTAGTTACCCTCGCCCTGGGCGACAACTGTGCAGATAAGATTACCGCCACCATCATTTGCACAATCATAGCCGTTATTATTAGTGCAAGCGCCGGAACAAGTTGAGTCTGAATAATTTCCCGTACCATTCCCTTTATATATACAGGATCCATTGTCACAACCATAATCCATTTCAACTACAGCACACGAAATATCGCCGCAGTTTGAATCAGGGAAAGTACCTCCGGCCCCCAGGTATACGCAAGACCCATCCTGACAACCGTAATTATTTTCAGGTTGACTGCACGTACCATCACAATCCGAAGAGGTATATTGCCCCTGGTTATACCCTGCATATTGGCAGGACGTGCCGGAACAACTATAGTCCTGACCGCCACACGATGTATTTCCACAACTTGAATCAGCGTAAGTGCCATTACCGGCCCCCACATCGGTGCAAGCCCCGGACTGGCAGCTGTAACTTAAGCTACCACCGCAAGAATTATCACAACTTGAATCAGCGTAGATACCGCTATTATTTCCAACATATACGCAAGACGTACCCGAACAATTATAATCTTTATCGCCGGGGGTATATGGCAAACCGCTATAACGATAATAAAACTGTCCGTTAGTAGAAGAGAATTTAAATAACAACTCATTTAAATTCACAGGATTAGTCAAAATGCAATCCATAGAATATCCAACCGTATCGTCTCCGCTCAATGCTCCGCAGTCTATTCCGCACGCGCTACTATCGGCGCAGGAAGTACCGTTCCCGTCTGTAATTGTCATCGTCGGAGGAGATACAACCAAAGAAATAAAAACACCCCAGGGTCCCTGGCATTGGGTAGATACGTTAGTAAAATCCTTATCCTGGCAAGTTATATCTGAAGTCGGAGCGGCACCTGCCACCCACGAACCGTTTGGAGAGTCTGACGAATAACCGGTTCCCACCCAAGAGATATCAGTTGGAGCTTGGGCAGGAAAAGTTAATGTCACCTTTGTCCCGGAAGGAACCGAACTGCCACAACTGATATTAGCTCCCGTATCTGTGTTTTTAATTCCAATATTATAATTTATGGTTACTACCGCCGGGTCTAATGCATGTTGCCATCCGCTGTCCGGATTACCGGAAGGCTTGTTAGCCGGAGCGGAATTATTCCAATAATAATCTAATGCGGGCGTATTAACTGTCACTGTCGTGCTTTCTGCGGAACATATATTTGCCCCTGGCCCGAATATAGCTAAAAAAATTGTACCGGTTATAATATATTTTTTTATATTCATTTTATTTTTTTCTTCTGACAAATATAATAACGGCTGCACACATTAGAACTATGATTATTATTAATACCGCAAAAATAATTGAATTATTATTTTTTGGATTACACAATTTTGGATCAATTTTATTGCAGTCATACTCTAATTTAGTTTGGTCAACCAACTTATCTGCCTGCCACAATTGAGCCGTCAGAAAGAAGTGATCAATATTGCTTTTGGCAACAAAGTCTGTCTTGGCAGCCATCATTGATCCTGTAACCGCTCCTTGGTATGTATATTTATCAATAGTTCTTCCGCTGTTGTCTGTTAGCGTAAGAGTCATTTTGCCGTTTGGGACAGAACTGGCTGTACCGGAGTTATGAAGGCAAGAAAATATTGTTGAGTCTGCACCCTGTTTTATCGGGAAACTTGTGATTGACGGGAAATTTAACCTTATTCTATTTACTTCCGGCCTGACGAAACGAACATCAATGATAGATTTGGAATCTTTATATGCCAACTCTCCTACAATATAATATACCGGGTAATCAGCGTCGGGAATAGTTATCTGAACCGTACCCGATGACCCGGCTTTTATTGTAGTCTTTGAGGAAGCTGTTTTAATAAAATTGGCAGGATCTATACCGTCCCACCTATATACTTTCCAAACCACATCAACGGTTTGGGCGCTATTTGTAGAGTTGTTTATTTTCGCCGAAATAATCGCAGGATTTATGCTTGGCACGCTCGGCGGAAAAGCCGCAAAAAAATAAGGCGAATCGTTTATTTTTACTCCGGCTTCATCAAATCGCACGTCACGTGTTTGAGGCCCGTTTTTAGATACGATATTAAAATTGAAAGTATTGCCGATTACATCATTAGTAAAACTTAAACCCAAAAGGTTAAACTTTTTATCAACTATAAAAAAACTGGCTATTTTATAATTGCCCTCAGTTAAAGATTTAGGCACGTCCCAGGCGAAAGAAACGGGAACTTCTCCATTGGCCGGTATAATTATATTATCTGCCGCAATAAACTGGTCAACAATGTCCGGCCCGTTAGCATCCTTTACCACACCTCTCTGCCTCATAATCTTCACATATAGCGTACCGGACACAATCGGATACCCATTTTTGTTATCTATAAACCCTGTGAATTTTACATTTTCTCCGGGATTCAAATTAGAGTCTTGGGAAGCTATATTAACCTGCACGCTCCCGAAATGATAATAATCAAAACAATCCACGGTGTCGGAAAGACCGGAGCCTAATGGTTGAGGATTATTAATTGCATTTTTTTGCTGTTGTGTGCCGCTTATTTCGATACGCGCCTTTTCATCCGCGATAGTTTCTGCCGGAGTTTTAGAATTTAGGATATCTTTAAGTTGCTGAGCGGTAAGATATTTAACAGAAGACTCGCTAAGACCGTAGTCCTGCAACGTGTGATTGCTTGCCTGTACGATTGCTTCAATTTCCTGCGTAGGAAGAATCTTGGCAACTTGGCCAAGAACTGTCCCGGAGGCAAAAATAAAAATAACTAAACAAAAAAGTGAAATAAAAAATATTTGTCTTTTCATATTTTTAAATTTATCAATCAACAACATTAACTTATTTTATTATTATATCACTTTAATTAATTCAAGACTACATCAACAAGTTAGCCACCGGCGCAAATGATTTTCTATGGATGAGACATGGTCCGTTTATTTCAAGCATTTTCATATGTAATTTCGTGCCGTAACCTTTATGCTTATCAAAACCATATTCCGGGTATTTTTTGTGCATCTCCTTCATAATATTGTCCCGTGTCACCTTAGCTATTATTCCTGCGGCAGATATTGAAATTACTTTCCGGTCTCCGGCTATGATCGATCTTTGGGATACATCTGATTTTATCTTAAAATTACCGTCTAAGAGCAAAAAATCCGCATTCAAATTTTTAACCGCTTCTTGCATGGCGACCTTTGTGGCCTCCAATATGTTTATTTCATCGATCACCTTTTCAGAAATAATCCCAATCCCCCATTTTATATTCTTGTTATCAGTTAAAATTTTGTAAAAATATTCCCTCTTTTTTTCAGAAAGTTTTTTTGAATCATTAATTCCTTTTAATAAAGTTTTAACATTTTGATTTAATAAAACCGCCGCGGCAACGACCGGGCCGGCTAAGGGTCCGCGGCCAGCTTCGTCCAGCCCTGCCACAGATTTAAATCCCTGTTGCCATAATATTTTTTCCTCATTAAAATTCGGATATCGCATATATTTTATTCTACCATTCTAAGAGGCCACAGAATAGACTTGTAAAATTCGTACCAAAAGGTAAAATAGTATATTAACTAAATATGACAAAATTTACTCATCTACACGTTCACTCTCATTATTCTTTGCTCGACGGCTTGCCAAAAATCGACGAGCTTTTAGATTGTGCGAAAGAGCTTGGCATGAGCTCAGTTGCTCTGACTGATCACGGAGTAATGTATGGAGCAATCGAGTTTTATAAAAAAGCAAAATCAAAAGGAATAAAACCGATTATAGGCTGTGAAGTCTATACAGCTTTTGAAAAATTAACCGATAAAAGACCGAACATCGATTCAAAGAGAAATCACTTAATTTTATTGGCAAAAAACGAGCAGGGCTACAGAAATTTAGTTAAGCTGGTGACAATCGCCCACTTAGACGGATTTTATTACAAACCAAGAATTGACGAAGAAATTCTGGAAAAATATGCTGAAGGATTAATCGGACTTACAGCCTGCATACAAGGCAAAATTCCAAGACTCCTCCTGGCAAACAAACTGGATGAGGCTGAAGAAACTGCGAGAAAATATGAAAAATTTTTCGGCAAAGGAAACTTCTATTTAGAGCTGCAACACCACGCTCAGATACCCGAACAGGAAATTGCGAACAAAAGGCTTATCGAACTTTCAAAAAAAACCGGCATACCATTGGTGGCCACAAATGATATTCATTATCTGAGAAAAGAAGATTCAGAAGCCCAAGATGTTTTGATGCTGATAAATACAGGAGCAGATGTAAACGATCCGGAAAGGCTGTCCATGCTTCATGAAGATTTTTCTATGACAAGCCCGGAGCAAATGGCGGAACATTTTAAGGATGTGCCCGAAGCTATAGAAAATACACAGAAAATAGCCGACGCCTGCAACCTGCAGATTGAATTGGGCAAAACAAAACTGCCGACCTTTCCGCTGCCGGAGGGAAAAACTGCGGAAGAATACTTGGAAGAAATTTGCTGGGATGGGATAGAGAAAAGATACGGAAAGGACCAGGATAAACAGGTCACCGACAGATTAAAATACGAATTATCGGTTGTGGGGAAAACCGGTTTTGCCGGATACTTTTTGATTGTGCAGGAATTTGTAAAATGGGCAAAAGACAACAGGATTGTTGTAGGTCCCGGTAGAGGATCTGCCGGAGGTTCCATTATTGCCTATCTGTCAGGGATAACAAACGTTGACCCGTTAAAGCACAACTTGCTGTTTGAAAGATTTTTGAACCCTGAAAGAATTTCCATGCCTGATATTGATATGGATTTTGCCGACAGAAGAAGAGACGAAGTCATAAAACACGTGGCAGAAAAATACGGGCAAGATCACGTTGCGCAAATTATAACTTTTGGAACAATGGCAGCCAGAGCCGTTTTGCGAGACGTCGGCAGAGCTTTGCAATATACATATTCATACTGCGACACACTGGCCAAAATGATACCGCTGGGAATGGACTTAGCGGAAACCCTTGAGAAGGTTGATGAGTTTAAAAACATATACGAGACTGACGAAATGGCCAAGCGTCTGATTAATTTAGGGAAAAAACTCGAAGGTGTTGCCAGACATGCTTCGACTCACGCCTGCGGAGTTGTGATTTCAGCAGAACCTTTGACAAACTCCGTTCCACTGCAAAGACCTAAAGATTCCGAGGTTGGCGTTATCACTCAATATGAAGGACACAGCGTCGAGGATCTTGGTCTTTTGAAGATGGACTTTTTGGGTTTAAAAAACCTGACTATTATAGAAGATACTTTAGCGCGCATTTATGTTTTACATAATAATTTAAAAATTGATTTAGACAAAATCCCTGACGACGACCCGAAAACTTTCGAACTGTTACAGCGGGCGCTGACCACTTCTGTTTTCCAGCTTGAATCCGACGGAATGAAAAGATATCTGAAAGAGCTGGTGCCGTCAACTTTTGGAGACATAACTGCTATGGTCGCCCTTTACCGCCCGGGACCCATGCAATTTATCCCTGACTACATTGAAAGAAAGCACGGCAACCAGACAATAGAATATATACATCCGAAACTTGAACCGATCCTAAAAGATACTTATGGCATCTGCATTTACCAGGAACAATTGATGAAAATCGCTCAGGAAGTTTGCGGTTTCACTTTGGGCGAAGCTGATGTTTTAAGAAAAGCTGTCGGTAAAAAAATTAAAGAGCTGCTGGATGCTCAGGAAACAAAATTCATAGACGGAGCCATAGAAAATGGCGCCTCTAAAAAAGTAGCTAAAGAATTATGGCAATGGATTTTACCCTTCGCTTCTTACGGGTTTAACAAATCCCATTCGGCGGCCTATGCCACGATTGCATACCAGACCGCATATCTGAAAGCTCACTATCCGGTCGAGTTTATGGCCTCGGTATTAACTTCCGAGAGAGCCGACGTTGAAAGAATTTCATTCCTGATTGATGAATGTAAAAAAATGGATGTAGAGGTCTTGCCTCCAAACATTAATGAAAGCTTAAAAAACTTCACCGTTGTCGAAGGTAAAAACCAGATTAGGTTCGGATTATTGGCCGTTAAAAATGTCGGAGTTAATATTATTGAAGCTGTAACCGAAGAAAGAAAAGCAAACGGCAGGTTTAAATCCATCGGCGACTTTATATATAGAGTAAGGTCTAAAGATTTAAATAAAAAATCCATGGAGGCTTTGATAAAAGCAGGCGCCTTTGACGAATTTGCCGAAAGAAATCAACTTTTAAACAACCTTGAGAAAATGCTGGAGATTGCCCGTGAGAACAATAAAAACCAGCACACAAACCAAATGGGGCTTTTCAGCAGCACAAAAATGAGCAATAATGATATAAAGCTTGAAAAATCGGCTCCGGCAAGCAATTTCACAAAACTTGGCTGGGAAAAAGAGCTTCTTGGACTGTATGTCAGTTCTCATCCATTAAACGGATTTAAAAAACTTTTTGCTTCGAGAACAACTCCGATAATAAAAATTGATGCGACAATGGTTGATAAAAAAGTGGTTCTTGGCGGACTGGTATCAGGAGTTAAAAAGATTATCACCAAGAACGGGAAACCAATGCTGTTTATGAAACTTGAGGACTTATCAGGCAGAACAGAGGTTGTTATATTTCCCAACCTCCTGGAAAAAAATCCGGCTGCTCTGCAGGAAAATAAAATAGTTTTCGTTGCAGGACGCGTAGATGACCGCAACGGAGAAATAAAAATTGTTGCCGATGATGTTCAAGAAATTTTAGTCCCACAAGACGCTTAACTTTATTAATTTTTCAAATATTAAATTTTTAAAAAATGGAAAACAACATAGAAAAAATACGGCATTCTTTATCTCATATTATGGCTTCGGCAGTCATGGAATTTTGGCCCAAGACAAAGCTTGGCGTAGGCCCTGCAGTTGAAAACGGATTTTATTACGACCTCCAATTGCCAAAACCTCTGGAAGAAAAAGATCTGGAAAAAATCGAAACAAGAATGAAGGAGCTGATTGCTCAGAATCAAAAATTTGAGAAACAAAATATAACCAAGCGCAAGGCAAAAAAACTTTTTGCGATACAACCATATAAATTGGATCTGATAAAAGATTTGCCCGGAGAAAATGTTTCCATTTATACTAATGGAGAATTTGTTGATTTATGCAAAGGCCCGCATATAAAGTCCACCAAGGAAATAGCTCCGAATACTTTTAAACTTACCAAGATTGCGGGAGCTTACTGGAAAGGAAGCGAAAAGAATAAAATGCTGACCAGGATTTATGGAATTGCCTTCTCGACAGAAAAGGAACTGATGAATTACTTAGCCATGATGGCTGAAGCTGAAAAACGCGACCACCGAAAACTCGGCAAAGAATTGAAAATTTTTACTTTTTCTGAAATGGTAGGACCCGGGCTTCCCCTATGGCTGCCGAATGGAGCGATAATAATCGACGAACTGGAGAAATTGGCTAAAGATACTGAAAGACGCGGCGGATATTCTCAGGTTAAAACTCCGCACATCGCTAAAGAAATAATGTATAAGACTTCAGGGCACCTCCCCTATTATGCCGATACAATGTTTCCTCCGATGATTTTGCAGGAAGAAGAAGGAAAAACAAAGTATTACCTGAAAGCGATGAACTGCCCGCACCATCATCAAATTTATGCATTTGAACCGCGAAGCTACAGGAGCCTTCCTTTAAGACTGGCAGAATACGGCACCTGCTACCGATATGAAAAATCCGGAGAACTGTTTGGATTGATGAGGGTAAGGTCCATGCAAATGAATGATGCCCATATTTATTGCACAGAAGAACAATTTGCAGACGAGTTTATGGCCGTTATAAAAATGTATTTGGAATATTTCAAAATTTTTGGAATAGAAAAATACATAATGAGATTTAGCACCCATTCAAAGGAGGGATTGGGCAAGAAATACATCAATAACGAAAAACTTTGGAAAAAAACAGAAGCGATGGTCAGAGATGTTATGACAAAAGAGAAAGTTCCTTTTGTTGAAGTAAAAAATGAGGCCGCTTTTTACGGCCCCAAAATTGACGTTCAAGTTTGGTCTGCTATCGGCCGCGAATTTACCTTAGCGACAAACCAGGTTGATTTTGCAGTACCGGAAAGATTTGGTTTAACCTTTATTGATAAAGACGGACAGCAAAAAACTCCTATATGTATACATCGGGCACCTCTTGGAACCCACGAACGAACAATCGGATTCTTGATTGAACATTATGCCGGCGCTTTCCCGTTATGGCTATCCCCTGTTCAAGTTGCCATCATACCAATTGCCGAGAGACACGTAAGCTACGCGAAAGACATACAAAAACAACTCAAAGACAATAACGTCCGCGTCGAGCTTAGAGATGAGAACGAAACTTTGGGCAAAAAAATTAGAGGGACGGAAATGCAAAAAATTCCGTATCTTTTGATTATCGGCGACAGAGAAATTGAAGCTATGTCTGTCGGGGTAAGAGCCCGCGGTAAAGGAGACCTGGGAGCAATAAAAACCGAAGAATTTATAGCAAAGGTTCAGGGGGAAATTATTAATAAAATTTAAGCGAGCTGAAGCGAACTTGCCCAGCACTAATTTATATTTTGATACAAGTTGTAAAACAACTGTCAGCCTAAATTAGTGCTGGGTAAAAATATTATTCGCTCCGCTCATACTATTTTTATGCAAGAACTTTCTGGAGCAACAAAAAGGTTAATGGGACAATACAGGCTTGCCTACCAGCAGAACCTCCCAAAACAAGGAGTCGCCACAATACACGTCGACGAAGTGGCGCAAAAGGTAGCCGCTTTCTACGAACAGATAAGAACAATCGTGGATTGGAAAGAAGAGCACTTAATGCGCAGGGCGGCAATAATCAGAAAACTTAAAAGAAGGTTCTTTGATTTGGAGTTAAATAATTTCTCTCAAACCGGAAATGCTGCAGAATCCCTGGTTCTGGAGTTGATAAGAGGCGGCCATTTTCCTAACGACAAGATAGAAGAGTCCAGAATTAACGACGTTCAAAAAATAATTGATAAATATGTTTTTATATTAAAAAATAATCCGGAAAGCAAAGAAGGGAAAGCCGGAGTTGTATTTTATAATTGGCTTATAGACGTTTCTGCATGTGAGATAGAAGAGACTCTCGCCCCCGCCATAAAAGAAATGGCCTTGATTGACTACATGTTCGGCTCGATGAAAGAAAAGATAAAAGTATCCGACAAAGTTTTTGAATCAGGGCTTCTGAAAAAAGAAGATGTTAATGTGCAAATTTATATTGCCGTCTGCTTTTCCCTTTTCAAGCTGGACAAACCGATAATCAGCTACAATCTGATAAAATATAAATATCCCGGATGGCAGAGAGCCGATCAGGAGCTAGTTGCTAAAGTTTCACAGAATGCCTTTAAGTTATGGCAAGAGATAGAACAGGATATGGCCAACCCGCTGGCTAACAAGTTCTATTATATATGTGAAAAATATGACACTCCGTATCTGTTAATGGGTGATATTTTGTCGGGACCGGGAGGATATGCGAATTCAACGGAGATGGCGGTAGAGATATCAGATCCCTCAGTTTTAGAGGGCCTTATAAAGGAAAGCTATTCAAAAAGGCTGGCCACTTTAAAATCCAGGATTTCCAGAGCTGCGATATACTCGACCATTTCAATTTTCGTGACAAAGGTATTGTCCTTAATATTACTTGAAGTATTGATTGAAAGAGCTCTGGGAAAAACAGTTAATATACCTTTGTTAGCGGCAGACGTTTTAATACCTACGATACTAATGTTTTTAATGGTGGTCAGCATAAAGCATCCCTCTAAAAAGAATTTGAATCTTGTCACCATGGAAACAATGAAAATAGCCTACAGGAAAGAAACCGCAGACACGTATGAAATAAAAATGAGCAGAAAAAAAGGCACGGCGATGAAAATTATACTTTCCTTGGTATATGTTTTGTCGGCCTTTATAACCTTTGGCGCAATATATTATGTTTTGCATCACTTCAATTTCCCGCTTAGCTCTATTCTTATAGATATTATATTTATTGCAGTAATCCTTTTCGCAGGAACAGCGGTTTCAAAAAGAGCCCAAGAGCTTACAATGGAAGACGAAAAAGAAGGCTTCTTAAGCTTTCTGTCTGATGTATTCTTTTTGCCGATGCAAGGTCTTGGCCGATGGATATCTAACAAATGGAAGAGGTATAACGCGCTTGCGGCATTGTTTAATGCCTTAATAGATATGCCGTTTTCAGCCTTTGTGGAGTTCTTGGAAAAATGGCGATACTTCATAAAAGAACGCAAGGAAGAAATCCGATAATAACTACTAAAAAAGCTGTTGCCCTATAAAAGCAACAGCTTTTTTTATTTACAATTATTCTACGGTAACAGACTTTGCCAAATTCCTTGGCTTATCAACATCTATACCCTTCAAATCAGCTATATGGTAAGCCAGGAGCTGGAGAGGAACCGTATTAATTATCGGCATCAGTTCTTCCCGACATTTTGGAACCAATATTATATCTTTTGTAAGACTATTTATATGGCTGTCGACTTCGTTAGCGACAGCTATTATCTTGCCGCCTCTGGCATGAACCTCCTCCATGTTGCTTAAAATCTTAGCGTAGGTTTCATCTTTTGTGGCAATAAAAACTACGGGCATCTTAACGTCCACTAATGCAATCGGCCCGTGTTTCATTTCACCGGCGGGATAGCCCTCGGCATGGATATAAGATATTTCTTTTAACTTTAATGCACCTTCCAGGGCTACAGGAAAATTAGTTCCCCTGCCCAAATAAATAAAATCTTCACTGTCTTTAAATTTTTTAGCCAATAAAATAATTTTTCCGGCCTGCGACAAAACTTCTTCGATTTTACTTGGCAAAGAATAAATTTCATCGAACAACCCTTTTTCTATTTTTTTGCCTTTCTGTTGGGCCAAAAATAATGCCAGCAATAATAATGCCGTTACTTGGCAGGAAAAGGCTTTTGTTGAGGCTACGCCGATTTCCGGGCCGGCATGCAAATAAATACCCGAATCAACTTCCCTGGCTACAGTAGAACCAACTACGTTAATTATGCCCAATGTTTTAGACCCCTTATTTTTAGCTTCTTTCAGGGCTGCCAAAACGTCTGCGGTTTCGCCTGATTGGGATATTGCCAGAAGCAAATCGCTTGGCCCGATAATAGGATTTCTATACCTAAACTCAGAAGCGTAATCAACTTCAACAGGGAATCCGGCTATCTTTTCAATAAGATATTTTCCTATTAGTGCAGAGTGCCAGCTTGTTCCGCAGGCGACAATTACTATCCTTTTTATCGGCTCTAAATCGATATCCACGCTTAGCTTAATCTTATGATTCTTATCTATCCTGCCGCGCAGAGTATTTTCTACGGCGCCGGGCTGCTCAAAAATTTCCTTCAACATAAAATGCTTGTATCCTTTTTTCTCTATTTCTGAGGCCGTCCACTTTATTTCGTCAATTGATTTTTCAACCGCCTGGCCTTTAAAATTTTTAACAGAATAACTCCCTTCTGTAAGAACGACCATTTCGTTGTCATTCAAATATATAACTTTTTTTGTATATGGCAAAACAGCTACGGCGTCTGAAGCTATAATATTTTCCTTATCGCCAAGCCCCAAAACAATAGGAGAACCGCGTTTTGCAACAACAATCTTCTTCTCTTTTTTACAAACAACAGCTATGCCGAAGGTCCCTTCGACCAGCCTTAAGGCTCTCACCACTGCATCTTCCAGATTATTTTTATAAAATTTTTCTATCAGATGGCTTAAAACCTCAGAATCTGTTTTTGAAACAAAAATATGGCCCTCTTTTTCCAAAATTTCTTTCAGGGCGCTGTAGTTTTCGATAATACCATTATGGACAACCGCTATTTCTTTTTTGCAGTCAAAGTGAGGATGAGCGTTTATCTCGTTAGGCTCGCCATGAGTGGCCCACCTGGTATGAGCAATCCCGATATTAGAAGAACCCAAGCCGGAGACAAGATTCTCCAGGTCAGAAACCCTGCCCTTAACCTTTGAAGAGTGAATGCCGTCCTCATCCCAGAGGCAAACTCCGGCCGAGTCATATCCCCTATATTCAAGTTTTTTTAACCCATCTATAAGGATGGGCGCCGCATTTTTTTTACCGAAGTAAGCAATTATTCCACACATAATTTTTAATTTATATAATATTAGTTTACCATCTATATCAATAAAAACAATAATAAAAAAAGCCCACTCTAAAGCTTAAGGCTTTTTAGGTGAGCGAACTAAAAAAATTTGGTGCCAGACCTTCAGGCTAATTGATCAACAAAGAAGAGTTTACCGGCATGTATCCCGGCCTGATATTCACCAACTATTTCTCTTCCTTTGAACGCGTCGGTCCAGGGTACATTGGCACGTCGACTTCTGCCGGTATCAGAAACAATTTCTCCGGCAAACAGCCATAAGCCTTTCAGGTTCCTATCATTCCGACTCAATAGGGTTAGACTTCTGATGCGGACCCTCAAATTGATATCATTATAACCTTGCAACGCCGGTTGAGGGTTTTTATAATCATTAGTTTCACACTGGAAATCGCAATAAATGAATTGGCCATCGTAATGCAATCTCAGCGAATCACACATTGCAACCTGAGTGCAGCCATTGGTAATTGAGATACTGATAGCGTCAACGCGCGCGTCGCACAGCAACGCCGCCACCAAAGCATTACGAATCTTACCACCCAATATATAACCGTCGTCATTCTTTGCCATAAGGCACCTCACTGTCAACGAACACGATCTCGATATCGAGGCCGAGACCTTACCTCCATACTCTGCTCACCAATGAAGCAAAGCGACCTACCCATAAGAATAGGGATTAACTACAAATTACTATTTTGCATTATTCGTGTCAAGCCTTCCAAGAAATGGGAAAATGTTCTATTATACGAGTTGACATGAAATATCACATCGTTGTCTACGGGTGCCAAATGAACATATCTGACGCAGAGAGAGTCTCTGCGATTTTAGAGTCTATAAACTACAAAAAAACTCCGGAAATGAATGGGGCGGATTTGGTTGTTGTTACGATGTGCTCGATACGCCAATCAGCCGTAGATAGGGTCCATGGCCTTGTTGAAAAGTTTAAAACAATAAAAAAATCCAACCCCAAGTTTAAAGCTATTCTAACGGGGTGTATTTTAAAAAAGGACAAAAACAAATTTTTCAAAGGCTTTGACTATATAGTTGATATAAGAGAAATAAAAAAACTTCCGGAAATCCTTGGGGTGAAAAAATCTCAGAAAATAGACAACTACCTGGATATCATTCCTAAATATTCTTCTAAATTTTCAGCTCATGTTCCCATAATGACCGGCTGCAATAATTTTTGCGCCTATTGCGTTGTACCGTATGCAAGAGAACGTGAAGTTTCCAGATCCGCAGAGGAAATAATTGCCGAGATAAAAAATTTGATTAAGAAAGATTATAAAGAAATCTGGCTATTGGGACAAAACGTTAACAGCTATAAAAGCAAAGACATTAATTTCCCCAAGCTTCTAAAAATGGTAAACGACATACCCGGAGACTTTTGGGTACGTTTTACTTCGTCTCATCCTAAAGATTTTAACTCCGAGGTAATTGATGCGTTGGCTATCGGCGGGAAAATAAGCCCATATTTGAACCTGCCTATACAATCAGGGGATGACAAGGTCTTAAAATCTATGAACCGGCACTATACCGTTAAGGAGTACAAGAATAAAATAAAAGAACTGAGGGATAAAATTCCCGATATCTGCCTATCAACTGATATAATTGTCGGGTTTCCGGGAGAAACAAAAAAACAATTCAACAACACAGCAAAACTTTTTAGGGACGTAGAATATGATATGGTTTATATAAATAAATACTCTACAAGAGCCGGCACCGCTGCAGCAAAATTAAAAGACAATATTTCCACCGCAGAAAAGAAAGAAAGAGAAAAAATCCTGACAGCTATATTGAAAGAGACTGCGTTAGAAAAAAATAAAAAATTCCTGGGGACAGAAAGTGTTGTCCTGATAGACGGCAAAAGCAAAGACAATTGGATTGGTAAAAACGAGCACTATAAAACCGTACAGGTTAAATCTGCCAAAAATTTGCTTGGTAAATTTGTAAAAGTAAAAATAACAGAAGCTCTTATCTGGTCGCTAAAAGGAGAAGTCATCAAATGAACAATAAATTAGTAGTAATACTGGGACCGACAGCTTCAGGAAAAACAGGACTATCGATAAAACTTGCCAAAAGATTTAACGGCGAAGTGGTTTCGGCTGATTCAAGGCAAGTTTATAAGGGCATGGATATCGGTTCGGGAAAAGTTACTAAAAAAGAAATGGCGGGGATTCCACACTACCTTTTAAGCATAGCCAACCCGAAAAGGAAATTCTCCGTAGCTCAATACAGAAAGTTGGCGCTGGGGGCGATAAAAAATATTCAAAAGAAAAACAAAATCCCGTTTCTGGTTGGAGGCACCGGTTTTTATATACAATCAATTGTTGATGGTATTGTTATTCCGGAAGTAAAACCCGACTGGAAGTTGAGAAACAAATTAGAGAAACTTACGACAGAAAAATTGTTTGAAAAATTAGAGAGATTAGATCCGGTCAGAGCGCAGTCCATAGACAAACAAAACCCGCGCAGGCTTGTAAGGGCGCTGGAAATTGTTATAAAGACAAAAAAACCCGTTCCCGCGCTAAGAGCAAAAAGCGAATTTGATATCTTGCAGATAGGCATCGATAAACCGTCAGATGATTTAAAGACGGCGATACACAAACGCCTTATAGAAAGGCTAAAAAATAATGCGATGGTAAAGGAGGTCAAAAAACTGCATAAACTGCTATCCTGGAAAAGGCTTGAAGAATTTGGATTGGAATACCGGGCTGTCGCACAATACTTACAAAATAAAATCACTTATCAAGAAATGGCAGATAATATCCAAAAAGAATCGGAGCAATATGTAAAAAGACAGATGACCTGGTTCAAACGGGATAAACGGATAATCTGGCTTAGTAATGATAAAACGGCCGTAACAGCTGTTGCTAAATTTTTAAAACAATAAAAAAAGCGGTTGGGTTAGAACCTTCCGCTTTCTTTCTTACCGAAGGGAGAAACTTCACCGTTTTGCATGCCACACCGGCTTGTGTGGCGCTTCCTCCCGCTCCTCAGCGCGGTCGCGATCGAACAATTTTTCGATCCACGTGCAGACATCCTGTACTTCTTGAGTCTTGCACAGAAACGACAGAGAGGACAACGGAACGGCCGCCACAAGCACCCACTTGGGTACAAAGGCGATCGGGCTCATCAGGGCCCCAGGGCTCACCACGTACAACGCCAGACAGAGCCCGTAGACCAGAAGGAGCAGCACCGACACCAAACCGAGCAAACAACCTACCGCGAATATTACCATTTTCATGGTATTCCTTTCGTTAAGAAACCTACTAACACTCGTGAACACTAACTAAAAGAACTGTCTGCATTATAACATTGACAAGCTACCTTGTCAATAGCTTGAGCAGTATTTCTTTAGCCACGTCAGGGCTGGCAGTTCCTCGGCTTTTAGCCATTATTTGACCTATTAAAAACTGTATAGAGTTGCCCTTACCGGCCTTGTAGTCATCCACTGCCTTGGGGTTAGCTGCAATCACCTCTTTTATCATTTTTTCTATCTCTCCAGAGTCAGTTATTTGACTTAAATTCTTGTCTTTAACGATATCCGACGGATCGGCTCCGGTATTAAACATTTCAGTCAAAACTATCTTCGCAATTTTAGAAGAAATTTCTCCCTTATAAATCATCTTTACAAATTCGGCGAAATTTTCAGGAGTAATCTTAAATTCCTTTTCCACAAATTCTTTTCCATTCATCAATCCTTGCACGTCAGAAATCAGATAATTGGCAACTAATCGCGAGGCCTTTTTATGAGCTTCGCCTTTTTCTTCCTCTGTGGTCCATTCTTCAAACTCAGAAACAACTTTCTCATAATATTCGCTCAAATCCTTATTTACAATAAAAAAATCAACGGAGGCGTCCTCCAAACCATATTCTTTTTTAAATCTCTCTCTTTTTTGTTCCGGTAATTCTGGCATAGTTTTTTGTATATCTTCTATAAATTTATCATCAAAATGCATTGGAGGCAAATCCGGTTCGGGGAAATATCTATAGTCGTGTGCTTCTTCTTTCTCTCTCTGGGAAAAAGTAATTTCTTTTTTATCATGCCATCCCCTTGTTTCCTGAACTATTTTTTCTCCGGCTTCCAAAACTTCTTCCTGTCTTTTAATCTCAAAATCAACCGCTTTTTCAACAACCTTAAAAGAGTTCAAGTTCTTAATTTCTACTTTGGTTCCCAGTTTTTTATCTTTGCTTATGCTTATGTTAACCTCAACGCGCATCTGGCCCTTTTCCATATCGGCATCAGAAACTCCCAAGTATTTAAAAATCGTCTGCAACTCTTCTGCAAATTCGCGCGCCTCTTTTCCGGAGGTTATGTCCGGCTCTGTCACCAACTCCATTAACGGCATGCCGGCTCTGTTCAGGTTAACTAAAGAATAATCAGCGCCTTCCGGATGCATCAAGCTACCCGTGTCTTCTTCCAGGTGTATTCTTGTTATTCTAATTTTATGGCCTTCAATATCCAAATATCCTCCTTCGCATAACGGCTGGTCATATTGAGAAATCTGGTATCCTTTTGGCAGGTCGGGGTAAAAATAGTTTTTCCTGTCAAACTTTGAATCCTTGGCGATTTTACAATTTAAAGCTAATCCGGTTTTTATGACCTTTTTTATCGCCTCTTCGTTTGCCACGGGCAATGTTCCCGGCTGAGCGGTACAAACCGGACAAATGTTATAATTTGGCCTTTTTTCATCCGGGTCGTTTTTGCACCCGCAAAACATCTTCGAATTTGTTTTTAATTCTGCGTGTATCTCCAGCCCAATTGTTGGTTTGTATGCCATAGTTAATAATTTATTTATTAGATATTTTTTTTAGCGCTTCCTTAGAAAAAAATTTGACCTCATCAAGCAAGGAAAATTCTGGTCTTTTCAAGTCTCCCAAACTAAACCATTTTATATCCTTGTGTTCGGCTTCGTTAAATATAATTTTATTTGATTTGGCTTTGGCAAAATAAACAAAACCGATGCTGGGACGAGTATCTAAAATTTTATAAATTACCGATTCGGGAGTATATAAAAATTTAGTTCCCTTAGCTTCGATATTTGGCTTACTACTCATAACTTCTATGTCTAGCCCGCACTCCTCTTTTACTTCTCTGAATAAGGCTGCTTCAGGGTCTTCATCATGCTCAACGTGTCCGCCAATTGGCAACCACATGTTCAGTTGCTTGTGGAGTATTAATAAAACCTTATCTTTATTGACGATATATGCCACCGAAACAATGTCTATTGAGTCATGTACGTGAGCCATAATTTTTAGACCCTTTCTAAAACTACAAATGAATAATCATATTTATTTTTATCGTCAGCTTTGATATCCGTCCTTTTAATCTCTTTCCATTCTGCCATATTTACTTCAGGAAAAAAAGTGTCACCTTCCGGTTTGGCATGAACTTCTGTGATATAAAGCTTTTGAGCCAATGGTAAAAATTGTTTATAAACAGAAGCTCCTCCACAGATCATGGCCTCGGGAATATCTTTAATCATTTCAACAACTTCTTCTATTGAGCGTGCGACCACACAGCTTTCCGGCGCGACAAAGCTTGGATCATTGTTTAAAATAATATGCTTTCTGTTTGGCAGCGGCTTGCCTCCGATAGATTTAAAAGTATTTAACCCCATAACAATAGTTTTGCCTACGGTTGTTTCCTTAAAGTACTTAAAATCAGCCGGCATGTGCCAGGGAATGGTATTTTTATTTCCTATTACGCGATTTTCGGCAACAGCCGCTATCATTGAAATCATAGGTTTATACTGCCATCGGCGCCTTTATGGACGGATGGTATTTGTAATCTATTAATTTTATGTCTTCCATTTTAAAATCAAAAATATTTTTCACTTCCGGGTTTAACCATATTTTTGGTAAAGGATACGGCTCGCGAGCCATTTGTTCTTTTACCTGTTCAAAATGGTTTAAGTAAATATGTGTATCTCCCAGAATGTGTACAAATTCGTATGGCACTAAACCAACTACCTGTGCCACCATATGCAACAATAAAGAATAAGAAGCGATATTGAACGGCACTCCTAAAAATGTATCACAAGATCTCTGATACATCAACAATGATAATTTGCCGTCAACAGAAAAAAACTGAAAAAACATGTGACAGGGAGGGAGCGCCATCATATCCAGCTCTGCCGGGTTCCAGGCTGTAACAATCATTCTCCTGTCATTTGGGTTTTTCTTTAGCTGGTTTATAACATTCGTTATCTGGTCTACCGGCACGTCGTTGTATGCGGACTTCCAGCTTCTCCATTGGACTCCGTAAACCCTGCCCAAATCCCCCTCAAACTTGGCTTTTGGCTTCCAATAGTCTGCGGTGGCGTTTCCGTCCCAAATATGACATCCCATCTTCTGAAGCTCCTTGTTGTCGCTGCTGCCCGATAAAAACCATAATAGCTCGGCCTTCATAGTCTCAAAAGCCAATTTTTTGGTTGTCATGGCCGGAAAGCCGTCTGCCATATTAAAACGCATGGATTGGCCAAAAATGGCCCTGGAACCGACTCCAGTCCTGTCAGGCCTATCTGTGCCCTCCTCCATTATCTTCTTTAATAGGTCTAAATATTGCTTCATATTACAGTTTTTTTTCGACTATTTTTATTACTTTTTGGCTAATCACTTCGGGCGTCATCATATTTCCGTTATCGAGGCACTCGATCACCTTAAAGTCTCTAGGGAATTCCTTTGCCGCCATCAAATATGATTTCAGGGCTTTAGCCAAATGGCCCTTATTTTTTTCATGGATATCCTGATTTTTAGAGCTGCCTAAATAGCTTTTCCTCCTCGCCTGCTTAGCCTTATCGGTTATTGTGTTTGCCAGCTTTAAAGAAAAATCCGGGGATGTTTTTAATATAAATGTATAGTCGGGCTTGGGGATGCCAAATATGCCATACTCTAAATTATACAGCCATTTCACATATTTTCTCCATCCATTTTTGTTATCTATTATTTTCCCCCCTTGATGGCCGATATTTGAAACAAGATATCTGTCGGAAACGACAATCTTCCCCTCACTAAGCCATTTCTTAATTTTAAAACTTGCGTCGTATCTGTCAGTTGCATAAAAAATAGACGCTATGTATGGACCTACCTCATCTGCACTTCCATATTTTCCGGTCAAATAATCATCCACCATTGCAGCTGATCTTTCTCCGTGTTGAGGGAAATCAATCTTTTCTACCTTGTAACCCTTTTTAGCAAAAAAAGCCGCCAACAATTTTGTTTGAGTTGCCTTACCGCATCCGTCTATTCCCTCAAAAACAAAGAATTTTCCTTTTTTCATGATAATAAAATTTTTTCTAATTCTTCTATATTATGCGCCAAATAATCGGGCTTGGTAGATTTTAGCCTTTCTTCCGTACAAAATCCCCAAGTCACAGCAATTGTTTTTATACCGGCTTCTTTCCCAACCTCAACTTCATGGTTAGTGTCTCCTATAAAAACCGTCTCTTCAGGATTAAAATTATTTCTACTAATTAAATCGTGTATTTCTTCTGCTTTATCGTGTGAATCTGCAACGACTTCCTTAAATATATTTTCTAAACCAAAATGTTTTATTTCAGGGAAAATAGTCGTTGGATCATCTCCGCTCAAAACCACCATTGAAATATCTTTTTCTTTTAATTTTTTAACAAGTTCAACAGTACCTTTGTATGGATGCGACTTTGGACAATCTTTTCTGGCGATGACTTCCCTGAATGCTTTTTGCTCTTGTTCCAGCGTCCATTGAGGGACATATTTATTATAAAAAAGCATATATGGTTGCTGCCAACTTTCCCTTAATTCCTGCATAGATATTTCGCGCACTCCAACGCCATCAAACATCTTATTAACCACCCAAAGTTGGTGCTCCGTAGAATCCCTGATAACCCCAGACCAATCAAAAATAATATTCTTAAACATTTTATAGCTTTGATAAATAGTCTCGCCAAATAATCGGCGCCCAGCCTTCAGTTCCCTCAGCCCTTCTTCCCAGCTCCTTTCTTTCTATTAATTCACCTTTCAATTTATCCGTCTCCTTAACAGAAATATTGGGATTATCTCCCGTGAAAAGATAGACTAATCCCAAATGTACCGCCTCTACCGGACGCCTGTCGTCATTGATAATCCCGACCAATTTTTTTTCCAATTTCCCTGAATAGTTAACCTCTTCATTCCATTCCCTATTCATACCTGCCTCTAAAATATCTACATCTGATCCCGAGTCAACAGGATTAATGTGCCCGCCAACGCCTACGATATAATCATTTTTTAATCTTTGTTCTCCGGCTTTTTTTAAATAATTATATAAAAAATATTTATCTCCAAAGTTAAAAAGTATATATGGAATTATCTGCTGAAAAGAAGGATCATTTTCCATGTCCCCTCTTCTTTTAAATTCGCAATTATTTTTTATCAAATCAACATAACGGCCCAAATTTTCGGTTCTCAAACCCTGCCATTTTCCTCCGCCAAACGGCGGATTAAAAATAGTGTCAGCTTTTATTACTAAAACCTGCTCGTCATCTTTGTTTGCCATTGTTATTGGTTCTTATATTGCTCTACCGTATTATCTACAACCACAAACCTTATGCCTGTTTTAGCAAATAAGTCGACAGATTTTACATCGGCATGATATCTTTTTTGGGCAACAACTTTTTTTACACCAACGCGTAAAATTCTCATAGCGCAATTATAACAAGGAGCCATCTTACAATATATGGTTGCCCCCTCAAGCCTTATACCGTCTTTAGCACATTGCAGAATGGCATTTTCCTCAGCGTGCAAAGTTCTGACGCAATGCTGAGACTGAGTTCCGTCTTCGTGTATAACCGTATTCATCATATGCCCGGCTTCGTCGCAATGAGGCATTCCCGGAGGCGCTCCGGCATATCCTGTAGCCAAAATCGTATTACCTGGGCTGACAATTATTGATGCTGTTCTTCCCCTATCACAACTTCCCCTTCTGCTAAGCGGCTCTAACAGACCTAAAAAGTATTCGTCCCATGATGGGCGAACATATTTTCCGCCTACTGCGCCGCTAGAGGTAGGCTTAATTTCTTGAGGAGTTTGTTTTACTTCTTCCATTTTTCTTGGCTATTTAATTATAATGTTCAGTCATTCTATCATTTATGCAAAACAAAAATCAAGCGCTTTTAACGCTTGATTTTTATATAATTCTGTTGTGTTTGCTACTTAATTTCGATTCCCATGTTTTCGTCGCTCGTGAGACTCGCTCCTTCAAAACCCTCGGTTTTGAATAATTTCCTACACGGGGAAATACCCAATTTCCCCGACCCCCTTTGTAAAAAACATGGCTCATATAAATAAAAAACTAGCAAAAGCTAGTTTTTTATTTCAATTCCCATATTTTTTGCAGTAGTATAATCGCTGTGCTACACGACGATTTATATTTTTCTTCCGTAAATTGTCAAAGGTTATTCACCCTTAATTACATTTTACTCCCTACAAAAAATCGTGTCAAGTGTTTACGCACTACCTACGCTTTTTCTCTCTTTCAATTATCCCCGAAACGGTTGTAAAATGCAAATTAAAAATCAAAGCAAGCTGTCTGTATGTCAGCTTTTTATCTTTCCACATCTTTATTATTTTTTGGTTTCGGTCTGTTTTTTCTCGGCTCATATTTTATTTCTGATTGTAGTATTTTGCTTTTGGTTTTGACAATTACTTTGTCGCCTATCTGCTTGCAAACTGAAATATTCAATCTAATTTTTATCTGTTCTTTTTTCATGATACTACCTACAAGAATCAATGTCAACTAATTTAAGCGTTTTCTTAAAATGTCGCTCAACTCTTGGTTGTTAATTTGAGTATATCGAAAAGACGATGACAACTGTGCGTGACCCATTGCCTCGGAAATGACCGAATTATTCAACCCCCTTTTTGCCAGCTCGGTTCCGAAATGATGACGCAGGCTGTGCGGATTTATATATCCCAGTCCGGCTTTAACAGAATACTTGCGGAATATCTCCCCGGCTGCGGATGATGCCAGCCGGACACACTTTAATCCGTACTTTGTTTTTATTCCGACAAAAAGGGCATCTGTGCCGTTAGCCACCCTCTTTCTGACGGCTATCCATTTATCCATAGCCTCGGCGGTTGAGTCGGAATACGGTATCTTGCGGAATGGTCTCATTCCCCTGCTTTTTTCGGTCTTTACGGATATCTCCCGCGTCTCCTGATCGACATCGCTCAAATTAAGCGAGCAGGCCTCGCCTATTCTTATCCCGGTGTCCCAGACGAGCATTATTATACAGCGGTTCCTTATGTGGTTATATGGACAATTACGAGTAGGCACAACGGACAAAAGTGTCCTGTAATCATGCTCTGTGCATACCTTGGCCATATTGTAT
>Ga0316226_1000926_pt1 | contig 34957 bp, 58 predicted proteins | sample TBH18017metaG_FD_206009 | JGI IMG/M metagenome (GOLD analysis project Ga0316226, IMG submission 206009) | Freshwater microbial communities from Trout Bog Lake, Wisconsin, USA - TBH18017 | ecosystem: Environmental > Aquatic > Freshwater > Lake > Hypolimnion/Profundal zone | place: USA: Wisconsin...
GGATTGGCAGATAGACAACGGCATAGGTGCGGGCAACTGGACTGATCCGGTAGTGATGCACAACGGCAAGAGGATCGGCACGATGTCTTATAACGGCAGGATTTGGGAATCTGAGGGTAAACCCTACACAAGGAGATAATATGAAAAGCTACGCAGTCACTATCGAAGTTCGAGGAACAGTCACAGTATTTGTAACTGCACCTGATTATGAGGAGGCAGAAGAATGCGCCCTAGAAGAGGCTTATAACGAGAACTGGAATGAATGGGATTTAGAACTAGAAGTAAACGGATCAGAGGAGGATGGAGAGGATGATGAAGATGACAACTGATGACCTACTATGCGCGATGATGTTTGGCTTGCTGGTGGTAGCTTTATGTTTGATTTAGAGGTATTACATAGTAGGGATGCCCTTATCAAATGCGTCGAAAGGCTAGCGGATAAGGGTAGTTTTGCGGTTACAATAGGGAAAGCTGCTTTAATAGCTGATCCTGATAACCTAAGAACTCTAATAATGGCATTCCCCCATTACTTTATTACTACACTAAGGCTAATAAAATGAATGCAACGATCATCTACCTGAAGGATGGAGCGAACTCTAAGGTAGAGGTCGTTGTAGAACTTATTGGCGATCCCCAGCACTCCTTTGCATTAGGTCAGGAAATCCTAGAGAAACTTGCACAACTGAAACAAACAGTCTTTTGTGAAAATGAATTCTCTATGGATAGCCCTACGCAAACGCTTCAGTAGTAGTAAAATGCAAAAATCCTAGCAAGCTACCAACTTACTAGGACTTTCTAACCAGTCAAACTTATAGGAGTTATCGTGGCTGACAAAGATTCTCTCATAACAAAAGAAAAGTTGCATGAACTTTTTGAGTATCGTGATGGACTTTTATACAAAAAGTCAAATGGACAAGAATGTTTATCTTTTGATACAAAAGGATATAAAAGAGTAAAAATTAACTACAAGCACTATTTTGTGCATAGAATTATATTCATGATGCATCACGGATTCTTACCAAAATACTTAGATCATATTGATTGCAACAGAACGAACAATAAAATAGAAAACTTGCGTGAAGCAACTCTTAAAGAAAACTGTAGAAATAGGCGTATCGGATCAAGAAATAAAAGCGGAGTTAAAGGAGTGTGCTGGGAATTAACAACGAAAAAATGGGTTGCCTATTGCACAGTTGATTACAAACAACATGTTCTTGGACGTTTTGATAATATAGAAGAAGCAGCTGATGCTGTTTCCAAATTTAGAAAACAGCATCATGGAGATTTTTCTAGAGTTTGAGTAGAGATTCTCCTAATAATACAGATCCACATCGTAACTCAAAGTCGTTTGCATCCTCTCCCTCTACTGGAGATACCCAATATTGCTTGCCAGTTTGCTTTGCTGCTTTAATTCCCGTTGGATCGTTATCAGCAACGACTAAACAGTTGTCATATTTTTTAGCTATTTCTACCATATTGCCAGCAGAGAAGCATACATGGATGGTATATCTCTTGCCAGCAGTCTTTATAGCGCGCCTGAGAGACAATGCTGTGGCATAGCCCTCGCATAGTATGTGCCTACCTTTGGCGTCGATGATTGTCTCCGCGCCCTTAGTCGTTTGACCGGATAGAAACTTCTTAGTCCCATCTTGGGATATCAACTGGCAACCAACTAGCTTGCCATCTATACGCATAGGGATTACCAGTAGATCATTCCATACCCATTGTTTACCCTCAGTAAAACCCTTCTTAACTAGATAAGGATGACTAGCCTTCCTGGAATTATCTAGAATATATGCACCCCGTTTAATAGCTTCATTCTGACGATTAGCACGTAACTGCTCAGCTTTAGCACGTTTAGCTTGCCAATTAGGATCAGGAGTATATGTCTTAGAACGAAAGGATACTGGTTTCTCATGGATAGCCCAGTTCTGAACAGCACCCGATGCTCCATCATAGATGTAAGCACCATTCTTTTTATGCGGATGATCCACAGTAGGAACGCGAGTCCAGCGGTCATGGATTAGATCACGGATGATTAACCCGTGTTGCTCAGCAAAAGATGTGAAGGTCATTTGCATTCCTCAATGGATGCATCAGGATCATCTGTCCAGTAGACACCTTCTTGCTTAGGCGCTACATCATAGATAGTCTTTGGTCTGTTTAACTGTTTTCCACTACCAAATATCTTTTCCCAGTTATTTTCAAACTGCTCATTTGGTACGCTTAATGGGCGTTTAAGATCCCCTTTTCCTCCATCTCTCATGCCGCCATCCTTTGTTGTGTAGTTTTAGATTTTGAATAAGCAATCATACGGCTCTTAATCCAACCCATAGTTTTAGGCGTAACGGGCTTAGGATCTACATTGATACCTTTAGGCTCTACTCCAAACTTCTCTTGATACTTGTAATAAGCCCATCCATCCTTGTATCCCTTGAGTTTTCCGTAGTATTTCAACTCCGCATAGAAGTCTTTATTAGAAATAGCAAGCTTTTTATTTGCTGCATCTAGCTCTTCTAATGTGCCAGCTATGCTTATAATCTGAGAAAGAACTTGCCGAACATGTCCGCAGGATTGGCATGTATTTGTCTGCGAAGTCCATAAGGCACTACACTTGGGACACTTGGCTTCTTTCTTTTCCCGCTCAGATAGTTCGCGCTTAGCGGTTTCCCCAGCAGCTTTTAACTCTGTAACTCCGTCATGGTATAGGGAATCCCAGTCATTACGGAATCTTAAGAAGTTACCTGAGTGATCTAGCAATACTGCATATTTTTTACCCTCGTGTGGTCTTACGATCCTTCCGATTTGCTGAACATGGCTAGAAAAGGACTTACTAAACGGTCTAGCAGAGATACCAATATGAACATCGGAAACATCAAAGCCACGAGTAAGAATGTCAGTGGCAATAAGACCGTGAATAGTAGTATCAGGTCTAGCAAAATCCTCAATAGTTTCTCTTTTGAAATCATCATCTTCCTTATAAGATATTGATACAAAGTTATAACCAGCATCAGCAAACTGTTTAACTAACTCTCTGCCATGCTCTACACCAGCACAAAATACGATTGTCTTACGTGGTTCTCCATAGATCTCATGAGTCTTTTGCACCCATTCCGCAACGATATCTCCGGTGATTTGAATACCGCGCTGTGTAGCATCCCTCTGAGACCACTCGCCAGCAATCTTCTTAACGCCGTTCATGTCAATTTCTTTGGCGATAAAGACCTTTAGCGGTACAACCCATCCATCATCCACTAGATCGTTCATAGGCTGTGCGCCGATGATGTTGGTATAGATATCCCCTAAACCCTTAGTAAATGGCGTAGCGGTCAATCCAATGACTTTGATCTGTGGATTAGCTTTAATGAAATCAACAGTAGATTTATACATCACATGAGCTTCATCAATAATCATGAGGTCGATGTCTGGAAACTTACGTCTTGCTAATGTTTGAATGGAGCAGATTTGAATACTCTCATATGGACGATATCTCCAGTGAGTAGATTGCATAACCCCATGTTCTATTCCATACTTAGATAAACGCTGGCTGGTTTGATCTACCAACACGATACGGTCTAGAACCATTGCTACTTTTTTATATTCTTTTGCAGCTTCCTGCATGATTGCCATAGCGCATTCGGTTTTACCGAACCCAGTTACCGCGCTAAGAATCTGACGGGTATGACCCTGTGCAAAGCCTTCGTTAATTTTAGTAATTACTTCAGCTTGATGCGGCCTCAATTCAAGTGACACTTTGACTCCTAATCTGCCAGGAACCGCCTGGCTTCGGGTTAAATGGGTGGGGTACTCATACTGCTTATGTGAAGCAATCTCCTAAAGGTACAGGCTATTTAAAGTCGCCGAGCCGACTATGTACTTTCCCCCGTAAAACTAATGCAACTATTGCTAAAGCAAATTCTATGTCTAATGCAGATATTGGCTTACGACGGCGTAAAACACCATACCAAATATCCCTAATATCGTTTTCACTAAGCACTTCAAGCGGCTTGTTTATTCTGCTTTTTGTACCATGACAACTGCTTCATCATCTCAGCGCATTTTGTTTGATAGCTATCTCTTGAAGACTTAAGGGCGCGGATCTCTGCCTCTTGAGCCTTAACTTTAGCTTGAAGTCCCTCAATGAGGATTTCAGCAGAACGTTTCTCGTCGTCTGTAGCTTCCATCGAAGCCACTGCAACTCGTGCTTTAAGGACTTCGTTCTCTTCTGCAATGGACTGGATCTCCGTTGCAAGCTCGTGGATCTTCTCTTCCTTCTCATCAAACTGATACTCCAATTTTGATTCTACTTTTTCCAAAGGTTTAAACTCAGGACGTTTCATCGTGAATTCTTTGCCATTCTTTACATACTTGATCTCTTCCGGCACAACTCCAAGTTGTTTACGGATACGACCAACCGTCATAATGGATACGCGGCATTCTTTAGCGATCTCATTGTCGTTACGTTCAGCCCACTCCATGTCATCTAACATTGCTAATACTGCCTTGCGTTTATCAGCGTTGGTTTTGCGTAGTCCGTTGGTGTCATTTGCTCCGAATGAGAATAGCTTTGCATCACGGAACGTCCCGTTAATGACTGTGGCTTCAATAAGTGCTAAGCCAGCCTTCTTATGAGCATAGTATCTGTGCCATCCATCTGCGAGAAAATAGCTAGATCCATCGTAGAATACCGTAACGGGAGGGAATTTTGCTCCTTCTCTGAGTGCCTCGGAATAATCATTGATAGCCTCATCGCTTATTTCGACACGGGATTGCAGCTCTGTGTCAAGCTTAATATCTAGTAACTTCATGTTGTCCTCTTGATTTCTTTTAAGGCTATTTCTAGCTCTCGTTTTGATGATGTTGGGTTATTCGCGACACGTACTGAATGTACCGCTCTATCCTTCCATCTAATAACCATTTGAACAGATCCTTGTAAAACTGCCATCGGTACTTTCCCTGATTGCGTTTTTATTTCTTCACGCAACAGTGCCAGGTCGTCCATCTTTTTCTCCTTTTTGTGCGCCTTATACTTAAGTATCTCCTTAAGTATCATAGTTACCCGTTTGGTGGACGCACCTAGCCTACCTAGATGCGCCTTAAACTGCTACCCGTATTGGAGCCACAGCACCCGCCAGTCGTTTGAGGAACAGGCACTAGCTTCGCCACCTGTCTTGCGCTATTACATCCTCACCCTGCTAGTAACGCTTGTATATAGACCGCTACGATGTCGTCAGAGCCGCCAGTCTATACCGCAGAAATGAAAAAGCCCCATACAACTGGAGTCTACGATTTGGAAGATTCGCTTATGTTTGTGACCGACCGACCAAGCATAAGAAAACTATGTGTAGACCCCATGTGTATGAGGCTTTGGCGGTCATTGTAACATTGATAAACCTTCCAAGTTCATCACTGCACGACAAGTGTATCACATTATTTTGCTTTGTACATCTTAATTGTATCAATAGCGATATCAATCCAGAAATCGCGGGCTTGCTTGATGTAGCTTTCAATTTGCTGATAAGTCTTATTTAATTCTAATGGTTTAGTAAGGTCAAACATAACACTCTCCTATTTAGTTGTTGAATATGTGTAGTATATTACACAATTTGTTGCAGTGCAATAATTGTTACTAGACAGTTTTTTGTTTGTCTAGTATTTGCAGTTTTGTATACATATTATTGAGATATGTGCAGATTTGTTGACATTTTATATATGTTGTGGGGTCTATACGCAGTTTTATTGACTCATAAATAAGGTTTTAACCCCTATACGGACTCATCTATGAGTCATTACTTTTCCCTACAAACTTTCCCGTTCGGTAAGTTTTGTACATTTTAAGAAACATTTTGACCATTTATTCCCGTTCGGGAAATTTTCGCTAGCCAGTTAACGAAAAAAATGGGGTAGCGTCTATAGCCACCCCAAAGAGGAAAATCACATGAAAGGATAAACACCCGCTGCAAGGGAACTTATCGTTGATAAGTATAGATCACTATGGAACTGTATGGATATACATATTAGGGTAAACACCTATACATATGGTTAACAAGTTAATGATGCATTAGGGTAAACCCTATGTATGACAGTTGTCAATGTGCATGAAATTTCAATAAATTTATACTTTTGAGTATCAATATGTATAAAATTTTATACCTAAAGGTACTAATTCATGCATTCATGCCGCATGAAAGTGCATCACGCACCAGGTAAACGATATTCATGACTTAAGTGATGAATTGACTTTGCTAAAGTTAGTCATGCTTACGATATTCCTTGACGGTCACTACACATCCTCCGCCTTTAATCTTTTCGGCGCGTTCAATAGTCAGCTTCCAGACTTGCTGATCATCCTCGTACAGATACCCTTGCAATGAATCGCATATCGCTTTACCGCAATTGTCTATATCCATTAGCCTCTTGTCTCGTGGATGTAAGATTATGGACAGCTCCACTGGCTGATCCCCAAAGCTTTGCAAGCCTATACAGGCTTGTGCAACTGCTCGCTTAAAGTCCATCCCCCGCTTAGAAATGTACCTTCGATGACCAGAGGCCATCCAGTATGCATTTACACTGGGAGGATATGGAAGGTTTAGTGTTATCAGGGTAAGTCCCTATGCAATAGGTTTATAATTTGCTTACAATAGACAAATAAATATAAACAAAGGATATCACATTATGATGTTTGAAGAAATTAAAGTAGTTTTCTTGATCGCAGTAATTGTGTTCTTAGTGTTGCGTTTAATTGCTAAGCGGATATTGCGAGAATACTGATGTACTACATCTATGATGAGATGGGCGAACTTATGCGCATCGTCCGCAGACACGAGGAAGCTAAATTGGTTGTGAGCTGTAGGCATGAATGGTCTTTTGTGCGCGTACAAGTAAAACGCAAAACTGTTGATCTATCTCAATTTGAAGAAGCATTGATGTGAAAAAGTTTATTGAACTATTATTTGTAGCTACATTAATTGGGCTGGTTATTTACTTGGCTTGTTTTTATGGGCGAGATGAATCTAAAGTATATGCATGTCATGAAGTAACTAAACAAGACCCTAAAGATGTTCAAGATATATGTAAAAAATTAAGGAGAGTAGAAAATGGCAATTAAACCAAAACTAGCACCAAAAAAGAAAATAACGACCGAAGACACACTTGGTATTAGAGTAGAAATTATTAAGGAAAATGAAGATGGATCAGCCGACGCTAAAGTTACGTTTAATAAACAAGGACTTGAAACCCTTGTCCAGTGGGGTCTTATTGCTTTGCTTACCGCAGCAGTTGATGAATACCGAGTTAGACCCGAGGAAAGTAGCCAAGTTGCTATTAAGCGTACTAGACCAGCCAAAGCCAAGCCTGTGGAGAAAAAGGCAAAGAAATGAACGCTAAAGAGTTTGCACACGAACTAGAAAAAGCCGCATCGTTTATACGCCAGCAACAAGCTGAAATAGAGGCGTTGAAAAAAGAAGCAGCATTACAAAGGTTATCTGACTTTACGCAAGAAGTTGAAGCAAAGTACGGCATCACTACAAAATGGGATGGAGGAACTACATACCACGAAACTACTAAGCCAATCGGAAAGGCACAAGAGAAATGAAAGCAAACGGATTAGCAAACGCTGGAATAGTCACACAATTAGCAATGGTGCATACAATGCTACCAAAAGTTAAGGAATTGATTGACCAACAAGTAGATGAAATAGAACGATTAAAAGCGTTGTGTATTTCGTACATTGATGATGAGTGGTCAGGAACAAGCAGTTACCAAGCTAAAATTGATGAGGTAAATAATGAACGCAAATGAACTAGCTGATTACATGGACAATAATGTAGAGGCCATGTTTATGTCAGAACAAAAATATATTGATGAAGCCGCCACCATGCTACGCCAGCAACAAGCCGAAATAGAAGCGTTGAAACGGCATCGTAACAGATTGGAAACACTGGCAGAAAAGATGCTACAAGGAAGCGGAGAAGAAGATGAACAATGAACCAGTAGCGTGGATGTTGCTAGGGTTGGAAGACCGCAAGCCAAAGTTAATTAATTTACAGGTGATTGAGCATCTTGAAGGCACATGGATTCCACTCTACACCCATCCAGCAAAGACACTAACAGATGATGTAGTAAACGAATTGTGGGCAGAATCACAGGAAGATGGTATTGCTATGCAACAAGGTTTTACTACACAACAACATTATTTTGCTTATCTAATACTAAGAAAGGCTAGTGAGAAATGAACGCACTAGAATTAGCTGAAATACAAGCATTTAAAACTGAAGAATTAACTATGTGGGAACGAAACCATACAGCCACCATGCTACGCCAGCAACAAGCTGAAATAGAAGAATGGAAACGCAAGTACAAAGATATGCACAACTTGGCAACACAGGCAATGAGCCGAGTGCATCAACTAGAAAAGGCAAAAGCAAATGAACAATGAACCAATAGCGTGGATGAATAAAGACGATAGCAGTTTGTCGTTTAAAAATCATGGTGTCGGTTGGCAACCACTCTATACCCATCCAGCAGACCTAACAGATGAGGAAATATTGAAAGAATGGACTTGGAAATACTCAGACTGTTTTGAGGATTTTTTGCTTCAATTTGCTAGAGCAATACTAAAAAGGGCTTCTGAAAAATGAAAGATTTGTTTGAATATAAAGATGGCGAACTTTATTGGAAAAAAAATGGCAAACAAGCCGGTACTGTAACAGCCCGCGGTAAAAAACAGATTAGTATCGGAGGCAAATTGTATCTTGCGCACCGTATCATTTTCTTAATGCACCACGGGTATTTGCCAACTGAAATCGACCATATTGATAACAATCAGCTAAACAACCGTATTGAAAATTTGCGTGAAGCAAATCGCTACACAAACAATATGAATGTTAGGCGAGGTAAACACAATACTTCTGGTGTTAAAAATGTATTATGGAGTAGCCGTGATAATAAATGGCGTGTAAGAATGAGCGTTAGTGGTAAACAAAAATCATTTGGTTCATACTATGACATCAATGTAGCTAAGTTTGTGGCAGACACAATGCGTCATAAGTATCATGGCGAATTTGCAAATAACGGATAAGGAGAATTGACATTGACGACATTCACCACACAAGACCGGCAAGACGCGCAACGCACCCCGTTGACTGCGGAAGATGTTTATAAATTGGCAGAGCAGTATATTAGATTGTTTGACAACGGCGGCATTGTGCCTGATGTGATGGGTGCATTGGAGTTCGCCCGTGCCATCGAACGCGCCCACGGAATAGGAGAATAGGATGATTATCATTGATGATAGTTTGAAAATTAACATTTATAAAACAAAATGGTTTGGTGGTACACCATTTCAGTGGAACAACAAACGACTTAATGGCGGCGACGTGTATTCGTGCTATCGATTTGGGCCGTTGTTAATTCATGTCAGAACAAAACCAAGACAGTACGAGTACAAACTATGAGCTTCACCATCTACCAAGCAGACGGGCTCAAGTGTATCCAATGGTTTCCAAGCGTTGACGACCTATTGAGTTCTATGTTGAAACACCCTAATGACACCTATTGGAGAAATGTATGAAAAAGTTAGCAGTATTACTACCAGCAATTAAACAAAAAGACGGCACTGTAGTTAAGGCTAAGAGCATTAAACAAAGCCATGACGATATTGGAGTCAAAGGTCAGCACGGATTTATCTTATCAAATGGAAAGTTTGCTAGCCGAACTGAGGCCGCCAAAGATGCAGAGGCTATTGGAGAGGTTCCCAAGTCTGCTGGGAAGAAACTTCATAGCCACGAACTACGCAATGCATTACATATTAAAACAAAGAAATGATTTTACTTAAATGGTTTGGTACAACGCTGTGTCTCGTAGGGATTGCGTTAACCAGTTTTAATATCTATCCACTCAATCTATTTTTTGGATTGATAGGTAGTGCTTTGTGGGCGCTGGCGGGTTTTCTGCAACAGGATGCTCCGCTGGTATTGGTTGAGGTAGTAGCAGTGCTTATTTACATTACAGGAGTCGTCACATGGCTGATATAAGCCCAGTAGAGTTTTACAAAATTGAAGATGCGATTAATCGTTTTTGGAATATACAAGACAATATACAGCTTTTAATTAAAAGGTACATAGATCGTCCAGAGCCAATGTCCGAGGATGAAATGCACAATCAATTGCTTTCACTTGACACAACTTTAGAGCTTTATATAGATGCTGCAACGGACGAGTATTGCAAAGTATTTAAACTTAATGAATATGCTCCAGAGGATGTAAAAGAGAGGCGCGCAGAAATGATTGCTAACTGGAGCAAAAACCGCCAGGACTGGCACAATGCTCTTACGTCTTTAACTCCAGCACCAAAGAAGAAAGCTAAGAAAAAATGAAAGACTACCAAAAGTGGTATTGGCAGGGTTATTGGTCTGGATCATTGGTCGGAATTATTGCTTGTATAGTAGGGCTATACATTGGTACTTATGCAAAACCAGTTTGCTCTCAGGTTCAAAGCTGGGAAGTTAGTCCACAGAACTGGCGTAACAGCGAGCAGAACTGGAATAACAACTCTCAGAACTGGGAAAATAGCCCCCAGAATTGGAAAAATAATTACAACAACTATAATTCTAAAGATGGGGTTTACGACAATATCGGAAATCGTATTGGGTATGAAACAATGAGTCCTAGCGGAGTAATAAATTACTACGACAATCAAGGAACAAGAAAAGGATATAACCCATATGGAAAATAGCATGATTGACTACTCAGAAAAATTATTGAGCGTAGATAAAAAACATAAAAAAGTACATGAATTGTTGTTAAAAAGAAACGTTATAGACTCTATTAACGTAGTAGACGATATGATCATTGATCTTATTCTATTAAAAAACTGGCTGCGAAATGATAATCACAAACAGAGGAAGCAAAAAAAATGAGATTAGAAAAAACTAAAAAAGGATGGGAAACTAGGAGGGCAAAAAATGCAAATAACCAATAAATTTTCGCTTCCCCAGACATTCTTAAACATCTGCGAGAGACCTACCTACACTAAAGGCAAGGCTCATATCTCTGCAACTGGTCTGCTTACTGCTCCACGTTTAGCTCGCCTAAAAGAGATCTATGACGACAAAATCGTTACCGATGTAAGCGATATGATTTGGTCTATTTTTGGTACTGCTGTACATAACATCCTAGAACAGGGAAAAGATGAGAACCATGTAGTGGAGCAACGTCTTCATGCAGAGCTTGATGGGTGGCATATATCAGGTGCTATTGACCTACAGATTACTCGTGAAGATGGTATAGAAATTAATGACTACAAGACTGTAGGCGTTTGGTCTGTAATGAATGAGAAAATTGAATGGGAGCAACAATTAAATGTTTACGCTTGGCTTGTCGAAACCGTCAAAAAGATGCCAGTTACGGAACTCAAAATCATTGCCATCATACGCGACTGGAATCGCAGGGACGCGCAGTCTCGCCCTGGATATCCGGAAGCGCAAGTGGCGACCATTCCGGTTCAGATATGGTCTTACGAGCAAAGGGAATCCTTTATCCGTGACCGCATACATTTACATAGCGAAGCCCTCTTTGCTAGCGAGACAGGGGAGGAGTTACCGGATTGTTCGCCTGAAGACTGTTGGGAAAAACCCACGACTTACGCAATTAAAAAAGATGGTGCAATGCGAGCTAAGTCCGTCCACACATCATTATCAGAAGCAGAAGTAGCATTAGAGAAGTCCGGAAAAGGGTACGCATTAGAGGTTAGAGAAGGTGATAGAACCCGATGTGCCAGTTTCTGTCCAGTAGCACAATTTTGTACGCAATATCAAACTTATCTTAAGGAGAAATCATGAAAGTAGAAATGTTAAGAATTACGCCAGAGATGGCGACTCGTTTCCTGCAAACAAACGACAAAAATCGAAACCTAAGTGACCGTTTAGTGCAAAAGTATGCACAAGATATGAAAAATGGTAATTGGACTACAACGCATCAAGGCATAGCATTTTATGAGGATGGTACGCTTGCAGATGGTCAGCACAGATTGGTTGGAATTACACGCGCAAACATTCCTGTAACTATGTACGTTACATATGGATTGCCTAAGCATACCGCTATGAATATTGATATGAGCCGACCAAGAAGTATGATCGACGGCATTAAGATTAGCGGGACATCCGATTGGATTGAACATAAGCATATTGCTATGATTAAGCTAATGGTTGAGCCTAAGCGTATGGGAAGCCATGAGATCGTAGAACTATTGAATATGTTTGACGAGAGCGCTAAATTTGCAGTGAAATCTTTTCCAACAAATCGACGTTATTTAACAAACTCTGTTATCCATGCTGGTCTTTGCATCGCCCATTACCACGGCGAAAGCGAAAAAAAGCTACGCAATTTTGCAGAGGTATTGTTAAGCGGAGTTCCCGAGAATTCAAATGAAAAAGTTATCATCCTTTTAAGGGAGTCTTTTTTGCGTAATCCAAACAATGGAAGCTCAGATAAGCGAGATAAGTTATATAAAACCGAAAGAGCAATTTATGCTTTTTGCCATAACGAATCCATTGGAAGGTTGATGCAGCCTAAAGAGCCAACCTATTCAACAGAAGGTTTGTTCTAAGGGTTTATTCTAGTAAAGTATATTTGCAATATATGTATAATAAACCTGTATTGCAAATAAAATAAAGGAACATGATGGCAACTAGAGCAAAACGCAAAAAGGTTATTAGGTCTGATTTTATTCCTAGCGGTATTACTCCCTTTGATACTGGAAAAGTAAAGATGGGTATTTACTATCAGAAACCTAAGTATATAGAGCAAGACGTAGATATGTTGGAGATACAGAAATGGATTATTGGAGATCCAGATCGTTTGAGGTTGGAATATTGGACAGATATTGCCCTTAAATTTGCGACTGGGTTTGTAGTGTTGGTAATTGTTTTAATGTATGTAAGGAATTGACATGAAAGCTAACGAACATCAAATAGGAGGAGATCATTATGCTAGAAATACTATACAACCGTGGGATTACATTATTGCCAATCAGCTTGGATACCTTGAGGGTAATATTATCAAGTACACCACCCGCTGGAGACGTAAAGGCGGAATTGACGACCTTAGAAAAGTTATCCACTATGCAGAAAAGTTAATTGAAGTAGAAGAAATTAAAAAACTGAGAGAAGATCACGACAAATGAATATACATAAAAAGTTACAAAAAGCGCGGATGACGTTGCAGAACACTGCGCTTAAGAAATCCGGTCATAACAAGTTTGCTGGATATCAGTACTTTGAATTAGGGGATTTTCTCCCTCAGATTCAAGCTATTTGCGATAGCCTGGGATTATGTGGCACAGTATCGTTCACACCAGAGATGGCTTATTTAACGATTTATGATACCGATAGCACCGAATCAAATAATTTTGTTACCTTTACCTCACCAATGTCTAGCGCGGCTTTAAAGGGCTGTCATGACGTTCAGAACTTAGGGGCGGTACAGACTTACTTACGTCGGTACTTATGGGTTAATGCTTTTGAAATCGTAGAGCATGACGCATTAGAGCCATTAACTGGCAAGGAAGAACCAGCAAAAAAGCCTGAACCAGTAGCTAAGCCAGCGCCAGTAGCTACTAAACCAGTTGTATCTAATACAACTAAGGGTGCATGGTCTATTACTATGAGCGGAGAAGAAGGTTCTCCAGGATGGTTTGAGGCTTTAGAAATAGGAGTTAAAACATTATTAACTGGAGCGCAGACTCCGGATGACGTAGCAACTATCTTTAAAACTAACCGCGTTTTATTTGATAGAGTAAAGGAATTAGATGCACAGGTTTATTCGGATCTAATGACTAATTTTTCAACAACTAAAAAAGCACTTATTAAGGAGTAATACATGAGCGATTATTTGAATCAAGGAACTATGTGGCATAACTCTGAAAAGAAAAGCCCAAAAGCTCCTGACTTTAACGGAACTATTTCTTTAGACAAAGACTACCTAAAGCAATTGCTTTCCGAGTCTACTGACAATAAAGTAGATTTAAAGCTTGATCTATGGAAAGACAAGAGAAATGTTAAGGGCGCTGAAAAACACATTCTTTCAGCAAAAGTAAATACTTGGAAGCCTGAAATGTCTTCAGCTCCATCTTCTGCAAAGGATCCTTGGGATGAATAAGAAATCAGACGTAGTTGCTAAAACTGCTAAGAAACGTGGTCGTCCAGCTGGAGTTAAAAATAAACCAACTCCATTTAACAATACGCCATTTCCCGTAGATTGGGAAAAGCTTGCTAAACAATTACAAGCTGCTCTTGCTTCTCAGATCAAAGACAACGATGTCCTTGAACAAGAACTTTCCAGAAAACGTACATTCTGGGAGCGTTTAGTTTGCTTGGCAACTGGAAGCGTATAAATGGAAACTAGCCAATTTGAGGCTAAGAAGGTAGCCCTCAAGCAGACCAAAGACGGTCATGTACTTACCCTAGCAATTCATCCTGATGAGTCTCCTGACGAGATTCTGAGGGATTTTGTGGGGTCTAGGTACATGGTTGTCATGGTCAGGCTAGCGGACTCCGAAGAGCCAATGAACCGAGATGAGTTTGCTGGCGCTCAACTAGTGAAGTTAGCTGGTATGTTGTGTAGAGAAAAAGAATTTTGGGAGTTTCTGCACGATAAAGGTGATTTGTTTGAAAAAAATGAAGCGGCTTGCGTTGACTGGCTTACTAGCTTTTTAAACGTTAACTCAAGAGCAGATATTAAAATCAATAAAGTTGCTCAAGAAGCGCTAAAAACAATATATACGGAGTATAAAGAATGGAAACACTAGTACCTTACAGTTTGTATTTGTACCCAGAGCATGTTCAAAAGATGCGTAATCTTGCAAAAGACCGAAAAGCTTCTGCATTTGTTAGGGATGCCCTGATTGCTGCATTTGATAAGACTGATGACTATCAAAGTGGATACAACAAAGCATTAAGGGATTCTTGCGAAGTTATTAAAGCTACTCGCGAAGCAAAGATGATGCTTGTAAACGATGAGCCATTAGATAAGTTTTTAATGAAACAACTTAGAGACCTGGAGGGATGATGATTACCAAGGAACAAGAAGAAGCAGAAGACTTTGTAATAAAAATTTACAGACTACTACAGTCTGACAACCCTGAATACAGAGTTTCATTTTTTGCTTTTTTAACTTTAGCTTCAGTAATTTCACAGGAAATGGGTATGTCTAAAGAAGAATTTATCCATTACGCAGAAACCGTGTTAGAAAACAATAGGGATATTAAAGTATCTGAACTTCAATGAACGAAAAAAAACATATGCGATTTTTAGCCGCTTGCTTTGCTATTGTTGGTGGTAATACTCCAAAAGAAGCTATAGCAATCGCCGATGAACTAATAGAGGAACTAGAAAATGAAAAAGATACTGATAATGGCATTGCTACTGTTATCCCTAAACGCACACGCAAGAGGAGTAATAGCTGAAGTAAACAATGAAGGGGGAGGATCAATTGCCATTACTGATATGAAATGCACAACTGTTCCCAATACTTTTATTGCTTATTCTTATACGGAAAATGGACGCTCAATGCTGGGATGCTGGTCTTCAGATGATTCTAGGGTGTTTATTCGCTGGTCAGATGGCGATCTTAGGTCTTATCCATTAGATATATTTAACTTACCCAAAAAGAAAGGGACTTTCTTATGACATCCGATGAAATAGAAGAGGTTATACTAGCACTTAAGGTTGCTGGAGCCTATTGTCCAGAGTATGAAATTTTACCTGACGGAAGCTATCACTTTTTCACCAATGGACAAAAAATACAGAATCCTGTTATACATCTCCCAGAATCCGGGCGTACTCTCGGCTAATATCAAGGTAAATCTCAGTAGATCTTCTATTGGGGTTTATGCACGAATGCTATTAGACGAGGGTGCTGTTTTTAAAGACGAAAAAGGTGGGTGGCAAGTAACTGATGGGTATATTGTTGCACCGCCAGAAAAGATAAAAACTCCACTAGATATTGTGGAAACTCAAATACGCAAAATGATTGAATTGAATGACCAAAGATGAAAAGATCGCATTTGACAAGATTGCAAGACTCGGATGTATTTTGTGTTCCTCAGTCCTTGGGGTTGAAGGTAGCCCAGCAGAACTGCATCACGTCAGACGGTTTGGTGGCAAAAGGTCTACATCCCCAGTCCTACCACTTTGCCCAGAACACCATCGTGGAAATACCGGAGTTCACGGTTTGGGTGCAAAAGGTTTTGAGCGTAAATGGGGCGTTACCTACGAGAGGCTATTGGAAGAGGTCAATCAAAGAATGGGAAACGAAACAACACGAGGGTAAGATATCAAAGTTCGAGCGGATCAAATCCAAGATCATCTGATATTACCTTGGTACGCCGCCTAAACTCAGCATCGTGATGACTCCACTTAGGAGTCTTCCAGCGGCTCATATGGACACATTCATGAATTAGGACTCGGATCACGGTTGATAAATGACCGCATTTCTTATCCGAAATAGTGATGATATGTTCATAATCTTCACCATCATCGTATAAATAAGTACCCATTGTTTCAGGGTCAGAATCTATAATAAACTTAATCTGCTCAGGCAAAGGCATAGGCCAGCGACTAAATGGGTGCATACAGTAAATTGCTGTATATAAGTTCCTAATAATTGCTGGTGTTAATTTCATACCTTATTTATGCAGCCCCGGAACTCAAACTCATCCTCACCGCATACCTGTATTAATTCTGGAAGCATCAGTCTACCACGCTCCCAAGACAGTAATGCGAACCCAGAACGCCAGTCTTTTGGGTTATCTTCCGTGTATCCCATGAACTGATTTCCATGAGGATCCGCTAGACAGCCCGTTTGAACCCCGTAGCGCGTTCCGTTGTAATCGGTAAGGGGTTGTACTGCCAAATTGTGTGTGTGGCCTGTAACCATGTTTACGCCCGAATTTAAGGCATTTGCCCGACCACCACCAAATCCACCTTTCCAGCGGTGTTTAATACAAGTATCTTCATTTACCCAGTAAGACCAGCATGGTTTCCATAAAGGAAAGTGATCTTTAAGGGTAAACCCTGATACTCCCTCATACATTCCCGTTTGTGCTGATAAGAAGGTCTCAAATCTAGCATCGTGGTTTCCCATTGTCCAGATGAGTTCAGCACCTTTAGAGACTTTTTCAATCTCTTCCATGAACTCTTTACAAGCTTCTAATTCCTCTTTGACAGTAGGGCTTTTCTCCCAGCCAATACGAGCATGACGACTGGCTTGAGAGCCATCAAATACATCTCCGTTAGCTACGACTACTTTGGGTTTGAATTCTTTAATAATCATCAGCAATGCTTTGAATGCTGTGGTGTAATCCCCAGGCCAGAAGTGAGCATCTGAAAAGACTACTACACGACCCTTTTCCATTTCAATACCACGGCGGGCATGACCTGGAGTCTGTTGAAGCTTCTTTAAAGGATCAAATCTAGCATCATTAACGCTAGGAAGACTGATTTTCAATCTACATTCAATGCTTCTTCGCCTGTTATAAATAGCTCTAACAGACATCTTATGCTTTTCAGCAAACTTTTGTGGACTTCCAATCTTGCGCCACTCTTCAACAAACTGATCGTCAGTTAAATAATAACCTTGCATGTGATTTCCTTATATGTTTTATAAAGCTATTCGCATATTACATTGATTTGTAAGGAAATAGTATGTAATTAGGGAAAGTCCCTATTTTAATCATCTTTCTGCTTTAGATACTCGATCATTAAATCTTTTCATAATTGCTGTTTTACGATCCTCAATGCGCTTAATTACTGCTGGAGGAGAATTGCGCTCAATAGCATCCCTTTTCTCTTTATTGATTTTAGTAATCTCATTTTCAGCGGTATTGGCTTGAGTATATAAACGAGCTTCTGGATGATCGCGATAGTATGAATTTACATCCTCACGATTCTTAATCCTACCTTTAACCTCATTCTCATGGTTAGCCATATTGGTAATGTTGTCATAAAACTTATTGGCTTGAGAAGCCTGAGATCCTACATCACCATAGAACTTACCAACCAATGGAACTTTATAAGATGGTAACTCTTCTCCAGTTGCAAGGCTGGTAACAGCTTGCTCTGCCTTCAGAACTTCGCGCCCTACACCACCAGTTGCTTGACCAATTAAATAATCTAATTGATCTGCAGTTGGGCTTACTAAGCCTTTTTGATACTTGGTTCCACCGGAAGCATAGTTTAAAAACTTAGATAACTCTTTACTAATAAAACTAGCAGTATCGCGAGAGCGGGTATATCCAGGAGTAGGATTGGTAGCGCGATCTTCTTTAGCAATAGGACGACCAAATGCATCTTTGTTTTCCATAATCGCTGCTGCTGGATCTAATAATGTAGGAGCAAGAGTTTGCATAGACAAACCAGAATTTCCTATAGGGTTAAATGAATCCATCATTACGCCAAGCAAATTACCTATCTTCTTGGCAGATCCTTTACCGCCATTCATTACCATTTCAGTTGTCAAACGTCCAATATTAGGAATGATGTGAAGACCCAAAGGCATTGGAATAGCAATATATTTTCCGTTTGGTAAAGGAATAACGATGTTACGTTCTTTAACAAACTCTGGAGGATCATTGTCGTCAAAACCCGCCATAGCCAAAGCAATAGCTTGCACGGAACCTAATAACAATCCACCAGCAATAATCTTTTTACCTTGTGGGCCTGTAAGGGTTTCATATAAGCGAGTTGAGCCTTGAACAGAAGCATTAAAGAATGCGTATAAAGCACCAGCTTGCTGACCCCAAGCACCTTTACGATTAAAGTTCACTGTAAGGTTTTTAGCAATGCTAGCAGCACGTTCTTTAGATATCCCTTGGTCTAGTGCCACTTTGTAAGCAGATAAACGAACAGCATTCTCTAGTGCATCGTTGTAGTCTGATAACCAATCGAATACCGCTTTAGCTCCCTGACGGATTTTCCCGTGGTTAAGCCCTTCTATCTGTCGCTCAATAATATTGAGTTCATCTTTACCCATAGAGAACTGATCTCGGTATCCAGTAGATCCACCTTCACGCTGGAACTCTTCCCATAACTGAGACCATTCACCAGGAGCAGCCCCTTCTCCAGCGCGCTCAGAACGTAAATCTTTATAGATACCTTTTAGCGCAGGGAAAACATGCTTAGTGACTTCTTTTTGCTTTCCAGCAATAGGAGTGGTTGTTAAGTTAAATTGAGCGCCACCTACGTCACGGATAAAGTTGTATGCACCGAATACTGGATTGTATTGAGTATTAACAGAAGCAATCCAACGGGTTACTTTAGCGGCGTTACCTAGTATTAACCCTAATCCTTCAGCATCCAAGTTCTTAATGGCGCTTACCATACGCATGGCGCGCTCATCATTAGGATTAAAGAAGATGAAACGGTCTTTTCCGTCAATACGAACTGGGAATACATTGTCGCTATTACGCAACAAAGGGTTTACCCTATATGCTACTAAACCAGTTTTTTCGTCAATGTATGGAGTCTTAGGCTCCTGAATAATACTCTTAGCATCCTGAGCATCTAATCCCATAGCTTGAAGCTCTTTAATCAATGCAGCTTCATTCTTAATAGCATCTGGATTAACAGCTAACCAGAATTCTGGGTTAGGATTTTGAATTGCTAATCCATACAGGGCTGTGCCAACACGGGCTTTCTCTGCACGGACGATAGCACGTTCACGCTGAGAGGCAACATTAGCAAAAATGTCTGCTACTTCTTTAAGCGATCCTACAGCGCGCTTGCTTGACCCACCTTTAGTGGAGAAGCCAGCACCAGTACCACCAAACTTTTGAGAGAAGTCTAAGTCTTCTCGCATTAATGGAACATACTTCTTGTAAGTCTTATTCCATATATCAATAGTATCCTGAGACTCTAATCCAGCATTAACCAAAATCTTTTGAGTTTTCTGAATAATCTTGTCTATCTGCTTAGCCATATTTTCCAATGACTTTGCCTTAGCAGGATCTAACTTAGCTAAGTAATCTTTTGAGTCTTGTGTAGCAATTCCAGAGCCAGAGTCAGGCATTGCTGGATTGATCTTAGCAATTTGTATATTACGCTCTTCAGCATGACGGTTATGCAAATATTCATCAAACTCTGGAAGATTAATGTTGCTCTTTTGCATCTCTTTAACGATAGGCAATAGCTCATCATTCAAAAAGTCTTGAGTCTTTTTAGCAGTACGTCCGTGGTATAACTCTTCCTTAAGGTAAGCATCCCACTTATCGGCAATCTCGCCGACCTGTGATTTGATAGCCTGGATAGCGCGCTTAGTGTCAATGTATTTATCTTGGATACGATAAATGAATCGTTCAGTCTTGCTGTCAGTAGGCATATCCCACTGTGACAATGGGGCTGGCTCTCCAAGATAGTTTTTGTGCTTAGTAGGCTTTACTTTTTCAAATTTTGGTTCATTAATTGATGATGCTTGCGTTGCTGATAACTTTCCTTTTCCAGCAGACTTGAAAATATCATTAGCAGTTTTGAATCCGCGACCACGAAATACATTACCAATACGCTTTAATGTCTCTATAGCCCTTGTCATAATAGATTTAATTTCAGGAGTTTGAGTCCTGTAGTCAGCAAATGCATGTGCAATAGCTTCTTCTATTTGAATTTCTTGTAGTCTATCACCATACTTCTTAGGGTTGGCAATATCATATTTTTTCATCCATTCTTTAGCTGCTTTGCTAGACAGGATTGACCAATCTTTATCCGTAAAGAATCCATGATCTCTCATTGAGTGCAGCGCCTCATGATTTAATGTGCGATATTTATTATCACTAGTCATAGCAACATGAATCATATTATCAAAATATGCACCATTAACTTTATTTTCTACGCCATTAGCTTTTTGCACTAAGGAATCAGCGATTTTTAGTCCAACATGGCTTAAACCCATTTCATCCATTGATGATCTAAGATTTTTGGCAATTACTTCATATTCATCTAAAAGCTTAGTGGTGGGTTCTGCAAGAGGTTTTTCAAATGGAATATCGGCATCTAAATCATCAATACGGCGTTGACCAGTTAAAGACTCTTCTGGAGTCTGTCCTAATCCAAAGTTTTGAGATTGTTCTGCGCTACGACGAGCAATCTCAGCGCGATCACGTTCTGCCTGTGCATCCATGTCGGCTTGAATAGCAGCATCTTCCTGCGCTTTACGAGCCGCTGCTTCTTGCTTAATTCTTGATTGAGTCTCTTCTGCAGTCTCAGCCTTTAATCCATACTGTTCTTTAGGAATGCTTTCCAAACTATCAATCTGATCTTGCAAAGATTTCATTTGAGCCATATTAGCCATATTTTGTGGAGTTTGGGCCACGTTTCCATCAATAGCATCTTTAGCCATTTGACGAAATCCTTCTACAGCATCAGGAAATCTTGCTAAATCTGCTTCGCTAATGATTCCTTTTTCCATAGCAGAGTGCATCAATACGTCTAAGCGTTGAGCCTTGTTTCTAAATACACCAGCATAGTTTCTTGATTCGCTAGGTTGAATTCCCATGTCAGATCTATCTTGAGTATTTATTCCATTTTTTCTCAAGAAAACATTTAGATCATCTTTTTGTTTTAACAATGATCCTTGTTGTTTGTATAAATCTTTTAGCTGAGATTTAGTCTGCTCACCAATTGTTTGTTCCTTTGGTATTGGTGCTGCCGCTGCAGGTGCAACTACGGGGGGTACTTCAGGACGCTCTGGAGGAATAGGTCTGCCCTCTAGCTCAGCCATTGAAGCCTCTTTTTGAGGTGGCATAGCGGCACTTGGAGCTTCGGCAGGGGGTAAGGGTGCGGCATGTGGTTGCATAGGTGTACCCATCGCTTCTGCAAGCATAGCAGCGCGATCCTGAGATCCAGATTCTGGAGTAGTGGGTAATGTAGTTGCTATTGGGGCTTGTGGAACCGCAGTTTCTGGAGCAGCGGCTTCTGGTGTTATTGGAGCTTCTGGAGTTGCCAATGGAGAAACTGCACCACGTACACCACCAGGGCCGCCACCACCTAAAGCACCAAGTATTAAATTAGCAAATGAATCAGCACCCATCTTACGAGCAACAGTCTTGTCAATTCCAAGGTCTGTAGCAAGACCTTCAGACATCTCTTGAAGACCTTCCTCAGCCATCCCTACCGCAGTACCACGAACAATGCTCATAGCGCGATTACGTGCGCTAGATAGCAATACTTGGTCTAACTTACCTGTTACTAAATTGCCAGTAAAAGCACCACCTAATGCACCCACTGTACCTTGATATAAAGCCGCAGTATCCGCAGCTTTATCTTCTGTCATCTTTCTAGCATCTTTAGCGTTATATCCTAGAACCATTAAGTTCCGGAAGTATTCACTATTTTTAGCTAACTCCTCATCAGACATTTTGCTAACGTGTTCCCTAGCATCTCCTACGCCTTCAGAAGAAGCCTGACCAAAACCAACAGCAGCAGCAGGGCCAGCCCGTTTAGTAAGTAAAGATGTAGCAATTACTGGAGCTGTAGATCCAAATACTTTAGAGAATTGTCCTGCTAACCCTAACTTATTAGGGTTGGAACCCATACTAATTTTGCTAAAGTCACCAGTATCGAAAGCTTCTACTATGTTTCCAGTAGGCTGAGATTCAGCCATAGCTTGCTTCATTTCTGGACTAATAGAATCTTCAATCTGCTTGGAGTACTTATTGCCGATTTCTGTAAGACTTCTAAGGGACTGAATCTTTCCTTTGCTTAAAGCTTCATCAACAGCGGTGCGTTGCTTTTCAATTACTTTCTTTGGAATTAAATTTTCTTTTTCGGCTTCAGGAAATACTGCAGGAGCGCCAAGTGCTCCTGTAAATTTGTTAGCCAATGCCTTGGGGTTTGCCAGTAGGTTTAACGCTTCGGTAGGAGCAAACAAGTTTTCTCTAGTGGCTCCAGCGGCAGCTGACTCAACGGCTTCTGGAGCGCCAGCAAATCCTGTTGTAGCACCAGAAGTAAATACTTTACCAATGTCTGCAGCTTTATCTGCAAACCCATATTGCCGAGACTTAGGCTCTTCCGCTGGTGCAGGTGCTTGACTTAAATACGCATCTGGATCAAAGGCTTTTGTCTCTTTGGGCGCTGTCTTTTCTAAGTAAGCATCCGGATCAAAAGCCATGTTATTTTCCTAGTCGTTGTTTAATTGCCATTGCTCTTGGATCTGTTGGATTTGCGTTAGCCCATTCTGCTGCTTGCAGATCCTCTTTTGACATTCCGCCTAACCATGTTGGCATTGCTGTATTATACGCTCCTGCTTCTATTTTTTGAATAGGGAAGTTGCGCGCTGGCATACCAGCTGTAGGAGGTTTCATTCCAGCATCCTGCCAATATTTGTTCTTAACATCAGCAATCTTATCTTCATAGTATTGATACTCTGGAGTTCCTGGCTGATAGTTAGAAGCTGCCTGTTGTTTAAGCAATGCTGCAATAGTGTCGTCTTGGTTAATAGCTGAAAGTACTTTTCCTTTAGCAATTTCTGCTGCAGAAGGTTTATTAGCTTGTGCTTCTTTCTTTAAATCAAGTTCAGAAGCAGCTTGTGTTTCACGAGCTTTACGATATTCATCTAAACTTTCCTGTTTAGTCTTAGCACCATAAGCTGCAATGCCTAATTTATCAAGTCCCATTTGTTCTGTAGCACGAGCGCGTTTTGCAGCACCGTAAGCATTTGCACCAGCCATAGCACCTTGACCAATATTCGCCATAGCATATGGAGATGTACCCCCCATAATGCCTAGTCCAGCTTGAAGCAATGCAAGATTTTTATCTTCTTCAGCACCCTTTTTAAGATTTGCATGAGATTGATCTAAGCGTTGCATAAATGATCTATAGTAATCTTGGTCTTCTGGAGTAAGCAGTTTTTTAGCTTTAGGATATAAAGCTGATGGTTGTGCATATGAAGCATCATCTGCATTGCTAGAGTCATCATAATTATCAACTAAACTTTGACCATCAATACCGCTATAACCTTTAACATCACCACCAGCGGAATACTTCATGTAGCCTTGAGTTTCGTTTGACAATGAAGCAATGCCATTTTTATGAGACAAGGCTTTTCTAACAGCGCTTGGGCCAGCATTGTAAGCAGCTAAAGCTAACTGTGGATCTTTAAATGTATCTACTTGCTGCTTTAAATATTTTGCGCCGCCAAGAATATTTTCATATGGGTCTTTGCGATTAACGCCTAAATCTTTAGCAGTAGCTTCCATAAGCTGCATTGGGCCATAAGCACCAGCTTTAGATTTAGCTGTAGCTGGATCTTTTATTCCACCAGTTTCTTTGTAAAGAGCATGAAGCATAATATTAGGATCTAAACCAACTTCTTTTGCCGCTTTAATAGCATCTGATTCATATGGATGACCAGATTTTCCTGATGCGCCAATGCTTCCTAATCCTGCAGTTTTCATATCTGCATCTGCTTTAGCTGCAGTATATGACTTAGGCATTTTTCCTAACATACCATACAGTTTATCAAGCATACCTTTATGCTCTTCATCATCTACTGCTTGGTTGTAGGCTTCATAGTCATCATCTTCTACATCGCCACCATCGGCAAACGATACGATACCGCCGCCAGCATATTGTGGCTCTTTAGTTGGGATCTGTGCTACGCCAGCATCTGCCATCTGTGGAGTTGGCTGCATCATTGGATGTGCTGCTTGAGCATTCTTTTGCATGATTTGATCCATCACGCTAGGTTGCTGACCACCACCCTGTTGAAGCGCATTATTACGAGCAATAGCATCAGCCATCTCAGCTTTCTTGCCAAGAATTGGAGCTACCATATCTTGGCTGATTTCTCCACGCTGAGCCATCTGCATAATGGCAGTTTGTGGAAGTTTAGCTAGTTCGTCAAGGGAACTATTTTGCTGATGGAGTGCGCTAAGTATGCTCATAGTTAATCTTATTTAAACATGTTATAAAGGGCTAAACCAGACAATCCAGTACCAGCCAATTGACTAGCAAAACTTGGAGGCGGGGTTGTAGTAGCTTGTGTAGAAACGTTGCTTGGAGTTTGTACGCCAGTAAGGATACCTTGCATACCAGCCAATTGAGTCTGTGGATATTGTGCCTGTGTCATGAGGTCTGAATAACGAGTATCTAGACCTTGTTGAGTAATGCCACGCTCTGTTGCACCTTGTGCGCTCATAGCTTGTAAGCGAGCCATATCTGCGGCTTGTTGCTGTGTACCCAACTGACCTAATGTATTAGCTGCTTGATTTGCACCAGTGTATCCAGCCTGTTGTGCAGCAACACCTTGTAGACCAGTATTTGCGCCTTGAATACCAGCTAAATAATTAGCATTAGCAGCATTCTGACCAGCAATACCAACTTGTGCGCCTTGCATTCCAAGGTTAGCGGCTTGTTGCATATTGGTTTGAGCGGTATTGTAAGCAGTGTTATAAGCGTTACCAACTAAATTTTGTTGTGCTAACTGATTATTAAATTGATTTTGACCCTGAAGGACTGCTGCACGATTACCGCCAAATGCACCTTGACCAACGGCTTGTGCATTATTAGTTCCTTGTTGTTGAGCCATTGCACGGTTCATCATCTGCAACTGAGGATTCAAAGAATTCTGCAGATACGGATTCATATAAGCGCCAACTGCTTGAGCATTGGTAGCATTTTGACCATAGGATGCGCCAGCTTGTGCGCCCATATTTCCGTAGCCTAAAGAACCTTGAGCAAGTCCCGCCGCTTGACCGCCCATATTAGCGCCCATATTGCCATAACCAGCCGCTTGATTGACAGTTCCTAACTGTCCTTGACCAGCTTGAGTAGCTAAATTTGTCCCAGTACCAAACTGTCCTGGAGTTTGCATTGCACCAACTTGCTGACCAACTTGTTGCTCTAACCCAGAAAGACCAGCTACACGACCAGCACCCGCTAAACCAGAAGCATTTAATTGATTTCCAATTTGAGTTGCATAGTTTTGTGAATAAATGTCCTGAGCTTTACCAAGAAGACCTTGGGAGTAATCTGCAGAAGCAGGTACATATCCAGCTTGTCCAGGAGTTCCAACAGCAGCAGTACCAGTACCCGTGTAATAGGGTTTAAGTTCTGGTGCTATCGTTGCTAAGCCGGAGCTGACTACACTTGTTGTTGCCATAATATTTCCTTTTATGCGGGCAATGCTTTAGTACTTACTGGGCGAATTTGCTTTTTAGTACCATGCGCTTGTTTACGCACACGATCCATCATTGCGTAAAGTTTCTTGGCTCCTGCTTTAGAGGATCCACCACCAAGCCCAGATACGACATCTGAACTTACTACGAATTCACCATCTGCTAGTTTAGCTGGTTGATTATTATCTATTGTAGCGTCAATACTATCGCTTAGACCATCCCCGCCACCAGATAAGAAACGAGGAACATCACCACCATTTCCAAAAGCAATAGCACCACCACCAGCAAACTGGTATGGATGAGCGCGCATATTTCTATTTGCTCTATCTTGAGAATCCTGAATAGCTGCCATTTGTGCGTTGTATTGAGCATTAGCGGTTGAATTTTGATCGTTTACTTGGGTATCATATGCCCTTTGTGCATCTGAACTCATTAAACCCATAGTTCCAGCGGCGATAGGAAGCGCTGTATTTTGAAGAGAGGATCCAGAAGCACTATAAGCTTTTGCAGCATCTGCTATGGTTCCATCACCAGCGCCAACTAAGTTTTTAATTCCTTGTCCAGCATTTGCTATATTTTGTCCAGTTTGTTGAGCTATGCTAATAGGAGTAGAAGTTTGTGGTGTAGGCGATGGGCTTGGTGAACCTGGGGCAACTCCTTCCATTGGAGTGCTTACTTGAGTATTGGGAACAACATCTGTTCCAGTAGTTCCACCAGTCCAATTTTGTGATGTATTTAAACTATTAATTGCATCTGGAGAAGCATTTGCTGCGGCAATATCGGTGCCTGGTATTGCTGATTCTGTTCCTGCCATTTGCAGTCCTGACGACAGAGTAGACATACCATAAGCCATTGCACCGCCCATAACAGCGCCCTGTAAATTAAAGTGACCGCCTTTATGCATTACTCCGCTACCATTTAATGCACCAATTCCAACGGCTAATGCTGGGCCAATAACTGGAATAAAGCTTGCTGCTGTAGCGGCTAACGTTCCCCAACCACCAGGAATGACTTTTCCTATAGATTTATCAAGACTAACCAGTCCTTTGTCAACCGCTCCAGCTGCACCCTGAACTCCGCTAGATATACCTTGAGAAATAGGATTATTAGAAAGAGCATTGGATACAGGGTCATTAGCACCTTTGTTAATACCTGTACCTAAAATACCGCCACCACCACCAATACCAAACATACCAAATTCGGGTAAACCCGTATGTGGATTAATTGTTCCAGAGCCACCCATTTGCTTCAGCATATGAGCTTCTTGTGGGTTAATATGAGCAACTATTGTGTCGCCCATTCTCCCGTACTGTGCAAGTTCCTTGGCAGCCGATTTAATTCCTACTTCACCACCCTTAGCATATTGATACTGATCTAAACCACCGCCAGCGAATCTAGGCATATCACCAGTATATGGGCTAATAGTAGAATCATAATCAGAAGAAATAACTTCTTTACTTACAGGCATTTGCGTAGGCGTAGAAAACTGAGTTCTATCCATTTGGCTTTGTGGATACATTCCAGTCTGCACTTGTGAGGCATCAGTTTGTGGTGGGGCAATCCCAGGTTGTGTAGGATTCATAATTAATGCCTTTTAAGGTCAATTTGGGTTGATTTTATCATGTATGTGTGCCTGAAACAAAGGTTAAACTTACCATAGCAGAAGGAATTGCTGGTACTGGGCTAGTAGCCGCAACGGGGGTTAGTTTAATATCTGTACTAGAAGTAGCCCAAACAACCTCTATATAGGTGGCTGTATCTATATGAAACACATAATTCCTTGATACTGTAACGCTTCCAGTTAGACCCGTTACAAGGGTTTTGCTAGCTGTTTCTGGGGCATCAACGCCACTAACCCTAAACCATGTATAAACATAGCCGTCTGTAGCGGTAGTTTTTTGAAAGTTTAACGTAGTCTGTACGTTGTAAGTACCAAAAAAATCTATTTGAATCTGAGACTTAACGGATGGATTGATGGTAACGCCATCCCCTAAAGTATCCTCCGCATCATAATTACTATTAAAAGTAACTGGGTATGCTACTGAAGTTGAGGAAGCAGACTGTAAAGTGGTATCGTAAAAAGTACCATATGGGAATGTTAAATATTTACCGCCAAGACGACCCAGAATTGCAGAGCTATTGTTATCGTTTTGAGTAAGGTAAAGCTGGATAACCTTAGCAAACTGGTCTTGATGTTGCTTCTGATACTCTATTGGAGCGACTGGTAAGTTAGGCGCAATTGTAGGGCGTATTGTTACTGGTAAAGTATTGACAGCCATTATCTACGTCCGTCAGGCTTAATGTCTAGTCGAGGTGATCCAAGTTGCCAGTTAACACCTAACTGCCCACCAGATCCAACCTTAAATGTTAATTCACGACCACGCAATCGAGTGTATAGCTGTTCTGTAAACTTTTGAACTTCATATGTTTTAATTGCATTTGAGTACTGTTGCGTACTGTTAATAGGATCTACAACTGATTTAGTAAACCCAGTTCCTGGAAAGTTCCGTGGGGATACTTGGAAGTATGCCGTTGGGTATCCATTATTAGATCCGCTAAAGTTAATGTCGGGAATAATGCGCCATACATATCCAAAGTTATGACCGTCACCAATATCAAAGTCTGAGGATGAGATAAAGCAGTCAAACGGCTGTGGAGAAGCTGTAGAGTTATCATCTACTCCATTCTCATGGTACAGGATTTGACCAGTAAACTCATCCCCAACGGCGGCTAAAGGCCATTGTTGCAACGGGGAATCCAGCCAATAAGTACGGCTTAAGTTACCGTAATACCAGATACGTTCTAAATGATTGTAGATGACATAACGATCTACTACTGGAATACGTCCAGCTTGTGAGGCTGCCTGTACTTCATCGTTAGATACATAGTACCACCAGACTTCATTAAAGCCTTCATTAGATCCAGAGACAATTTGATACCGCTGGTCAAAGCTAATATCATCATAAATGTACTGACGTAATGAACATGGTAATGTTGAGACTACACCAGAGTAACTATAGAACTTATCTGTACCCATCCAGTATGCTACGTTATTAACTACAATAGCGGAGTTAGGACTCATAATGGAAATGTTATCCATCATCAAGTTAAAGCCCCAAACATAAGGAGGCCCAAGATACTGCATAGAATACAGGGCTGAATCAGTCCAGATTAGAATCTCTTGACGATTACGCTTGGCTTGCATAATATATGAGCCATTAGTTAAACGTTGCTCACCAGCCTGATTAGTAATATCTGGAATCCAAACATTAGGATCTTCTTGATTTGACCAGCGAACTAGCATTGGATCAAATGTATAAGTAGAGTCGCCGTAAGATGTAGCTCCCATAGCAATTACAAAGCGGGATACATCTGATACTAATACTTGATTTGTATATCTAGGAGCATCATCTGCAGTAGTTCTAAGTGGCACAGCCCTAGCAAATGTAGAAGTATTATTAATCCAATAATAAATCTCTCCACCGCGAGGGGAAATTAATAGGTTTTGACCGTAGTTATCATTAGTCCATAAACGCAATTGCTCTGCTACACCAACGGCTCCAGAGGTAGGATATCCCCATTGTGTTGTTCCCAGGTATCCAAGTACGCTATATACGATCACTGGCGCTGGAGTGCCAACAGCAGGGCGATAAGCATGATTTACGGCGGTAGAACCATTCGTTCCACGAGTGCATCCTGTAAAGCTGGTGCTTGTTTTGCCTGTATAAGTAATAACCTCAGCATCAATAATGATAGTTCCTGCAGATGGAAATGCTGTGGTGCTGTCTACATTAATAGTTGTAGATGTAGGATTAAGCAAAATCCAAGGAGTTGCCCCGGATGTATAAGCTAATGTAGCACGATAAGTAGTAGCAATGTTTACACCGTTCCATACACCAGCACCAAAACCGTTACCTGTAGTTTCTGCTGGAAGACCAATAGGAATCTGATATGCAGCCCCAACAGTACCACCACCCGTACCACTTCCAGTTGGCGTTACGCCAGTTGGCAATGTAATTTCATAAACAGTTGAGCTAACAACTTTAGTGATTTGAAATTCTGTATTAAGTTGCGCCGCAGATAATCCATTAAATCCAGTAGCACCGGAAAATGTAACAAACTGCCCAGCAGAAGTTGCATATCCAGCATCAGTTACTGTAACAACTTGAACACCACTAGTTGTTGTGAATGGGTTACTTAACCCAGCAGAAGTATGAATTATTGGGGTAATGTCATAGTATTGGCTTCGATTAATGTAGTACTTTAAATGAGTTCCTACACCAATAAGATTATTACCAGCTAAGTCAACCCAATTGATTAGGGCGCGACATACGCCTTTGTAGAACTGACCAGGAAATGCCCTAGCCCATCCGCCTAACTTTTCTGGGAATCCAGAGCGAAAACGTACTTTATCGCAAGAATACCAGCCACCTTCATTAGAGTAGTTAGTGCCTTCTCGGTTTACACCTGGGCGAAATTGTAGTTTTTGTAATGGCATACAGGTTTACCCTAATACGGAAATAGCGTTAGCAATTTTAGCTTTGCGATCATCCAAGCCGATAATCCCGCCATTGATTCGCTTAGTCATTGTTTCATAATCCTGACTATCTGCCAAGCTATTAAGCCCTCTTTTGCCCCAAAACCAGCCAGCGCTTAAGGCTGCATACTCTGGTAGGGTTAACAAGTTAGGGTTAGAAAGAAGATCAATATTAATGCCAGAGCCACAGTTTGCATAGTTTTCCTTGCCAGTAAGCTGTATAAGCCCCCTGCCGTGATATTTCCAACCTTCCCCAGTCTCCTCTACCCCATTACCCATACGCCCGCCATAGACCTTATTAGCGATCTTCTCTGGGTTGTGTGCATATTTCATAGCAATAGGTAGATCTGGAAAACGACTAGGCCAGACACGCATTAAAGCTTCTGGTTTGTAGTCTAAGTTTTCCTCAAGAACCTTGAAGTTATTAGACTCATGCTGACATTGCCCTATAAAAGCAGCCTGTCTTTTTGGTGTAGAAATATCATACTTGTCAAAAGTATCTTTTAGCGGATTTAACCACTTACCATCAATACCTAAAGCTATTAGCTGACTTTCAATCATTTGATACCTATTTGTTCATTAATCCACTTTTGAAGCTCTACCAGCATTAGGGTTGTCTGGGAGCAATTTGAAGCAAGTTGGTTGTAGGCGGAGATAACATCAGCTGACTTGGGGGCCGCGGAAAGACCGGACACGGTGCTGCCACCATTGTTGTTCCACACGCTTGTAGACTTATAATAATTGCGCAAATTAGCAATTTTTGTATCGTATTCATCAGATATTCCTTTAGTTACTATTTCGTGTTGCTTTTGGATTGACTCCGTTTTTGCTTGCGCCGCTGCTCCTGCTGCTTCAACTCTAGTTTCGTATGCAGAAAAACGCAGATGTTCCACATAAAAGCCAGCACTAAAGCCACCAAATACAATAGCAAGATAAATGTAAATTTGGACACTAGAGCCTCCTACAAAACTCATGCCCATACTGAGTAAGTTTTTCCACATTATTGTGTATCTGGCTCAGCGCCAGCCATTTGTTTACCAGCTACGGAAGCTGCACCAGAACCAGAAACGATGCCCAAAGCACCAGCAAGCTCAGTTAAACTGATTTCTTTGCCAGCATAAATTAAGTAAATTGCTGCACCGCCTACTAGTAGAAACCCTAACATCCATGCCCATTTTGCAATGTCATGTGTAGAGTTATCCTTACCTGTTAGTAAGTGTTTCATTATTTCATTCATAACTTATATCCCCACGTTAAATACCAAGCAATGACCGCAGCCACCGCAAAGCAATAGAACTGTACTCGCCTAACTTCTTTAAGATCATGTTGAAACTCTTCATTGTTTTTACGCTCCAAGTTTTCAATATCCAGTTTAATCTTTAGCAGTGCTTCCCACTCCTTAGCCCCGTACTTCTTAACAAAATCTATTTTTAGTTTTGCTTCTTGGTCACTAATTTGTTTCTTGTGCTGCCAATCTTCCAGCGCTTTAATCAACGCTGTTTGTTTCTTATGTTCTGCTTCTCTAACTGCTCTACGTCTTTCTTGCGCCATTTTCTGCGCTACATCTAAACCGTCTTGCTGAACTCCTTCAATGCTCTTAGTTAAGCTTTTACCAGCCTCTCGACTTGCATCAAGGCTCTTACTAAGAGCTTTCGCTCCTTCGGATAAACCAAAAGGATCTGCCATAGTTCACTTTATTTCACCAGTCCTTTAGGTTCCAACTTTAGCTTTAAGCGCTTCTAATTCGGCAGATAGTTCTTGAACAGAAGTAACTAGCAAATAGATCATTTCAGTGTTGTCAAATGTTTTTAGGTCTACTCTTTCTTGATCTTCTGAATGTAATTTAGTTGGCATTGTTGTAACGCTGTCAGGCAATACTTTTTCAACTTCGTCAGCAATAACACCAATACCTTTTTTACCATTTACAGTATTACCAAGACCATTAAACTCAAAGTTTTTTATTTGAATTTGATTTAATTCAGACAAGCCTTTTGTATATGGCACAACATTCTTTTTAATTCGGGAATCAGAATAAATTACCCAAGATGTGCTTGAACCACCTTTATAACAAGTATAAGCCCCAGCATATAAAGTAAGGCTTGGGTCATGAGAAATTGAAAAACTAGCCCCGCCTGTGCCAGCTATAAATCCAATATTAGGATAGGAATCATAACCAGATCCAGCCGGTACATAAGTACCACCATAACCACTCGCTCCAAGTTGTACTGTTGTTGAAGACAAGCCCCCATTATAAGTAGTTCCACCGCTAGTGTAAGCAACAGTAAACTTTTGGTCTCCAATAGAACCAGCACCCAATGCTTGAAATGACTGTGCTTGTAACAATCCACCAAAAGAAGAAGTACCTGTAGCCGTAAACGTATTATTAGCATTTAAAGGAGCATACCCAGAAAGAGTATTGGTAGTCACAACAGAATAACCACCAACTGTAGGAGCAGTATTAAATGCATTAGTGCCAGACCAAGTATTATTGCTTGATAAAAGTGCAGATCCAGCAGGAGCCGCCGCCCAACTAGATCCGTTTGTAGTTAGCACCCAACCAGGTGTAGCTGAAGCAGAAATAGAACCAATACCACTTGTACCATTTCCAGTTAATATAGAGCCAGAAGCAAGAGTAGATTGTCCTGTTCCGCCGTTTGCTACCGGAAGAACTCCAGATACTGCAGCGCTTGATGCATCCAATGGAATATATGGAACAGATACTATATTCCCAGTTCCGCCAGGGGATATGATAAATCCAGCGCCAAAACTAGTAGCACCAGTACCGCCGTAAGGAACAGTAATAGTACCAACGCCCGCAGTAGCAATTCCAGAGTAAGCATTTGCCCCATCGCAAAATACTAGCGTAGCTTCTCCGTCTTTTAATGTTACGGTGTTTGCTGCCGCTGCAGTTTGAACTGTAATTTGATCTCCAGAGTTATTCCTAAATACATATAGCTTTTGAACTGCTGGGATCTGAATAATGTTTGGGCCAGTAGCTGTACCAGTTACCTTAATAACAGCAGATCGAGATTCATCTACAGCACCGTTGTAATATGTCAATACATAAGTAGACCCAGAAGCCGAACCTAAACTAACAGGTGTTACGCCAGCAATAGCTTGGTCAATAAGGCTTAAGTTTGTATTAGTTGTATTACCCCAAAGACCCGCTTGGTCTCCTGGAGTGATTTCCTCTAATCCCAAAGAAGTTGAATATGTTGACATTTAATGCTCCTAATCTTTAATTTGTACCCAATTTGGGCTTGATCCATCATTTATCTCGCCCCATACGTTAACATTTGTTAAGCTAATTGTCAGTAAAACGCCAGTTGGGGTAGCTGTTGCATCTACTGTATAAGTTTGAGTATCTGTGGCGGCAATAGACTCAGCTACATTTACTAGATAATTTAAACCAGCAGACATTGTGGCTGTTGCTGCAGAGCTTTCAGTAACAAATACATTAACTAAATATTGCTGGGTTTGCGTAGCTGTTGCCGCAGAAGATTCTGTTACGGCAACATATCCAATATAAGTGCTATTAACAATATCTGTTGCAGCGGCAGATTCATTGATTGCGGTAACTAATCTTAAGGTATTTGTATATAAATCGCCTGGAGTTGTGGACTCAGCAATTAATCCAACAATTGTTTGTGCAGATACTTGGGTAGCTGTAGCCGCTGCAGACTCTGTTATAACGGAGCTTAAAATAGCGCCAGTAGAACTTACTGTATCAATTACCGCTGATGTTTCTGGAACTGCAGCATTAAATGTACTTGCATTAACTAATACACTATCTGTAGCCGCTACAGACTCAGTAAGGTATACAAATTTACCGGTAAGCTGATCTGTTGTTTCTGTAGCTACAACACTCTCTGTAATAAAGTTTACAGAGTTTAATACGTTAGCATAGGCATCAGTAGCTGCGCTGGTCTCTGCAATAGATACCGCAAGAGCTTGGGTTGTTGATACAGCATCAGTGGCTGCTGCAGTTTCGGTTACAGCGTTTTGAGTTGCAAGAGCGCCTAAAACTGCGTCAGTAGCCGCAACACTCTCAGTCAAATTCCGTGAATAGACCGTACCGCCTAATGCGGCAAATGGTGACTGAGCGAATGCGGTTATTCCAAACATTATTTAATACCCATTTCCTTGCGGATTTTAGTGGCGCTGATATCAGTTACTGACTTATCAAACGTTTCTTGTTCAATCTTGTACCCTACATCTCTTCCATAGGTGATATTTACGATATTTGGTACAACTTGA
>Ga0316226_1000933_pt1 | contig 34770 bp, 29 predicted proteins | sample TBH18017metaG_FD_206009 | JGI IMG/M metagenome (GOLD analysis project Ga0316226, IMG submission 206009) | Freshwater microbial communities from Trout Bog Lake, Wisconsin, USA - TBH18017 | ecosystem: Environmental > Aquatic > Freshwater > Lake > Hypolimnion/Profundal zone | place: USA: Wisconsin...
TTATAACACACAAAACAACACAAAATATCATGGATCACCAAGGTTGCAACAAACCCAGTAATCAAGCCGTTCTCGACTTTGTCGCCAAGGTCGCCAAGCTGACGACGCCCGATCAAGTCTTCTGGATTGACGGTTCCGAGGCCGAGAAGCAGTCCCTCTACGACCAAGCCGTCGCGGACGGGATTCTCATGAAGCTGAACCAGGAAAAGCTTCCCGGCTGCTACTACGGGCGCTCCAACCCGAACGACGTTGCCCGCGTCGAACAGCTCACTTTCATCTGCACGCCGACCCGCGAAGAGGCCGGCCCCACCAATAACTGGGCCGCCCCGGCGGAGATGCACACCAAGCTCAACGGCTTGCTCGCCGGCTGCATGAAGGGCCGCACGATGTATGTCATCCCTTACCTCATGGGCCCGGCGGGTTCTCCGCTGACAAAGGTCGGCATCGAGATTACCGATTCCATCATGGTCGTGCTGAACATGCGCATCATGGCCCGCATCGGCGCGCTTGCCTACAAGCACCTCGGCGGCGGCGACGATTTCAACCGCGGCATCCACTCGATGCTCGACATCAATCCGGAGCGCCGCTTCATCGTCCATTTTCCGCAGGAGAACACGATCGTTTCCGTCGGCTCCAACTACGGCGGCAACGTGCTGCTTGGCAAAAAGTGCCTGGCGCTGCGCATCGGCTCCTATCTTGGACGAAATGAAGGCTGGATGGCCGAGCACATGCTCCTGCTCTGCGTTGAAAATCCGCAGGGCAAGAAGGCCTACGTCGCGGCGGCGTTCCCGAGCGCCTGCGGCAAGACCAACTTCGCGATGATGATCCCGCCCGCCCACTTCAATGGCTGGAAGATCACCACCATCGGCGACGACATCGCCTGGATGCGCCCCGGCCCGGATGGCCGCCTTTACGCCATCAACCCGGAAGCGGGTTATTTCGGCGTCGCGCCCGGCACCAACTACAAGTCCAACCCGAACGCGATGAAGACCATCGCAAAGGACACCATCTACACCAACGTTGCGCTGACCGAAGACCTCGACGTGTGGTGGGAAGGCAAGGACGGCCCAGTGCCCGCCAAGCTGACCGACTGGAAGGGCAATCCGTGGACCCCGGCAAGCACCGAGAAAGCGGCGCACCCGAACAGCCGGTTTACCGCGCCCATGGCCAACAACCCGGTGCTCGCGTCGGAGGTGGAAGCCGCCGCCGGCGTGCCGATCAGCGCCATCATCTTCGGCGGACGCCGCGCGTCCACCATGCCGCTGGTCATGGAAGCGTTTAGCTGGAGTCACGGGGTTTACCTCGGCGCCAGCATGGGCTCCGAAATGACCGCAGCCGCCGTGGGCGGTGCGGGCCAGGTGCGTCGCGATCCGATGGCGATGCTGCCCTTCGCCGGCTACGACATGGGCGAATATTTCGGCCACTGGCTGCAGATGGGCAAGGCGCTCAAGTTTGCGCCGCAGATCTATCACGTCAACTGGTTCCGCAAGGACAAGGACGGCAACTTCATGTGGCCCGGTTTCGGCGAAAACATGCGGGTGCTCAAGTGGGTCGTCGAGCGTTGCGAAGGCACCGCCGGCGCCTACGAGACCCCGGTGGGCCGCATGCCGCTGCCCTGTGAGTTCGACGTCGAGGGCCTGGACGGCTTCACGAAGGAAAGCTTCGAAGCCGTGCAGAAGATCGACAAGGAAGAGTGGAAGAAGGAACTCCTGTTGCAGACGGAGTTCTTCCTCACCCTCAACCGCACCCTGCCGAAGGAACTCGTCTTTGAGCGCGAACTGCTCGCGTCGCGCATTTCGTAACGGGCGCCAGGCAAACTGATTTCAAGTTGGAGCCGGACTGCCGAAAGGCGGTCCGGCTTTTTTGTAGCCTGGCAGCCTGCGAATCTCAACCTGCCGCAATCAGCACCGCATTCGCCACCGCGTAATGCTCGGTGTGACTGAGGCTTAGCAGGATGCGCGTCAAGCCGCGGCGGGTGGCCAGCGAACGGCCTGCTCCCTGCAGCAGCATGCCGGGAGCGCCCGATTCGTCGCGGGTCACTTCCATGTCCAGAAAACCGAGGTCCTTGCCGATCCCGCAGCCGAACGCCTTTGCCACGGCTTCCTTGGCCGCGAACCGCGCGGCGTAATGCGGAGCGGGGTTTCGCATGCTCCGGCAGTAGATGAGTTCGGACTCGCAAAACACGCGCTCAAGAAAGCGATCGCCGTATTGCTCGACCGAGGATGCGATCCGCGCGTTCTCGACAAGATCGACGCCGATGCCGATAATCCGCTCGGCACCGCCTCCGGTTCGGTCGCCGCATTCGTTGCTCTCTTTTCCCATACTCACCGGGACTGAATTCTATCGCGCCCGCATTGCGGCCAGCATTTCCGCAACCGCGATTTCCAATCCCACGAACACCGCGCGGGAGACGATGGAGTGCCCGATGTTGAGCTCCTCCAAGTGAGCCACCCTGCGGATGAGCGCGATGTTGACATAATTGATGCCGTGGCCCGCGTTCACCTGCAAGCCGCGCCGGTGCGCGTATTCGGCGGCCTCGCGAACCCGTTCCAGTTCGCGGGTTTGGGCATCGCCGACGGCATTGGCAAAAGCGCCGGTGTGCAGTTCGACGGCTTCCGCTTCCAGATGAACCGCGGCGTCGATTTGCATGAACTCCGGTTCAATAAACAGGCTTACCCGGATACCGGACGTTTGAAGACGCTTAACGGTCGGCTGGAGCGCCTTGACCTGGCCGACGGCATCGAGCCCCCCCTCCGTTGTCACTTCGCGCCGGTTCTCCGGCACCAGGCAAACATCCTCGGGCACGATGCGCAGGGCGACGTCGAGAATCTCGGGGGTGTTGCCCATTTCCAGGTTGAGCTTGCTGTTAATGCTCTCGCGCAGCCGGACGACATCGCGGTCCTGGATGTGCCGGCGGTCGGCGCGCAAGTGAACGGTGATGCCCTGGGCGCCGGCTCGCTCACAAGCCGAAGCCGCGGCGACGATGTCCGGTTCGCAGTTGGGCGAATCGAGCGCGCCGCTGTAGCGCGCCTGGCGCAACGTGGCAACGTGGTCGATGTTCAGACCGAGGCGCAAATCACTCATGCAATCAGTGTTTGAAATGGCGGATGCCGGTGAAGACCATTGCCATCTTGTGTTCGTCGGCGGCGGTGATCGCTTCGGAGTCTCTCACCGATCCACCCGGCTGGATCGCCGCGGTTGCGCCGGCTTCGGCTGCGGCGATGAGGCCGTCCGGGAACGGGAAAAAGGCGTCGCTGGCCACCACGCTGCCCGCCAGCGAAAGCCCTGCGTCGTGCGCTTTCCAGATGGCGATGCGCGAGGAATCCACCCGCGACATCTGCCCCGCGCCGATCCCCAGCGTACGGTCTTTGCCGGCGTAAACGATGGCGTTCGATTTCACGTGTTTGACCACCTTCCAGCCGAACATCATCGCGCGCATTTCGTCCACGGTGGGCGGACGCTGCGTAACGACTTTGTTCTCGATATCCTTGACCTCTTCGCGGTCCTTCTCCTGCACGAGCAACCCGCCGATCGCGGAGCGGATGTCCATATCAGCCTCCGAGCGCACGGAACTGACCAGCTTCTTCATCAAACGCAGATTCTTCTTCTTCTGGAGCAGCGCGCGGGCATCGGGCTCGAAATCGGGCGCGATGATCACCTCGGAGAAAATCTCCGCAATGGCGCGGGCCAGCGGTTCGGTCAGCGGGCGGTTGCAGACGATGATGCCGCCAAAGGGCGCCTGTTTGTCCGTGGCAAACGCCTTGTCCCAGGCTGCGCGCAAATCGGGATCGCTGCCGACGCCGCACGGATTGGTGTGTTTGAGGATGGCCACCGTCGGCTCTGAAAATTCCTCGATCAATTCCGCCGCCGCCGAGATGTCCAGGATGTTGTTAAACGAAAGCTCCTTGCCGTGCAGTTTCTGGAAATACTCGTCGAAATTGCCATAAAGGGAGGCCTGCTGGTGCGGGTTTTCCCCGTAGCGAAGCCGCGCGGCGATGGGGAGGCAAATGGAAAACGCGCAGGAGGTTTCCTGCTCCTTGTTAAGGTAATTGGCGATGGCCGAGTCGTACTTCGAGGTGGTCAGAAAGACCTTGATGGCGAGCCGTTCGCGCAGTTTCAGGGTCGTCGCGCCGTCGTTGTCCCGCATGCTGGCGAGGATGTCCTCGTAATCGGCGGGATCCACCGCGACGGTCACGGAACGGTAGTTCTTCGCCGCGCTGCGTAGCATGGAGGGGCCGCCGATGTCGATCTGCTCGATCGCTTCGTCGAGGGTGGCTTCATGATTGGCGATGGTGGCCTCGAACGGATACAGGTTCACGACCACCAGGTCGATCGGCTCGATTCCGTGCGCCTTGGCCTGGGCCTCGTGCGCTTCGTTGCCGCGCAGGTACAGCAAACCCCCATGCACCTTCGGGTGCAGCGTCTTGACCCTGCCTTCGAGAATCTCCGGAAATCCGGTGAATTCGGAGACTTCGATGCAGGGTATGCCCTCTTTCTGCAAAAGTTTTGCGGTGCCGCCGGTTGAAATGATTTCGACTCCCGTTGTGGACAGTTCCCGGGCGAAGGCAGCCAGCCCGGTCTTGTCGGAAACGGAAATCAGTGCGCGTTGAATCTTCATGGAAGAATGTTGAAGCTAGAGGACGCACGCCGCGGGGTCAAGACGGGGAAAAACGCGTTCTTTGGACCGGGCGCAGGACAGATTTCTTCTATTATTGACCTGCCGAGTGGACTACTCCGAAAATACCCATGCGCGTGTATCCGAAGGGGAGCGCGGGCTTTCAGCCTGCTGCCTTCGGCATCCTGCCGGAGGCTTGGGCGCGCGACGAGTGCGATCCGACGCCGGCACCAGCACGCCGGCACCAGGATGCCGGCAAGTTGCCGGCTGATGCGGGCAAGATGCCCGCGCTCCCTTTCGGATCGACGCACCGCCCATAATCCAACTTTTCATAATGCGTGGAGGGCGAAAGCCCATGGGGACTCGTTCTCAATCTGGAGATGGGGAACGAGCGCGCGTTTTGTCCTTAACTTAACGGCAGTGGCGGGCAGGCCAGGCGGCAGTCCGCGGGGTCGTGCCCAATAATCAATGGTCGTCTTCTTTGGACGGGTCGTCGAACTTGTTGGCGGGTGTGCCGCAGTGAGATGACTCACGCCTGCCGGAGAAAATCGGCGCCCGCCAGCCGCACTCCTCACATTTCCAGGGGCGCGTCTCACGGAAAAAGAGTTGCAGCAGGAAAATTGGCAGCCAGAGACCGCCGGTCACCACGATGAGCGCAATATTGAACCACGGGTCGGGGGCACCCTCCCGGAAAAAGAATTTCTCGTTCCGGCAAACCGGGCAATAGGCCGGAACGACCAGCCGCTTGTTGATATCTGTCGCCATACTCTGAACTCCCAGGGAGTAGGTGGAGGGCCAACCCCTCCGGAAAGCCCCCCACCACCCTCCCAACATTTACCTCAAACCAGCCCTACTTTTAACGACACCTGCTCGGGGCGGTCAACCATTTTTTCATATGACTATTTTCCCCAATCTTTAGCGAAGAAAGCGATCGCGAAAGAGCCGAAGGCGCGGCCTTTACGCGCCTTTCGCAGGAGGCTCGAATTCGCGACAGAACCGGAAGTTTGTTTCGGCGAGACGCCGGAACCAGCAGGCGAGACGCCCCGAGCTCTCTCCGGAACCGGTGGCTTCGATGCCCTTTCACCCTCCAGGCGCACAGTGTAAACGTTGACTTTATACTCCGCGGCGTGAAAGACTTGACCCGCATTGTTTTTTCATGACCGCCTCGCATCCTCATTCCGATCTGACCGAGCGATTTTACTGTGGCGAGAAGCCGTGGCGCACGCTTTGGTGTCTCTACGGCCGCCACTGGGGATCGCTCGTGCTGGCGGCTGTTTTTTACGTAATCAAATCGGCTGCGACCTGGGTCATGCCGCTCGTGACGGCAAATGTCATCAACCTCATCTCCACCCCGCACCCGCACGCCCTGCGCGATCTCGCCGTCAACGCCCTGGTGCTCCTTGTTTTGCTGGTCGAAAACATTCCGTTTCACTGCCTCTACATCGCCAGGCTCAGCCTTGCCGCTCGCAACGTGGAAACGGAGTTGAGGGCGGCCCTGGTGCGCCGGTTGCAGGAACTCTCGATCTCTTTTTACAAACGAACCAGCGTCGGCGCGCTTCAGAGCAAGGTGTTGAGGGATGTGGAAGCGGTGGATCAAACGGCGCGACTCATCCTCGACGGCGGCTTGACGGCGGCGACCGCCGTTATCGCCGCGGCCCTGGTCACGCTTTTTCGCGCGCCGCAGTTTCTGCTTATTTTTCTGGTGACCGTCCCGATTGCCGTGGGGTTGCGCATGCTTCTGGCCGGAGCGCTCAGGGAGCGGAATCGCGAGTTCCGCAGCGAGATCGAAGAGATGTCCTCGGATATTTCCGGCATGATCGAGATGATCCCCATCACCCGCGCGCATGCGGTTGAAGATACGGAGATTCAAAGGGTTTCGCGCAAGCTGGACAATGTCCGGCACGCCGGGTTGCGTCTGGATTCTCAGAACGCGCTGTTCGGGTCGATCGCCTGGGCAACCTTCTGCTCATTCAACATGGGCAGCCTGATTCTCGGCGCGTGGCTCGCTTATACGAAAATCATTCCATTGACGGCCGGCGACGTCGTGATGCTCTCGGCGTTCTTCGGCACCATTAGCAACGCGGTGCTAATGATCGTCAATATGATGCCTACTATCACCAAAGGCTTTGAATCGGTCCGCTCCATCGGGGAAGTATTGGAAAGCCCCGACTTCGAAAAGAATCTCGGCAAGGCTGTGATTTCAAGCGTTCGCGGCGCGTTTGACTTTGACTCGGTGACCTTCGTTCATCCCGGCGCCGAGCGCGGTTCCATCCGCGACCTGTCTTTGCGGGTGCAGGAGGGGGAAACCGTGGCGGTGGTCGGTGCAAGCGGCGCGGGAAAATCCACTTTGATGAGCCTGATTCTCGGGTTCGACCGCCCCACGACGGGGTTCCTCCGGCTCGACGGACGCGACATGAACGAAATCGATCTTCGAAGCTATCGCCGGTTCGTGGGGGTGGTGGCTCAGGAGTCGCTGCTCTTTCACGGGACGCTGCGGGAGAACATCGTCTATGGCAGTCGCAACGTGAAAGAGGAGCGGATACTTCAAGTTATCCGGGATGCCAATGCGTCCGACTTCGTCAGCACGTTTCCGGAGGGCCTGGACACCATGCTCGGCGAACGCGGCGCCCGTCTCTCCGGCGGACAGCGGCAGCGCATTGCCATCGCCCGGGCTTTGATTCGCAATCCGCGCGTGCTGATTCTGGACGAGGCGACTTCGGCGCTCGACGTAGCGTCCGAAAAAGTGGTGCAAACCGCCCTGGACCGTTTGATGGCGGGGCGCACCACTTTCATCGTGGCGCACCGACTCTCGACCATTCGCAACGCCAACCGCGTGATCGTTCTGGAGGACGGCCGGATTGTGGAATCGGGAACGCCTGCCGAACTGCGCGACCGCGGCGGTCGCTTCGCGGAAATGTGGGCGATGCAACAGGGCTTCTGACCGCGCCGCGCCGCGCAATTCTGTTCGCTGAAGCAGCGGTTTCGATGACGAGCGGCGCTTTGCTGGCTCAACTTCCCGTCGCCCCGCACTCCTCCGCATTGCCAATCTCCTCCAAGCGTCGCTCGATTTCGCTCACCAGCGTTTCCATGTCCTCCCGGCGGGCTTTGTTTCGGCGGACGAGCGCGAAACAGCGGTCGCAGGTCTTGCGGGTGGCGTCGTCCCAAGCGGCGCTCAGTGCCTTGTGGGCGCGCAGTTCGGGGATCAGTTCGGCAGGGTGGATGGTCGTGTTGTCCTGGCGGGCGTGGGCGCGGTGAATGACCGAGTAATAGATCGTCAGCGCCCGGTCCATGAGAATCCATGGGAAGTTCAGCGCTTCGTTGGGGCCGACCCGAAGCTGGACTCCGCCCAGGTCGCCCTTCCAGCCGAGCAAGAGGCGGACTTTGTGGGAGACCGGAATCTTCACTTTCGTGAGATGTTCACCGCCGAAGAACGCCCCGGCGGCCGCCCCGCCCGCGCCGAGCACTGTGCCGACGATGGTTGGAATGCCGAGGCCATGCCCGAGCAGCACGCCTTCGACGAGCAGGCCGCCGGCGGCGCCGGCGGTGGCGCCGGCGATGGCCAGTTGCTGCCGGTTGAGACCGAGGACCTGCCACGTGCGTTCACTGAACAGGTCCTGGTCCAGCATCGCGGTTTCGGACTCGCCGACGCTGACGCGGTTGTGCTTGAAAATGGCGACGATTTCCTTGTGGGCCGAGCGTTCGAGCTTGCGCAGTTTGGCGCGGTATTGCTCCACGAGCGCTTTCTGCTCGGCCTTCTGGTCGGCGCGTTCGGTGAGATTGCGCGACTCCTGGTGGCTGAGGCAGTCGGCCAGAAGGTCGGCGATGGTCTTGGCGGCATCGTGCGTGCGCTCCTTCCAGTCGGCTTCGATGGTGTCGACGGCTTTGCGCAAGCCGGGCTGCCAGGCGGGATCGATCAGCGCCAGGCTGTTGAGAAGCTCGATGCGGTCGCGGTAGGTGGCGGTGTGGGCGTTGAACTCCCGAATCAACCCGAAATGCACGCTGAGCTTGTTCTTCCAGAGCTGCTTGTGAACCGGGTCCGCCGTCCAGTTGATGAGGCCGAGGCGCGGCAGGCCGGTCATGCGCAGGATGTCCATTTCGGCCTCGTTGATCGATTGCACCGGACGGGACGCATCGACGACGTAAACGATGCCCGCGCCGTTGAGGATCGGCTCGAACAGCTTGCTTTCCTCCGCGTAATACGGGTCGTGACCGAACCGGGCCTGGAAGCGGCGGAAAGCCTCTAGCGGGTCGGTGGTTCCGACGCCGAGTTCCTTGAGCTTGGCGAGCACTACCTTGGCGTTCTGGAATCCCGGCGTGTCGTAGAAGGCGAGGACGTGGCGCCCGTCGATGGAAACCTCGAACCGCTGGCACCGGGTGGTTTCGCCGGGAATGCTGCTGATGTTCAGGTCGTCGTTTTCCACCAGCGTGGCGATGACCGAGGTCTTGCCGGGGTTGACAGGGCCAACGAAGGCGAAGGTGGGGATGTTGGTCATGGCGCCGTCGGCATTTCAGTCTTTGGTTGGAGCTCGCCCGTGCGTTCGACGCTCAGATACGGGTCGCCCATCGTGTTCAGCACGCGCTTCCAGATCGTAAGCCGGTCGCCTGGGCTGTGCCCGCCCGGCGCGAGCAGGATGACGATCTCGGTGTCTCGTCCGGCGGCAATCCGCAGCCCGGATAGGAATTGCAGCACGGCTTTGATCGGGTCATGGATTTCGCCGGCTACGACGACGACTTTCGGCGTTGCGCCGTGCCAGTCGAATCCGGAGAGGCTTTCGAAGAGAGGCGACGCGCTGCCCGCATTGTCGATCTCGGCGTCGAACCGGCTGGCGGCCTGCCATCCGAATGGACGGAGAGCGGCTTCGAGCGCGGCCTGCGGCAGCTCGACCTCGCGGGAGACGATGGCGATGCAGCGCCCGCCGCCCGGATGGGCGATCGGGGAGGGGGTCACGGGCGCGGGGCCGATTCGCAAGTCCGGAGGAGCCTGGCCGTCGAGAATGACCGGTTCCATGCGGCGCAGCAGTTGATTGCAGTCGGGCCGGTCAAATGCGATCGCACCCAGGCTGCGCGACTGCATCCAGCATGAGAAAGCGAGCAGGCACAACCGCGGGATCATTCCGTAAAACAGAACCGCGTAGGCGAGAAACGGCCACCAGGAGGCAAGCGCCACCGACGTGAACGCGGCGTGACCGTCCAGAGCCACCTGGCTTTCCCGGATCTGCTGGAGGGTCGGGTAAGGGTGGGGGACCCAATGCGACCACGGCAGGGCGAAAAAGCGCACGAAGCGAAGGATTCCCTCCGGCGTAAAGAAGTTCGTAGTCTCCCAGCCGAAGGCGCGGTTGGAGAAGGCGATCAGCAGAAAGAGGGTGAGCAGCACGCCGGCATTGAAGAACACGGCGAAGAGTTGGGTGCCCACGAAGAGCGGCCAGATTGCCAGCGAACGGTAGGCGTTCAGCCGGGCCCGGATAATGCCGATGGCCGACTGGAATCGCAGCCGCGCGTCTCCGCTCAGCAAGAGTTCCTTGCGCCTGGCGATTTGGAGAAAGAGCGCGCTGACCAGCCAGCGGATCAGTGCAAACCCTTCAAAGGCTTCAAGAGAATGATGAAAGAGCACCGCGAAGACCAGCGCCAGCAGGATCGCGAGCTGGATCAACGCCGTGGAAGCGAAGAAGACCATCGCATTGATGGGACGGTCACCGTAATAATAAAGATGGGAGACGGCCACTCCGGACCCGAGGATGAACCCAAAAATCGCGAGGAAAGTCAGCAGGGAGTGGAACGCCTGGCGAAAATAATCGCCTGGCGTGGCGTATGGCTCGCCGGGAGAGGGCGAAGCTGCCTCGCGCCGGCGCCGACGGCGTGCTTCCAGCCAGAGGCGGATTTTCTCGCGGCGCCCGGCCTGCTTTGGCGTCAGCTGAGGCTGCACCTGAGCCAGGAAAATTTCGCGGTCCTGGGCAGCACGATCCTTCTCGTCGCGCTCGGCGTCTTCGGCGAGGAAGACTTCGAGGTCGACAAGATCCCTGAGTTGCCAGTCGGTCGGTTTGTGCATGCCGGCGTTCGTAAAGTTCCGCACCTTACGTGAGCTTGAGGCAGGGGACAAGCTTGCAGGTGAAGTCCGGCCCGGGCACGAAAATCCGCTTGCCCACAACGTGCATCAAAGCGAGATTCGCTCGTTCCTCTTTGTTCCACACCCATGAAAAAGAATCTCCGAGTCCTCCTGGTTCTGCTTGCGTTTTTGGCCCTGAAAACGCCGGCTTTTGCAGTGCCCCCGTTCGTCGTTTCCGGCACGGGCGACGATGTTAACGACCCCACGACCTTGCGGTATGCCATCACGCAACTGAACGCTGTCCTGAGCGGGACGACTGGAAGCGGGTCCATCGCTTTCAAGAACATGGACCCCAACAACTGCACGATCAGCGTGACGGCACCGTTGCCGGCCATTGAGGTTCCCGTTGTGATGACTGGTGGCGCGATTTTGGGCTCGGACGGGGTTTCGCCCGCGGTGCGCATCGACGGCAGCGCACTGACCGGCACTGCGGCGGCGGACGGATTGGTGTTCACCAAGCCTTCGGAGGTCGATTCGCTGGCGGTAACCGGGTTTGGCGGTTCCGGTGTGACGTTCAATAGCGGATGCGTCATGAAGGGGTGTTTCATCGGCGTAACCGCGGATGGGTATGCGTTCGGAAACGGCACGGGTATTACAATTACGGGATCCAACTGCACGATCGGCACCGGCACGAGCGGGCTGCTTCACAATCTCATCTCAGGGAACCTCGAAGCTGGCATCTGGCTGAGCGGCAGTGGCGCGACCGGAAACAGGATATTCGGAAACCTGATCGGAACCGACCCGACCGGCTCCGGCGTTACGCCGATGGGCAACGTCGATGGGATTCGTATTACGGACGGTTCAGGCAATCAGATCGGCCTGCAAATGAGCGGGAGTCTCAACGCCAATATCAATCTCAACACCATTTCGGGAAACACCGGTTTTGGAATTGCAATCGACGGCGGTTCAAACAATAAGATCGACGACAATTTAATCGGCTTGAATGCGGCGGGAACGGCGGTGGCCAACGCATCCGGGGGTGTGTGGATCGATGATTCCGCCTTCAACCGCATTACCCATTGCGTGGTTTCTGGAAACTCGGAAGCCGGCATTCAGATCGTCGACGGAGCGCACGATACGACGGTGACCTCGAATAATATCGGAGTCGACTCGACCGGCTCGACCGATTGCGCCAACCAGGGCGACGGGATTGTCTTGGGGGACGGCACATCCAACAATCCGGTATGGAACAATCAGATCGGAGGGGCGACCTCCGGCAGCGGCGGCATTGGCGTGGGACTGGGGAATATCATCACGGCGAATCAAGGTTTTGGGATCGACGTCTTGAGCGGCAGCAACGACACGATTCTTGGAAACTTCATTGGGGTGCATGCGGACTCCTTTCCCTCGGCAAACAGTTACTCCGGAATTCAGATTACCGGCACCGGCGAGACGGTGGGGGGCTCCCTGGGCGTCGCAGGCAATGTGATTTCAGGAAATACCGAGGATGGGATTCTCGTGGCGAACAGCGGGTCGGTGACTATCGTCGGAAACATCATCGGCCTCGATACAGGATCCAATCTGGCGTCCAATGGGGGGAATGGGGTGAATATTCAAGGCAGCTACGGCGTCCAGGTTGGCGACGCGGATGCCTCCTTGCGCAATGTGATCTCCGGAAACGGCGGAGCGGGCGTTATGATTGTTGGGGATAGCAACGTCGTGCTGGGCAACTACATTGGCGCCGACGTGAGCGGCGACTGCACAGGGGTCGGAAACTGCGGTGTGTCCGCCACGTACGGCGGCATCGTGATTGCCTCGGGGTCGGAAAATGTTCTCGGCGGGTATTCGCTGAGCGAAGGCAATTTGATCGTGAGTAGCAGCGCAAGCGGAATCCATCTTACTGGAGATCAAACGGTCGATAATTTTGTGGTCGGCAACATCATCGGGCTGACCTTGGACTGGGTTGGCGATATTTCCAACGCCGACAATAACTCGGTCAATGCCGGCTACGGTATAGCTGTGGATGGGGGAGCCAGCAACAACACTGTTGGCGGTATTCTCAGCGGCAGCAATATAATCGCCACCGACGGGGTCGATGCTATCTATGTGAGCGACGCCACCACCACGCAAAACACGCTCAGGGGCAATTCGACGCTGATGCTCGCCGGGGGCTTGGCCATCGACGTGATTCCCGGTGCGAACCACTCGCCAGACGTTCCCGTCCTTTCGCCCGTCGTGGTGAGCGGCACACAATTGATCGTGAGCGGCAGTTTTTCCGCCGGCATCAGCGAACAATGCCTGGTGGATGTGTACTGGACCAATCCGAACGCTTCCTCTGCCGGGCCGTTGCAGCAGTACGTGACCAGCGGCACTGTCGTTGCCGACGCGAGCGGAAATCTGGCTTTCTCCATTCCGGTCGGAGTCGATTTCGCCAGCCAGACGCTGGCGGTTACAGTGACGGATTCAGAGGGGGATACGAGCGACTTTTCTTCTCCCGTGGTTGCACCGAATATCATGCAGTTCAGCGCGGGCGGCGGGACGGTGTCGGTTGCCGAGTCCAATGGCCTGGGAGGGGACAACGTTTTGATCCTGACAATCGTCCGCAACGGGGATCTGAGCAGCGCCGATTCTGTGCAATGGACGACCCAGGACCTTAGCGCCAAAGCCGGCATCGACTACGTGGCGGCATCCGGCACGGCGACGTTTGCCGCGGGATCCGCAACGGCGCAGATTGCAGTCACGATCAAGAAAAACGACCTTCCCAATGGCCCGCGCCTCTTTCAAGTCGGGCTGGGCACGCCGGCCATGGCTGCCCTTGGGTTGCAAAGCGTTGTGACCGTTTCGATTGTGGATGACCAGGCGCCGAATGGGCTGTTTTCAGTATCCGCGGCCACACCGTTCGTCGACAAAGGAAAGGTTTCCTCGGTCTCGTTTATCGTCAACCGGGCGCCCGGTTCGAGTTCGCTCGGCGGCGCTGTCAGCTATATGACGGCGAATGGGACTGCGATTGCCGGCGCAAAGAAAGACTACACTGCTGTTGCCGGCACGCTCAACTTTGGGGCCGCGCAGACTTTCGCTGTGGTCAGCGTGCCGATCTCGACCAAGGCCCCATACAAGCCGAACGCTACCTTTACGTTCAAGTTGACCGCTTGTTCGGCCGGTTGCGCCCTAACGCCGGGCGCGACCTCGGCGGTCCAAACCATTTGCGATCTGAAGGACCCTCATGGAACCTTGGAATTCAGCGCCCCCAGTTTCAAGGCGAACGAAATCGGACCCAAGGCCACGCTGACTGTGACCCGCTATGGCGGCGCTACGGGAACGGTGAAGGTGCCTTATTTTACTTCCGACGGCGTTTCGCCTAATGGAGCGGTGGCAGGAGTGAACTATCGGACTGCTTCGGGAATGCTCGTTTTCAAGGCGAACCAGAAGTCGGCGACGATTTCAATCCCGACAATCGACGATCATGTCTTCGCGGGTAACCGGCAGTTCATGGTGTCGCTGGGCGCTTCTGCGAGCGGTGGAGCGACCTGCGGCGCGCTGCGAACCGCAACGGTGGTGTTGCTCGACAACGACAATCCCAACGGGGTCCTGCAGTTTGCGGCATCCACGGTCGCCGCTGCGAAGAATGCGCGCTCTGTGTTGGTGAGAATCCCGCGGCTCGGCGGCGCCAACGGTGTTGTCGCCGTGCCCTACTCGTTCCGCAACGGTTCGGCGCGTTCGGGAGTGAACTTCACCGGAAGGAGCGGTGTGCTCTACTTTGCGAATGGCGTATCGAGCGCAACTTTGAACGTGCCACTGGTTGGTTCGCGCCACCATCGCGCGCTGTCGTTCAGCCTGGCGCTCGGCAGTCCGACCAACGGAGCAACGTTGGGACTGCAACAGACTACGACGGTGAATCTGCCGGCAAACTAGTACGCTGTAACGTCGGTATTGTCGCAGCATGTTTTCCCAGTCCGCGTCGGTCATGTAATACGCGAATCCTTTGCGCGCCTTAAGACGTTGGCTTCAAATTGCGCGGCCAGGCTTTCCAACACCTTGGCTTCGGCGTCGCGACCGATCATGCGCGCGATCTGAACCTAAAAGCGGAAATAGGATTGGCCGCAAAAAGGCACAGATGACGCAAGAATCCAGATGGTGAAACCAAATATGCATTTCGCGATATTCACCCCGGGGGTGAGTCTTCGAATACCTGTTTTTCTTCGGAAGTTTCTCTTTTTGCGATTCTTGTGCCTTTTCGCGGACGGAGAGAGACCGCCAAATAGAGCCATTCGGCGGAAAGCGTTGATCGGAATCTCGCAGAAGGGCGCAAATTTCCGGCCCACTCCGGGTCAACTGACGTCGGACGTCATCTGATGTTGGACATTGCGCTTGGCACGCAGTTCGCAGGTTGCCCGCTGTCCTGTGGAGCGCTCTCCGGTTCATAGGTCGAACCGGGATCGACATAACGCTGACGCAGGAATTTCGCCAGATCGATCGGCGCCAACAACGGGCGCTCTTTGCCGGGGGGCGTGGTTTCAAGAGACGTTTTCAATTGCAAGGTAATGTGGAAATCGATGCAAACGGCAGGTTCAGCCGTCCTTTATTTCGAAATTTCAAAAAAATCGCGCAAGACCGCCCGATAAACATCGCGTTTAAAACCCGGCAGCCACGCCAGATTGAACTCGGCGGGATCGATCCAACGAAACGCCTGAAACTCCTGATGCTTCGTATGCACGTCGATCCGGTCGGCAGTCGCCGTAAAGCGCGCCAGAAAATAGGTCTGTTCCTGGCCGTCGAAGCCCTTTTTCTTGCGGCCGTTGCCGAAGAGGTAGCGGTAAGGCCCCTTGCTGGCCAGCAACCGGTAATCGTCCGTCGTTAACGAGAGTTCCTCGGCCAATTCCCGGACGAGCGCCTCGTCGCGGCTCTCTCCTTTGTCGACCCCGCCTTGCGGAAATTGCCACGCGCCCGGCAAATTGAACCGTTCACAGACCAAAACCCGCCCCTCTGCGTCTTGCAGAATGGCGGCGACGTTGGGTCTGTAATTCAAACTGGATTGGCTTTCGAAGACCATGAGACTTCGCAGGGCGTGTTTGTGACCGGTCTTCTGTAGCTGGCATTCGGATTTCCGCAACTCGAAAAATCATTCGGGCCGCTTGCCGCTTTGCCGGGAGGGATTATACTTGCTTATGAAAGACGCACATAGCGGTTCTGGGCCGGGCCGGATCGAGGAAAACGCGGCGGGATTCGGCGTCCCAACGCCGGAGGAAGTTGAAGCGCGGGCCTTGCAAATCGCGATCATTTCGGGGCGTTCGGCAAGCCACGTCTCCGAAGCGGACCGCGACCAGGCGCGCCGGGAGCTATCAGGGCAACTGGGCAACGAGCCGGATGAGGACGAAATCGTTGCTGGATCGGGACTGCTGGCGGAAGCGCCGGGTTCGACCGGGCACCATTCGCCGACGGTGCATCCCGAGGATGACGCGGTCATCGGCGAGCGACTGGTTCAGGAGGGCATGGACGAAGCTCTGCACGACGAAATGCTCGAAGCGCACAAGAAGAATATCGACGCGGCATCGTAGCCTGAGCATTACCCGCAAGTTTACAAACCGGACGCACGAGCGAGGACGGAGCCCCGAATGCTGTCATCCTGAGCTTGCGAAGGATCTCACGAGGCGATCCCGACGTTCTGTTTAGTCGGCACGAAATCGGAACTGACGGCTCATGGTGCGGCGCTGTCAGCTTCGAGAACGGTGAATGGTGGCATGACGCTGGCTGGCGTGTTGTGAGATCCTTCGCAAGCTGCCAATGAACCTGCCGGTTGGGGACAGGCGTTCAGCGCCAACGGCGCGACCCCATAGGAGCCTAGGGCAACGCCCCTGTCTTGGAGGCTCCAGCCTCCCGTTCCTCACCGGTGCGCTGTGCTTTTGGAGGTCCGGCAGGAGGCTGGAGCCTCCGGGAATACTGCATTCCCAGGCAGGAGCCTGGGAACGAGCGTTACTAGAGCCTCCAAGCTTAACTTAATGGCAGTGAGGCAACGCCCTAGGTCTTTGATTTACAGGCGATTAGCCCTGAAAGCGCGTTCCATAGCCCCGGCGGTATGGAACGCGCCTTCAGCCCCAAAACCCGGCGAGGTCGGGTAAACGGCAGCCAAGTCGATCGAAAAATAATTCGTCGCCTTGGGAGTTGCAAGCGCTACCGTTGGTCCAAACGAAACCGAGCCTCGGCCACCGCGGACATACGAGTCTCGACGCTGAGCTTGAGAAAAATCGTTTCGACGTGTTTCGCGACGGTTCGGGGGGACGCTGCCAGGATAATCCCAATCTCGTTGTTGGACTTGCCCTGGGCGATCCAGTGTAACACCTCGGCCTGTCGTTTGGAGAGGCCAATGCGCACCAAGCGCTCCGGCGTCAAGGCTTCTGCGTCGCTGAGGCTGGAGCCATGATCCAGGGCTTCGTTCAGATCGGAGATCGTGCGTTGGGCTTCGTCGTGACGCTGGTGTTGCATCATCGCGACTGCAATGGCCGACCTCAACTGGGCGACACTGAAGGGCTTAATGAGGAAAGCTTGGATATTGAGTTGCCGGGCGTCGTCCAAAGCCTCGTTATCGGTCCTGCCCGTGCTGATAATTACGGGAATGCTGAAATGTCGCAAAATCCGCCTGGTCGCGGCGATTCCGTCCAACCCCGGAAGATCGATGTCCATGATCGCCAGATCCGGCTTCAATTGGCCCGCGAGCGAGACGGCTTGCATCCCGTCCGTTGCGACGGCTGGCACAGAATGCCCCAAGCGCTGGAGAGCGGTCACCAGAAATTGAGCGACTTCAGGGTCGTCCTCAGTCAACAAGATCGAAAGTTCGCAGGGGGTCGTGGATTTCATGGAAACGATGCGCGCGAGCGCGCTAGACATGGCACTACGGCCTCAGAAAGGGCAAGTCAATTTCAGGCGAATTTCAGCGCGCGTTACGCCCCGGCTCGGTTCAAGTTCAAAACAGAGCGTCATCGGCCTGAAATGGCCAGAGGCAGTGTAAACCAGAATGTGCTTCCCTGCCCGGGTTCGCTCTTGACGCCAATCCTTCCGCCGTGGGCCTCGACAGCCAGGCGGCAGAAGGCGAGGCCCAATCCAGTGCCGAGGTTCTTGTGCATCCGGACATCCAATCGCGCGAACTTCTCGAAGATCTTCTTGTGAAATTCACGCGGAATGCCGCAACCGTTGTCTGAGACTGAAACGCGCGCTTCCTTGCCCGCCGCTGACTTGGCGACCGTCACCACGCAGTTCCTGGCGGCAAACTTGAGTGCGCTGTCGATCAGGTTGCCAATCACTCGCTGGACAATGTTCTCGTCGCAAAATACCTGAATTCCGGCATGGACGTTCATTTCAATTACGCACCCGGCACTTACAATCGCCATCGGTTGAACCACTCTCTCGATGACCGCCTTGAGATCGCAGGCTGTCTTGTCGAGGGGCATCTCTCCCGCTTCCAACCGATTGACCGCAAGCAATTGTGAAACCATGTCGGAGAGCTTCCAGGCGCTTGTAAAGGCAGTTGGAATCAAGGCCTTGTCGGACTCATCCAGACGGCCCTCGGGTGAGGTGTTCAGGATATCCAGAATCCCCAGAATGGCGGTGAGCGGGGATTTCATGTCGTGAACGATCATGTGAACCAAACTGTCGCGGTAGGCTTCGAGTTCCCGGAGCTTGTCGTATTTCTCCTGCAAACGCTGTTTTTGTCGATAAAGGTCCACGTGCGCCTTGATGCGGGCTTGAACTTCTTCGGCCTGAAACGGTTTGGTGATGTAATCCGCGCCACCGCATTCGAACGCCTTCAGCTTGTCTGCCGTCTCGCCGAGCGTGCCGACGAAAAGCACGGGGATTTCCTTCAACGCGTCATCCGCTTTGAGGCGCCGGCAAACCTCGTAGCCGTTGAGGTTCGGCCTCTGGACGTCGAGCAGGATGATGTCGGGTTTCACGCGCTTCGCCGCACGCAAGGCAAGCGCCCCGCTGGCCGCCGGGCGCACTCTGTACCCCCACGACTTGAGCATGACACTCAGCAGTTTAAGAGTGTCCGGGGTGTCGTCTACGAGAAGGACATCCACCGGATCGCAAACCCCTGTATTCTTACCCATGCCTGCCTGATTTTAGAAGATCGATTGAAGGTTGATAATCGAACCCGCCAACAGGAGTCAACGGTTTATTTCCAACACTCGATGAGGAGAGCGCGGGACAAATTTCTTCCGGCGGATCGCAATCACCGGGAGGTCTGTATATACCTGGGTATATACACGGAGTAAGAAAACGGCGTCGGCCTGCAACTCTGGGCAGCAGACGTGCCCTCGCCGAATTTTTGCTTCATCGAAACCACGGATTTCACGGATTGGCACGGATGAAACCTATCCGTGTTCATTCGTGTAATCCGTGGTTGATCGGTTGAATGCGAGCTTCCTGAGAGAAGATGCCTTTGGCGGGGCGCCAAAGGCCGCACGCGAGGGCGCGTGCGCTCCCCGGAACCCGGTCTCCGACGTTTTCGCAAGAATCGGCGGGCCAAATAATAGAAGAAATTTGTCCTGCGGCGGTGGGGGGGGCGGGCCGAGTTGACCGGCGAAGGACCTGTGGCGAGGCTCGGCCCCGTGGCTCTTAAGGGCCGAGAAAGGGGGAGAGAAAAAAGTTTGACGTCGTCCGCGAACATCTGCACGGTTTCTCAGGTATTTTATGACCGCATCGCCAGCTATTCCCTCAGACATTTCACCGATTTCCAAGGCTCGTTACATTATGATTGGCGGCTTTCTGGGCGCCGGCAAGACCACCGCCGTCGCCAGGCTCGCCAAACGCCTTTCCGACCGCGGTCTGCGCGTCGGCCTCATCACCAACGATCAGGGCCGCAATCTCGTGGACACAGCCATGCTGCGCTCCCACGGGTTCGCGACGGAGGAAATACCCGGCGGCTGCTTTTGTTGTCGCTTCAATTCATTGCTCGACGCCTCGCGCCGCCTGACCGAAACCACCCGCCCGGAGGTCTTCATCGCCGAACCGGTGGGAAGCTGCACCGATCTCGCTGCGACGGTGACCTATCCACTGCGCCGGCTCTATGGCGACAATTTCATTGTCGCGCCGGTGAGCGTGTTGGTCGATCCGATTCGCGCCCTGCGCGTTTTCGGCGTGGAACAAGGCGGCAGTTTTTCGGAAAAGGTGCTCTACATTTACCTCAAGCAGGTGGAGGAAGCGGACCTGGCGATCATCAACAAATCCGATTTGCTCGATCCGCAGCGGTTGGAATCGTTGCGCCAGGCGATCGTGGCGAGATTCCCCGGCAAAGAGATTCTCACCGTGTCGGCCCGCGACGGCCACGGTCTGGACGATTGGTTCGCGCGAGTTGAATCCGGCGAGCAGGTGGCACGCACGGCGATGCAGGTCGATTACCAGATTTATGCCGAGGGCGAAGCGCTTCTGGGCTGGCTGAACTGCACGGTGCACGTCAGCGCCACGCAGCCGTTCGACGCCGAGGCGTTCCTGAAAGAACTGGCCGGGGCGATCCAAACGCGCCTGGAGTCCGAGCACGCTCAAGTGGCGCACTTGAAAATGACGCTCAGCCCGGATGCGAGCGCCACGGGCGAGATTGCGGCGGTGAACCTCGTGCGCAACGACTACGTGCCGGAGCTGTCGTATCGGCTCGAAGATGCGGTCACGAACGGGCAGTTGATCGTCAACCTGAGGGCCGAGGGCGCTCCCGATGTGCTGGGGACGGTGGTGCGCGAAGGGCTTGCGGCGGCAGCGGCGAAGTTTCCGAGTATGCGGGCGACGCTCGATCACCTGGAGCACTTCCGTCCCGGAAAACCGACGCCGACGCACCGCATCGAGCAGCTCCCGGCCTGACAATGAAGACCGAGAATCGCATCGGGCCGGCGCCGAAATGGTTTACCGGCGAGTTTGTGGGGACGTTCCTGCTGGTGTTCTTTGGCTGCGGCAGCATCGCTTCGGCGGTGCTGACGGGTGCGCAGGTGGGCGTCTTCCAGGTGGCCATCGTTTGGGGGCTTGGCATCGCGACGGCCATCTACCTCACTGGCGCATTGAGCGGGGCGCATCTCAACCCCGCGGTGACGGTGAGCATGGCCGTGTGGACCGACTTTCCCAAGAACAGGGTGGCGGGCTACATCGCCGCGCAGCTTCTTGGGGCGTTCGCGGCGGCCGCCGTGCTGTTCTTCATCTTCGGGGACGCGTTGACGGCCTTCGAAAAAGCCAATCATCTGGTCCGGGGCCAGCCGGGAAGCGAAGCCAGCGCGATGGTTTTTGGCGAGTATTTTCCAAATCCAGGCGGGCACGCGCTCACCGGCGAAGCGCGGTTGCGGATGTCCCCGTGGGCGGCGTTCGGCGCGGAGATCATCGGGACAGCCATCCTGCTGCTTGTTATCTTTTCGGTCACCGACGAGCGGAACAAGGCGCGTCCGCAGGTTCTGACCGCGGCGACGGTCGGCCTCACCGTCACGTTGCTGATCTCATTGCTCGGGCCGTTGACGATGGCATGTTTCAATCCCGCCCGCGATTTCGCGCCGCGCGTCTTCTCCTCGCTGGCAGGCTGGGGCGGCGTGCCGTTTGCGACCAACGGCAATGGGTGGCTGACGGTCTACATTCTGGCGCCGATCGTTGGCGGCATTCTGGGCGGAGCGATTTACCGAGTGTTTCTGAAGGGCGGGTACGAGATTTAGCCCGAGTTTCTCAAAAACAGAGCCAAAATCGGCTTTTTTTGGAAAAAGCTGCCCTAGGCTCCCTAGGCTGGTATTGGTCGCTAAACGGATACGAGGCTCCAGCCTCCTTCTGGACCCCCGACAGCGCAGCCCGTGTTGAGCTCCCAGACTAGTGGTGTGTCCAATAAATGACTAGACCTTTGCTAGGCATTTATGGGACACACCACCAGGATGACCTACCCACCCACCGCCTGGTAACGGCGAATCCCCATGCCCCAGAGCGCTCGGGCGATCCCCCACATCGCCACGACCCAGAGCGCCTGGATCGCAAATGCCTGCCACAAGCGCGGCCCATGAATTTTCTCCATGAACACCTGCACGGGGAAAAACAGCTCATACGGAAACGGCAGGAACCATAAGACCCGCTGCACCCATTCCGGCATGATATCCACCGGAAACGTTTGCCCGCTCAGGAAATACTCGAAGGAGAAGAAGATGAAGACGATGGTGCTGATCTCCAGAATCCAAAACGCCATCATGGCCAGCGAATAGGCAATGAGGAACGAGATGCCCGCGGCCATCGCCGTCGCCACAAAGAAGAGCGGCCAGGTGACAGCCTGCTGCGGGAGCTGGATGTAATCCCGGAACCAGAAAAAAACAGCAACCAGGGGAACAAACGTTACCAGAGTGTAAACAATCCGATACGAGAGGAAAAGCGAGATGCGGTAGGCGAGGTAGTCGAGCGGTTTGACCATGAACACGCTGATTTGCCCCTCGCGGATGTCCGCGGCGATCTGCCACTCGTCTTCGGTGGGCGTCACGAGGTGATCGACGACGATGGCCAGCAGGAAATACCAGATCATCGTGGCGTAGTCGTAGGTTCCCACACGGTTCCCGGCGCCGGCAAAAACGGCCCTCCAGATAAAGACCGTCCCGGCGAGGGGCACCATGCCGAAGAGGGAACGCAGCAGGAAGTTCCAGCGGTAAACGAACGTATTCTGGAGGCCGATTTCGAAAACCTTCAGGTATTTTGCAAGCACGGTGAAGATTGTCGGCCGGATTTTTCGGATGGCAAGCCTTCGTCGGCGACGGGATTTTATTGAAGATGGCGGTTTATTCACATAAAAGTCATCGGATTGTCACAAATTACGGACACCCTTGAGCGGATCGTTATCCGTTTTGGAGTGGGCGTCTACCGCGGTCCGACAAGCCGCACCCAACTCAAAATAGAAAAACCGATGTTCAACCATAAAATCACCGCTCTGGCGCTGACCGCAGCTCTCGGTCTTGGGACCGGAACCGCCGCTTTCGCTCAGGGCGATTGCGGAGCGCTTATTGACACCCTGGTTCGCAAGAAGATCCTTACCGCCCAGGAGGGCGAGGAGGTTCGAGCGGACTTGATCAAGGAGAGTGGCGCCACTAACGCGGGCAAGCTCAACCTTTCGAGTTCGATCACCGAGTTGAAGCTCTACGGCGACATGCGCCTGCGCGAGCAGTACGACAACTACGAGCCGCAGGTTCCGGTGCCGCAGAGCACCGTTCCGGGTTCCACAGCCACCGGCAATCCGCAGCATGGCGCCCAAGAAAACCGGCTGCGTTTCCGATTGCGGGTGGGCGCGGACGTCAAACTGGGCGAGCACTGGTTTGGCGGGTTTGGCCTCCAGACCAACGCGGCTTCCGACAGTGGCAATCAAACCTTCGACGGCGCCTTCCCGAACTACGGCATCTATATCGACCGGGCGTTTGTCGGCTGGAGAAACGATTGGTTGATGGCCGAAGGCGGCAAGTTCTCCAATCCGTTTTACACGACCGATCTGGTCTGGGACCCGGACATCAACCCCGATGGGTTTGCCGAGTCGATCGCTTTCCACAACCTCTTTTCGACGTCGGAGACCGGCTACAGCAAAGACGGCAAGACCGTGTTTACCACGGTACAAAAGCCCCGGTGGGAGTTGACCCTAAACCTGGGCGAACTCATTTATGGGGACAACAAAGAAGACACCTTTGGCGGATACCGCTGGAACACCGACGTGTGGATGTTCGTCGCGCAAATGGTCGCCGGTTTTCAGGTCACTCCGGACGTGAAACTGACCGTGGCTCCGGGCGGCATGACGTGGATTGCCGGCAATCTCAACAGCGCCAACGACGCCGTGCCGTTGTTCAATCAGCCGGCCACCGAGCTGGTCAACGGGAAGCTGATCAACACAACCACCCCGCCGTATTCCGCGGTGGGCGACCTGATGCTCATCACCGCGCCCGGCGACGTGTCGTTCAAGCTCGCCGGCGTGAAGGTCAGGGTTCTGTGGGATTTCGCCTACAACACCGAAGGAAGAGCGCGCGATGCCCGGGAGCTTTCCGCAATCGATTCAACCACGCACAAAATCAGCCATCTGACCAGCCACAGCAACCTGGATGACCGCGCATGGCTGGCCGGTTTTGCGCTCGGCGAGAACAAGGAACAAGGGGATTTCTCCTTCTTCGCCAACTTCCGACAGGTCGGGATCGCCGCCATCGATCCGAACATCAACGACTCGGACTTCGCCCTCAGCTATATGAACGTGCAGGGGTACAAAGTCGGGGTCGCTTACAACATCACCAACTTCTGCGTCGGCGCGGTCACGTGGTACGACGCCTGGAATCTGCGCAAGAACCTCACCGGGGGAGAAGCCACCAAAGACGCCAAAATCGCCAATGCCAACCAAGTCCAGGTTCTCCAGGTGGACCTGAACGTCAAATTCTAGACCCGGCCCCAACCAGCCGATAAGTCGAGCCCGGCGTTCGTGTGTGGCGCCGGGCTCATTTTGCGATACACTCTCCACACAGCCATGTCAGCCAACCACCTCCTCGCCGCAGTGACGAGCTTTGCCATCGGAGTCGCCGTTGCAAGCGCGGGTCAACTCGTCATCAAGGGTTCGGACACCCTCGGCGCCAAACTGGTTCCCCAGCTCACCGAAGCCTTCAAGGCCGAACATCCCGACACCACTTTCAACATCGCCGCCGAAGGCTCTTCGACCGGACTCGCCGCGTTGATCGACCAGACCGCCAACATCGCGATGGCCAGCCGCCGTGCCAAGCCGCTCGAAGTCTCCGAAGCGCTCTCCAAAGGAGTTACCGTCCGCCCGACCATCATCGCCTGGGACGGCATCGCCATTATTGTCAACGCGCAAAACCCGGTCACCAAGCTCACCCGCAAGCAGGTCCAAATGATTTTCACCGGCGACGTTACCGACTGGTCCGCCGTTCACGGCACTGCCGGCAGGATTTCCATTTACACCCGCAACACCGCGTCCGGCACTTACGCGGATTTCAAGGAACTGGCGATGGCCAAGCGCGACTATGCGTCCTCGGCTCAGAAATTGGTCGGCAACGAGCAGATCGCCTCGGAAGTGGGCAGGAACCCGGCGGGCATCGGCTACGTCGGACTCGCCTACGTCAAGGCGCCCGGCATCAAGGTCATCGCCGTCGACGGCAAGGCGCCCAACCAGCAGGATGTGCGCGACAAGAGCTATCCTTATTCCCGGCCGACCTTCTTCTACACCAACGGCCAACCGGCGGGCGAAGTGAAGGACTTCGTCGATTTCACCCTCAGCGACAAGGGCCAGAAAATTATCGAGCAGGTCGGCTTCGTGCCTGTCAAATAGCAGCGGACCCACCGGCAATCGCCCTTTCCGACAGCCCGTCGGACCGCATCCCGCGGGCAATCCCTACGAAACTCTTTCCTTGCCCTTCATAAGCGACAGCAACCGGTTCGAACGCAAGCGCCTGCGGCTGGATTTTTTCATCCGGGCGTTCTTTGGCGGCAACGCCATCCTGGCGATTGTCATTCTGCTGTCGATCACCGTCTTTCTTTGCCGCGAAGGCTACGGTTTCTTCCCGCAGCATTTGCAGAATCTGCGCTGGTACCGGCTGGCGGGGTTGGAATACGTCGATTTCATGCGCGAACAGGTTGCGGGGCATACCGCCCTTAACCGCACCCTGCAAAGCCTGCGCGTGGAGCAGATCAACGCTCTCCTCGCGCGCAACCCCGACGCCGACGCTGCCAACGCCGCCCTTGGCGCCTTCGACCAGTTTGCCGGGGAGTTCGATAGCGCCGTCGAAGAACTGCGAAACGTTTCCTCCGACCTCACCGACACCGTTACCGAGATCAAGCAGAAGGCGCGGCTGCGCGAAGACGCCATCGAGCAGCGCAGACTGCTCCGCTCCAGAGGAAGGGGCGCCGATGGAAAGGCGGCTCAATCGGCGTTGCCCCCGGAAATCGATTTTGAGAAGGAGGTTCGCCCGGTGCGGGCGACGTTCCCCCTCTACGAAAAGACCGCCGGCGCCTTCGAAGTCAGGCTGCGGAAACTCCTGGCAGAAATGCCCGCTCCGAGCATTCCGTCGCTCAAGCCGAAATTCGCCGCTTTCACCAAAGCCACGGAGGCGTACCTGGGCGCTTTCCCGGAGACGGCAAATAAGCTGAAGCACTGGAATCAGTTTCGCCCGGTGAACCGGTACGAAGCCGTCAGCTCGTTTCTCACGGGAAAAGAGTGGATCACCAACAGCTTCTGGCAGGACTTTTTTGGAATTCTGCCGCTGTTTACGGGATCGCTGCTGGTGTCGGCCATCGCGCTGGCGATTGCCGTGCCCTTCGGAGTTGCCGCCGCAATCTACGTCAGCGAACTGGCCCGCCCCGCCGAACAGGCGCTCATCAAGCCTTATATCGAGTTCATCTCCGCGATCCCATCCGTTGTGCTCGGGTTCTTTGGCGTCGTCGTTCTGGGAAGCACGCTGCGCGACGTCACCCACTGGCATGCCCTGAGCTGGGTGCCCGGATTTCCCATTTCCGAGCGCTTGACCGCCGCCACCGCCGGTTGTTTGCTGGCGCTCATGGCCATCCCCACTATCTTCTCCCTTTCCGAAGACGCCCTCAACAGCGTGCCGCGTTCCTACCGGGAGGCCAGCTTTGCTTTGGGCGCCAGCCGGCTCCAGACGATTTTTCGAATCCTGCTGCCCGCTGCCTTTTCAGGCATCGTTTCCGCCATTCTGCTCGGGTTCGGCCGCGTCATCGGCGAGACCATGGTGGTTTTGCTTTGCGCCGGCAACCGCATCGCCATCCCCGATTTTACCCAGGGGCTCAGCACCATCTTCCAGCCCGTCCACACGATGACTGGAATCGTGGCCCAGGAAATGGGTGAGATTCCGCCCGGCAACATTCAATACCGGGCGCTTTTCATGGTGGGCCTTGTCCTGTTCGCGCTCGCCCTCATCATCAACGGCCTCGCTCAGGCGGCGGTTCGCCGGTTCAAAATTTCCATCGGCTGATGCACGCGCCCGCCAATCCCTTTGTTCGCCAGGCTTCGTCCTTCGCCCGCATGGCGGAAACCGCCGTCGTCTGGGCGTTTCGCGCGGCCACTTACCTGGTGCTGGCCGCCGCCGCGGTGATCTTCCTGCAAATCGGCATCAAAGGCGGACGGACCGTGTTCACAACGCGCGCCCCGTTCGTTAACATCGCGTTTCTGACCGAGAAACCCTCGACGCTCTACGTTTTCGACTGGCAAGGCAAACACATGGAACTGAGCGACGCGCAGTTCCGAAAATTCAAGGCCGACCGGCACGTCGAGGATATTCCGGCCGCCTCCTATGCCTATTCCGCGGGGGGAATCTGGCCGTGCATCGTCGGTACGATTCTGCTCGTGATCGGATCGATGGCCATCGCGCTATTCCTGGGGGTGTGCAGCGCCATTTTCCTCAACGAATACAGCCGGCAGGGACCGGTTATTGACTTGATCCGGCTGGCGATCATGAACCTTGCGGGGGTTCCATCCATCGTCTTCGGTCTCTTTGGTGTGGCCCTTTTCGTCGTGGCGGCACACTGGGGGCAATCGTTGATCGCGGGTTGGTTTACGCTCGCGTTCATGGTGCTGCCGGTGATCATCATCGCCTCCGAGGAATCCCTGAAGGCCGTGCCGCGGGGGTTGCGCGAGGCGTCGCTGGCGTTGGGAGCCACCAAGTGGCAGACCATCCGCACCAGCGTGCTGCCCTACGCGCTTCCGGGCATCCTCACGTCGTCCATCCTCGGCATTGCGCGCGTGGCGGGAGAGACCGCCCCCATCATGTACACCGCAGCCTTTTCGATGAAGGACAAGTACCCGTGGGAAGTGGAGAAGTGGACGGACTTCTTTTTCCAGGGCGTGATGGCCCTGCCTTACCACATCTATGTCGTGAGCTCGAAAATCCCGCAAAACGAATACACCGAGCGGGTGCAATACGGGAGCGCCTTCGTGTTCCTCTTTGTCGTGATGTCGATCGCGCTCAGCTCCATCCTGCTGCGCAATCGAATTCGGAAAAAGCTCAAATGGTGATTGCTTCTGATATGGATACGACGCTTCCAACCAGCCATCCGGTGAATGCCACATGCCGGACCCCGGCGCCGGCGGCCGTAGAGATCGAGAACCTCGACTTTTACTACGGCAGCCACCAGGTCTTGCACGGCATCACCATGAAGATGCCCAAGGGCGAGGTGACGGCGTTCATCGGCCCGTCGGGCTGCGGCAAGAGCACGCTGTTGCGCTGCATCAACCGGATGAACGACCTGGTGCCCATTGCGCGAATCGGGCAAGGATCGGTCCGCGTCAATGGCGCCGACATTTACGGCCCCAACATCGACTCCATCGAAGTGCGCAAGCGCGTCGGGATGGTCTTCCAGAAATCCAACCCGTTTCCGAAATCCATTTACGAGAACGTGGTGTATGGCCTGAAAGTTCAGGGCAAAACCAGGCGCTCCGAACTCGACGCAATCGCTGAGCGCTCGCTGCGCCAGGCGGCTCTCTGGGACGAGGTTAAGGACCGCCTGTACACTTCCGGGACGGCTCTTTCCGGCGGCCAGCAGCAGCGCCTCTGCATCGCGCGGGCGATCGCCGTCGATCCGGAAATCCTGCTCATGGACGAGCCGTGCTCGGCTCTCGACCCGATCGCTTCCTCCAAGATCGAGGAACTAATTTACCAGCTCAAGACGAAGTTCACCATCGTCATCGTCACGCACAACATGCAGCAGGCCGGGCGCTGCTCCGATCACACCGCTTTCTTCTACCTGGGGAAATTGATCGAGGTCGACCGGACCGACAAGATCTTCACCAACCCCGCGCAAAGGCAGACCGAAGACTATATTACCGGGCGTTTCGGCTGAAGCGTAAGAATTTAACCTGAACCTGGAAACGGTGGTTAACCCGCGCATAACGCAGATATTCGAAGCTTTTCCGCAAGGGAACTGTCGATGCTGGCTCGGACTCACGGGTGAGTTCTTGCGCGTCCGGCTGCGAAAGCGGCGGAGCGGACAAGCCACCCCGTGAAAGTTGCGCTGGCCGCGCGGTTGCGCTCGGAAACGACAATGACCTCGCGCTGGATCGCCGAAAACCTGAAAATGGGCACGTGGACCCACATCGCTGAATAAAGCACCGACCGGCAAGGCGGGGTGATTGGAAGAGCGAAGAGGATGTGGAAGCCCGCGCTCCCCATCGGCTCGACGCTTTGTTTGTGAACAATGCGGGCTAACGCAACGGTCCTCTGAAGCCGTCGCGCCTCAATGCTCGTTTCATGTGCCGCGCATCGAAGAAACCGCATCGGTTCGCAATCTCCCTAAGCGGCAGGGCAGGCTTGGATAGCAGGAGATCGCTGGCGCGCACGATGCGTTGACGAAGCAGAAACTGGTGCATGGAAAGCCCCATCGCCCTGGAAAAGCGATCGTCCAGCGTGCGCCGACAAACCGAGAGCCGCTCGGAAATCACCTTGCCGTTAATGTTTTCGCACGAATGCTCCAGAATGAATTCAACGGCTTTTGCCGCCATTGGATCGTCGACCGCCAGCGTATCGGTGGAGCGGCGCGCCACCACTCCGCGCGGCGGAATATACAACGTGCGTTGAGCGAGGGGTTTGCCATTCATGAGGCGGTCCAGGCAGCGGGCCGCTTCAAGCGCCACGATATCTTCGCCATAGTCCACGTGAGTCAGGGGAGGCTCGCAAAACTCGAGGCTTTCCACGTGCCGAAATGCTGCGATGACGGCGACATCCTGGGGAATTCGCAGGCCTTCCGCGCGACAGGCATCCAACAATTGCGCAGCGCTTTCGTCATCGGTAAGAAACAAGCCAACGGGACACTTCAGAGTCGAAAGCCAGGCGCGAAAGCGTTTGATTTCGTTTCTGCTGAGGTCAATGGTCGCGGAGTGTTGCTCGAAGTAGCTCACATTTTCCCCGAAACCGGCTGTCTCGATCGGCTTGCGGAATCCGACCATCCGCGCCTTGGAAAACCAACCGCTCCGCAATCGCACCGCGCCGAATCGGCGAAATCCCCTGGCCAGCAGATGCTCGGCACAGAGACAACCCAGCGCTTCTTCATCGCTGCGAACCGAGGGCACGCCTGCGTCTTCGAGCCATCCGGAGATGTTCACAAGTGGGAACCCCACATGGAGAGCCTCCTCGCGCATCTCCTGCGTAATGATGCGAACGATCGCGCCATCGCACTCGAGTTCGCGAAGAAACCGAAAAGTTTCCATGTTCGCCTCACCACTGAAAAGGAAGTGCCAGAGACTCTGTTCCTCGGCGTACCGGATGAGAGCGGCGTTAAACGGGCTTTGGGACCGCAATACCGGAAGCCCGAGAATCGCAACCCGCTTGGGGCATTTTCGCGTCGATGGGGATTTCATGGATCGATGAAACCGATTATTATGCAAAATCCGCCAGTTGACAGCATGGAACGCAATGCACGCTGCAAGATTTTCTGGAGGGATGGATTCCCGCAGCGCATATTAACGTGGAAACCTTGATCGCCTGCCAGACCAGCGCGCCACGCCTGCGCATGATCTTCGACATCCAGACCGCCATGGCCCGCGGTTACGCTGGCTGGAAAGCCGGCATGGATGAAGACGTGCTCGACGCGTGGCCGGCGCAAGAGTTGGTGTGCATGGAAGGCCGGCGCGTCCCCCGCGACTGGCCCGAGCGCTGGATCGAGGCCGGCGGCAAACCCGTTCAGGGCCGCATGATCGCCCTCAAGACCGACCCGGTCTGGGCGCGCATCAGCCGCTTCGGCAACCCGTGGTCGCCCTTCGACTTCAATAGCGGCATGGGCCTGCCAAGACATCGGACGCACCGAAGCCGAAAGCCTCGGCCTCCTCGGTCCCGACGACCGCCTCGAACCGCAGACCGAAGCCTTCGACGCCCATCTGCAAGCCAGCGTCCAAGGCATCCCCGAACCCTTCCTGCGAGCCCTCAAACGCTACTTCGGCGACCAAATCGACATCACCGGCGACACCATCCGTTGGACCGGCCAACGTGCCCCAGGCGTCCCGCCTGAGAGTCCTATTGCAAACACCGCCAATTTCGGGCGCGAATCCACTGGCAAGGCAACCCGCAAATTCATCCGCGATCACCTTGGCCGGTTCGCCGCCGATGGCAGTGCCCTCTCGTATGAAGACAATCTGCACCGAGGCAATAATGCCATCGATTACGCCGACCGCAATCGATGCGATGTGGCAAATGCAATGAACGTCGAAGGCCTCGGAAAAATCTCTTTCCCTTATGGAACCCCCGGAGAACGAGCAAAGGATTTCGTTGGCGGAAGTGGAGTCTCTCACGTTCGCGAAAAACACGGCGAAGACGACATGAAAGCCATCCCTCGCATGATTCCCGATGCCGAGACTCGCGAATTTCGACAGGAAGTTGTCAAACCATCTGAAGATCCCATCCTAAGCGGCTACGTGCGCCGCCTTGGGCGTATGAAAGCAGCCAAAGCCCAGCGCCAACGCAGGGTCGATCTTCGGGGCAACGACGCCAAAGGCGATTACATCGTCAAGCTCATCCAGCAAAAAACAACCAGTCAGCATGGCTGCTGACTGGTTTTACAAGAAAGATGGAATAGTGAGTCAACTCCACGACTACCCCTACGCTGCGTCGCCTTGTTATGGGCTGGCGCCGCAGGTTGCTTACAGGATGTCACCAAACTACCTCCAGTTTCCCCTTCCGTCAAATCTGCGTAAATCTGCGTAATCTGCGGACCAATCTCTTCTTCCCATGAACCTCACCTTCGCCGACTCCGCCACACCCGCGCTGGAAAACGCCATCCGCGCGCTCATGAACACGCGCCCCCTCATGGCCGCGTGCGGAAAGCGCGTCCAGGTCGAGCTGGTGAAATGGTTCCAACTTCGCCAGTCCGAAGGCAACAAACAAGGCTGGCCCGACCGCAACTTTTGGTATGGCGCGACCAAGCAAAGCGTTTCCCAAAACACCAAACTTGAAGAAGTCTCCGCCGCCGGAGCCACTGTCCACATCGACGATCCCCGGCTCGCGTTCCGCCTGCGCGGCGGCACGATCACCCCCAAGCGCGGCGACTACCTCGCACTGCCCCTCACCGAAGCCGCCGCCGCCGCCGGCTCGCCGCAATCTCCGCCGCCAACACCTCGGGGACTGTCACCAAAAACATTCTTTTCGCGATTGCCGCCTCTTCGGTCCCCGTTATCCCGTCGCTGATCACCTCATCGTCCGCAGCCGTGTCGCAAAAAGGGTCTTTCTCGCCCCTCTTTTCCACATCCTCCTCACGTCACATCCCTCATCGTCCACTCGTTTCCACCCCTTTCCCTCATATTCCTTGGCTGTGCCAATCGCTTCGAAAGCGGTGGAGATTCCTTTCCATTACTCACTAGTTTGCAAATCGGGCGCAGGAGTGAGAACGGAGCCCCGAACGTTGTCATCCTGAGCCTGCGAAGGATCTCACGAGGCAATCGCGACGTTCGTTTCAGTCGGCACGTAATCGGGACGGACGGCTCATCGGGCGGCGCTGTCAGCTTCGAGAACGGTGAACGGTGACCTAACCCCGGCTGGCCCGCCGTGAGATCCTTCGCAAGCTCAGGATGACAAATAATATGGGCCGCTCCGGTTTCCGTACTCGGCTTCCGTTTTGTGGGCAATGGAAAGGGCACTTCACGGCAGTCCACGAGCCTCCTCTGCCGTTTTGGGGTCGTCCATTTCGGACCGCGCCGGCGTTGGGCTCATTTTCATTCTTCAATTTGGCCATTCTTTCCAGAAGAGGTCAGGATGTCTGAGCCTGCGAAGGATCTCACGAGGCAATCGCGACGTTCGTTTCAGTCGGAACGTAATCGGGACGGACGGCTCATCGGGCGGCGCTGTCAGCTCCGAGAACGGTGAATGGTGACCTAACGCCGGCTGGCCTGCCGTGAGATCCTTCGCAAGCTCAGGATGACAAATAATATGGGCCGCTCCGGTTTCCGTGCTCGGCTTCCGTTTTGTGGGTAATGGAAAGGGCACTTCACCGCTGTCCACGAGCCTCCTCTGCCGTTTTTTGGGCATCCATTTCGGACCGCGCCAGCGTTGGGCTCATTTTCATTCTTCAATTCGGCCGTTCTTTCCAGAAGAGGTCAGGAGGTCTGACGATGAATTCCTTGACCGCCATGTCGTGGTTACGTCCGAATATACCGTCACCCACCGGGAAAAGCACTTGAGAACCTCGTGCGAAGAGCCACACTCACTGCCGGAATCTGCCGGAATGCTTGCCTCCACGCTGCCAACATCGACGCATGAAAACCAACTCCGAAAAACTGTTCCTTTCGCACGCAACTCTCAGAGTGCCAGTCTCCGCCCGGCTTCCTTCAGGAAGAGTCGGTGATACTCCGGCACCAGTCCCCTCGTGTCGGGGCCAACGTTGAGAAGCAGGTTTGCCCCACATTGACGGGCGCGGGTGTGCCAGTCGCAGATGGTTGCCACCGATGGATGAAGCACATGCTTGTTCGGAATGTAAAACCAGTCGAGATTCAAGCTCGTGGTGAATTCCAGCGGCAGATAGACGCTTTTTCCATCGTCGTCCTTGAACAAGGGCTCCGTATGGGCTTGGTGTATCCGGTCGTTCCAAACGAAGTCGTAATGCTCGCTCGTGCGCACGTCGACCGGGAGGTAGCGCGGAATGCCGGGGCGGTCGCTGCTGGAGTTGTTGATGACCAGGCACTCGGGCTGAAGCGCGTGCGCAAGATCGTAGAGTTCCCGCCAGTGCCAGCGTCCTCCGCGCAAAACATCCGCGGGCACGCTTTCACGATACGAGTCGTTCCACGACCACTCGCGCGTGGGGAACTCTTTGTCCCAGCCGCCATCGAACCAGAGTTCCAGAATCGGGCCGTACTCTGTAAGCAGTTCGCGGATTTGGGCCTGCATGTACGCCGCATAGGCTGCGTCATTCTCGTATTCGGCGAAATTCACGTCCCATAGAGAGTAGTACAACCCCACTTTCATGCCGGTCGCGCGGAAGGCATCGACAAAGGCGCGCACGACATCGCGCCGACCCGGCGCGTTTTTTATAGAGTATTCCGTGTGCCTGCTTGGCCACAAACAAAAGCCGTCGTGGTGTTTGGTGGTGAGGACTGCGTACTTCATGCCGGCATCGGCGGCGACATCGGCCCATTGACGCGGGTCCAAGTGGCTCGGGTTGAATGCCTCCGGCGGCAGCTTTCCGTCGCCCCACGCTTTGCCTGCGAAGGTGTTCGGGCCGAAATGGATGAACATGCCGTAACCCAATTCCTGCCAGGCGCGCTGGGCGTTGGATGGGGTGGCTGTGGCGGCAACTGCTTGACCGAAGGCGGTTGTTGGTTCTGGTTGGATCATGGTTGGTGTTCGCTGGTAAACGTCGATGGGCTGAAAAAATGGGTGCGCTTCATGCGCGGCACCTGTGCGGCTTGTTGCTGGATGCCGCCATCAGTGCTTATGACTATTTCATCGTGCTGCTGACGGGTCACAGACCAGCCCTTCTCGCCAATCTGGATCACTGCGGCGTGGGAAGCCAACTGAACGCACGCCTCCACAACGTCGTCGGGAGCGGTGGTCACGGAAACGCTCTTGGCAAAAGCTCTTGAGATCGAACTTGGGATCGGAGAGGGATTTGGAGAAGTAGTCGAGGGCATCAGTCTTGCAGGCGGGGTCGCCCGTTTTTTTCCAGAGGAGATAAGCGGCTTGAAGAGAGGTCGCAAAAAGACAACTCGCAAGGGCAACCAGATACAAAAAACGAATATGCGTGGTTTTATTCATAGTTTCCGGCTTCGTTCTATTCGGTAACTTTGAGATTCATCAGAAAGAAAGCGACGGTCCGGCGCACGACTTCTTCGTCAGAGGGATTATTCTCTTTGCCGTCAAAGCAATGTTTCGCACCTTTGCAAATTATGCATTCGACGCGGACGCCCTCTGCCAGGCAGGCATCCCGCATTTTGATCGCGTTGCTGACGGGCAGGACATCATCGTTGTCCCCGTGTGCAATAAAAATGGCCGGGCTGTCGGCGCGGAGAAGCTGGATGGGACTGAGTGTCCTGATCGTTTCGCTTTTCTCCTCCAAGGGGCCGCCAAGAATTCTCTCCAAGTCTTTCCGGACTCTCTCCAACGAAAACCTTTGCGTCGCCAGCAGTTCGGGATCGGAAAAAGAAACCCGGGGATAAAAC
>Ga0316226_1000943_pt1 | contig 34367 bp, 27 predicted proteins | sample TBH18017metaG_FD_206009 | JGI IMG/M metagenome (GOLD analysis project Ga0316226, IMG submission 206009) | Freshwater microbial communities from Trout Bog Lake, Wisconsin, USA - TBH18017 | ecosystem: Environmental > Aquatic > Freshwater > Lake > Hypolimnion/Profundal zone | place: USA: Wisconsin...
AGCTGCCCCCTGCTGAAGACCTGGCCGGGGTGCTGGGCGAAGAAGACGAGCAGACGGAACTCGAGAGGCGTCAGATTGAGCTGCAGATCGCCTCTGCGCACCGAGGCCCGCGTGCGGTCGATGATCAGGTCGGCCACGTAGAGGATGTCGGACTCGGGCGAGGAGAGGTCGCCGTAGGCGCGCCGCAGCAGCGCGCGCACGCGGGCGATGAGTTCCCGCAGCCGGTAGGGCTTGATGAGGTAGTCGTCGGCGCCCATCTCGAGGCCGAGCACCCTGTCGACCTCGTCCGACTGCACCGTGAGGATCAGGATCGGCTGGCGCAGACCAAGGGTCCGCATCTCGCGGCAGAAATCGAAGCCTGAGCCGTCCGGCAGGCGCACGTCGAGGATCACGAGGTGCGGTCCGCGGTCGCGCGCGTAGGCGACGCCGCCGGCGCCGGTCGCCTCCCAGTGGACCTCGAACCCTTCTCGGCCCAGTCCCTCGGAGAGGCTCTCCGCGACGGCGGCGTCGTCCTCGATCACCAGGATGTGGTTCATCTGTTCCATCTGACCCCGCAGCGACGCATCGCGAGCGCTCGCGGCCGAGCCGCACCCGGCGCTCCGCGCTCGGCTCCGCTTCTAGTGTCTCGAGACCGTCAGCGGAGCCCCGATCTGATAGGAGAACGCGATCTCGCCGTCGGGGTGCTGCGCCGTCGCGTCCTTGGGGAGGTACGAGCGCACGTACTCCACCAGGACCTTCTGCGGCGAGACCGTCACGCGCACGCGGCCCGAGCTGGGCAGGACGTCGCCGGAGAGATACGCGTCGGCATTGTTCAAGGCGTAGTTGGGATCGGCCGGATTGGGCAGTGACTGGTAGACCACGCCGCCCAGCTCCTGCCGGGCGAACACGTGGTCGTGGCCCTGGAAGAAGATCGTCACGTGGTTGGCGGCCATCAACTGCTGGATGGGCAGCGCCCAGCCCGGGCGCTTCGCGGCGAACTCGTCGACGCCCTTGTCGTTGTGGCCGCCCCACTCGTAGAGCCCGGCCTCCTCGATGCCGCCTCGCCCCGTGCCGAGCACGTGATGCGTGAAGACGAACTTGTACTTGGCCGCGCTCGACTCCAGGGTCTTCTTGAGCCAGGCGTACTGCGCGTCGCCGAGCGTGATCTGCCACTTGTCGGTGCTCTTGGAGCCGCCGCCGAAGACGTTGTCCACGGGCACGGGAGAGTGCCAGTAGGGATCGATCACGACGAACAGGGCGTCTCCCCACGTCCACGCGTAGTAGTCCCGCAGCAGCCCGATGTGCGGCACGGGCACTGCGTCGCCGGTGTAGAAGCCGTCGGGAGCCGGCTGTGGGAAGTACTTGTTGCGCGCCGTCTGCGCCCACACGGCGACGTTGGCCGCGGTGCCGTCCAGGTTGGCGAGCGCCGCCTGTTCGTGGTTGCCGTTGACGAGGAAGACCGGCGACGACTGCCCCACGAGCGCCAGGTAGGGACGTTGGAGCGTGTAGCGCGCGGCGACGGTCTGCGCGTCGACGGTCTTGAGCGTGTCGACGCTGAAGTCGTCGCCGCTGGTCAGGTAGAAGTCCGGACGGTCCTTGGCCACCGAGGTGAGCATCTGGGCGTACAGAGCGGCGTCGAACATCTTCTTGACGCGCTCGGGATGCGAGTCGCCCTGGATCTCGAAGACGAACGTGCTGCCGGCCGCCCGCTTGGTGACGAAGCCGTGCTGCGGGCGGGCGCTGAAGACGCCACTGCCGTGCGGCCGGTACCTCAGGCGGTAGTAGTAGCGCGTGTTCGCCTTGAGGCCGTTCAGAGTGACCACGATGGGCGTGCCGGCCGCGTACGCGACGGTCGAGGTGCGCGCACTGTAGGCCTTTGCGGACCTCCCGTACTGGAAGTACACGTCGAGAGCGGTGTCGGCGACCGCATTGACGGCGACCGAGGTCGCCGTCGGCCGGCCGAGAAGCTCGGGCGCGGTGAAGGTCACGGTGGCGAAGGCGCGCCCGCTCGCTACGAGACACGCCAGCGCCGCCAGAGCCAAGGCCAAACAGAAGACCCGTGTTCTCATACGATCAGCCTCCGTTCATCTGGCGCACCCAAGGGGAACGCGCCTGGCGCCGCTCGCCGCGGCAAGGGACGCCCGGCTGGTCACGTCGTAACTGTACGCCACCGCGCGGTTGGGGCCATCTCCCGGCAGGTAGGCGCGCACGTAGTCCACGGTGACCTTGGACGCCGACACGGTCACACGCAGGTGCCCGGAGTTCGGCAAGACGGTCCCGCTGAGGTACCCGTACTTCGTGGCGTCGCCGTTGTCCGTGTACTTCCTCAGGTCCGGCCGCGGGGTCTCCTGATACACGACACCGCCCAGATCCTGCTTGACGAAGAGGTGGTCGTGGCCGTGAAACACGATGGACACGCCGGAGTCGGCGAGCACCTGCCCGATCGGCTTGCCCCATCCGGGGCGGCGCGCGTCGAAGCCCCAGGAGCCGTCGGCGTTTTCGCCGCCCCACTCGAAGTTGCCGGCGCCCTCGATGCCGCCGCGCGCTTCAGTCCCGAGACCTCCGACCAGATGATGGATGAACACGAACTTGAAGCGCGCAGAGCTGCCCTCCACCGTCTGCCTGAGCCAGCGGTACTGCTCTTCGCCTAGCGTCCAGCCCCAGCCGTCGATGCTGCCGCCGGGTTTCGTCGTCGTGTACCAGAAGGGGTCCAGCACCACGAACAGAGCGCCGCCCCACGTCCACGAGTAGTAGCTGTCGCGGACGCCCACGAACGGCTCTACGGTGGAGGAGCCGCTGTAGAAGCCGCCGGGGACGGGGCCTGGGTAGTACTTCCTGCGGGCGAGGGTGGAACGCACCGCCAGACTGCCGGCGGTGCCGTCGCGCAGCCAGCCGAGCTCCCCTTCGTGGTTGCCGGTGGCGAGGAAGACCGGGGCAGAGGCGCCGGGGATGCCGAAGAACGGGCGATGCGCCAGGTAGTCCACGCCCACGTCCGCGGCGCCCGCGTTGAACTTCTCGGTCATGAACGTGTCGCCGAGGTCCACGTGGAAGTCCGGCTGCTCGGCCGCGACGTTGCCCAGCTCCACACGGTAGAGGGCCTCGTCGGTGTTGGGGTCGCCGAGGTGAGGATCGGCCTGCACGGTGAAGCTGAACGTGCTGCCCGCCGCCCGTTGGGTGTGAAAGCTGTGCTGCGGCCGCGCGCTGAACGACGTGGCGCCGTGCCGGCGGTAGCGCATGCGGTAGTAGTAGCGCGTGTCTGCGCGCAGGCCCTTGAGGGTGATCACGATGGGCGTGCCCGCCGCCGAGGTGACGGTGGCCGTGCGCGCCGTGTACTTCCCCGACACCATGCCGTATTGGAAATACGCGTCGAGCGCCGACGCGGCCACCACGTTGACCGTCACCGAAGAGGCTGTGGGCCGGCCCAGAAGCTCGGGGGCGGTGAAGGTCACGGCGGCGGCGGCGGCACCGCTGCCGAGCAGGCACGCCGCCGCCGCCGCCAGGATCAGGGCCGCTGTCAGCCCCATCAGCTTGGTCATGCGATCCTCCTCACGTCACCGCGTGAAGTCGAAAGGCGCGGACCTGCCACCGTCCGGGTTGAGGACCACGATCTTTACGGCGATGCCCTTGGGAAGCTTCGCCGCGAGACCGGCTCCCCGCACCAGCAGCAGGGTAGCGCTGCGGTAGAGCGTCGCCGCTACGACGCGCCCGTCGATCAGGACTCTACACCCCGACCGGAAGCGGGTGCCCTTGATCCTCAGACCGATGGGTGACTGAGTCAGTGCGACCCCGGAGATGGTGCAGGCGGGCAAGACCGTCACGCTGCTCGAGATCGTGTCCGACCCGCCCGCGCCGGTGGCGGTGAGCGACACGGTGTAGGTGCCGGGCACCAAGTACACGTGCGATGGGTTCTGTACGGAACTCGTACCGCCGTCTCCGAAAGCCCACGACCAGGCGGAGGGGGCGCCGGTGGATGCGTCGACGAACTTCACGACCGAGCGGCCCGCCAGCGGCCTGGCCGGCAGATAGGCGAAAGCGGCTGCAGGGCTCGCCGGGGAGGCCTCAAACAGGTAGTCCGTGTCGGAGATGTAGGGGTCGAGGAGCGAGACGTCGGCGATCACGGCGCTGAAGAGGAAGGGCGTCGTGCAGGTGGTGAAGTCGTAGGGAGTCCCGTTCGCGTACGTGCCCGACAGGATGGACTTCCGCAGGTCGGTCAGCTTGGCGAGCTGGGCGTCGCTCAGCGCGGCGCGCAGCTGCGCGAACGCCGTGGCGTAGTGGTAGTTGTCCTCGCCGTCGAGCGCGCCGTACTCGGCCGACTTCGCCAGGACGGTGGCTTTGACCGCGGCAAGCTCCGCCGCGGACGGCGCCGTGTCGCTGATCAGGGAGCGCAGGGCCGTGGAGATGTCGGTCCTCGCCTGCACGATGTTGGAGGCGCCGGCGTAGAGATCGTCCCTCTGGGTGTCTACCAAGGAGGAGACGAGCTGCGCTTGCGCGGCGGTCACGTAGCCCTTGGTGCTGTCGCAGAGGGCGGAGCCCGCGGTGGCCGTGAGCTGCTCGTCGATGGAGTAGCCCTCATGCCCGATCGCCGGCGCGTCCTTGATGTAGAAGCCGCCGTAGTACGTGCCGTGACGCTCCGGGCAGAAGTAGACGTCCGAGGTGATGTTGCCGGCGTACCAGCTGTACATGTCGCCGGCGTAGGTCATCACCGCGACCGACTCGTCCTGGGAGAGGCCCGCGGTCTTGCCCCTGACATCTTCCATGGTCTTGTCGGGCCAGGCGCTCCAGCCCTTGCCGACCATGGCGTCGAGAGAGGCCTTCTGGTCGGCCGAGAGGGAGCGGAAGATGTCGGCGTAGACCACGGCCCGGTCGTAACTGATCTGGCCGTCGAGCACGTAGAGGTCCCCGGAGGCGGCCTTCACAGCGGACAGATCGAGCCCGGCGGAGCCGGCGGGAACGTCGCCGTCCACCAGCCGCCGGAACGCCTTCATGAGCGGGTAGCGCTGGTAGCCGTACTGGTTGATCTGACTCACCTGGCTGCTCGCCAGCGCCTTGAGCTTGTCGACCTGGGAGGCGTCCAGGACGTACAGCATGTCGCAGGCGACGCGCGTCAGGAAGCTCGTGTTGTGACCCATGTCGCTCGGGTCGTTGTCGCGCAGGTACTGGAAGCCCCAGTAGTCGGCCAGCTTGCCGGGCGGGAAGAACGACTGCGCGTCGAGGTTGCCGGTGATGACCGCGAGACCGCTGAAGGCGATGGTGGTCTCCTGGGCCCTGTCCGAGATCGCCTGCTCGAGGGTCTGGCCGGGCACCGCCGCGCGCGCGGCAGCCGGGAGGACGCACGCGCCCATGAGCGCAGCTGTCACGACCGCGACCGCGACCGCCGCCACGATGCTGATCCGTCTGGACACGATGACCTCCGTTCTCGCGAACCGAGCGGACGGCGGCGACCGGGTCGAACGTCGGATCACGACGCGACCGGCCGCGAAACGGCCACTCACTGACGATATCAACCTTCGGCAGCCGGGGTTTCGTCGCGGTTGCCCCGAGGTTGCGGTCTGGCAATGACAGCGGTTCCGACACCGCAACCCCATCGCAACCCCGGCTCAGCCATGGCCCCCGAGACTGGGAGTGCACGTGCGGCGAGAAGCACTCCAGGAGAGAGGATGAGGTCGCATGACGAAGCCGGCCGAAGCGCTTGCGGCGAGTGCACCGGGAGTCGAGGGTCCGTGGGCGAGGCCGGCTTCCCGGTCGCTCGCCTCGTCCGCTTTCTCCAGCCTGGCCGGGATCGGAGCAGGCGAGGTCCTCGTGGCCCTCGCCTGCTTCCTCGTGCTGTGCGCGGCGGTACTCATGCACCCCCCGAAGCTCGTCGAGCAGGACTCGTACGCCTACCGCGCCTCGATCGTCGCCTTGAGTGAGGGTCACGTGACACTCTCGACCAGCCAGTACCAGGAGCTTCGCCGCCGGCTCATCGCATCGGACGGAGACCACGGCATCGGCATCGGGCAGTGGGTCCGCCTCGCCGACGGGAAGTGGGTGAGCGAGAAGAACCCGGGGTACCCGTTCTTCGCCGTTCCCTTCCAGCTGCTCGGCGCGCTGCGGCTCGCGCCGCTGTTCTACGGCGCGCTCGCCTGCGCCGGCCTCTTCTTCGGCGGCCGGCGCTGGCTCGGACGCTGGGGCGGGGTGTGGGCGGCCGGGCTGTTCTGCTCGTCCGGGGCCGCCATGCTCTTCGCCTGGCGCGAGACCATGCCGACCTTCACGGAGAGCTCCCTGCTGGCCGCTGGGACGGGGGCGCTCCTGTGGGCCGTGCTCGCCGGCGAGGCCGGAGCACGGGCCCGGACGATCGCCGGCCTCCTCGGGTTCCTCGCACTCGAGGGGGCGATGTTCGTCCGCTACACCGACGTGGTCGTCCTCGGTTGCGGCGTCGTCGCCGTCCTGGTGGCCGGGTGGCTGACCTCCATCTCCCTCCCCCGCCGGGCGTTGCTTTGGTGGGTCGGGTCGGCCGTGGTCTTCGGCCTGTTCGTGCTCGCCTTCGACCGCGCCGTGTACGGCCACGCGTTCTCGACCGGCTACGGCCCCGGCATCTTCACCTTCGGCCTCGGGGCCCTGAGCGGCAACCTCGCGCACATGCCGCTTCACCTCACCAAGGCCATTCCGGCCTTCTGGCTGGCCCTTGTGGGAATCGTCTGGATCGTGGCGCGAGACCTCCGGCTGCGCGGTCTGGTGCGCGCCGACGCCCTGTTCGGGCGGGCAGGCGCGAACGGTGCGCGCACGGCGCTCGCGGCGGCCGATCGCGACCTGGCCGTGGGGGCGAGTCTTGCGGCGAGCTGGCTCGGGATCTGGGGCCTCTACGCCATGTACTACTGGTCGGCGCGCACGAGCGCCGGCGCCTACAGCACCCTGCAGGTAGTGCGCTTCTTCGTCCCGTCCCTGGCCCCAATCGCGCTGCTCGCGGCGTGGCCGCTGGCGCGGGCGCCGCGCCGGCTCGCCGGCGCAGCTCTCGTAGCCTTCTTCGCGCTGGGCCTGTGGTCGTTCACCGCCGTGCGGACGGGCGGCTTCGTGACCAGCGGAGGGATGCCTAGAGAGCCGTCGGCAGCGTCAGGCGGTGGAGGCGCTCAGAAAGCGCCTCCGGGCCCGCAAAGCCCGCAGCCTCAGGGACGACAGCAGCCAGGGCAGCAGCGATCGGGGCAGAAAGCGCCGGGCCAGCCGGCACCGCCGGGAGCAAGCCCGACCTGAGCGGCGGGTCAGCGCCCCGTCTGGGAGCTGGACCTGGGGGCGGGCCTGCTCAGCGCGTCGTGCACCGAGCAGAAGTGCGACGAGTTGTACTTGGAGAGCACCGTGTCGCAGCCCGGCGCCTCGCAGACGCGGCCGCGACCGAACGCCGCGATGCGGTCGCTCACCCTGCCTGTGCTGGGCACCATGTAGGAGCCGGCGGCGCGGGACTTCATGACTGGGATCGAACGGAGAAGAACGAGTCCATGGGTGGAACCTTCCGTAGATAGACCCATTCTACGCCGAAGTACGTACGAAAACGAGGCCGAAAGGTCGGCGGCACAGGGCTGGCGGCCGACGCCCCTCGCCGCCTGTACGGCCGGTCGCACGCTCCTCACACCGGCCGGCCGCTCCTCACGCGGCTCGCCCGGCCGGCCGCCGTCTCACTTCTGATCGTCCGGCACGTCCAGCTCCCCGATCCGCCCCTGCGCCGCGGCGGCCCCGCTGCGGCCGCCGCCGCGCCCGCGGAGGAGGAAGGCGAAGGCCACGGCGATGAGCGCTCCCGCGATCGGCCCGACCACGTAGGCCCAGAAACTGTGGAAGTCGCCCATCACCAGGTCGGGCCCAAAGGAACGCGCCGGGTTCATCGAGGCGCCGCTGATGGGGCTCGACCAGAGGCCGGCGAGGATGATGTAGCCGCCCACGCCGAGGGCGCCGAAGACGCCCACGTTCTGGGCGCCGGAGGCGGTGCCGAGGATGACGCTGACGAGGCCGACGGTAAGCACCAGTTCCATGAGCATCGCCTGCCAGGCGCTGATGCCCGGGCCGGGCTCGGTGGCGCCGAGCATGCCGATCTTGCCGAGCAGCGCCCAGAGAAAGAGGCAGGCGAGCGTGGCGCCGAGCAGCTGCACGATGACGTAACCGGGCACGCGCCGCCAGGGGAAGTCGCCGCGCGCGGCAAAGGCGACCGACACGGCCGGGTTGAGGTGCGCGCCCGAGACGGCGCCCATGAAAAGGATGATCGCCATCACCATGAGGCCCGGGGCGGTGACCGCAGCGGCGCGGCTGATGGCGCCGTGCGACTGCGCCATCACGACGCCGCCGCCGGCGCCGACGAGCACGAGGAAGAAGGTCCCGAGCAGCTCGCTGAAGAGGCGCCGCCACTCGAGCCTGGGATCATCGAAGTCACCGGCCTTGCCGAACTCGAGCTCCATGTGCCGGTGGGTGCGCCGCGCGACGTCCTCCGAGATGCTGCCGCTCGCGGGCCGCCCGCTCACTTCGTCTGCCATCGCCGCCCTCCCATCCTGGTCGTGCGCCCATACTACCCGGCCGGGCCGGTGAGTCAGCGTTCCGGCGATCCGGATGGCCACACGGCCGCAGCGCAGGCGATCGGCGGCAGGCCGGGCAGGTGTGAGTGCGACCGCGAGCCGGGTAGGGTGACGACGTCATGGAAGCACGCATCGTGGTGATCTCAGACACGCACGGACGCATCGACAGCGCCGTCCTGGCGGTCTGCGCCGGCGCGGATCACATCATCCACGCCGGCGACGTCGGGGGGCGCGCGGTCCTCGACGAGCTCGCGCGCCTGGCGCCGCTGACCGCGGTGCGCGGCAACCGCGACCGCGACGCCCTCGGCGCCGAGCTGCCGGCTGAGGCTTCAGGCGAGGTCGCGGGCCTGCGCTTCGTGGTCGCCCACAAGCGGCGCGACCTCAGGGCCGCCCATCCCGATCCGGCCGCCGAAGGCGTCGGCCTGCTCGTGTACGGCCACACGCACCAGCCCGAGCTGCGCTTCCGCGGCCACGTGCCCGGCCGCGTGCCCGTAGTCTGGCTGAATCCCGGCAGCTGCATGGCGCCGCTCGGCCACGACCCTCGGCGCAGCTACGGGCTGGTCGTCGTGCGCGACGGGGAACCGGACGCGCGCATCGTCTTCCTGCCCTGACGCTGAACGGGCGGGCCCGCGCCGACGGACGCGCGACGCCCGCGGCTCCGGGCCGCCGCGGCCGGGCTAGGGATATGCTTGCCGAGGAGTCAGTCCGCGCCCGCCGGGCGCCGCTCGGGGGAGGTCTCGTGGATCGCCGCATGGAATCAGTCTCGCTCGTGTCTCTCGTGTGTGCCCTGCTGATCGCGTGCGCCGCACCCGCGGCCGCCTCCGCCTACGCCCCCTATCGGGTCCCCGCGAAGGCGCCCAAAGCCCGCTCCGCAAACGTGCGGGCGCTCCTGCGCGGGTCGAGCCTTGCGAACCAGCAGGGCTGGATCGTCGTTCGGCTCAGCGGCGCTCCGTACAAAGTCGGATTCCAGAACGGCTTTCTCACGGCGCAGTCGACCCACTACTGCATCCTCGACGACATCGGCGCGCCGGGGAGTGGCTACCGCACGAAGAGCGAGCGCATCGCCCGGCTCGTCTGGCCCAAGGTGCCGCGCGAGTACCAGCGCGAGATGCGCGGCATCGCGGACGGGCTGCACGCCGCCGGCTACCGCGGCGACACGCTCTGGGACGTCGTCGCGGCCAACGATTGGGCTGACCAGGACTGCTACGCGACCCTCCTCCACAGCGGCGCGGCGAAGTCGGCGTCCGCTCCGACGTCGATCCGCCACAAGGGCGCCAAGGGCGGCTGCAGCGCGTTCATCGCCAGCGGCACGGCGACCTCCGACGGCCTGCCGGTGATGGGCCACAACACGTGGACGGGCATCCAGGACTCGTTCATGAACAACGTCATCTTCTACGTCCACCCCTCGCGCGGGTTCGACTTCTCCTACCAGACGACCGGCGGCCAGATCTGGAGCGGCAACGACTGGTACGAGAACAGCGCCGGGCTCCTTCTCACCGAGACGACGCTCGCCGACTCCGTCTACGACCCCACGGGGATCCCGGTCTTCGTGAGGGCGCGCGAGGCGGCGCAGTACGACCGCACCGTCCAGGAGTGCGTGCGCACGTTACTCCACCGCAACAACGGCGCCTACTCAAACGAGTGGCTCATGGGCGACGCCAGCGGTACCATCGCTTCGCTCCAGCTCGGCTGCTACGCGCACGACCTCACCGTGACCCGCAACGGGTTCTTCGGCTCCAGCAACTTCGACTGGGGAGCCAACACGCGGGCGGAGGAGGGGTCGATCGCCGACCCCTTCAAGCCCGCTGTGGTGGACTACGCGCGCTACCTGCGCTGGGGGCAGCTCAAGACTCAGTACTACGGCCAGATCGATGCCGCAGCGGGCCGCACGATGGAGGCGGACACCTTCGATTCCTACCTCGGCGAGGTCCGCCCGGACGGGCGCACGATCTGCGGCGAACCGGAGAACGCCACTCCCGGTCTGCTGAAATGGGACAGCTGGGTGCTCTCGCCCTGCGGCGCCACGGACGCCAAAGTCACCACTGAGGCCATGGCACTGCACGGGCTCCAGATGTGGGCGCGCTGGGGGCACCCCAGCGGCGACTCCTTCGACGCCGGCCGGTTCCTCGCCGGCCGGCCCAGGTGGGCTGCGAACCACGGCCGCTTCGCCGTCTTCGGGCTGCGCACCTTCGCGGCCCAGACGCCACGGCCCTGGACGGTCGTGAGCCGCTCCTAGAAGCGACCGCGGTCGCACCGGCGGCGCCCTCCCAGCGACGCCCTCCGCCACCGATCGGCGCTTCCGAGCCCCGGTAGACGGATGTCCGATGCTGAGACCTCGCCGAAATGCGGAGTATAGGAGTGCAGAGGTCATTCCAGCTCAGAGGGCGAGGGATCATGGGAGCAGTGAGGGAGGTCGGAGCCAGCCACATCCAGAGCGGAGCGCCCCACGCCCGGTCGCGCGCGCTGCTTTCGCTCGACGAGGTCCGCGCCGGCAATCTGCCCGCCTACTTCTACGACTACAGCGAGGAGCTCCTCTACCTCGACGGCGAGCTCTTCGATCTGCGCGAAGTCGAAGCCGCCGAGCGCACCGGCACCGATCCGCTGCCGCTGCCCAGGGAGATCCTCGACAACGGCGTCGGTCTCGAGTACGGCTGGCGCCACGTCGCCGACTGCGTATGCCACTACTGCTGGCAGCGGTCGCACGCGGCGGCCGGGGAGACCCGGCCGGCCGGCGAAGCCGTCGCATAGGCGTTTGTCCCAGGCGCGTGCGCGCGACCCGGGGCAGAGTGAGAGTGACACCGCAGGACCGCGGTGCGGACCGGGAGGAACCTCAGTGTCACGACGCAGCGCAGGGCAGGGCGGGTTCACGCTCATCGAGCTCCTGATCGTGATCATCATCATCGGCATCCTGGCCGCCATCGCCATTCCCATGTTCCTCAGCCAGCGGCAGAAGGCCAAGGACGCCGCCGTCAAAGAGGACATCCACAGCATCCAGGTGGGCATTCAGAGCTACGCGGCGGACAACAACGACACCTATCCGCCCAGCGGCAGCATCACGTATCTCAAGGGCACGCAGATCGACCAGTGGCCGCAGAACGCCTTCAGCGGCGGCGACATGGCCTACTCGGCGACCGCGAGCCCCGGCTCCTACACCTACACGTCGACCGCTACGTCGGCGGGATCCACCTACCTGCTCACCGGCTGGCTCAGCAATGGCAGCTTCACGGTCCCCGGCGGGCCGGCCGACCCGCTCACCGCCTCGTTCACCTCGACCGCCAACAACCTCATCGCGCTCGAGCTCGCCTTTTTCGCGAAGCACGGCTACTGGCCGCGTTCCTGGGCGCCGTACAACTACATCGACCTCGGTGTGGACCCCGCGGCCTACGCCTCGCCGATCGATGGTCTGACCTACTCGGCCGGCGGCACGTTCGTGAACGCGCGGCCGGCGCCGGGCTACGTGATGACAGTCACGGACGTCACCGGCAAGGTCCGCGTGATGACCAGCAACCTCATGTGGAACATCACCTACGACGCCACCAACGGCAACTGGTACTTCCACACCACCAACCCGAGCGACCAGATCGACATCTCCACTCTGAAGGTGACGCCCGCCTGACGTTCGCGGGACGCCAGCCGTTCAGACGGTCGCGCTCAAACGGGTTGCCGGTAGGGCGGCCGGGGCAACGTTTCTCCACACGACGCGAGCGGGCCATGAGAGGCCTGAGCGAATCACGGATCCCCGAAGGAGAAACGGCCATGCCGCACGCGATCACCTGGTTCCAGATCCCCGCCCGTGACTTCGAGCGGGCGAAGAAGTTCTACGAGACCGTCTGCGGCTTCTCGCTCGAGCCGCTGCTCCGCCAGCCGACCATGGAGATGTGGGCATTCCCCGCCGACGCCGGCAAGGGAGAGGTCGGCGGAGCGCTAGTCTGCGGCGAAGGCGCCGTGCCCAGCGCCACGGGGACGACGGTCTTCCTCAACGCCGATCCGGACATCCAGGCCGTCCTCGACCGCGTCGAGGGGGCCGGCGGCGCGGTCCTCGTGCCCAAGACCGCGATCGAGATGAACGACGCCGGCTACTTCGCGATGATCGCCGACACCGAGGGCAACACAGTAGGGCTGCACTCGCAAGCGTGACGAGTGGCGCTTCGCCCGACCGTGCTGGGCATCCTTCCCTAAACAGCTGTACTGCTACAATGCGTCACAGGATTCGCCGATACTCACCGCGTGGGACGGCTGCAGCTGCCGTCGCTCGAACGACGCCATGCAGGCAGTCCCGCTACATCAAGCTGAGGGGATCGGTGCACGACATGCAGATCACTCCGACCCCGCGCGGCCGACCGCCGGGGACGCTTCCCGGATCGCCGAAAACGTCGCGCGCGCGTGCAGCTTCCGGCGCGATCTCGACACCAACTGGCCACGCGTGGCGTTGATCACTGTGGCGACCCACGCCGACTCGACGAGGACACACATGTGCCGCCGAGCCGCCGCATGCCGCATCGCCAGCTCGCGAGACGGCCTGAAGCCGTCGAGGCGTCCATGAGTACGCCGCCTGCGCCGGAGCCGCCAGAGCCGGTGGGCGAAGACGTCACGGCGAGCTGTCAAGCAGTCGTCGATGCTGCCACCGACGCGATCGTCACCGCCGATGTCCAGGGCACGATCACCGCGTGGAACGCCGCAGCCGCGCGTATCTTCGGGTGGGGCGAAGCTGAAGCGGTCGGCCAACCGTTGACATCGATCATGCCTGAGCGCTACGGCGCCGAGCACCCCGCGACGATGGAGCGTTTTCGCGCCGGTGGCGAGCGGCGCGTCATCGGCTCTGTCGTCGAGCTCGTGGGCCGCCGTCGCGACGGGAACGAGTTCCCGATCGAGCTCTCGCTCTCCGAGTGGCAAGTGTCGGGGGAGCGCTTCGTCACGGCGATCATCCGCGACATCAGTGAGCGCCACGCGGCTCAGCAGGCACTGCTCCAAAGCGAAGTGATGCGCGACGCAGCGGAGCACATCGCCCATGCGGCGAGCTTCAACTGGGATCTCACGACGCCGCATCCCACGTGGTCGGCAGAGGTCTACGCGCTGCTCGACGTCGCCAGGGGAGAGTTCGACGGTGACGTCATGCGCGCTCTCGATGCGCGCGTCCATCCGGATGACCGCGAAGCCTTGCAGCGTGACCTCGACGCAGTCGCAACTCGCGGCATGCTCGCTCCCATCGATTTTCGCATCGTGCGACGCGACGGCACCGAGCGCGTCCTGCACAGCGAGGGCAATGCCGAGCGCGCGGCTGACGGAACGCTGAAGGCGCTCTTCGGCTACCTCCAGGACGTCACCGAGCACCAGGAGAGCGAGCGCCGCTACCGCTCGCTCTTCGAGGACTCGCCGGTGGCCATGTGGGAGGAGGACCATTCGGCGGTGAAGGTGCACCTTCGAGAGCTCTCCGCCACCGGAGTCGAGGACGTCGCGGGCTACCTGTACGCGCACCCGGAGGAGTACCGGCACTGCCTGGATCTCGCCTCTACCCTGGACACCAACCGCGCCGCGGTCACGCTCTTCGAGGCGGAGAGCCGCGAACAGCTGCTCGAACGCCAGGCCGAGGTCTGCGCGCCTGGAGTCACCGGCGGCCTGCCCGCGTTCTGGGCGGCGCTGCTCGCCGGGCAGCGCACGGCGAGCTACGAGGAGGTCGACCGGACGCTGGGCGGCCGGGAACTGCATGTGCTCGAGACCGCGAGCGTCGTGCCCGGGCACGAGAAGGACTGGAGTCGCGTCTACCTGGCCGACGTCGACGTGAGCGAACGCCGGCGGGCGAAGGAGCTGCTCTCGCGCTACGGACTGCTGTTCGCAGAGGCGCGCGACATCATGCTCTTCGTGCGCGCCGCGGACGGCCACATCGTGGAGGCGAACGCGGCCGCCGAGGCCGCCTACGGCTACGCGCGCGATGAGCTGCTCAAGCTCGATGTTCAAGACCTGCGCGCCGCTGACGGGCGCGGCCTGACCGCCCGGCAGATGGCCGCAGCAGGCGCCGACGGCATCCTCTTCGAGACCGAGCATCGACGCAAGGACGGCAGCATCTTCCCGGTCGAGGTCAGCTCTCGCGGCGTCACTACGCCGGACGGACAGACCCTGCTCTTCAGCGTGGTCCGTGATGTCAGCGTGCGTAGGGCAGCCGAAGCGGCTCTGCATGAGAGCGAGACGATGCGCGACGTCGCCGAGCGAGTCTCGCGCATAGGCAGCTTCCGGCGGGACCTCGACCCCACCTCGCCGCGCGCGACGTGGTCGCGGGGCATGTACGCCGTGCTCGACATGGACGCAGCGGACTTCGACGGCGACCCGTTGCCGGTCCTCGAGGCGCGCGTCCACCCCGACGACCGCGCGCGAGTGAGGCAGGCGGGCGAGGACGTCGCCGCAGGCGGCGCGCCGGCGCCCGTCGAGTTCCGCATCGTCCACCACGACGGCAGCGAGCACATCTTGTACTCGGAGTCCGCCCTCGAATGCGACGAGGCCGGCACACCGGTGGCGATCGCCGGCTACTACAGGGACGTCACCGAGCAGAGGCGGGCCGAGGAGGCCAACGCCCGCCTCGCTGCGATCGTCGAGTCCTCGGAGGACGCCGTCTTCAGCAAGACGATCGAGGGCACGATCCTCACCTGGAACGCGGGTGCCGAGCGGATGTACGGTTACGCCGCCGACGAGATCATCGGCGAATCCGTGGCCCTGCTCATTCCGCCCGGCAGCGAGGGCGAACTCATCGAGCTGCTAGACCACATCCGGAGCGGCACTCCCATTGAGCGACACGAGGCGGTGCGCCTGCGCAAGGACGGCTCGGAGCTCGACGTCTCGCTCAGCATGTCGCCCATCAGGGATGCGGCCGGGCGCGTTGTCGGCGCATCCGCCATCGCCCACGACGTCACCGAGCGCAGGCGGGCGGAGCAGAAGATCCTGCGGCTGGACCGCCTCTACGTGACGCTCGCCGCAGTCAACAGGGTCATCGTGCGCGCGCAGACGCGGGGGTCCCTCTTCGAGGACATCTGTCGCGTGGCCGTCGAAGAGGGCGGCTTCCGCATGGCGTGGATCGGCCTCATCGACGAGGCCGATCAGCAGGTGCGGCCGGCCACGAGCGCCGGCCACGAGGACGGTTACCTGACGGACTTCGAGATCGCCTACCTCGATGAGGAGCTCGGCCGCGGCCCGACCGGCACCGCCATCCGCGAAGGCCGCTGCGTCATCTGCCAGGATATCGCCGGCGATCCCCGCATGGCCCCGTGGCGAGCGTCCGCCCTGGATCACGGCTACCGCTCGTCCGCCTCCGTGCCGATCCGCCAGGGCGGTGCCGTCATCGGCGCTCTCACCGTCTACTCGGACGAGTCGGCGGCTTTTGGCGTCGACGACGAAGGCCTCCTCGACGGTGCGGGGCGCGACATCTCGTACGCCCTCGACAGCTTGCAGGCCCTGGAGGCCGTCCGACAAAGCGAGGCGATGCGCGATTCGGCCGAGCACGCCGCTCGGACGGGCAGCTTCCGCTGGTGCCTCGGATCGCCAGGATCCGCGTGGTCCCCGGAGGTCCGCGAGCTCTTCGACGTCGCGCCAGGCGAGTTCGACGAAGACATCGTGCGTGCCATCGGCGCACGCGTGCATCCGGACGACCTGGAAGCGCTGGGTCGCCGGGTAGCCGATGTCGCCGCGAACGGCGCGCTTGCCACGGTGGAGTTCCGCGTCCGGCGCCGCGACGGCAGCGAGCGCGTCATCATGGCCGGGGGCACCGGCGAGCGCGACGCCGAGAGCACGGTGGTCGCGCTGGTCGGCTACGTCCAGGACGTCACCGAACAGCGACGGGTGGAGATGGAACTGCGCGAGAGCGAGGCGATGCGCGACCTCGCCGAGTCGGTCGCGCACGTCGGCAGCCTTCGCTGGGACCTCGCCTCCCAGCGCGTCGCGCTGACCCCGGAGGGCTGCCGGCTGTTCGGCGTCTCGCCGGAGGACTTTGACGGCGACATCGCGACGATCCTCGGAGGCTCCGTGCACCCCGATGATCTCGGGATCGCCGAGCGTGCGCTGGTCGCGAGCGCCGAGACGGGGATCTCCGACCCGGTCGAGTTCCGCCTGCTGCTCCCGGACGACACGGTGCGCTTCGTGCACGGCGAGGGCAAGGCCGAGCGCGACGCGAGCGGCGCACCCATCGCGATCGTGGGCTACTTCCAGGACGTCACCGAGCAGAGACTGGCGAAGCAGGAGCTTGAGCTCGCCTACGACCGCCTCGACATCGCGCAGCAGGCCGCCGGAGCCGGAACGTTCGAGTTCCACGCAGAGACGCGGGGGTTCAGCTTCTCTCCGCAGTTGTACGGGCTGTTCGGACTCGACCCGGAGTCGGACCCGGGCAGCTTCGATACGCTGCGCCGCGTGGTGCATCCCGACGATATCGAGGCCACGTGGGAGACGTATGCGAGCGCTCTCCGTGACCGCACGCAACTACAGGCGGAATACCGCATCATCCGTGCGTCGGACGGCGAGGTCCGCTGGGTCGACTCGCTCGGACACGGCGTGTACGACGACGCGGGCCGGCCGCTCAGTCTGATCGGCCTGTGCGTCGATGTCACTGAGCGCAAGCGCGGAGAACAAGCGCTGCGGGAGAACGCGGAGCGGCACAGCGCCATCCGGCACACCGCCATGGACGGGTACGTGCTCGTCGACACCGGGGGGCACCTGCTCGAGGTCAACGAGGCGTACTGCCAGATGAGCGGGTACAGCGCGGAGGAGCTCCAGCACATGCACCTCAGCGACCTGGAATCCGCCGAGGCGCCGGATGAGACACAGGCGCATATCGAGAAGATCCTCGCCAGTGGAGCCGACCGGTTCGAGACGCGACATCGCCGCAAGGACGGTAGCGTCTACGACGTCGAGACCAGCGTCCAGTATCGCTCGTCGGAACACGGGCAGTTCGTGGCATTCCTGCGCGACGTCACCGAACGCAAGCGATCCGAGCGGCTCCTCGGCGTCCCGTCCGAGATCCTCTCCATCATGTCCACGGCGATGGCGGCGCCGGAGACGGCCGCCAGGATCGTCCGCACGCTCAAGGAGGCGACGGGATTCGACGCCGTCGGGATCCGTCTGCGCGACGGCGACGACTATCCCTTCGTCGCCGCAATGGGGTACCCCGACGACTTCCTGAAGGCGGAGAACAGCCTGACGACCAACCAGCCCGGTGTCGGACTCTGCCGCACCGCCGACGGCGCGGTGGCGCTGGACTGCACCTGCGGGCTGGTCATCTCGGGCGCGACCGACCCGTCCAACCCGCTCTTCACGCCGGGTGGCAGCGCCTGGACCAGCGACGCATCGCGTGCCCCAGAGGGGCCGGCGGTCGAAGACCAGCGCCTCCGTCCGCGAGACCGGTGTGTCCACGTCGGCTTCCGGTCCATCGCCCTCGTACCGCTGCGCGCCGGCGACCAGATCCTCGGCCTGATGCACCTCGCCGACAACGGGCCCGGCCACTTCACGCCGGAGGCGATCGGCTTCTTCGAGGGGCTCGGCGCGAGCATCGGCGTCGCCCTGCTGCGGGAGCGGGCGGAGGAGGAACTGACGCGGAGCGCGCACGAGCTGCGCGAGCAGTTGTTCGACACGGTCAAGGCCATGGGCGCGATCGTCGGCGTGCGCGACCCATACACCGCCGCTCACGAGTTGCGCGTCACCGGCCTCGCGCTGGCCGTCGCCGAGGAGATGGGGCTGGACGAAGAGCGCCGCGAGGGCCTCGCTCTGGCCGGCGAGGTCCACGACATCGGCAAGGTCGCCGTGCCGGCCGAGATCCTGAGCAAGCCGGCGGCGCTGAACGAGATCGAGTTCACCCTCGTCCGCCAGCACTCCGAGACCGGGCGCGAGATCCTCAGCGCCATCAACTTCCGCCAGCCGGTCGCGGCCATCGTCGCCCAGCACCACGAACGCCTGGACGGTTCGGGCTACCCCGACGGACTCAAGGGCGACGAGATCATGCTCGAATCACGCATCCTCGCGGTCGCCGACGTCGTCGAGGCCATGTCGTCGCACCGGCCCTACCGGCCGGGCCTGGGCCTCGAAGCGGCTCTGGCCGAAGCGCGTTCCGGCGCCGGAACGCGCTACGACGGCGACGTGGTCGCCGCCTGCGAGCGCGTGTTCGCACAGGGGTTCGTCTTCCCGGAGGCCTGAGCCGCCGGACGGCGCAGGCTACTCGCCGGCGCGCGACATCGGCTGCGCCCGCGCCGGCTCTACGCGGCGGTCGGCAGGACCACGAGGGTCCCGGCGAGCTCGGCCATCAGGTCGCTCACGGACAGGATCCGGTCGACCCTCGCCGCGATCGTGCCTGCCGTGTAGAGCGGTTCGTCCTTGTCGGCGTCGTAGCCCGCGGCGCTGAAAAGCCCGTCGCAGATGCAGAAGCACTTCTCGTTGGACTCCTTGGCGGCGCAGCGCGCGTAGCGCCCCTGCGCGTCCTTGAGGAGGACGTAGCCCTTGTCGCAGCGCGACGGCCGGGCGCGGACCAGCGCCGACTGGTACATCGGCGACTCGCGCAGCACGCGGAACGGCAGGCCGCAGGGAGAACCGGGGGCGATGGCGACGGCCATGTCCTCGGGGCGGGCGCGCACGACGGCCCGCTTGTACGCGGCGGAGGCGCTGCTCTCCTCGGTCGCGAGGAAGCGCGTCCCCATCTGCACGCCGTCGGCGCCGAGGGCGAGGAAGCGGCGCACGTCCTCGTGCGAGTAGATGCCGCCAGCGACGATCACCGGGAAGTCGCCGTGCGCTATGGCCATCTCCTTGACCGGCGGCAGGAGCCTCTCCAGCTTGTTCTCCTCGAGCCCGGCCTGGTCGGCGCGAAAGCCCAGGTGCCCGCCGGCGAGCGGCCCTTCGAGCACCACGGCGTCGGGACGACAGTGCAGGCGCTCCCAGCGCCGGCAGATGAGGTTAAGCGCGCGAGCCGACGAGACGATGGGGACGAGAGCCGTGCCCCGCGGATCCTGGATGCCCGGCAGCGAGAGTGGCAGGCCGGCGCCCGAGACGATCGCGTCGGCGCCGGCGTCGATCGCGCCCCGCACCGACGCCTCGAAGTCGCGCTGCAGCGCGACCATGATGTTGATGCCGGCGAACCCTCCACGAGCCTTCGCCGCCGCGACCTCGATGCGCACCGCCTCGTACGTGTCGACCTTGCGGCCGATGCGGTTGGAGACGATCCGGTCGAGGCCGGCGCTGGAGAGCAGACCCAGCCCGCCGGCCGCAGCCACGGCGGACGCCAGCGGGTGCAGCGACACGCCGATGCCCATCCCGCCTTGAACCAGAGGGAGCGGCACGTGCATGCCTTTGATGTGGAGAGACGGGAGCGGAGGGAGGGCGACCAAGAGGAGTTCTATTATCCGCTTTATGCGCTCGGAAGGCAATCGGCGCGGCCCGTCGTCGCCGGCCCGGAGACCGCGAGCCGGTCAGTCGCGGGCTCCCGCGGATCGGTCGCCGCTCGCCGGGACCATCTCCACCCGGTCCCTGCCGCCCTGCTTCGCCCGGTACAGGGCGACGTCGCTGGCGCCCAGCAGCGCCACCGCAGTCGCGCCGTCGTCGGGGAACACCGCGACCCCCATGGAGAGTGTGAGAGCCGGCAGCGGCCTGCCCAGGAACCGCACCTCGAGCGCCGCCACGTCGCGGCGGACCTGCTCGGCGCGCTCCTGCACGACCTGCTTCGGTGCGTCCGGGAGTATCAAGGTGAACTCGTCGCCGCCGTAGCGGCAGGCGATGTCGGCGAAGCGCAAGCTCGACTTGAGCAGCACGCCCATGCCGCGGAGCACTTCGTCCCCCGCGGCATGCCCGAACTGGTCGTTGAGCTCCTTGAACCGGTCGACGTCCATCATGACGATCCCGAGCGGGGTCTCGAGGCGGGCGGCGCGATGGAGCTCGCGTTCCAGCGTCTCCTCGAGGTACCGCCGATTGAAGAGGCCGGAGACGTGGTCGCGCACCGATTGCTCGCGCAACAGGACGTGGCTCTCCTCGAGTTGGGCGTTCTGGCGCACGATCTGGTCGAGGTCCCTGCCGTCCAAGTAGCTGGCGACGATGCTCAGGGCCGAGACGAAGAGCACCATCGTGCAGAGGCTGGGCCAGTTGATGGGCGCCGCGTTCTCGGCCGTCGTGGCGAACACGAAGAGTGCGACGATCTGGGCGATGGAGACGATCGCCGTGAGTCCCACCGACAACAGGATGCCGCTGAGCAGCACCGGCACGACGACGTAGGTCAGAGGGACGAAGTCGCCGTGCACGACTCTCGGGTCGAGAAGCGCCGCGCCCCACGGCGCCACCACGGCACAGGCGACGGTCAGCGCCGCGGCGGCCTTGTAGAGGCCCGCGCGGTTCAGTGCGAACGCCCCCGCGAGGACCAGGAGCGTGCCCGTGATCAGTGCGCCGTACTCGCCGCGGCGTGGGCTGCCGGCGGGGTCGACGATCACGACCACGATGAGGGCGATCACCGCGAGGAGGATGAGCGTGGTCAGCAGCGCCGTGAGCATCCTTGCCCGGCGCTGCGCCGGCTCGCCCGCGGCGAAGCCTCCCAGGGCCGGCCGCGTCACGAACGCGGCGACGGCCGCCGTGAGGCGTGCCGGTCTCTGGCCGTGCTTGTGCGGGGAGAAGTCCTGCATCCCCAGAACTATCGGCAGGGCTGCCCGGCGCCTGAATGGGGCGGCACGTTGCCGCGGGACCGGCACGCGCACCGATGGTAGGCTGCGGCCATGGATTTCGAGACCGCCTTCTCCATGGACACGTCGAGCGTCAAGTACGGGCCGGGCGTGACCCGCGAGATCGGGCACGACATGCGCCAGCTGGGCGGGCGCCGCGTGATGGTCGTGACCGACCCGGGCATGAGCGCCAGCGAGCCGGTGGCAGTGACGCTGGAGGCACTGCGCGCCGCCGGCATCGACGCCGTCCTCTTCGACGAGGCGCGCGTGGAGCCGACCGACGTCTCGCTGATGGAGGCCGTGCGCTTCGCCGAGGACGGCCGCTTCGACGGCTACGTCGCCGTCGGAGGCGGCTCGAGCATCGATACGGCCAAAGCTGCCGACCTGTATGCCTCCTGCCCCGCGGAGTTCCTCACCTACGTCAACCCGCCGCTCGGCGAGGGGCGCCCCGTGCAGGGCAAGATGGCGCCCCTCGTGGCCGTCCCCACCACCGCCGGCACCGGAAGCGAGACGACCGGCGTGATCGTCTTCGACCTGCTGGAGATGCGCGCCAAGACTGCCATCCGGCAGCGCGCGGCACGCCCGTCGCTGGGCATCATCGACCCCTGGAACACGCGCACGATGCCGCCGATGGTGGCCGCGTGCAGCGGCCTCGACGTGCTCTGCCACGCGATCGAGTCACTGACAGCGCTGCCCTACGACCGCCGGCCGGCTCCCGAGAGCCCGGAGCTGCGGCCGGCCTACCAGGGCGCGAACCCGATCAGCGACGTGTGGGCCGCGCGCGCCGTCCAGATGGGCGCGGCCAATCTCGCGCGGGCGCTCGACGCCCCGGACGACGAAGAGGCTCGCGGCGCCATGCTGCTCGCCGCGACCTTCGCCGGGATCGGCTTCGGCAACGCCGGCACCCACCTCGCGCACGCGATGTCGTACCCCGTGTCCGGCATGGTCCGCGAGTACCGGGCGGAAGGGTATCCGGCCGATCGCCCCCTGGTGCCGCACGGCATGTCGGTCGTGCTCGATGCGCCGGCCGTATTCCGTTTCACGGCGCCGGCCGGCCCGAAGCGTCACCTCTACGCGGCGGAGCTGATGGGCCTGGACGCGGCGGAGCTGGAAGCGGCCGGCCCGGATGGAGCCGGCGAGCTGCTGGCCGGCGCGCTGATCGCGCTGATGCGCAAGGCCGGCCTGCCCAACGGCCTGGCGGCCGTTGGTTACCGCCCCGAGGACGTCGACGACCTGGTCGCCGGCACCCTGCCCCAGCACACCGTCACCAAGCTCTCTCCCCGGCCGGCGAGCGCGGACGATCTGCGCCGGCTGTTCCTCGACTCGATGACGCTCTGGTAGGACCGGCCGCGCGGCCGCGACCTATTGGTCCCTCTCCGCGTTCGGTCCCGGCGGCGGCGGCATGCTGCCGGCGCCGTGAACCGACTTCCAGAGGATCGCGTCGAGTCGCGCCTGCGGCACCGCGTCGGTCCGCCCGAGCGGCAGACTGTTCGAGACCGCCGCCCAGGGCGCGGCGGCCGTGTTGCGCTCCAGCAGGTCGACCTTGGCGGGGATCGCGTCCACCGGCGCCGAATTGAGCGGCCGCGAGCTGAACGCGTCGTACATCGGGGTCGCCAGCGCGTCGTTGAGCGACAGCGGCTTCATGCCGATGATGAGCTCGATCGAGCGCACGACGGAGACCAAGTCGTAGCGCCGGTGGATGATGGCGCCCCGCCTGGCGTACGGGCTGATCACCGCGACCGGGATGCGGTGCGCGTCCACGTGATCGGCGCCGTCCTGGGAGTCGTCCTCGACGATGAAGATCGCCGACGACTTCCAGATCTTCGAGTGCGAGATCGTGTCCACGAGCTGGCCGATCGCGAGGTCGCTGTCGGCCACCATGGCGATCGGGATGGGGAAGCCGGTCTGGGTGCCACGGGTGTGGTCGCTGGTGAGCGTGAGATAGCTCAGCGCCGGGACCTTGTTGGCGGCGAGCTGCTTCGCGAAGCGCGCGCGGAAGCTGTCCACGTGGGAGTAGCTGACCGGCGGCGCAGCCGCCGGGAGCGTGGACAGGCTGGAGTCGAAGATCTCTCCGTCCAGCGGGTTCGTCGGGCTGCTGCCGAGCACCTGGCCGATCCCGAGGTCGTTGGCGTAGGTCCCGCCGGCGGGGAGCCCGGGTCCGGGGCCGAGGTCGGAGTTGGCGGCCACGCGCTTCTCCAGCTTGAGCAGCGCCGCGGAACGATCGCGGTCCTTCACGCCGGGCTCGTCACCCGCCATCCCCTCGCCATAGTTGAAGTAGGAAATGTGCTGGCGCTCCGCCTGGTCGAAGAGGAAGCCGTTGCCCGGGAACGTCACGGCGTAGACGCCGAAGTCGTTCGGCCGGCCGCGGCCGGCGTACTCCTGCACCCAGTTGCGGTCCACGTAGTCGGGGACGCTCGCCGAGGCGGTCCAGAAGTGCCCCTGGATCGAGGCCTCCGAGTTGGCGAAGACGTGATCGAGGAGCGGGAAGCGCGTGACCAGGGCGTGGAGGTTCGGCGTGACACTCTGGCCGAAGATCGCCAGCTGCGGGTCGCCGTTGCCGCGGGGGGTGGCGCCGCCGAGGTCGCCGAGGAGCTGGTCGTAGCTGCGGTTCTCACGCACGATGAAGAAGACGTGCTTGATGGGGCCGCCGGCGCGCAGCGGAGTCCCGGCGGGAGCCTTCTGCGCGTCCCGCGGATGGATCTGGCGAGTGGCCGCCGGGGCGAGCTGCTTGACCGTGGCGTCCGAAGGCAGGCGCATCAGCCCGGCGTGGCCCTCGACCATCGCCGCGAGGTAGGTGGTCCCGCTGGTGAGGCTGAAGACGTCGGTCGTCGGGGCGTTCCGGTTAAAGGCCCAGAAGATGGGGTCGAAGGGGTACGTCGTGACAGGACCGGTCGAGTTGGGCCCGACGCCGACGCCGCGGGCGGCGACGTACAACAGCCGCGCCGCCCGGCCGCCGTTGGCCGCCACGGTGACGACGGCCTGCGGATCCTCCGCCGTGGGGATGCGGCCGACCAGCGTCCAGTCGAGCTCGGGCCGGGTCTTAGCGCCGGGCAGGCGGATGACCGCCAGCTCGTCGGCGCCCGACTCGGCCACGAACAGCCGGGCGCCTTGCGGGCTGATCGCGAGAGCCACCGGCATCGTGCCCAAACCGGCGGCGCGTCCCACTGAGATCGTGCGCTCGACGCGCCAGTGGCGCAGGTCGATCACTACCACCTCGTCCAGGGCCGAGAGGGCGACATACGCTCGCGCCCCGGCGCGGTCGACGACGATGCCCTCCGGGTGCGAGAGCGGCGGGCCGACGGTGACGTCGCGGAGCTTCACGGCGCGCCGCAGGTCGACCACCGACACGGTCCCGGCCGCCTCGTTGCTCACCAAGCCCTTGCGCCCGCCGGGCAGGATCGCGGCGCCGAACGGGTAGCTGCCGCTCTTCATAGCGACATAGCGGACGCCGCCGGCCCCGCTGAGATCGACCACGGCGGCGTAGTCGGCGAGGTTGAGCGGGACCAGCAGGCGGCTGCCGTCGGGCGAGACCGCCAGCTTCTGCGGCCAGGCGTTCCTGGAGCCCTGAGCGCCGGGCACGGCGACCGGATACTGCTGGACGAGCGGTCCCCCGTTCGGCACCTTGGCGACCGAAATGGGGTTGAGCTGGCTCGCCAGCCCCGAGGCCGCGTCCCATCTGAACCGGAGGACGACGTTGCCTGCGATCCCCTGCAAGGGCGTGGTGGGCGGGATGGCCAGTCCGCTCTGCGTCGGCCACCAGCGGGACACAGTGATGCCCGAGACATAGGCCAGCCGGTGACGCGAGTCGAGCGCGATCCCGCCAGAAGCTCCCGGGATCGGGATGACCTGGATCACCCGCCGGCTGGCCGTGTCGACGATGCGGATGTCGTTGGCCCCCTGGCCGGCCGACACCGTCCACAGGAACCGTCCGTCGGCCGTGACCGCCCCGCCGGTGGGGAAGTCCCCGAGCGTCACCTGGGCGCCCTGCGGCGTCAGCTGGCGGCCGTTGAGCAGGAACCCGGTGGCCGGATCGGGAGCATTGGGCGCCGCCGCCGCCGAGGCGGCGGCAGACCCTGCAAGGACGAGCGCGAGCGCGAGCATGAGAGAGAATCGCCGGGTAGTCATCGCGTCCGCCTCCGTGTGATCGCATCGATGCGTCGCGGCTGCGACGCCCCTCGCGCCGGCCGCCCGGGTGGGCTTTCACGCGCCGCCACGCCCATTCCTGCACAGGGCTCGCGGCTCGCCCGCGGCCTGCGCCGGCAGAACTGATATCGGCACGGGGGCGCCCTCACTTCACTGAGAGCGCCCGAACCTACTTGCGGAGCTCTTTGCGAGACTCCTGATAGATCCAGACCATGAAGCCGACGAGCGCCGCCGTCATGACGATCGGCGCAACGGAGGCGGGGATGCCGCTCGGGCGCATCTTGGCCAGCACGAGGCCGACGGCCTCGACGACGATGAAGAGGATCAGGACGATGAGCTGCCGGGAGGTGATGAAGCCCTACTTCGCGACGTAGTGGGCCAGCGCCGCGCCGGTGGGATCGCGCAGCCAGAGCTCGTCGCCCTCGATCGAACAGGTGGAGGTCTTGGGCAGCGCCGCCAGGTAGGCGTCCTCCTGCCGCATGAGGTCCGCGGGCCCGGCCATCTTGGTCGAGACGATCTTGGCGTCGATCGTCATGGCGTCGCCCGAAGTCGTGTACGTCGTCGAGTACCGGTTGATGCTCGCGCCGCCGGCAAGACTCCCGTCGGCACCGAACTTCGCGGTGATGGTGCTGCCGGCGGCGAGCGACACCAGGGCGTCCTTGCCGTTGTTGTAGGCCAGGGCGTCCCATTCGGTCCCCTCGAGCGCTGTGGGCTGGACGACCGCATAGGCCACGAGGGTCGTCCCCTGATCGTCCGTCAAGGTCAGCGAGTCGGCGGTCACCACGTACCTGGTCGCCTTTGTCAGAGCCTCGAAGTACGCCTGCTCCTGCGCCATCGCGGCCTTGGAGCCCGCCATGAGCGTCGTGGCGGGCTGCGAGATCTTGATCTGGTCGGCGGCCGGGGTCTCGTAGGTCGCGGTGTAGCGGTTGACGCCGCCGGAGCCGGAGAGCTGGCCGGCGGCGAACTCGGCGGTCACCTCGGTCCCTTTGCCGGCGAGGACCGTGGCCACGCCCGAGATGGCGCTGGCCTTCCAAACCCTTCCCTCGAGCGCCTTGCCGTTACTGGCGCTGCTCGGGCTCGCGCTGGGGCCGGCGCCGGACGAGCACCCGGAGACGACGAGGAGCGCCAGCGCCAGGAGGCCGGCGGCGGCGAGCGGTACCGCGGAGCGAAAGCAGATGCGAGTGTCCATGCCGTTCTCCTTCGGTCTCGGCGACTTCAGTCGCCCCTCGAACGTGCGCCGAGTTTACCGCACGCCTCAGACCCGCACCGTGTGGGTACACACCTAGCCGACCCATTGCCGCGAAAGCCGGCCGCAAGCCGGCCGCGGAGGGCGACTCTCAACAGCGAAAGGACGCGTCGTGCCCAAGCCCCAGTGGAGCGACTTCGGCGCCATGTGGAAGACCGTCCGCGAGGTGGACGTCAACGCGATCCGCCACGAGGCGGAGCGCAGCCTCACCATCGCCTGCGTCGGCGACGCGGCGTCGCTGGCGTGGGTCGGCCGCGTGCTGCACGACGGCCCGAGCCGCTACCCTTTGGGCCCCGACCCGCTGGCCCTCGTCCCGCTGTCGGAAGCCGGCGAGTACCTCGACATCCTTGCCTCGGCAGACCTGCTCGTCGTGGCCCTGGACGCGACCTCCCCGCTCGACGGCCCCGGGCTCGCCGGGCTTCAGCACCTCTCCGCGACGCCCCGCCCGGACCAGGTCGTGCTGCTCTTCGGCGACCCTTCGCGCGCGCCGGAATCGTGGTCCGAGTACCTCCGGCGAGGCGCGGCGATCATGGTGGATCCCCGGGCACCTGACGCCGCGGAAGTCGCGGCTGCCGCCGTCCTCGACGGTCTCCCCGCCGGCGCCCGCCTGGTCGCGGCCCGGCGCCTGCCCGGCCTGCGGCCGCTGTTCGCTTCACGCCTCACCGGCGAAGTCTCGGCCTCCAACGCCGCCGTCGCCCTCGCCTCCGGCGTGCCTTCACTGGTGCCGCTCCTCGGCATCCCGCTCGCCGCGGCAGACACCGTGATCCTGACCAAGAACCAGGCGCTCATGGTGTACCGGCTGGCCCTCGCCTGCGGCGCGCCTCCCGAGTTCCAGAAGCGGATGCTCGAGATCACGCCCGTGATCGGCGGCGCCGTGATGTGGCGTCAGATCGCCGCCGCCCTCGTCGGGCTCGTGCCGGGCTACGGGATCGTGCCCAAGACGGCCGTCGCCTACGGCGGGACCTACGTCGTCGGGCTGGCCGCGACGCGCTGGTACGAGACCGGGCTGCTCACCGACGCCGAGCGCAAGCGCATCACCGCCGAGGCGGCGTCCAGGGCGCGCGACGCCGCCCACAGGCTGGCGGAGCAGGCGCGCGTCGGCGGCGGCAAGGCCGGCGCTCGAGCGAGAGGCGGCCTCGACAAGGTCGCCAAAGGCGCCTCCACCGCCCGCGCCCAGGCAGGCAAGGCCGTGAGCCGCGCCCGTACGGCGACCGGTTCCGTCGGCGCCCAGGCGCGCGGCGCCGCGAAGCGCGTGGGCGACGGAGGCCGGAAGGTCGTGCGCCGCAAGGGGCGGACGAAGGAGGAACCATGACCAGGCCGGTCAACTCATCGGGCCAGGATCCCACCCGGCTCATCACGCGCAAGATCGCTTCGCTGGGAGACTGGCGCGGCGAGATGCTCGCCCGGTTGCGTGACCTGATCCACAAGACCGACCCTGACATCCGCGAGGAGTGGAAGTGGGGGACCGCCGTGTGGGCTCACGACGGTATGGTGTGCAGCGCCGGCACGTTCAAGGACCGCGTGAAGCTCAACTTCTTCAGAGGCGCCGCCCTGGACGACCCCGAGGGCCTCTTCAACGCCGGTCTCGACGCCAAGGCGACGCGGGCCATCGACTTCGGCGAGACGGACGCGATCGACGAGGCGGCCGTGAGCGATCTCGTCCGCGCCGCAGTCGCCCTCAACGCGTCCGCGAAGACGTGACCGAGTCGTCTGGCGCCGACGCGAGCAAGGGCTTCTGCCCCGTCTGCGGCGCCGAGGTCCAGTGGATCGCGACCTCTCACCTGTGGCCCAGCAGGCGCTCGGCGCGCGAAGTCCTGCCCCGCCGGAGCGGCACGTGCTCAGGTTGCGGCCGCGTCCTCATGTTCACGGTCCTGAACGGATCGGCCGGGACCTCGCGGAGCTCACCGGCCGGCGACTCCGCCGCGGGAAAGACGTAGGCCGCCCCGCGCCGATCCTCGTCTCCCGCAGGCCCTATGATAGGGATCCAGACTCCACGAAAGGCAACGATGGAACCATACACGATCGTCAACATGCTCGAGCTCGACGACTCAGTCGGCGGACGCGTCGAAGGGCTCGAGGGCCGCTTCGCGCGGGCACACCTCGGCTCTCGCGACCTCGGCGTGAGCCACTTCCGCTACGCGCCGAACCTCCGCTCCACCATGGGTCACCGGCACGGTGAGCAGGAGGAGGCCTACATCGTCGTCGCCGGGTCGGGACAGGTCATGCTCGACGAAGAGGTCCACGAGCTCAGTCAATGGGACGTCGTGCGCGTGTCGCCGCCGGTCACCCGCGCCTTCGCTGCTGGGCCGGACGGCATGGACATCATCGCCATCGGCGGGCCCAAGCCCGAAGGCCGCGACGGCGAGATGCTGGAGGTCGTGTGGCCGGACTGATCGCGTGGGGCCCCACCATCGACGCCGCCGCGTGCACCGGCTGCGGCACCTGCATCGACTTCTGCCACAACGACGTCTACCGCTGGTCGGAGGACGAGAACACCGTGGTCGTTGCCTTCAAGACACACTGCGTAACCGGCTGCTCGCACTGCGCGACGCTGTGCGAGACACAGGCGATCTCGTTTCCGACCGTCGCCGACATCAAGCGCGCGCGCCGCGGTGAGTGAGGACGTGACGCCCCGCGCTGGTGGCGCGCCCGACGATCTGCGCAAGGTCTACGTCGAGCCCACGAACGCCTGCAACCTCGACTGCCGCACCTGCGTACGGCACGCCTGGGACGAGCCCGAAGGCTTCATGGACTGGCTCGTCTACGAGCGCGTCGTCGAGGGCCTGGCGGTCTCGGGGCGAGACGCGACCGGGCGCGACGCGGCGCACGGTCGCGGCGCGGCCGGGTCCGCGACCGTCGCGTTCATGGGCCTGGGTGAGCCGCTCCTGCACCCGCGCCTGGTCGACATGGTGCGGCTCGCCACGGAGCGCGGACTGGCGACCGAGGTCACCACCAACGCGCTGCTGCTCGATGAGCCCATGGCCGATGCCCTCGTCGCCGCAGGCCTCAGCCAGCTCGTCGTCAGCATCGACGGCGCAACGGCGGAGACTTTCGGCAAGATGCGCTCCGGCGCCTCGCTGGCCACGGTGGTCCACAACGTCCAGTACCTGCAGGACAAGCGGGAGTTCGTCGATGGGCCGCGCGTGCGCGTCGGCCTCGAGTTCGTCGCCATGCGCAGCAATGTGGCGGAGCTGCCGGGGCTCAACCGCGTGGCGGCGCAGCTCGGCGCCTCCTTCATCATCGTCAGCAACGTCCTCGCGTACACGCCCGAACTCGTCGCTGAGACGCTCTACGACCGCTCGGCCACGGGCTGCTCGGCGCCGGCCAGCACCTCGTCGCCGCACTGGCGGCTGCCGCGCTTCGACTGGGACGAGTCGGTCGGTGCGGCCGTCGGGCAGGCGATCGAGAGAGCGCAGGGCATCAGCATCGCGGATCAGGACCTCGCCGCCGCGAGCGGCCACTGCCCCTTCGTCGAGGCCGGCGCCTGCGCCGTGGCCTGGCACGGCGGCGTGAGCCCATGCCCGCCGCTCCTGCACACGTACACATGCTTCGTGCAGGGGCGCGAGAAGCTCATGACGCGCTGGGAGGCCGGGAGCCTCTCAGACGAGTCCATGGCGGCGATCTGGACCCGGCCCGACTACGCCGCCTTTCGCGATCGCGTGCGGCGCTTCGACTTCACGCCGTGCACCGACTGCGCCTGCGAGCTCGCCGAGGGCAACCTTGAGGACTGCCTCGGCAACCCCCATCCGGTCTGTGGCGACTGCCTCTGGGCGCGTGGCATCGTGCGCTGCGCGTAGCCGGCGGCGACGGTGGACAACACGATGGCGCGGAGCTCCGGATGAGCGCTTCAGGCCGGCGTAAGCGTCCCCGGCCGCGCCGGTGGACACGGCCCGGCGTGCCGGTGCTCCCGCCGAAGCTCGCCACGCTCGACGCCGACGGCCTGCGCGCCCGGTCCGAGCACACCGACGTCGAGCTCGTCGACCTCGATCTCACAGCCGAGCATCTCACCGGACTGTCGCTCGAGACCGTCCGCGTCAAAGGCTGCCGCCTCGACGACGCCGAGCTGCGCCGGCTGCGCTGCCGGCGCGTCGTCTTCGACACCTGCGACTTCGCCAACTCGCGCTGGCTGGACTGCGAGCTCGGCGAGGTCGCATTCCTGGACTGTCGCTTCACGGGGGCGAGCATCGCCGGCGGGCGGCTCGCCGACGTCGTCGTGCGCCAGTGTCAGCTCCGCCTGGCGAAGCTTTCGCACCTCGGCCGCCCACACGCTCTGCTGGACGCCTGCGACCTGCGCGGCGCGCTGCTCATGGAGAGCGACCTGAGCGACACACGTTTCGCGGCCTGCGACCTCAGCGACGCCGAGCTCTTCAACGTCGACCTGCAGGGCGGCGACCTGCGCGACAACGAGCTGGCCGGGCTCAGAGGCGTCGGGTGCCTGCGTGGGGCCACGGTCGACTCGCTTCAGCTGCTGTCCCTGGGGCCGGCTCTCGCCGCGCACGTGGGGCTGGACGTCGAAGAGGCGGTGGGCGAAGGGGTCTGAGGCGGCGCCTGGAGACGCCCGCGCCACACGAACGCCGCGACGCCGGCGACGACGAGGAGGACCCCTGCGACGAGCCACGGGCGTGGATCGAGGTACTGCTCGGAGCCGCTCGCCGTAGCCGTGTGCCAGTGCACCGTGCCCGGCCCCTGGCGCTGCACGTAGGCGACGTAGAGGAAGAGCAGCCCCATCCCCGCGAGGATCCCGAAGGCGGAGCGGCCGGCGTGGTGGAACAGGATGAGCAGGACGGTGGCCAGCAACGCCAGCGGGACGGCGAAGATGCCGAGCACCGAGACGCCGAGCGCGAGACCGACGCCGACAACCACCCAAGCGAAGAACCAGGGCAGCTGCGCGCGCACCCCTCGCGAAGCGATGGGCGGCTGTTCGACGTCCGGTGCAGTCGGGGGCGTGTTCGAGGCAGATGTCGGGGGTACGGGAACGTGTGCTGTCATCATGCCTCGGCGTCGGCGTAGTGGGGCGTTGGGAGTCTTCCCCTCGACCGCGATTCTCACTTCGGTCCACTCGCGTTCGTGCCGATAACCCACGCAGGCCAGTCGGAAGGAGAGCATGGGCAAGCTGACGATCTACATGGGCCTCACCGTCGGCGGCGTCATCGGCGGCTACCTGCCGGTCGCGCTGCTGCACGTGAGCACGTTCTCCATCCTGAGCATCCTGTGCGGCTTCGTCGGCTGCTTCGTCGGCCTGTGGGTGGGCTGGAAGCTCATGCTGTGGATCGAGGACTGAGCCTGACTGCGGCCGGGACAGGGCGGGACTCGCGGCCGCCGGCGGCGAAGTATGATGCAAGGGAGAGTGACGGAGCCGCGCACGACGTGGCGCAAGGCGCCGTGTCGGAGGTCCGTCACACACGAGTCTGATCACCTCTGCGGATGGGGACCACAGATGGCAGACATCGAAACGCTACAAGCAGTCATCGACGCGAACCCTCAGGGGGTCTTCGCGCTCGATCGTGAGCTCCGCTACACCGCTTTCAACCGTGCTCACGCCGAGTCGATGCGTGTGCTCTACGGCGCCGAGATCGTCCGCGGCGGCCGGCTCACGGACTACCAATCCGTCGCCGACGACCGTGAAGGCGCGCTGTCCCACGTGACCAGGGCGTTGGCCGGCGAGCGCGTCGTCGTCACAGCCTTCTCCGGCGAAGGCGAGAGCCGTCGCGCCTTCGAGATCGTCCACACGCCGCAGACCGACGCGAGTGGCGTCGTCGTCGGCGTGATCGTGCGCGCACATGAGGTCACGGAGCGGCGCGAGGCGGAAGCCGCACTAGGCGAGAGCGAGGCTCGCTACAAGCAACTCTTCGAGGCGGAGTCCGACGCGGTCCTCCTCATCGACAACGAGAGCGGCCGCATCCTGGAGGCCAACGGAGCGGCGGCGGCCATGTACGGCTACGCGCGGGAAGAACTGCTCGGCCTGAGCGACATGGACCTCACGGCCGAGCCGGAGCCCACCCTGGCTGCGACCCGAGGCGGGCCCCTGGAGCTGGGCGAAGCCGTCACTATCCCGCTCCGCACGCATCGCCGCAGAGACGGCGCCGAGTTCCCGGTGGAGATCGCCGGGCGCTTCTTCACGTGGCAGGGACGGACCGTGCGCATCGCGACGATCCGCGACGTCAGCGAGCGCAGGCTGGCCGACGAGCTCCTTCACCGCATGATCGCCCTCCGTGACGTCGCCGAGGAGGTCGGGCGAGTGGCGAGCTGGGCATGGGACGTACAGTCGGGAAAGGCGACGTGGTCGCCGGAGATGTACCGCCTCTTCGACATCGACGAAGGCGACTTCGACGGCGACGTCGTCCCGGTCCTCGAGGCGCGCGTCCACCCTGACGATCAGGCGGCCCTCGAGGACGCCACCGCGAGGAGCGCTCAAGGGGAGGTCGGCCCGGTCGAGTATCGCGTGATCTGGCGGGACGGCAGCGAGCACATCCTGCACGGCGAGGGCCGGATGGAGAAGGATGCCGACGGCCGCCTCGCTACGATCGTCGGCTACTACCAGGACGTCACGGAGCTCAGGCGCCGCGAGGCTGAGCTCGCGACCAGCGAGCTCTACTTCCGCCGCTTCTTCGACGAGTCTCCGGTGGCCGCAGCCGTGGTGGCGCTCGACCGTCGGTTCCTGCGGGTCAACGCCGCCATGGAGCGTTTCACCGGCTACTCGAGCGACGAGCTCGCGCAGATGACCTTCCTCGACCTCACCCGTCCGGAAGAACGGGAGAGCGACGCCGAACAGATCGCAAGCCTGGTGCGCGGTGAGTCGCAGGAGTTCACGCGCGAGAAGCGCTACGTGCGCAAGGACGGCAGCGAAGTATGGGGCCTGCTCTCGGTCCGAGTCGCGCGGGACGAAGCCGGAGAGGCCCTCTTCCACCTGCCGGTGATCGTGAACGTCACGGAACTCAAGCGCGCTCAGGAGGAGCTCCAGCACTTCAACGAAGAGCTGGAGGACCACGTGCTCGCCCGGACCGTCGAGCTCGAAGCGAGCAACAAGGAACTCGAAGCGTTCATCTACTCCGTATCTCACGATCTGCGCGCGCCGCTGCGCGCCATCGACGGCTTCAGCCAGATAGTGATGGAGGACGCCGCCGACAAGCTCACAGAGACCGACGTCGAGCACCTGCAGCGCGTGCGCGCCGGCGCCCAGCGCATGGCCGTGCTGATCGACGAACTGTTGGGCCTCTCACGGGCCTCGAGGCGGGACATGCTCATCGAGCAGGTCGACGTCAGCGATGCCGCCGCGTCGGTCCTCAGGGAGCTTCGCGCCGCCGAGCCTGACCGCCGGGTCGAGACGGTGATCGAGCCCGGCATCGTCGTCGTCGCGGACTCGACCCTGCTGCGCGACGTCCTCGCCAACCTGCTCGGCAACGCCTGGAAGTTCACGAGCAAACACGAGACGGCGCGCATCGAGGTCGGCGTCTGCGACGCCGACGGGGAGCGCGCCTTCTTCGTGCGCGACGACGGCGCCGGCTTCGACCCCGCCTACGCCTCGCACCTCTTCGGCGCATTCCAGCGCATGCATCAGGCCGGGCAGTTCGAGGGCGACGGCATCGGCCTCGCGACCGTCAAACGCCTGATCACGCGGATGGGCGGCCGTGTGTGGGCCGAGGCCTCGGTCGAGAAAGGCGCGACCTTCTACTTCACCCTGCCGCAGCCCACCGCGACACCGTGAGAAACGGCCCACGGCACTTGACAGTGCCGTGGGAGAGAATGTTAACTACTGGATGAAAGTGGGAGAGGCCCCGACGCCCCCGTATCGGGCCTCGACCGCTGAGT
>Ga0316226_1000945_pt1 | contig 34269 bp, 28 predicted proteins | sample TBH18017metaG_FD_206009 | JGI IMG/M metagenome (GOLD analysis project Ga0316226, IMG submission 206009) | Freshwater microbial communities from Trout Bog Lake, Wisconsin, USA - TBH18017 | ecosystem: Environmental > Aquatic > Freshwater > Lake > Hypolimnion/Profundal zone | place: USA: Wisconsin...
CAGCCGCAGCGGGCGGCGCCCCCAGACGCCCGCCGGCGCCGAAGGCGCCGGCCGTGGCGACCCCTGCCAGCACGGCGCCGCCGAGCAGGAACTTGCGCCGCGTCAGCCCTTCGGCACTTCTCGAGTCGTCCTGCGGGTCGAGGTCCCCAGGTCCGCTCCCGAGTAAGTCTGACATCTTGGCTCCTCCCGCCCGTGGTCCGGTGTCCGCCCGAATCTGGGTCACCCCACGGCGACAGTAGATGAGGGGCGACCGTGGCACAATCGCCTCTGGAGGCGGGGCGACGCTTCAGCCTTCGCCGGCTCCGTCGTCGTGGCGGTAGGTGAGCACGCGCACCGGCTCCACGGTCACCATGCCCTCGGCCATCATCTCGTCCAGGACGGGCAGGAAGGCCTCGATCTTGGCGGGTGCGTCGACGATCTCGACGACGATGGGCAGGTCCTCGGAGAGGCGCAGGATCTTGGCGGTGTGGATGCGGCTGTGGGCGCCGAACCCCAGGTAGCCGCGCAGCACGGTGGCCCCGGCGAGGTGATGCTCGCGCGCCGTCTCGACGATCGCCTCATACAGCGGCTTGTGCTGGCACCGGTCGCTGTCGCCGATGAAGATGCGCAGCAGCTCGGCGTTCTCCGGAAGATGCATCCTCCCCCTCCCTACACGAGCCGGGCGATGACGAGACCAGAGTACAATGCCACCGCCCCAAGGCCGTTCTGCAGAAGCATGTTGCCGGCGGCGGCGATCCACTGCGCGTCGCGCGCCAGCTCGCTGGTCTCCAGCATATAGCTGGAGAACGTGGTGAAGGCGCCCATGAAGCCGATCAGGACGATCACGCGCGCCTCCCCGCTGAAGGCCCACCTGCTCTCAAACAGCCCGAACAGGATGCCGGCCGCGAGACACCCGGCCACGTTCACCACCAGCGTGCTCCAGGGCAGACGGGTGCCGAGACCGCTCTGCACAAGGCCGGCGAGGCCGTACCTGCAGAGCGTCCCCGCAGCGCCCGCCGCGGCAAGGAGCAGTAGTCTCGTCGGCACGTCGTCCTCCTCGATAGTCGATATGCGCCCCGGAACGGGAAATGGCTCCCGCCCAAGGGGCAGAAGCCATCAGCGCCGGAGCGCGTAACGCGAGCCTCATCGCGGCGCGGCCAAGCTGCGCCGCGCTAGTGAATCACGGATGCGTGGCGGCTGCAAAACGAGCCGCGCGGCGCAGGGTCGGGACGAGACGCGCGAGGCCGGCCCCAGCGACTCAGGTGTCGTTCGCGCTAGTGCGCGGCGAACTGCCGCAGCAGAACCCCGGTGTAGCGCGAGCTAGCCTGGGTCGCCAGATCAAGGGAGACCTGGAAGGCCTCGTCCGCGTACAGTTTGGCAAGGAGCTCGAGATCCGAGATGCCGAGCGCGGCCGTCGCCGTGTCGAGCCCGACGCCGCGGACCACCTGCCCGAGGAGGCGCTCGCTCTGCTCTGTCGTGATCATGTGCTCAGCCTACCCCCTCGGCAGACTGGGCGCCGTTGGCGTTCTTGACTCGGCCGCGGCCGGCAAGGGCCCGATCGAGGACAGAAGCCGGTGGGAACGTGTCACGGGAAAGTGCGAGGCAATGGTGGGCGACGTTGGAATTGAACCAACGACCTCGTGCTTGTCGAGCACGCGCTCTCCCAACTGAGCTAGTCGCCCACGCAGAATCGGCAGTATAGCAAACGTGGTGACGGAGCCGCCAGCCGGGTTGGCCGGGCGCGGCGGCGAGGCTTGGACACACCTGAGATTGTCGCCGCCGCGGGGCCGGGCTAGCCTCTGGTCAGGAGGACATCGCCGCCGCGCCGCCGGCGCGGCGCGCCCGAGAGGAGACCGCCATGGCAACACCAGACACCGCTCCCGTCGAGCGCCTGCTCGACGCGGTGACGCAGCGGGACTTCGCCGGCTGCTCGAGCTGCCTCGCCGCCGACGTGACCTTCAAGGCGCTGCTGCCCGACGCCAGTCACTCCGTCGCGACCGCGCGCGAGGCGGCGTGGCTGCTGGCGCACTGGTTCGACGACGCCGTCCAGGTCGAAGTGGTCGATCGCGTCATCGACAGCGTCGTCGATCGCGTGCGCCTGCGCTACGGGCTCCGCCTGAAGTACGAGGACGGCTGGTACGTGTGGGAGCAGCAGGGCTACTGCACGACCGCCGGCGACCGTGTCGTCTCGGCGGAGCTCGTCGGCTGCGGCTTCCTCAAGGAGTAGCCGCCGGACCAGACGACCGCGCAGGCCGGTGGCCGGCCGCGCGCCTGCGCGAGCGGCCGCACGACGACGGCCGCGGCAGCCCGTTCGGGCGGCCGCGGCCGTCGGTCAGCTCGAGCCCGGCGCGGCCGGCGTCAGCGCGCGGAGCTGCGGCGTGGGACGCGGCGCTTGATGCCGCGCGACGCCGAGCGCTTGGCGCCGCCGTTCCACACCAGCTTGCCCGGCCGCGACTGCACCTGGTGCGACTCGGGGATCACGCGCTTGTCGTAGTCGAAGTCCGGCAGGTCGTGACGCTCCAGCGTCACGCCGATGAGCTTCTCGATCGCCTTGAGCTCGTGCACTTCCTCGCCGGTGAGCAGGCTCACGGCGATGCCGCTGTTGCCGGCGCGGGCCGTGCGCCCGATGCGATGCACGTAGTCCTCGGGATTCGTCGGGATGTCGAAGTTGATGACGTGCGTGATGTTGTCCACGTCGATGCCCCGGGCCACGACGTCCGTGGCTACGAGGACGGCGATCTTGCCGTTCTTGAAGCCGTCGAGCGCAGCCTGGCGCTGGCCCTGCGTGCGGTCGCCGTGGATCGCTTCACAGGTGATCCCGGCCTTGTTGAGCGTGCGCGAGAGGCGCTCGGCGCGGCGGCGCGTGCGCGTGAACACCAAGGTGCGGTCGGGGTCATGGTGGCGGAAGTACTCCACCAGCAGATCGACCTTCTGGTCATGGTTGACCGGCATCACGCGCTGCTCGACGTTGTCCACCGGCTGGGCATGCCCACCGAGTTCGATGAAGATCGGCTCGTGAAGCGTGTCGGCGATGATGCTCAGGACCTGCTTGCTCATGGTGGCGCTGAAGAAGAGGTTCTGACGCTTGGCCGGGATCGCGTCGATGATGCGCTTCACGTCCGGCCAGAAGCCCATGTCGAGCATGCGGTCGGCCTCGTCGAGCACAAGCGTGTCGACCTTGTCCAGCAGGACGTGCCCCTGGCGCAGCATGTCGAGCAGGCGGCCGGGCGTGGCGACCAGCAGGTCGACGCCCTTGCCGATCTTCCTGGCCTGCGGGTCGTAGGGAACACCGCCGAACACGGCGACGACGGTGCGACCGCTGTACGTGCTGAGCGTCTCGCCCACTTCCTCGATCTGCCCGCAGAGCTCGCGGGTAGGAGTGACGACCAGGGCGGACGGGTGGGCTGTGCGGCCGTCGGCGACGGTCGGGCCTGTCATGCGCTGCAAGATGGGCAGGACGAAAGCGGCCGTCTTGCCGGTACCGGTCTGCGCAGAGCCCACCACGTCGCGTCCTGCGAGGACGCGCGGGATGGCTGCTTCCTGGATGGGAGTGGGCGTCTCGTACCCCATGGCGGCGACGCCGGCGAGCAGGTCACCGGTGAGGCCGAGCTCGGCGAATGCGGGCAGGTCGACGACCGGGGCGGGGCCGGCGGGGCGCTCGGCGTGCGTGCGCTCCTTGTAGCTCTCGTCGACGCCCTGGCCTCCGCGCCCGTCGCGGCGCGGGCCGTGGCCACGCTCGGCGTCGCGGCTCGAACGGCCGCGGCCCGTGCCGGTGCCGCCGAGACGGCCGTGGCGCTCATGCTGACCCCCGCGAGGCTGGCGCTCAGACTGCTCGTTTGTGCGCTGCTCGGTGGAGGGACTCGTCACGGGCGCCGGGGCGCCGGGCGTAGCGGCCTGCGCCGCTGGCGACGGCTGGCCGCCCTGCGGGGCGCCGCCGCTCCGGCGGCCGCGGCCGCCGCGGTGGCGGCGCTTCTGGCCGTCGCCGCCCTGGGCCTGCTCGTGGCCCTGCGACTGCTCGTGGCCCTGCGACTGCTCGCTGCGTTCCATGGTGGCATCTCCGACTGGGTTCACTGGTGCTCTCTTCCTCGATGAGTCCGCAAACGACGGCTCATCGCCACCGTTCCGGGGTCGCGAAGGACCGGCGGAAGGTTGCGACGTGCGTTGGGGTTCGTCGTGCGGGAGGTCGCCCTGTGGGCGGCCAGACTGACTATGGACGGGTGTTCCTTTCGTTCCGAACACTGCCCGGTAGTCACAGAGTCTGGAGTCTGATGAGGGGAGGAATGCCCGGCGACAAGCGCCTGAGCGGGAGAACCGGCTCCCCATACGTCGAAATCCACCCTAACAGGTCTGGATTCCGCTTACAAGCCTACCCGGCGGAGACGCGGCCTACACGCCGAGGCTGCCGAGCCTCGGACGCAGGCACGCCCAAGCTTGGTCGCAGGCGGTCGCATGCCCGGCCGCCAGCAGTCCGCTACTCGGCCGGGGACGCCGCGCACGAGCCTATCGCCGCTGCCTGAACCAGGCGACCGTGTCGGCCAGCGCCTGCTCCAGCGGCGTCACCGCGAACGGCCCGAACGCCTCCTGGAAGCGCGAGCTGTCCATCACGAAGGGCCGGTCGTACTGATACTGGAGTTCCGGGAACTCGCGCAGCACAGGGACGAAGAGACCCAGAAAGCGGATGCTGCCCATGCCGAGCACCGCCGGCGTCGGAGAGGCTCCGGCGGCGCGGCCGGCGGCCGCGATGACCTGCCGACCGGTGAGCGCGTCGGCGGCCGGCAGGTGCCAGACCCGGCCGCCGGCCTCCGGCCGCGTCCCGAGCGTGACCAGCGCGCGCGCCATGTCGGGCAGATAGCTCACCGTGTGCGGCTGATCGAGGTCGGCGAACCACTGCACCTTCCTGCCCGCAACGACGGCCTTGAGGAAGCGCTCCCCGAGGGCCGAGGTGAGGCCGCCCGGCCCGAAGTAGTCGGACGAGCGGCCGATCGCGACGCGGACCTTGCCGTCACGGTGCGCCGCCAGAAGCTCTTCGGCGAGGGCGGCGCGTACCCGTCCCTTCTTCGTCGTAGCGGTCGCCGGCGTCTCCTCGGTCATCGAGCCCGAGACCGGCGGATACATGTAGAGGTTGTCGGCGAAGACCAGCTTGGCGCGAACAGCCGCGGCCGCGTCGATGATGCCGCGGTTCATCGCCGGGAACTCCTGCGGCCAGCGCGTGTACGCGGGTTGGGCGCAGTGGTAGACGACGGCGGCGCCCGCGAGCGCGCGCCGCAGCTGGTCGCGGTCGGTCACGTCCGCGGCCGCGTCCTGGTATGAGGCAGGCGGCTGCGCGCCGTCGCCGACGGCGGTGTGGCCGCGCCGCGTGACGGCGCGCACACTCCTGCCCTGCCCGACCAGCTCGCGGACCACGGCGGAGCCGGTCCCCCCCGCCGCCCCAAGGACGACATGCAGCTGCCCCGCACGACCGTCGATATCAGTCATCACTGCCTTCCCATTCACGTCGTCTCGTCGCCGCCGGCCGGCCGACGCGGCTCGCCGCCGTCGCGGTCGTGACCGCGGAACGCCTTCTGCCGTTCAGGCGCCCCGACGGCGGGACGCAGGTGACGCGTCCGCTTGGCCTCGTACATGAGCATGTCTGCGCGCGTAAGCACCTCGTCGGGATCCTCCAGGCCGCGCCAGTCCGTGACCACGGTGCCTTGGCTGAGACTGAGCTCGAGCCCCAGCGACACGCCCGCCGCCGCCACCGCCTCGTCCAGGCGGCGCTGGAGGACGGCTGGGTCGCAGTCGGGTTCGCCGGACGCCACGATGCAGAACTCGTCCCCGCCTATCCTGGCGATGAGGTCGGTCTCCCGGAACGTCTCGCGCAGGACGTCGGCGACCGCCGTCAGCACTTCGTCGCCGCGCTGATGCCCGAGACTGTCGTTGACGTGCTTGAAGTCGTCGATGTCGCAGTAGAGCAGCGAGACGCTGGCGCCGGCGCGCCTGGCGCGCTTGGCGTGCTCGGGCATCATCACGTAGAAACCCCTGCGGTTGAGGAGCCCGGTGAGGTCGTCGTGGAGCGTGAGCCTCTCGAGCCGTTGCTCGGTCTCCTTGCGTCCCGTGATGTCGCGCGAGATCGAGAGGACCAGCAGGTCACCGTCCACATCGCTGAGACTCGAGCTGATCTCGACCGGCACCGTCTTGCCGTCGCGGCCGCGCCGCACCGACTCGTAGACGGTGCGCTCCTCGACGAGCAGTCTCTGCATGGTACGCCGCAACTGGCCGGGCTCGGGCGAGGCGTCGATGACGCGAGGGGTCAGGCCGAGCAGTTCCTCGCGCGTGTAGCCGAACATGACGCACGCGGCGTCGTTGACGGCGACGAAGCGCGTCGGCTCGCCGGCGCCGTCCAGCCCGTGGAGGTAGACCGCGTCGTTGCTGACCTCGAACAACAGACGGTAGCGCCGCTGGCTGGCGGAGAGCTGCTGCTTGGCGCGCTCCACGACATCAATGACGTCTTGAAGGCGCAGACGTTCGTGCCGCAGCTGCTCGACCCCGGCGCCCAACGCGGCGCCGACGACGATGAAGCCGACGAGCGTGGCGGCGTAGTCGTCCGCTCCGGACTTGCCGAGCACGAAGAACGCGAGCGAGGCGACGAGCATGAACCACAGCGCCGTGAGCACGCCGCCGCGCAAGCCGCCGTAGAAGGCGCCGGCCACGATGACCGGTAGCCCGAGGACTTCGAGGACCTCGCTGGGCAGGAAGAACCCGGCCACGCCCAGCACGAGCGCCGCTGCGATGACGATCCGTGTGGCGCGAGCGTGACGCAGCATGTCCTCCTCGAACAAAGGTCTGGTGGTGCCTACGTTCCCATCTCGGCCGAGTCCCAGTCGAACGCCGCCGCGATGCGCGCGAGGCGGCCCTTGGTCGCGGCGTCGCAGAACGCTCCCGAGAGCGCGTGCTCGTACATGCCGCGCGGCGTGTGCCCGAGGGCCACGGCGGCCGCGGACTCGCGCGTGAGATCGGTGCCCATGAGCACCGGGTCGTCCGACGAGATGGAGCACTTGACGCCGGCCGCCAGCATGAGCGGCAGCGGGTGCTCCGCAAGCGACGGGGCGACGCCGAGGAGCACGTTACTGCGCGGCGTCACGTCGCAGACGATGCCGCGCGCCGCGATCTCGGCGACGAGCGCGGGATCCTCGACGGCCCGCACGCCGTGCCGCAGGCGGTCGGCGTGCAACACGTCGAGCGCAGCGCGCACGGAGGCCGGACCGGCGACCTCGCCGGCGTGCGGCGCGGACTTGAGGCCGCCCTCGCGGGCGATCGCGAACGGCCGCGCGAACAGCTCGGGCGGGAACCGGTGCTCGCTCCCGCCCAGGCTGACTCCGACGACGCCCCGCTCGCGGAACTTCACCGCCCAGCCCACCAACTCGTCGGCGATCTCGACGGGGAAGTCGCGCGTGATGTCCGGCGTGAAACGGATGTCGACGCCGTGGACCTCGCGCGCCTCGTCGGCACCGCCGCAGTACCCCTCGAACGACTCCTGCCACGGCGTGCCCCGCACCATCGGCTCCGAGGGTGAGAACAGCGCCTCGGCGTAGTGGCAGCCCTGCACCTTGAGGTCGGCGGCGTAGTCCATCACGACCTGGTGGAAGTCGCGTTCGCGCCGCAGCGCCTTGGTCGTCCTGATCCAGACGCGGATGAACTGGTCGAAGTCCCGCGGCCGGCAGAACCTGGCGAGCCCGGCCTCGGTCCTCGCCGGCAGGCGCACGTCGTTGCGGCGCGCGATCTCGAGCAGGCGCGCCGGCTTTACGGTGGCCTCGAGGTGCACGTGGAGCTCGATCTTGGGATAGGCGACTGCGCTCATCGCACGAACTCCTCGGCGAGCAGTTCCATGAACAGCGCGTCGCGCCACTCGCCGCCGGTCGCGCGTTCGTAGCGACGCAGCACGCCGACCGGGCGGAAACCGAGCTTCTCGTAGACATGGATGGCACGCGCGTTGGCCGCCGCCGGGTCAACGGTGAGGCGGTGGTGACCGCGCACGTCGATGAGCCAGGCGATCAGCGCGCGCATGGCGTCCGGCCCGACGCCGCGACCTTGAGCGGCCGCCGACACGAAGATGTCGACGGCGGCCGACCAGTAGTCCGGGTCCGTCTCCTCGCTGTACTGGATGCAGCCGACGACGGCGTCATCCAGGAGCACGGAGAAGGTCACGGCGTCCGTCTCGTCCAGCCGCTCCCACTCGTCGCGCCGCCACCACGCCGCGACCTCCGGCTCCTGCAGGATGCGCAGGAGCACGGGGACGTCGGCGGCGACCGTGCGACGCAGGGAGACCAGCCGGCCGTGGAGCACGAGGCCGGCGGCCGGCTCCTGAAGCGTGCGTCTGTCCTCCGGATCGCTCACGGCGCGAGCCTATCAAAGTCCCGGCTCGGCCCGGTCACGGCCGAGGATGCGTCAGACCGTCCATCCGAGGTGCGCGCTGCCCCTGGCCGTGTTACTATACTGACCAGTCAGTATAGTATCTGCGGGAGGCTTGTTGTGGACGACATGACGGGATCCATCAGCGCGCATGGCCTGGGGCTGCGCACGCGCGCCGGCTGGGTGTACCGGGACATCGACTGGGACGTGCCGGGCGGCAGCCTGGCGGTCGTCACGGGACCTGCCGGGTCCGGCAAGACGGCCCTGCTCCTCACCCTCGCGGCACGCATGCGCTCCGGTCAGGGCTCGCTGACCGTCGCAGGGCTGGACGCCGGCCGCCACGCCGGCGCCGTCCGTCATCGGGTCGGCCTCGGCGAGTTCCGCGGGGTCAACGACCTCGACGAGACCCTCAGCGTCGGCGATCAGGTGATGGCGGAGCTCGCGCTGCACGGAAGGCACTGGCGGGGCGCGCACGTCGGACGCGTGCTCGAGCCGATGGGCCTGGAGCTTGACCCGCACCGCAAGGTGCGCGACCTGAGCGCCCCCGACCGGCTGCTTCTCGGCGCGGCACTGGGCGCGATCTCGAGACCACCCGTCGTGATCGTCGACGAGCTGGACGAAGACACGACGCCGGACGAGACCCAGACGGTCCTCGAGGCGCTGCGGCGCCTGACGAGCGGCGGCACCACCGTCGTCGCCGGCGCACTCGACCCCGCACTCGCCGACTCCGCCGACGCGCGCCTCGCGCTCGACGCCGACGGCGCGCAAGTCACTCCCGAGGAGGTCCTCATCCATGCGTTCGTTTGAGATCGCCCTGATGGAGCTCAAGCGCCTGGTCTCGGCGCGGCCGTTCCGCCTCGCCGTGGGGGTCGTGTGTCTCGTGCCGCTGCTCTACGGCGTCTTGTACCTCTGGGCCTTCTGGGACCCCTACCAGCGCCTCGACAAGCTGCCCGTGGCGCTGGTCGTCGAGGACCGGCCGGCGATGAGCGCCGGCACCACGCTGCACGTCGGCGCCGACCTGACGAAGGAGCTCAAGAAGAGTGCGTCCTTCGACTGGGAGGTCGTCTCCGCCCAGGCAGCCGCCCAAGGCCTCCAGAGCGGCCGTTACTACATGTCGCTCACCGTGCCGCGTGATTTCAGCGCGCGCCTCGCCGTGGCCGACAGCGCCCACCCGCGTCGCGCCGTGCTGCAGGTGCGTGCCAACGAAGCCAGCAACCTGCTCGCCAGCCAGATCGGCGGGCGCGTCTTCCTCGAGGTGCAGTCGTCGCTGGCGCAGGTGACCTCGCAACGCTACATCGACCACGTGTTCGTCGGCCTCGGGGACATTCGCACGGGCATGGCGCAGGCGGGGCACGGCGCCGGCAAGCTGGCAGCGGCGCTGAACGGCGCCTCGCGCGGATCGAGATCCCTCGCCGGAGGGCTGGCGTCGGCCGGCTCCGGCGCGTCCACATTGCACAACGGCCTCAACGCGCTCAGCGCAGGGGCCGGCCGTCTCCAGGCCGGCGCCACCAAGGCGGCGGACGGCGCCGGCCGCCTCGCAGCCGGCGTGAACGCCGCCGGCATCGGCGCCCGCTCCGTGGCGGACGGCAGCCGGTCGGTCGCGTCCGGCTCGCAGTCGCTCGCCGACGGGCTCGCGCAGCTGTCGCGCCTCTCGGGCACACTCGTCGGCAGCGCTCAGCAGCTGTCCGCGGGTGCTGCCCAAGTGAAGGACGGCGTCGCTTCTGCCGCCTCACAGACAGCCGACGCGGCGGCCGCCGCCGGGCGGATCTCCGGAGGCGCCACGCAGGTCCAGCAAGCCCTCGCCGCTTTCGCGCAGGCGAACCCCGACGCCGCCAAGGACCCGACCTTCCAGGCGGCGCTTGCCGGAGCCGGCCAGGTGAGCGGCGGCGCGGCACAGCTCGCCGCCGGCCTTCAAGCCGCCGGCCCGCAGCTCTCGCAGCTCTCCGGCGGTGCCGTCCAGGTGGCCGGCGGCACGCAACAGCTCGCCCTCGGCCTCGCCGACTTCTCGGCCGCCGTCGGCCAAACCTCTTCGGGCGCCGGCCGGCTCTCGAGCGGCGCCTCCACCCTCTCGAGCGGCGCCGGCGCTCTGGCCACCGGCGTGTCGAGCGCCGGCTCCGCCACGCAGCGGCTCGCAGCCGGCGTCAAGACACTCGCCTCCGGCGGCCGTCAGGTGGCGACCGGAGCGGCGCGGGCCAGCTCCGGCTCGGCCTCGCTGACGCTGGGCCTCGACAAGCTGGCCGCCGGAGGTGCCTCGCTGCGCAGCGGCCTCTCAAAGGCGGCCGCCGGCGGCTCGAAGCTGGCGCGCAGACTCGCGAACGGCGTGACGGGGATCCCGGACTTCACGCCGGCCGGCCGCCGCGCCCGCGCGGCGATGATGAGCGCACCGGTCGCCGTCACGACGCAGCGCGAGCACGCCGTGCCCAACTACGGCACAGGCTTCGCGCCGTACTTCATCCCGCTCGCCCTCTGGGTGGGCGCCCTGATGGCGTACTTCCTGGTGCGGCCGCTCGGCGGGCGGGCGCTGGCCTCCACCCTGCCGGATCCCGCCGTATCGCTCTCGGGCCTCTGGCCGGCGCTGGCCATCACCTGGCTGCAGGCCGTCGTCATGCTGCTCGTCCTGCAGCTGGCGCTCGGGCTCGACCCGGTGAAGCCGCTGCTGCTCTACGGTTTCACCCTGGTCGCGGCGCTCGCCTTCACGGCGATCATGCAGCTGCTCTCCGCCGCCCTCGGCACGGCCGGCAAGTTCGCCGCCGTGGTCCTGCTCATGCTGCAGCTCACGTCGTCGGCCGGCACTTTCCCGCTCCAGACGGTGCCGCGCTTCTTCCAGATCATCAACCCGTTCCTGCCCATGACCTACGTGGTCACCGGGCTGCGGCAGGCGATCTCCGGCGGCGACACGTCGCGCGTCCTCTGGTGCGCGCTCATCCTGCTCGGGTACGCTGTCGCTGCGGTCGCGCTCACCACGCTCACCGCCCGCCGGCGGCGGCGGTGGACGATGGACCGGCTCAAGCCCGTCCTCGCCCTGTAGCCACGGCGGACCGAAGCGGAAGGACGACGATGACGCGCAGCAGCGACACTCTGGAGCGGCTCTTCGACTCGGCGGTCGAGCTGATCGGCGAGCATGGCTACGCCGGCACCACGGTCGATGAGATCGTGGCCCGCGCCGGCGTCGCCAAGGGTACCGTCTACTACCACTTCAAGGGCAAGGCCGACCTCGTGAGCGCGCTGCTCGAGGATGGTCTGCAGCGCCTCGCCGCTTCGTTCCGCGATGAGACGGAGGGCGCGCAGACTCCGCAAGAGGCCCTGCGCGCCCTCGTCCATGCCGAGCTCGCCTACATCCAGCGCTACCAGGCGTTCAGCAAGCTGGTGATGAGCGAGATGTGGCGCGTCGACCGCGACTGGCAGGCGAGCGTCGGCATGCTGCGCGCCGGCTACGTGTCCGTCTTCGCCGGCGTGATCGCCGAGGGCGTCGCGGCGGGCGCGTTCCGCGCCGGTCTCGACGCCCAGACCTCCGCTTCGGCGGTCTTCGGCTTGATCGCCACGGCCGCGCTCGACTGGCTGGTGTTCGCGCCGGAAAAGAAGCTGGAGGACGTGGAGCCGGTGATCCGGGGGCTCGTCTTCGGCGCCCTCGGCGCCGGCCCCGCCTGAGCGGCCGGCGCTCGCGGCACCGACGCCTATCGCGCCGGCGCCCGGTCTACTTGCGCTTCTCGCTGCCTCCGGCGCGCCACACGAGGTACGCGTGGACGAAGCCGTCGAGGTCGCCGTCGAGCACACTCTGCGCGTTGCCCACTTCGTAGCCGGTGCGCATGTCCTTCACCATCTGGTACGGCTGCAGGACGTAGCTGCGGATCTGGCTGCCGAAGTCGACGTTGACCACCTCACCGCGCTCGCGCGCAAGCTCCTCCATCCGCTTGCGCTCCTCGAGCTCGACCAGCTTGGACTTGAGCATGTGCATGGCCACGGTCTTGTTCTGCAGCTGGGAGCGCTCGTTCTGGCACTGCACCACGATGTTGGTGGGCAGGTGGGTGATGCGGATGGCGGAGCTCGTCTTGTTGACGTGCTGTCCGCCGGCGCCGCTGGAGCGATAGGTGTCGATGCGCAGGTCGTCGTCGTTGATCTCGACCTCGACGTCGTCGCTCACCAGCGGTGAGGCGTCGACCGAGACGAAACTGGTGTGACGGCGGTTGGCGGAGTCAAACGGGCTCATGCGCACCAGCCGATGCACGCCACGTTCGGCCTGGATGAGCCCGTAGACGTTCTCACCCTCGACGGTCAGCGTGGCGCTCTTGAGCCCCGCCTCGTCGCCTTCCTGCGAGTCGTTGATCTCCACCTTGAAGCCGCGCTGCTCGAACCAGCGGAGGTACATGCGCAGCAGCATCTCGGCCCAGTCCTGGGACTCGGTGCCGCCGGCGCCCGGATGGATGGTGAGGATCGCGCCGCCCTCGTCGTACTTGCCGCTGAAGAAGCGCAGCTCCTCACCGCGCTGGAGGTCGTCCTCCAGCTGCGCGACGCCGCCGACGAGCTCCGCCAGGAGCTCCTCGTCCACGGCGTCGCCGCCGAGCTCCTCGCGGATCAGCTCCTCGGTGGTCTCGAGATCGGCAAAGCGGGCCTCGATGGTCGCGAAGTCGTCGAGACGGCGCTTGATGGTGCTGTAGCGAGCGGAGATTCGCGAGGCGCCGGCCTGGTCGTCCCAGAAGTCCGGCGCGCGCATGCTCGCCTCGAGCTGCGCCAGGTCGTCTGTCAGCTTGGGGGGGTCAAAGATAGCTCCGCAGCCATCCCAGGCGCCCGGAGGCTTCCTTGAGACGCTCACGGAGCGAGTCGAGCTGTACGAGTGCTTCTGAGGCGTTGATCGTCATCGCCGGGGCAGTATACCGGAAGCGGCCGGGCCGGCCGAATCAGGCGCCATGGCACTTCTTGTATTTCTTGCCGCTGCCGCACGGGCACGGGTCGTTGCGCCCGACCTTGTCGTAGACGATGCGCTGCTGCACGGTGGCCGTTCCGCCGCCGGTGCTGGTGGTGGCGCCGCGCCGGCCGCCGCCGCCGGCCGCCACGTTCGGCGGCGGCGCATCGGCAAGTCCGTCCTCGGCCGCGCCGTACTCTCCGGCGGCCATGGCGGCGCCGGTGAACGACGTCTGCGTGATCAGGTCGTCGCCGCTCGTGTAGTTGAGCGCCACCACGGGCTCCTCGAGCGTCATGGACGTGAACATGGCCAGGTCCTCGGGGCGGTTCTTCAGCAACGTGGTGACGGTGCCGGTCTTGATCCCGTCCATCATGTCCTGGAACAACTCGAAGCCCTCGTTCTTGTACTCCACCAGCGGGTCGCGCTGGCCGAGGGCGCGCAGATGGATGCCCTCCTGCAGGTAGTCCATGTCCAGCAGGTGGTCCTTCCAGCGCGAGTCGATGACCTGCAGCATCACGGCGCGCTCGACGGTGCGCATCTGCTCCGCGCCGATGAGGCGCTCGCGCTCGTCGTACTGGGCGAGCGCGTCGTCGAGGAACAGGTCGACGACCTCGTCCACGGTGGCGGAGGACACGTCGATCTCGCTCTTCTTGACCGCGGGGTCGTAGATCTGCTTGAGGCCGATGAAGAGCGAATCCAGGTCCCACTCCTCGGAGAACTGAGTGTCGGCCAGGGCGGCCCGCACGGCGGCGTCCACCAGCTCGCCGATCATCTCGTGGATCTGCTCGCCGAACTCCTCGCCCATGAGGATGCGCTGCCGCTGGTCGTAGACGACGCGGCGCTGCTCGTTCATGACCTCGTCGTACTTGAGGACGTTCTTGCGGCGCATGAAGTTGAGCTCCTCGACTTTGACCTGGGCGCGCTCGACGGTGTTGCTCAGCATCTTGGCCTCGAGCGGCTCGCCTTCCTTGGGACCCAGGCGGCTGAGGACGCGATACATGCGGTCGCCGGCGAACAGCCGGATGAGCTCGTCCTCGGCGGAGAGATAGAAGCGCGTCTCGCCGGGGTCGCCCTGGCGGCCGGAACGGCCGCGCAGCTGGTTGTCGATGCGGCGGCTCTCGTGGCGCTCGGTGCCGAGCACGTACAGCCCGCCGGCCTCGCGCACACCTTCGCCGAGCTTGATGTCGACGCCGCGGCCGGCCATGTTCGTGGCGATCGTGATCACACCGCTCTGGCCGGCGTTCTTGATGATCTCGGCCTCGCGCTCGTGCTGCTTGGCATTGAGGACGCTGTGCGGCACGCCGTGGCGCTCAAGCTGGCGCGAGAGCATCTCGCTGACCTCGACCGACACGGTGCCGACCAGCACCGGCTGGCCCTTCTCGTAGCGCTCCACGATGTCGTTGGTCACGGCCGAGAACTTCTCCTTGGCCGTGGTGAAGATGTAGTCGTTCTCGTCCAGACGGACCATGGGCGCGTTGGTGGGGATCTGCACCACCTCGAGGCCGTAGATCTGGCGGAACTCGTCCTCCTCCGTCTTGGCCGTACCGGTCATGCCGGCGAGGACGTCGTACATGCGGAAGTAGTTCTGCAGCGTGATCGTCGCGAGGGTCTGGTTCTCCTCGCGGATCGGCACTTTCTCTTTGGCCTCGATCGCCTGATGCAGGCCCTCGGAGTAGCGGCGCCCGTCGAGGATGCGGCCGGTGAACTCGTCGACGATGAGCACCTCGCCGTTCTGCACCACGTACTCGACGTCCTTGTGGTACATCGCCTCGGCGCGCAGCGCCTGGATGAGGTGGTTCACCAGGCCGCCATTGGTGTCCTTGTAGAGGTTCTCGACGTCGAGGGCGCGCTCCACCTTGGCCACGCCGCTCTCGGTGACCGCCACGGTGCGCTGCTTCTCGTCGACCTCGTAGTCCTCGCCGGGGTGCAGGCGCGGGACGATACGCGCAAACTGGCGGTACGTGTCGGCCGCGGTCTCCGGGGCGCCGCTGATGATCAGCGGCGTGCGCGCCTCGTCGATGAGGATGGAGTCGACCTCGTCCACGATGCAGAAGCTGTGGCCGCGCTGCACCATGTGCTCGCGGCGCATGGTCATGTTGTCGCGCAGATAGTCGAAGCCGAACTCGGAGTTGGTGCCGTAGGTGACGTCGGCGTTGTACTGCGCGCGGCGCTCCTCGGGAGTCATGTTGGCCTGGATGACGCCCACGTCCAGCCCGAGGAAGCGGTAGACCTGACCCATCCACTCGGCGTCGCGCTTGGCGAGGTAGTCGTTGACCGTGACCAGATGCGTGCCGGTGCCGGCGATGGCGTTGAGGTACATCGGCATGGTCGCGACGAGTGTCTTGCCCTCACCGGTCTTCATCTCGGCGATATCGCCGTCGTGCAGCACGATACCGCCCAGGACCTGGACGTCGAAGGGCCGCATGCCGAGCGCGCGCTTGCCCGCTTCCCGGGCGACCGCGAAGGCTTCGTAGAGGAGGTCGTCCAGCGCCTCGCCGTTGTCGTGGCGCTGCCGGAACTCGGCCGTCTTGCCGCGTATCTGCTCGTCGCTGAGACCGGTGACGGTCTCCTCGAACTCGCCGACCCTGGTGGTCTGCTCCCCGAGGACCTTGAGTCGCCGGCCTTCACCGGCGTGCAGCAGCTTGTCGACGATCTTGATCACGTGAGTGGCGCTCCTGGGTCGGCTCTGTGGCGGCGTGCGGTCATTGTCGCACACCGCGCAGGCGGTGGCGTACCCGCGCGGCGCCACCTCGGCGGCGCCGCAGGGGCCGGTCCGGCCGGCACGTCCTAGTTCTCGGCCGGCTCGATCAGCCCGTAGTGGCCGTCGTTGCGCCGATACACGACGTTGGTGCGGTTGGACTCGGCGTTGGTGAACACGAAGAAGTCGTGGCCCACCAACTCCATCTGCAGCGTGGCCTCGTGCACCGACATCGGCTTGAGCGCGAACTGCTTGGTCTTGACCACGCGCCCGTTGTCGCCGGCGTGGGCCTCCTCGGCGGTGAACTCCTCCGGCAGGAGGGCCGCCGCGACCGGCGCCAGCTCGGCGTCCGGCTCGACCGGCAGGGCCAGCTTGTCGTGCCCGTGCCTGGTCTTGCCGTGAGCCCTGTCGTGGTACTTCTTGACCCTGCGCACGAGCTTGTCGGAGACCAGATCGATGGCCGCGTACATGTCCGTCGACGACTCGCGGGCGCGGATCACGGGCCCGCGGGTGAACACCGTCGCCTCGGCGATGCACGGCTCGGGGATGCTCGGGTTCTTCTCCACCTGGAGCTCGAGCTCTACCCTCGTCACCTCGTCGATCTTGCGCTGCAGGAGAAGCTTGTGAACGTGCTCGATCTTCTCGTTGGCGTACTGCTGCAGGGCATCGGTGATCGTGACGTTGCGACCCTTGATCTGCGTTTTCATCGACATCGCTCCTTCTGGACGGCGTGGTCTAGCGATGCTTGGGAGGACACAGCGCGCACGGTGCGCGCGAATGTGAACACGTGGGGTTCGAGACCTGCTCGAGCGAGCACTTCGGCACACTGGTTCAGCGTTTCACCTGTGGTGTAGACGTCGTCAACGAGTACCACTCGCCTGACTCTTCTTAGTACCCCGTTCCGTTCCTCCCGCAACGCGAAAGCATCGCGCACATTGGCGGCGCGCGACGCCCGGTCGAGCCCGCTCTGCCGGGCGCCGTGGCGAACGCGGCGGAGCAGCGGAGCATATGGGAGCCCGGCGTCGCGGGCAAGCCGCCGGGCGAACAGCTCCGCCTGGTTGAAGCCGCGCTCCAGAGAGTGCTCGCGGTGACCGGGGACCCACGTGACCAGCTCGACGCGCGGCGCGGCGTACGCGGCGAACGCCGGAGCAGCCCGGCGCGCCATGTCGTCGGTGAGCGAGCGCAGGGCGCGGAACTTGCAGGCCGTCACCAGCGCCCGCGCCGGCCCCTCGTAGGTGAAGGCGGCGCCGGCGGAGCGAAAGGCCAGGTCGCGGGCGCCGCACTCCCGGCACAGACGGCCCGGCGAACGGCGCGGCGGCCGGTCTGCGGCCGCCATTGCGGTCGCCTGCGCGGATGCCTCCACGCGTGCCGCCCGCCCCGCGGCGCCGGGCGGCGTGTAGCGGCCGGGCGCGCCGCAGCGCGGGCAACGCTCGTCCGGGAGGCGACGCAGGTCGCCGGCGCAGGCCTCGCAGAGCCAGGCTCCGGCGGCCCCGCACTGCACGCAGCGCTTGGGGAAGAAGAGATCGAGCAGACCGTCTACCGCGCCGCTGGCGTCCACCGGCAGCCGCCGTTCAGGTTCCCTCGGGCGGGACGCAGAGACCGTCCGGGCCGACGCACGAGCGCGGCTCCAGGCGAGCGCCCGCCGCGATCCGCGCCCTCGGCGCGACCTCCGAGCGATCGCCGATGACCGCGTCCTCGCGCACGACCGCCTCGTGGTGCACGACGACGTGCTTGCCGAGGATGCTGCCGGCCAGACGGGAGCCGCGGCCGGCCTTGGCGCCGTCCCAGTGGATGACGCCCTCGAGCATCGCTCCGCGCTCGATGACGCAGCCGTCGCCGATGATGAGCGGGCCGATGAGCTGGGCCTCGGTCTCCACGAGGCAACCGGCGCCCAACAGGATCGGCGGCTCCAGCACGGCGCCTTCTTCGATCTCGGTGCCTTCGCCGACCCAGACGCCGGGGCGGACTTCACGGCCGGGGACGTCGAGCTTCACCCGGCCGAACAGGGCGTCGAAGTTGCCGAGCCGGTACTGCTCGATGTTGCCGACGTCGTTCCAGTAACCCTGCAGCTCCCAACAGTGGAACGGCAGTCCGGCGGCGAGCAGGCTCGGGAACACGTCCTTGGCCCAGTCCACGAACTCGCCCGGCGGCACGAAGTCGAAGATCCCGGGCTCGAACGCGTAGATGCCGCAGTTGCAGAGGTTGGACCGCGCCTCGGCGCGCGGCGGCTTCTCCTGGAAGCCGGTGACTCGGCCCTCGTCATGCACGACCACGCCGTACAGCGACGGGTCCTCGACCTGCTTGACCGCCATGGTCGCCATGCCGCCCCCGGCCCCGTGTGCGGCGAGGAACGCGGTAAGGTCGATGTCGGTGAGTCCGTCGCCGCTCATCACCACGAAGGTCCCGTCGGCGAAGAACTCGCGGAAGACGCCCACGCCCCCGGCGGTGCCGAGAAGCTCGTCTTCGACGTTGTAGGTGAGTTCCACCCCGAATCCCGACCCATCGCCGAAATACGTGCGGATCTTCTCGGGGTGGTAGTGCAGGTTGGCCGCCACCTGGCGGATGCCGTGGCGGCACAGCAGGTTGAGCATGTGCTCCATGACCGGCCGGTTGAGGATGGGCACCATGGGCTTGGCGGTCTGACCGGTGAGCGGGTAGAGCCGCGTTCCCAGACCCGCGGCCATGATCATGGCCTTGCAGACGATCTCGTCGCCGCAGCGACGCCTGGCGGGGGGGCTGCTCACGGCTCGCACCGGCCGCCGGCGCAGGCAGCCGCCAGACTCTGCGAGTAGGGCGGCCGCAGGACGCCGGCCTCTGTGACGATGGCGGCGATGTTGGCCGCCGGCGTGACGTCGAAGGCCGGGTGGCGCGCGACGGCGCCCTCCGGAGCGATCTGCGCGCCCCGGAAGGAGGTGACCTCCGCCGGATCGCGCTCCTCGATGGGGATGTCGTCGCCGCAGGCCACCGTGAGGTCCACCGTGGAGAGCGGCGCCGCGACGTAGAACGGCACGGCGTGCTCCTTGGCGAGGACGCTGACCGTGTAGGTGCCGATCTTGTTGGCGGTGTCGCCGCAGGCGGCGATGCGGTCGGCGCCGACGACGACGCCGTCGACCTCGCCGCGGCGCATGAAGTAGCCGGCCATATTGTCGCTGATGAGCCGGTACGCGATGCCCTCGACCTGGAGCTCCCAGGCCGTGAGCCGCGCGCCCTGGAGCCACGGCCGCGTCTCGTCGACCCACACCGAGATGCCGCCGTGACGCGCCTGGGCCGAGCGCACGACGCCGAGCGCCGTGCCGTACCCCGCGGTCGCGAGGGCGCCGGCGTTGCAGTGCGTGAGGATGCGGTCGCCCGCCTTGAACAGCGCGGCGCCGTGCTCGCCGATGCGCAGGCAGCGATCGATGTCGTCGTCGTGGATGGCTTGAGCGCGGGCAAGGAGCGAGACGGCGAGCGCCGCCGGCTCGGCCTGTGGCCCTCCGGCGGCGAGTGCCGCCTTCCAGGCGGCGCGCATCTCACCGATCGCCCAGCTGAGGTTGACGGCCGTAGGCCGCGTGGCCAGAAGGCCGTTCGCGGCCTGCTCCAGCGCGGCCCCCAAGGCGGCCGGATCGTCCGCGTTCGCGGCGGCCGCTTCGGCGGCCGCGAGTGCGAGCCCGCCGGCCGCCGTGACGCCGATCGCCGGCGCGCCGCGCACAGTCATGTCCGTGATGCGCGCGGCGACCTCCTGCCACGTGCGGCAGTGCACGTAGCGCTCCTCCTGCGGCAGCGCGAGCTGGTCGATGAGGACGACTTCGTGCGGCAGGATCTCGACGGTGCGCACGCGCAGCCGCGAGCCGCCGGGGCCTTCCCGCCCCCCGGCGGCCGGGGCGGCGCCGTTCTGTGCCCGGTCGCCGCTCATCGTGGCTCCGGGCTCAGGTGCCCTGGTCCCAGGAGGCGAGGTACTTGGCCTGCTCCGCGGTCAGCGTGTCGCAGTCGACGTTCATGCTCTCGAGCTTGAGGCGGGCGATCTCGTCATCGATATCCTTGGGGACCACGTACACCTTGTTCTCGAGGCTGGCGTGGTTCTTGACCATGTACTCGGCCGACAGCGACTGATTGGCGAAGCTCATGTCCATGACCGCGGCCGGGTGGCCCTCGGCGGCCGAGAGGTTCACCAGCCGGCCCTCGGCAAGCAGGTACAGGCGCCGGCCGTCGGCCATGGTGTACTCATCCACGAACTCGCGGATGGCGCGCTTCTTGACGGAGAGCTTCTCGAGCGCCGGGATGTCGATCTCCACGTTGAAGTGGCCGGTGTTGGCGATGATGGTGCCGTCCTGCATGACCTCGAAGTGCTCGCCGCGCAGCACGTGGATGTCGCCAGTGGCGGTGACGAACAGCTTGGCCACCTTGGCGGCCTCGGCGACGGGCATCACGCGGTAGCCGTCCATGACTGCCTCGAGCGCGCGCAGCGGATCGACCTCGAGCACGATCACGTCGGCGCCGTGGCCCTTCATGCGCATCGCGAGGCCGCGGCCGCACCAGCCGTAGCCGGCGACGCACACCGTGCTGCCGGCGATGAGGATGTTGGTGGCGCGGATGACGCCGTCGAGCGTGCTCTGGCCGGTGCCGTAGCGATTGTCGAACATGTGCTTGGTGTTGGCCTCGTTGACGGCCACGATCGGGAACATGAGACGGCCCTCGGCCTCGAGCGCCTTGAGGCGGATGACGCCGGTGGTGGTCTCTTCGGTGCCGCCGATGATGTCGGCGGCCATGTCGGGACGCTCGCCGTGGAGCACGCCGATCACGTCGGCCCCGTCGTCCATGGTGATGTTGGGCTTGTGGTCGACGCAGGTGTTGATGTGCGAGTAGTAGGTCTTGTCGTCCTCGCCCTTGATGGCGTACACGCGCACGCCGTAGTCGTTGACGAGGGCCGCGGCGACGTCGTCCTGAGTGCTCAGCGGGTTGCTGGCGCAGAGCACGACGTCGGCGCCGCCGGCGACCAGCGTGCGCATGAGGCCGGCCGTCTCGGTGGTGACGTGCAGGCAGGCGCCGATGCGGATGCCCTTGAGCGGCTTCTCCTTCTCGAAACGCTCGCGAATGGCCTTGAGCACAGGCATGTGCATGTCGGCCCACTCGATACGCAGGACGCCCTCGGGGGCGAGGCCGATGTCTTTGATGTCGTAGTCGGAAGCCAAGTGACCCTCACTCTTCGTCGTTATCGTCCGTCCGCGGGACCCCGCAGGCAGCCAACGTGAGACCGTAGTACGCAGCAACGATGGCACATGGGACAAGGGAGTCGGAGACGGCGATGACGCCCGCCTCGCGGACCGCCTTGGCCTCGAACGGCGTGAGCCGCCCGGCGTCGGTGACGCCCGCCACCACGACGCCGGACGAGTATACCCGAGGCCCGCCGCGGGAACGAACGAGGGCCGGTTGATATATGCCTGTGAGCGGCGGGAATGAGCGCGGGACGAGGTCCGGCCAGAGGCCGGTGAGCGGGCCGCGGAGCCCGAGATTGACGTGATCGGCGACCGCCAGCAGCGCGCCGGGCGGGAGCGTGACGGGTGGGGACGAGCCGCCGGCGGCGGCATCGCGCCACACGACGGGCACGACGAGGCTGACGACGCGGCCGGAGCGGGCGTCCTCGCCTGGATCACCCCGGTCGGCGATGTCCCGGCTTGAGGCCACCGAATCCTCCGCGCGCGGATCCGCCGTGATCGGCGCCCCCGCGAACGCCGCCAGGAGCTCGAAGAGCGGGCCGGCGAAGGGCGCGGGCGGGCGCAGCTCGTCCCGCGTGAGGAAGCGGTGCTCGGCCTCGGGGAACAGCGCGTCGGCGACGCGCCGCGACGCGGATTCGTCGGCCGTCAGCGCGAGAGAGACGGCGCCGGTCACGGCTCAGCCGCCGGCGCCGCCGGCAAGCTTCGCCTTGAAGTCCTGGATGGCGCCCACCGGCGTCGGGTCCACGCCGTAGAGGAGCGCGAGATAGAACGACGCATAGTCGCCGAGCTGGACGAGCGAGAAGAGCCGCGCGAGCCGCGAGGTGCCGCGCGCGGCCACGTGAGCGCACTCGACGCCAAGCGCCTCCAGCTCGCCCGCGGTGAGCGCGGCGCGGCGCCGCAGCCTCTCGTCGCTCTGCGCGTCCTCCAGGAAGACCGCCAGGCTTGCGGCGGCCACGTGCGGCAGGCTCGTCCACCCCATCAGCTCGTTGTGGTTCAGTTCCGGCAACTCGTTCCAGAAGGCGGGCGCCTTGGCGTTCTCGTTGATCTGCCCCTTCCAGCGGCGCGCCGCCGGCACGGTGAGGCCGGCGCCGTACACCACCGCCTGCCGCTTGTGCAGGCGCGCCGCCAGCGCCTTCGCCTCGTTGGCGGGGCCGGAAGCATCGGGGCCGCACTCGCTGTTGCCGGCGCGCAGCAACTCCGCCGCCTCGGCGACGTCGGCGTCGGCCGGCGGCGTGAGCCCGGCCGCCGAGAGCGCTGCGAGGATCGGCATCGCGAGATACCCGACGGAAGCGCGCGGCTGCCCGCCGCCCGGGATCGTCACCAGCGGCAGGCCGCGTTCGCTCGCGAGCGTGGCCAGGGCGCCGCCGGAGGCCACGCACAGCGGAGCGCAGCCGCGCTCGAGCGCGAGCGCCGTGCAGGCGAGCGTCTCCTCGGTCTCTCCCGAGTAGCTCGCCGCGATCACCAGCGTCTGCGGGCCGATCCACGCGGGGATGTCGTAGCCGCGAACGACCGCCGAGGGGACGCCGAGACTCGTGGCGGCGAGGATGAGATCGGCGCCGATGGCCGAGCCGCCCATACCGAATACGGCGACGCCGGTGGGCCGCGCCGGAGGCGCGGCGGAACCGGCCCCTTCGAACGCGCCGGCGAGGCGCTCGCGCGCCACGGCGTACCCGGCCGTGAGCTGACGCGGCAGACCGGCGATAGCGCCCAGCATGTCGCCGGCGTCGAACTCGGCGACGACTCCCGGACCGAAATCGGCAGCGGTCGCCGGCTCGTCCAGCGGCGTCGCGCCCGCGTCGCCGGCCACGTCAGCCCTCCCGGATGATGCCGAGCACGAGGTCGCGCTTCTCTTCCATCAGCTCGCTGCTGTCGGCCCCGAGGTTGAGTCGCACCAGCGGTTCCGTGTTGGAGGAGCGCACGTTGAAGTGCCAGTCGGGGTAGTCCACGGAGACGCCGTCGAGCTTGGTGATCTCGCCGTCGGCGAAGCGGGCTTCGAGGCGCGAAAGCGCCGCCGGCGCGTCGTCCACCGTGGAGTTGATCTCGCCGCTGATGAAGTACTTCGAGCGCAGCGGCTCGAGGAGCTCGGCCATCGTCGCGCCCTTCTGGGAGAGCAGCTCGAGGATCAGCAGCGCCGGGATGAAGCCCGAGTCGGCGTTGTAGTTGTCGCTGAAGTAGTAGTGGCCCGACACCTCACCGCCGAACAGCGCACCCTCGCGACGCATGCGCTGCTTGAAGAAGGCGTGCCCGACGCGGTTGAGCAGGGGCACGCCGCCGTTGGCGGTGATCACGTCCGGCACCGCGCGGCTGGCGCGCAGGTCGTAGAGGATCGACGCGCCGGGGTTCTTGAGCAGCAGGGCCTCGGCGAGCAGCGCGGTGACGAAGTCGCCGGGCACGAACTCGCCGTCCTCGTCGATGAAGAAGCAGCGGTCGGCGTCGCCGTCCCAGGCGATGCCGAGGTCGGCCCGCTCGGCCACGACCCGGGCCCGCACCTCGCGGCTGTTCTCCTCGAGCAGCGGGTTGGGCTCGTGGTTGGGGAACGTGCCGTCGACGTCGAAGTACAGCTCCACGCGCTCGATCGGCGTGCCCTCGAAGACCCGCGGCGCGAGTTTGCCGGCGACGCCGTTGGCGGCGTCCATCACGACGCGGTACGGCATGAACGCCGTGACGTCCACGAGCTTGCGCAGGTGCTCGACGTAGGACGGGTAGAGATCCACCGCCTCGTAGCCGGCGCCGGCCACCGCCGCCGGCATCTCGGCGATCGCCTGGCTGCGCTGCTTGAGCTCGGGGATGCCCTGGTCGCCGCTGAGCGGCAGCGCCCCCTCGCCGACCAGCTTCATGCCGTTGTACTGCGGCGGGTTGTGCGACGCGGTGACCATGACGCCGCCGCCGAGCCCGCGCGAGGCGACGCCGAAGTAGACCATCTCGGTGGGCACGAGGCCGAAGTCGACCGTGCCGGCGCCGCCCACGGCGGCGCCGGCGGCGAAGGCCTCGAGCAGGCCTTTCGACGAAGGCCGCGGGTCCATGCCGGCGCCGACGCTCGTGGCGCCCAGCTGCTGCGCGAGGGCGCAGCCGATGCGCTCGGCCGCGTCCTCGTCGAGTTCCTGCGGATAAAGACCACGTATGTCGTACGCCTTGAAGATGCCGTCGGGGATCGTCATCAGCCCTCCCTGCCGCGCAGCTGCTCGTAGAACTGGATCGAATTGTCCGGGAGCGCCGTGTCCGGATACACGCAGATACCGCCGGCGAGGCGGTTGCCCGCTCCTACAGAGACCCCCTCGCCGAGCACAGCGCCGCTGAGCTGCGTCCCGGCGCCGACGCTCGAGTCGCGCACAAGCACGCTGCCTTCGACCTGCGCGTGCGCGCCGATGACGACGCCGGCCTGCGCCACCGTCTCGAGGACGGTCGCGCCCTCGCCAACGACGGCGCCGGCGCCGAGCACGGCGAGCGGACCCACGCGCGCGCCGGCCGCGATACGCGCACGCGCGCCGACGTAGCACGGCGGGACGACGCGGGCGCCGGGATCGACCTGCGCCGTCGCGTCGACAAAGAGGTACTGCGCCCCCATCTCCTCGGCCACCGCCGTGTACACGGTGTTCTCGAGGATGTCGAAGTGCGCCTGCAGGTAGCTGTCAGGGGTACCGATGTCGCGCCAGTACCCGCGAGCGGCGTAGCCGTAGAGCGATCCTGCCTGCGCGAGCTGCGGGAAGACACCGCGCTCGATGGAGAAGAGCTTGCCGCGCGGTACCATCTCCAGCACTTCCGGCTCGAGTACGTAGACGCCGGCATTGATGAGGGCCGTGCCCTCATAGTCACTGGGCTTCTCGAGGAAGCTCGAGATGCGCGCCTCGTCGTCCAGCTCCACCACACCGTAGCGCCGCGGGTCCTCGACGGGCGTGAGGAAGATCGTCCCCATACCGCCCTTCTCGACGTGCAGCGCGGCCAAGGCGGAGAGGTCGACGTCGCTGAGGACGTCGCCGTTGAAGACGAAGAAGCTGCCGTCGCGGAGCTTGGACTCGCAGTTGGCGATGGCTCCGGCCGTGCCCAGCGGCTCGTCCTCGACGGCGTACGCGACCTCGAGCCCGTAGCGCGACCCGTCGCCGATCTCGGCCTCGATCGCCTCCGCGAGAAAGCCGGTGGAGAACACGGCGCGCGTGACGCCGTGACGCGCGAGGTTGTCGAGGATGTAGGAGACGAACGGACGCTCCACGACGGGCGCGACCGGCTTGGGCACGCGCGACGTGATGGGGCGCAGGCGCGTGCCCTCCCCGCCGACGAGGATGACGGCTTGGGTGGGAGTGCTGCGAGGCACGGCCACGGCGGCCGTCACGACGGCGCCGGAGCGGGAGCCGCGAACGGCTCGCCCAGGCCGATGCCCTCGTACTCGAATCCCGCGGCCGCGGCGGCGGCCGGATCCACGAAGTTGCGGCCGTCGATGAGCAGCGGCCGTTCCATCACCTTGGCCGCCGCGACCCAGTCGAGCCGTGCGAACTCGGGCCACTCGGTGACGATGACCACGGCATCGGCCCCGCCGAGGGCTTCCATGGCGTCCGCACAGATAGTGACCCCTGGGAACAGCGGGTGGCCGCCGGCGGCGATCATGGGGTCGTAGGCGCGCACGTGCACGCCCTCGTGCACGAGGCGGCCGGCGAGGACGATGGAGGCCGCTTCCCGCAGGTCGTCGGTCTGCGGCTTGAAGGTGAGGCCGAGCAACGCGACGGTGGCGCCGCGGAGCTTGTCGAGGTGCGCCGTGAGCTTGCCGAGGACGCGGCGCTTCTGCAGGGCGTTGACCTCGATCACGGCGTTGAGCAGCTGGAAGTGATAGCCACTGTTGCCCGCCAGCTGCTTGAGCGCCTCAACGTCCTTGGGGAAGCACGACCCGCCGTAGCCGATCCCGGCCTGCAGGAAGTGCGGGCCGATGCGGTGGTCCAGCCCCATCCCGTGAGCCACGGTGCGCACGTCGGCGCCGACCTGCTCGCAGACGTTGGCGATCTCGTTGATGAACGAGATCTTGGTGGCGAGGAAGGCGTTGGAGGCGTACTTGACCATCTCCGCCGTGGGGACGCTGGTGCGCACGACGTCGGTGTCGATGCCGCGATACAGAGCCTCGACGGCGTCGCCATCCTCCTCGCGGAAGGAGCCGATCACGACGCGGTCCGGCTCGAGAAAGTCCTGGATGGCAGCGCCTTCGCGCAGGAACTCCGGGTTGGAGGCGTAGGTCATGCCGGTCGCGGCGAGCGCTTCGAGGTCGGCCATGACTTTCTCGCCGGTCCCTACCGGGACAGTGCTCTTCATGACCAGGAGCCGCTCGCCGCCGCGTCTGGCGATCTCGCGAGTGGCGTGCTGCACGCGCGAAAGGTCCGCGTCGCCCGACGGCGACGGCGGTGTGTCCACGGCGATGAACAGGATCCGGCAGCGCTCCAGCAGTTCGTCGTACGAGGTCGTGTACGAGAGCCGCGAGGCGTTGTCGTCCAGGAGCTTGTCGAGACCCGGCTCGTAGATCGGCACCTGGCCCTGCTTGAGGCGCTCGATCTTGGCGGCGTCGACGTCCATGCAGACCACGGGATGGCCGAGATGCGCGAAGCAGACTGCCGAGACCAGCCCGACATAGCCCGTGCCGACGACGCCGATCGGGGCGGAATCCATGCTGGGGAACACCTCCGAGTAGCTTGAGGAGCGGCGCGCAGCGCGAAGTCTACCACAGCGTCGGGGGCCGTCCGGCAGGCTCGCGGTCGCCCTGGGGAGGACTAGTGCGCGAGGGCCTGCGAGAGCTCCGAGGCGCTCGCCCCGTCGAGCGGGTTGAGCGCCAGGGCGTGCTTGAGGGCGGCGACCGCGGCGGCCTTGCGGCCGAAGACGTTGAGCAGCAACTGGCCCTGTGAGAAGTAGACCTCGTAGTTCGCCGGCTGCAGGCGCTGCGCCTGGCCCAGGACCGCCAGCGCCTCGTCGTTCTTGCCCTGCTGCTGCAGGACGAGCGCCTCGGTGAGGAGCGGGTCGACGGCGAGAGGGTCGAGCCGAGCCGCGTGGCGGGCGTTGCTCAGGGCGGCAGCGGCGTTGCCGTCGGCCGACTCCGCGAGGGCGGCGTTGGCCGCACGCAAGGCCATGTAGGGGAGCGCCCAGCTCACCGCGAGGAGGACGAGGGCCGTCGTGGCCGCAGCCCTGACCGGCCAGCGGGAGTGCCCGCCGCCCGCGCGCCGCCGCGCGGACCGGCGGGCGGGCAAGTCCTGCCCCGCGGCGTCCGCGTCCCGGCCGGCGGCCGGCGCGTCCTGCCCGGCCGCCGCGTCGCGTTCCTCGCCAACTTCTTCCTCGAGCCCTTCGAGCGACGCGCGCCGGCGCTCGTCGCCGGCGCGCGTCGCCAGGTACGACGAGCTGACCGCGACGAACAGGAAGAAGACGAACCCGATGGCGGCCATACCCCAGTCCCAGTCCCACGAGATGTGGACGAGGAATGCGAGGATGCCCGCCTGCATGGCGACGACGAGCGAGCGCATGGGGTCGCCGCGGTCGCGCAGCGGGTTGCGGAAGGACGTGGCGACGAAAAGTACCATCGACGCGACGAAGAGCACGAGCCCGACGATGCCGAGCTCGCTGAGCACGTTGAACCACTCGCTGTGCGCATGTTTGACCACGCCTCCGTCTTTGCGAAAGCGGTAGTGCGAGAAGCGGAAGGTGCCGGCGCCGCTCCCGGCGACCGGGTCGACGTGGAACTGGTCGAGGGCCTCGCGCCAGAGCGGAGGCCGCCCAGTGTTCACCGACACCAGCCGGACCGTGCCTTCGGCGGCGCTCGTCTGGTCGCTGCCCGCCGCGAACGCATGGACCTTCGCCTTGACCCAGCTGACGCCGCCGCGCGCCTGGACGAAGGCGACCGACCCGCCGCCGACGCCGGCGACGAGCAGCACGATGATGGCGGCGCCGGCGGCGACCCGCGACCACCGCGGCCAGGGCACGCGCTGCTGGAGCAGCAGGACGACCACCTGCGCGGCACCGGTGATCACGAGGGCAGCGAGTGAGTAGCGCAGCAGGATGTGCCCTTGCTGCGTACGCAGCATGTCGTCGGCCGTCGCCTGGAACAGCGTGCCGAGATCGCGCACGCGCCACAGCACGGCCGCCACGGGCGCCGCCACCGCGACCAGCGTGGCAAGGCTCGCGAGGCGGGTCGTGCAGAACGCGAAGTAGATGACGAGAGCCACGGCGAGCGCGATCCAGCCGCCCCGCGAGAGCGTGAAGAAGAAGGTGAAGCAGAGCGGGACGCCGGCTACCGCGGCGAGCGTGCGCCACATGGCGGGCACGCGCCGGTCGGCGGCGAGGGCGAGCACGACCATCAGCGCCATGATCATCATCAGCGCGAGCACGTTCCAGTAGCCGATGGGGCTGTCCAGCCTCGCGTACGCGTGCGCGTTGGTGACGACGTCCGGCAGCACCTTGCCGAGATAAGCGTATACAGCCACGGCAACGGCTACGACGAGGAATCCGGCGGCGGCGGCCAGCAACTGCAGCCGCCGCACCGGCGTCAGCCCCAGGACGGCGGCGACCGCCAGGTACAGCGCCGCCAGGTCGAACGCCATCCAGGAGAGGTCGGGCCCGAGCGACCAGAGGACGGACAGCCCGACCCACGCGACGAAGAGCCCGAACGTGCCCAGAGCGCACAGGTAGAGAGGCGACGGCCGCGACCCCCTGCGGAGAAACCAGACCCAGAGCGCCGCCAGCAGGAGGTACGCCATGGCGAGCGGCGCGCTGCGCGTGAAGATGTAGCCGCCGGAGAGGAAGGAGAAGGCACCGGCGCAGGCCACCGTCAAGGCGACAGGTGCGACGTTGCGGATCCTCGACGATGACGGTCGCGCAACGCGGCCAGTGTTTACCGGAGGTTCCATCGACGGGATTATACTGGCATGAGCCCTCCGGAGGCGGTGAGTACTATGTGTAGCATCCGGAGAGTTCCCGTGATATAAGCTGTCGCCAAGAGGCACACCATCGTCACACGTGTGAAGAGGGGGGTGAAGAAATGAAGGCAAAGCTCGTGGGAGCCCTCGTGCTCGCGCTCATCCTCATGCTCGTGCTGTCGAGCGTCGCCATGGCAGGAGTGTCACAGGCGACGATCAACGCGATCATCAAGGACGCGCAGGACGGCACGCTCGATGGGCACTGGACGGCTGCGGAGATCCGCGCCGCCTTGGCCTATATCGAGAACAGCCCCGTCTATGAGCAGTACTCCGCCATCAAGGGCGTCTTGCAGGACTACCTCGCAAGTCTCCAGGCGCCGGGTGAACAGAGCGGCCAGCTCGCCTTCACCGGCAGCAACATCGTCCTCGCGTTCGGCGCGGGCGCCGCGCTGATCGGCGGCGGCATCTTGCTACGCAGACGCCGGGCTGCTTGACCTGAGTCCGCATCCAAAGGCTCGCAGGGCGTCTCCCGCAAGGGAGGCGCCCTTTCGTTTGCCCCGGAGCGGCCCCGGAAATCGGCGCCAGAGTCTTCGGTGAGGGCGCCGCCGTGGCGGCGCCCCGGCGCTACTGCGCCCTGTAGAGCGTCACGCCGGCCGGCGCGGAGTCGTCGGCGATCACCGCGCCGGGCCTGAGTCCGAGGTCGCCGGCGAGCGCCACGGCGGCCTCACGCCTGCCGCTGCGGTAGTACACGGACGTCGCAGTGAGCGCCGGTCGCCAGCCGCCGCCGGCGGGCGTGGACGTGAGGTAGCCCCACAGGTGCAGCCTCGCGGCGGTGCGCGCCACGCCGGCGGCCGGCTCGACGATACCGACCTTCGTGCGCCGGCGCGCCACGAACCAGAAGCCGAGGCGGGTCGAGGCGAGCCGCGGTGCAAGGACACCGGGCCAGCAGGCACGCACCAGGGTGGCGACATTGGCTCCGGCCGCGACCCTCATGCGGGCCGTCGCAGCGGCGCTGGTCGTCCCTTGTGGCAGGATCGCCGCGTCGAGAGGCGAGACCGGCAGCGCCCCGGCGACGAGCGCCTGCCTGATGGCGACCGTCGCGGCGGCGGGGCTCGCCTGCGCAGTAGTCGCCGCGGGCGTGGGCGAGGCCTGGACGCCGGGTGTGGGCAAGGCGGTCCCCGACGATGCAGGGGCGCTCGCGATCGCCGGCGGCATCAAGCTGCTGAACACCGCCGGCTGCCGCTCCCCGCGCATCAGCGTCGCGAGATCGCGGAGTGCCGCGGCGGCGTCCGCGCCGGCATCCGACGGGCGCACGCCCGGCGGCCCCACGAGGACGGCGAGCGGGCGCCAGGAGTGGACGAGGGCGGCCGTCCTCGCAGCCACCTGGCTCCACTCCGGCACTGCGAGCAGGCGGACCGCTATGGGCGCGCCTGCCGAAAGCCGCAGTAGCCGGCGCGCCTCGGCGAAGTACGCACCGGCGTGCCGGCGCGGCCCGGGCATGACGACGAGGACCCGGGCCGGCACCGCCTCGCGGTGGATCACGGGGGTTCGGTCGGGCGGGGCCAGATCGAAGGCCAGCCACTGGCGCAGCTGTGCCAGTTGCACGCCGTCGAGATGCCACGCCGCCGCCCTGCGGCACGTCCACACGACGGCGTCGGTCGCCCGCACCTGCGCACGCGACGGTCTGAGGAAGTCGAGCGTCGTCGCGATCGAAGTCGCCGTCCGCAGGCTGAGGTCGCTCTGCACGTGCCCGAACCCGAGGATGTAGTTGGCGAACGACACGACGCTCATGGCCTGGAAGTCGATGCGCGGCAGGCCCTGCTGAAGCTGCGTGTACTGCGCCAGCCAGCTCGTCGCGGTCGGGGCCGTCTCCCACGCGGACCCTGCCAGCCGGAGGCGCACCTGTGCGATGCGCCCCTCGCCGGGCGGCAGCATCGGGCCGGTCACCAGGCGCAGCGCCTGACGGTCAAGGGCGACCCAGGCGCTCATGTTCACGCCGACCGTCCTGCCGAGCGCGGCAGCGGCGGCGGCGGGACCGGCCTGGTCGACCACGTGGCGCAGCGGTGTGAGGCCGGCGCCCGGCACGAACCCCTGCGTGTCCGGCGCGATGACCACCGCGGTGACCGCCGAGGGGTTGTCGGTGATGTGCAGCCACACGATGGAGTCGCACGCCCCTCCGGGCGCGCCGGAGGCGAAGACGGCGACATCACTCGGCGGAGACGAACGCGAGCCCGACCCGGCCTCGACGACCTTGTGCCACGGGCCGGGCAGAGCGAGCAGGATGACGACGCCGAGCGCAACAAGGACTCCGAGAAGCAAGGCGGCCCACGCGTCGAGGCGCCCCAGCACTTCGCGAAGCAGTCTCACCGCACGGGCTGGAACGAAGTGGCGATGCCCGTCATCGTGTCGTTGGAGAGCTGGTTACTCAAGGTATTGATGACCCAGTACAGCGTCTTGTTGCGCTTCCACGCGACCATGTGAAGGGCGCTGCCCTGGTAGAAGAACAGATACTCAGTGCCGCCGATGACCTGCGTGCTGTTGGGATTCTGGATCGCCGGCGGGTTGAGCCAGCGCATCTCCTGGATGTCCCAGTACCCGCCCTGCGGCGTGGCCGCAACGGCGACGAACGCGGCCGCGTTCTTGCCCGACGTCGTCTTGATCTTGTAGTGCCGGAACTGGTCGTAGGTCGAGCCAGACGACCACTTCGTAGGCATCTCGAGCGGGATCGACGTGAGCTTGGCTCCGTCGCGCCACGCCGACGCCGAGTACTTCCCGCTCACCAGCGTCGTCGTCGTGCCGGTCTGCTGCGTGGGCACGTTCACCTTGCCGTCGAAGTTGGAGGCGAGGACGACGGTGATGCCGTCGGTGACGCCCGGCGCCCGTGGGACGACCTGCACGTCTGACGGGTAGAGCATCTCGCTGAGGAGCTGCGCGGGGGCGCTCAGGCTCTTGGGCGCGTAGATGACCGTCGTCTTGCCCGTGAACTCGGTGGCGTCCACGCCGACCACGGTCGTGTAACCCAGTGCAGTGAGCTGGTTCGCGGTGGTCGTCGCCAGCCCGCCGATGCCGCTGCCGTTGTGGATGTAGATCGGATACATCTGCTTGGTGAGCTTGAGGTTCTTGACGTGCAAGGGGGCCGCGGCGGGGTTCGTGAACTCGCTGACGGCCTGCTGCACCTGAGCCGGCGACGCCACCACGTAGGAGACGCCTCCGATCATCGGTGTCGAGCCCTCGAGGTGGACCGTGTTGATCTTGGACGTGTTCACCTGGAAGACGAGTTCCACGAGCGACTTCAGCCGCTGGATCGAGTCGATGTCCGAGGTCGTCTGGCTGGTGACCGCCTTGATGAGCTTGAGGACCTTGGTCCAGTCCTGGCTCCAGCGACCCGACTGCCGTTGCATCTCCTTGAGGAACAGCTGCTGGCGCTGCATGCGCGTGAAGTCGCCCGCCTGGTCGTGGCGGAAGCGCACGAAGTTGAGCGCCTGCTTGCCTTGCACGAGCTGGTAGCCGGGCTGGATGTCGATGGACTTCCAGCCCGTCCCCGGCGGGTTGTAGTAGCGGTGGTCGACGGGGATGTAGATGCCGCCGAGGATATCGACGACGTGCCAGAACCCTGCGAAGTTGATCTCGACGTAGTGGTTGATCGGCAGGCCGGTGAGCGTGGAGAACGCCTTCACGGCGCCGGCAGGCCCGCCGTAGGAGTAGGCCGCGTTCATCTTGTTGTAGCCGACCCCGTCGATGTAGATGCGCAGGTCGCGGGGGATGGAGAGCATCGAGATGCTCTTGGTGGCGGGGTCGAGGCGCACGAGGATCTGCGTGTCCGAGCGGCCGGGGTCGGTGGGTCCGCTCTTGTCCGAGCCGATCAGCAGCACGTTCATGGCCTTGCCCGGCAGCTCGGGGCGGAGTTGTTGGCGCGTCTTGGTGACGATCGCCTTCTGCGCCGCCGTCTGGCCGCCCACCGCGCTCACGGTGCCGTTGGCCCATCCGAGGGCAAGGCCGGGAGCGGCGAGCGCAATCACGACGACCGCCACGCCGACGAGCTTGACGGCGAGGAGGCGGCCGAAGGCGACGTAGGCGGTGACAGCCGCGAGGACGGCGACGGCCAAGACGGGCACGGCGACCATCGACCAGTTGGGGACCTTGCCCGAGAGACGCGCCAGGTCGAAGGCCGCCTGCGAGTTGCCGATCATGTCGCGGCCGTAGAGCCAGAAGAGGATGCCGGCGACGATGACGCAGGCAGAGACGAGGCCGAGGATCAGCCAGGTGCGCGGGCTGCCCGGAGTGTCCTGACCGCCGCCGCGCGACGAGCGCTGGAGCGGTGGGACGACGCGGTCGGCAGAGCCGCCCACGACCCGCACGGGCTCGTCCTCTCCCGACCTGTACACGCGATACTTGGCCATCCCGCTCCGTTGACGCCGGCGCCCGCTCAGGCGCTCGGCACTCGTTCATCATCGCACGAGCTGAGAGACGTCTGCACCCCCGCGCCGGTTCGAGGGCCCGCCTCTGCCCTCTCGACGCTGGCGCCGAGGCGGGCGAGCTTCCCCGCCAGGTCCTCGTAGCCGCGGTCGACGTGGTAGACCGAACGCACCTCGGTGACGCCGTCCGCGACCAGCCCGGCGGTGACCAGCGCCGCGCCGCCGCGGAGGTCGGGCGCCTCGACGACCGTCCCGCTCAGGCGGTGCGGCCCGGCCACGACGGCGTGGTGGCCGCTGGTCGTGATGCCGGCACCGAGCCGGTTGAGCTCGTCGACGACGACGAAGCGATTCTCGAACACGTTCTCGGTGACGATGGAGGTGCCTTCGGCGAGCGACAGCAGGACCATGGTCTGCGCCTGCAGGTCGGTGGCGAACCCGGGGTGCGGCAGCGTCGAGATGTCGACCGGCGACAGCGGACCGTCGCGGCGCACGGTGATGCGCCGCTCGCCCTCTTCGATCTGCACCCCCATGCTCCGCAGCTTGGCAAGGAACAGCTCCAGATGTACCGGGTCGAGCCCCTCGACGGTGACCTCGCCGCCCGTGGCGGCGCCCATGATCAGATAGGTACCGGCCTCGATGCGGTCGGCGATGACCTCGTGGTCCACGCCGTGGAGAGTGTGGCCGCCCTCGATGTGGATAGTGCTGCTGCCGGCGCCCTCGATGACGGCGCCCATGCCGCTAAGGAAGGCGCACAGGTCGGCGATCTCAGGCTCGCGGGCGGCGTTCTCGATCACCGTCACGCCCTCCGCCGCGGTGGCGGCCA
>Ga0316226_1000947_pt1 | contig 34261 bp, 43 predicted proteins | sample TBH18017metaG_FD_206009 | JGI IMG/M metagenome (GOLD analysis project Ga0316226, IMG submission 206009) | Freshwater microbial communities from Trout Bog Lake, Wisconsin, USA - TBH18017 | ecosystem: Environmental > Aquatic > Freshwater > Lake > Hypolimnion/Profundal zone | place: USA: Wisconsin...
CAAGGCGCGAGGAGCGAGCCTAATGCCTCTGCGCATTGTGAGCGACAAGCAACGAAGAAGATTGCCCTAATTCGCTTCGCCCTTCGGGAAGCCAAAAAATTGCTGATTTCTGCGTTGCGCCTTCGTCGGCGTATCCAGAGGATACAACCTCCTTGTCGCAACTTGAACTCATCTAATTTTTTGGATTCTAAATATGATTCTTGTTCCTACTTAGTGCCCAAATATCCTTGGATTTCTGTATCATATCGTGCTTTTTCTGCAAATTAGCGGGAATTTCTTGTTTTGTTTTGCTGAAGTAATCGTAAACCGCCTCTATTAAAGCGTCTACGGCCAGAACAGAACAGTGGTATTTTATCTTTGGCAGTCCTCCCAGTGATTCTATAACATTATCTTTTGTTATTTTTAAAGCTTCCTTTATTGTTTTCCCTTTTACCAAATCTGTAATAATGGAGCTGGTTGAGATTGCAGCCACGCATCCGAAGGTTTCAAATTTTATATCCCTAATAATCTCTTTTTTATCAACTTTAATGTAAAGCCACATTACGTCGCCGCAAACAATATTCCCTACTTTGCCTATCCCGTCCGCATTTTTAATTTTCCCGTAATTATGGGGGCTCTTAAAAGTCTCCATAACTTTTTCTGTATATAACCCTCCGCAAATTTTATTGTTATTCTTTTTCATATTACTTGAATGGAGACATCAGTCTCAATTGCTTAACTATTTTTGGTAAAACTTTTAAAACATATTTTATATCTTTCTCCGTGGTTTGTCTGCCTAAAGACATTCTTAAAGACCCATGGGCATATTCAACAGGCAAACCGGTAGCCAACAGCACGTAGCTCGGCTCTAATTTTATAGATGAACAAGCCGATCCCGTAGAACAAGCTATCCCGCTTAAATCCAAATGAATGATTAATCCCTCTCCTTCTATAAAAGAAAAAGACACATTAACATTGTTTGGCAGTCTGTTTTTTGGATGCCCGTTTAACATCACTCCGTCAATTTTTAAAATTCCCTTTATCAGTTTGTCTCTCAGGCCTATTAACCTCCTGGCCTCTGTTTTTATTTCTTTTTTACAAATCTCGGCCGCTTTCGCAAAACCGACAATTCCGGGGATATTAACAGTAGAGCTTCTTAGCCCGTTTTCCTGTCCTCCACCATGTAGAATAGGCTCAATTTTGACCCCATCTCTTATATATAGGAGGGCTATCCCCTTTGGCCCGTACATTTTGTGAGAACTAGCAGTCAACAAATCAATGTTCATTTTATCAACATCAATTGCAATTTTACCAAAAGACTGTGAGGCATCCGTATGAAAATAAACCCCCTTCTCCCGGCATATTTTACCAATTTCTGCGATCGGCTCAATGGTACCTATTTCGTTTGAAGCATGTATAACAGAAACCAAAACTGTTTTATCTGTTATTGCTTTTCTCACGTCTTCAGGATTAATTAATCCATATTTATCAACCGGCAATCTTGTTATTTCAAAGCCCTGTGATTTTAACCATTTGGCCGACTCCATTATGCATGCATGCTCAATTGAAGAAATTATAATATGGTTTTTGCCTTTTGATTTATTGGCAAATGCAATCCCCTTTAAAGCTAAGTTGTTGCTTTCTGTGGCAGACCCTGTAAAAATCATCTCGTTTGGTTCAGCATTAATTAAATCAGCCAAAACTTGCCTTGATTGGTCCAAAGCAAATTTCGCTTCCTGTCCGAAAGAGTGCAAAGACATTGTATTGCCAAATTTTTCTGAAAAATATGGCATCATTTCCTTCAACACTCTTTTATCTACGGGCGTAGTCGCCGCGTAATCTAAATATATTCGTTTCATGAAATTAGATCTTTTAATGTAATAGATTTTAATGTTTTATCAATTGCAATATCAATCTTCCTCCAGACATTTTTAGTTAAACACTCTTTAGACTTTCCGCACAATCGGCAGTCCACCGCTGTTGTACTTTCCAGCGCTTCAACAATATCTTTTGTGGTAATCTTTTCCGCCTTTTTAGCTAATGTATATCCTCCCTGGACTCCTTTCTTAGAAATTACCATCCCCGCTTTCTCCAGCTGTCCTATTATTTTTTCAAGGAAATTAAAAGGTATGGCCTCTGACTTAGAAACTTCTTTTAAGGGCACGGCATTCCCCTTCTTTTGGTTTTTTGCCAGATAGACCATAGCTCTCAGTCCGTACTGAGCTCTTTTTGATATCTTCATTTGCTATATCAGACTAATTTAGTCCGTATTCCCAAGTATATTCGAAAACTGTATTTATGTCAATGTTTACAATAAAAAAGCCAAGCATATTGCCTGGCATAGGAAAAGGAAAATTTTTTCTGGCTAAACGAGCGTTTCGAAGTTTTCTGCGTTCAGCCAAATGCCCACTGTTTTCACCTGAGCTTTGTATATTTTTTCGGGTATCGCATAGACTGTGCCTACTCCTTCAGAGAATCTTGTAACATAAGCAATCTCTCCGCCCCCTATGCAAATCATTCCGACTCCACATTTACACTTACACACCACAGGAAACATCGAAGTTACATCGTAGCAGCCGCTTGCCGATGCGATACATACAGCTCTTTCTTTTATCTTCGCGATAGTGAGAGTCGCCCATTCTGGTGCCATATTCTTTTTGGAGCAGAAGATACACGACTCAATTTCACCGTCATCGGCCATGTCTTTGGGCTTACGCCTCCAAACTATTTCTGTGGCTTCCGCCACGAAATAATGGCAAACCGGACACCTACATAGCTGGACCGGTCCGTCTTTACACCTCATCGTTACTTTATCAGTTTCCATGTATTTCTCCTTGCTTAGCGCCGGTTCTTTTGTTGCTGTTTCGACAAAAAAACCGTTTCAAGATACTTATTTCTTGGCATTCGACTGATCATTCGGACCGGGTAGCCACAATCTGTATCGGGGCAAACCCATACTACTGCTGTGAGCTTCTCATCTTGTTTCACGTCGCTGCCATCGTAAATCTTTCCGCACGAAGTGCACGCGTAAGTTCCAACTGGCTTTTTATCCATAACAATTCCCTTCTGATTAAATTGACACTTGTTTCAACCTGTCGTTGGCGGACGCTTTTTGACAGATCTGTCCAGGACGTATCCCTTGGGCCCCCTGATCAGCACCCCGCTCGCATAGAGACGCCAAGTCACCGTATGTATGGCGTTTTTGGAAAACTTAAGCCCTCTTTTGCTATTCAGGGCATTCCGGATATCGCGATCTCTCTTCGGTGACCTTGCCGCCACAAGAATACTCCAAACGGCATCTGCGACCTCACCCTTAGACTTTTGGGCTTCGGGCAGCGACACAACGTGATATTGGTACCCTGGCCCTGGGCGAAAACGGCCGCCGGGAGTCCCGGTTCGCGTTAAAAATCCCTTATTCTTTTTGCTCAACAAGAATGTCCCGACAACATATATCGAAATATTAGTATGAGATACAACGTCAGCCGCTGTGAAGGTTTTGCCTCCAATTGACCTCAGAAAATCCAAGATCTGTTCCTGATGATTATTAGGCTTACGTAAAGACATATATTTTCCTCGCTTGATTGGTAAAGGGCTTACAAATACCTTATCACAAACATATATTTTGTCAAAAAAAATAATAAAAAAGGGCGCTCTCTCATTAGAGAAACGCCATCAGACTTAAAGGTTTTTCGCCTATCTTTCGGTTTCTTTTAGCAGAAACCTATGCGAAGAAGAAAACTTATTGAATCTGTCTTGATCTAAAGGTTGAGGAGGTTCCCAAAAATCCGCAACCTTCTGCTGGTACTTTCCGCTTGCCTCATCTTCTTGGCGGACAGAGACCGTGTGCAAATGCAAATGACCGGCATGCTGGTGGACCGCTGCGGACATCAGTGGGATGCAAATCGAGCCATCATATATGAGTGATCCATACGCGAGCACGAATCCAAGCGCTTCGACGGCAGAAACTTCTTCAAGGTGCTCCCTTTCTCCGTATCGCAGCAAATTTCTGAGGTCAGGCGCGCTTTCTTTGGTGAGAGCGAAATCTTTCGATTGGACTAAACGGAAAATAATTTCGCCGGGCATATGCATCCCGCCCGCGTCTAACTTAGACGGCAAGTCAGCTTTAACAAGTGCCTCAAATTTAGCTGCGCCGGTTTCAACCTGCAAATCGCTCCGGCAATAATTAACCGGCAAAAAAGTACCCGCGTCCCTATCACAATTTTCCCACAACGGCGCCAGCTCAACCACGTACACATTCTCGCCAAACGGCTTAGGGTCACGCCGAGCAAGCCGCTTAACAGCATTTTGCCAAAACCTACTATTTCTCCCGAATGATTTACCCGTCAGGTCCGCAATGGGTCCGGCGATAAATCGTTGGACCTCTGCGGCATTATTACCGAGCATGTCTTTAGACATGGTCAGCTCCTTTTTTCTCTATTTGTGAAGGAACATTACAGAAAGGCACAGCCCGTCCGCACCTTCAACAATTACCTTACTCCGTAAAAATATTTTGTCAAACAAAAAGTCCGGGGCCTATCCCGAACTAGTCGTCTTAAAATTAAAATCTATATTATTTTCTTGATTACTTTTGCCTCTTTCAACTCTTTAATCGAAAGGCCTAAAAATATCGCCAGCAATATAACCGTATTCAAGGGGGCCAGCCAAAACGGAAAGTTTTTGCCGAAAGCCTCTAAAACCATAATACCTCCCAAAAGGCCTATAGAATACATTGCCCCATTCTTTAAATAAGCAAATTTTGAGATCATATCCGTGCCCCTGACCGTCAGTTCTCTGACTATGTACGCCCCCAACCCGTTACCTATAAATATTAAGGGTATTGAAATAGTAAAAGCGAAGGCACCAATAACCCCGTCGATGGAAAATGTTGCATCAAGAATTTCCAAATACAATATTTTGCTCCACGCCGACATGTGCCCCGACAATAATTGCTTCTCTTTTTCCTCCGCATTCTTTTTAAAACCGTCGGTGATAAAAAATGCCGTAGATCCTATAACCGCCGACAATGCCAGAATGGGGTTAACTTTTATGGAAAAATATACAACAACTGTTATAAATATAGAAGATATCGCGTAAAACCAAACAGACTGCTTATGTACGAATTCTTCAACCAAAAAAGCATATTTTTTCTCTTCCAGAAAAAGCCATCCTAAAAACACAAAAAATAAGTAAACGCCTCCTGCCAGCAATAAAAGAGCCTGCGATTTCTCCACATACGCCGAGATCTCAGGCGTAGGGTGGAAAACAAAACCAATCACCTGTGAGAAAGAAAAAGCCGGGTTAGCTAGCCAGACAATGAAGAATGGCAATAACCCTCTCACTAAGACCACGGCCGTTAAAAGTCCGACTGTTAAGAAAAACTTCCTAAATGCGGCCGGCAATGTTTTCAAAACATGCGCGTTGATAATAGCGTTATCAACACTGGAAATAATTTCGAAGAAACACAAACCGATTATTACAACTACAATCTGTATAATATCCATATAATTTTAAACAATCTTTATAGTGTGTTTATCAATAATTTCTCCTTCCCTAAAAATAAAATCTGCTTCAAGCTTTTCTCCCTTTAGTATGCGAGGCAACCAAAGCTTGTCATCATCCCACATTTGGTCATAGGGGATTTGATCCTGAGAAAACCACCTAGGCGCCATTTCCTCAGATTCCTGAGGAACACCGCTCCATTCTCGCGCTATAAACAAATGGACATCCTGGTTCCAGTCCGTCTTATAGGGGAATATAAAATGAAAGATACCCACCTTTTCCGGGTTAATAATATCTACGCCAATTTCCTCTTTTGTTTCGCGTACAGCGGCATCTAAAACATTTTTATCTCCTTTTATAGCATCCATTTTACCGCCCACGCCATTCCATTTTCCCATTCCGAAACCCCGCTTCTTCATTGCCAGTAATATTTCATTATTCCTAACCAATAGACACAATGTTGCCTGCATTAAACCTTAGCAACTTGCTTTCCTTTTTTATTAGAAAAGTAGAAAACATATATTATTTCCAAAAGGCCTACTGTATTTAAGACCAAAAGCACAACGAACCAAGGCTTACTCTTGTTTTGGGCGGCTTTCCACAAAGCAATGCCCTTCCAGGCTATAGTCCAAGCAGCTAAAAGCGCAAATAAAAAAGGGTGGGCATTTATTAAATCCAGATACTGTTGATAATTTTGAATCATAATTTTGTTTATTAATGTTATATTATTAATTTTTAAACTTATTTATTTCGTAACCTGCAACGCCGAATGCCACAGACACATTTAAGGATTCCTTAGATCCGGACATGGGCAAGAATATTATTTTATCGGCTTTTTCCAATATTTTTTTAGAAACTCCTTTGACTTCGTTCCCAACAACCAAGGCCAGCGGGAACTTCGGACTAAATTTATTGTAAAGAACGGCCTTTTTGTTTTGTTCCAGCGCTACTATTTGTATTTTTTCACTTTTTAGCCTGTCTATTAACCTTCCTGTTTGCTTACAATATTCAAAAGGAACTTTCTCCTCTGCCCCTAAGGCTGTTTTTGATATTTTGTGATGCGGAGGCTTCCCGGAGATACCGCATAAAAATATCTTCGAAACTCCAAGTGCGTCTGACGTCCTGAATATTGAGCCGATATTTTCCAAACTCCTTATGTTATCGCAAATTACATAAAACTCTTTCATTATAACAATCTTGTTTTGTTTATTACAATTCCAAAATCATATCCCAAAAATTCTGCCGCTGTCCTGCAGAACATCATCCTATCCGTAAAAATTTCGAAATATTCCATAATCGGCACAAAGTTTGTGTCAATCTTTAAAGATAACGTTATTCTCTTCTTATCCGCTTCAACCTTAAGTTTACTCTCGGTTGTAGCATAATTGACCCTATTATGAATATCCGCCTTTACCTCGTCCATATTTTTATTTGTGACCCTGGACCTATCAACATCAGACTTATCAGCTAAAACCAAAATGGCCGAAATTTTGTGCGTAAAATCCATCTCCTTCTTGTCGTGGTTTGCAATCGCCTGCATGATTACAGACATTTCTTCCGGCAGAAAATCTTTTTGAAAAATTTGATGGAACAAAAGCGACCCAAAATAGTGGTGATAAGTCCTGGTCATAAAATTTCCCATATCATGGCAAAATCCGGCTACCCCCGCCAGCTCCACGTCCCTTGATTGCATGCCTATATCTTCTGCAATCTTCATTGACCTCTCCGAAACAATGTTTGTATGCCTTAAACCATGGTCTGTATATGCTAAAACCCTCAACGCTTCGTCTGTTTGCGCTATAAAATTCAAAACCTGAGGATCTTTTTTTACGTCGCTTAAAGTTGTCATCTTTTTTTATAAATAATATTAACGTATTCTATCATTCTAGGTCGTAGAATTCAAATAAAAAAACAACCCCGGGAGGGGCTGTTTTGTATATTTATTTATTAAATCTCTCTTCCACTTCTTTCCAGTCCACTATATTCCACCAATTTTCTACGAACTTTGCTCTGTCGTTTTTATAATCCAGATAATATGCGTGTTCCCAAACATCCAAGCACAGTAAAATTTTCTGTTCCGGAAAAAGATTAACATTATGCTTCTCAATCTGCATTATAGATAAATTGGCCGTTAAAACCGCCCATCCGGAGCCCTCAACTGACTTAGCCGTCTCCGAGAATTCCTTCTTAAACCTTTCAAAACTGCCAAACTCCTTCTCTATCGCCTTTAAAATGGCTCCCTTCGGCTGATTTTTGCCGGATTTTTCAGAAGCCATATTTTTCCAGAAGGCTTCATGCAAAATATGACCTCCGACGTTAAAAGACAATGCCTTCAAAACTGATTTATAATCCAATTCTGCATTGTTATTGCGCGCATCCTGTATTTTATCTAATAAAGCATTAGCCCCGGCGACATATGCGGCATGATGCTTGTCGTGATGCAAAGTTAAGACTTCTGCCGATATGTATGGCTCTAAGTCCTTATAATCATATGGTAACTTTGGTAAATTATACTTTTCCATTGATTTGGCGGCCTCGGTATCCTGCAGAATACCGAAACAACCTTTTAATTATTTTAGACTAGCAATCGCAACCTCCGGGAGTCATTTTAAACTCCGTCCTCTCTCCAAACTCCTGTTTTTTCCCTTTATGCCACTGCTGGACAGGCCTTATATATCCGACCACTCTCGAATAAACCTCGCACGGCTGATAATTTGTGAGTGCAGGGCTTTTTGCATAACACTCATTGCACTTAAAAACATTTATTTTCTTTCCCGCATTGTCGTAGCTTAAATATACGCCATTATTGATTGCTTCTCCATCAACTTCGATGTTTTTGGCGCAATCATGGCATTTTGTTTCAACTTGTGTGTCTATTTCCATGTTATTTATTTTTGGCATTTATTACAAACGCCATAAAAGTTAATTTTATAATGATTAATAATACCGACCTGGGGTACCTTCCTGGTCGTTTTATTTTTTAATATTCCGCACTCCGAACACTCGCTCATTACATCAAAGACATTTCCGCACTCTTCACATATAAAATGAGCGTGATCAGACGTATCGCCGTCAAAATGTACGTTACCCTTAGTATCAATCGCCAAAACTTCTCCCTTTTCCTTGAAATTATTTAATACTCTGTAAACTGTCCCCTGGCTTATACTTGGCAGCTTCTTCTTTACCTCTTTATAAATGGTTTCTGCCGATGGATGAGTTTTAACGCTTCTTAAATAATCTAAGATAAAACTCTTTTGGGCGGTTACTCTTTCTTTTTTTAATTCTGTCATCACATATCGATACGCACCGGGAGAAATATTGTCCCTAATATTTCTCCGGTGAGTACCTTTATTTTTAAAGGAATACTTATTAGTAGCTATTCCTTATTACATTTTATTATTATTAAGAAGTGCTGTCAAACAGAGAGTTATGCACAGATTATTTTTTATTAAATCCGTTGAAATACACTTCTCCGTCTTTAATAATTTTTATTACTTTATATTTTCCTTTAGTGAAAATTTGACCGTTGTCTAAAAAGTGTACGGCCTCTAAAATAACCACACTGGCCTTTGGTTTTGACAAAATTTGGTTGCCTTTTGTCTCCAGTAAGGGCACTTCTCCATGCAACCAATAACAGCGTTGTCCGCTTTTAAAAAAATTATAAACCCTCCCCTCTTCTAGCGGATAAGGTATGCATTCTTCAATTTTTCTACCTTTGCCCTCTTCAGACTCCGAAATATTCCTTAAGGCAAGATCGGGATTAAATTCTATTTGTATTCCCATAGAATTATTATATTTCTCCTTTTTTTATTTTATTTCTTATTTCTTCCACAAAAGTATTAAAATAGTAAAGATTGTGGAAGGTCAGAAACTTCATACCGGTTATCTCGCCGGCTTTCAGCAAATGGCAGATATAATCTTTTTTATAATTTAAACATACATCGCAAACACAATTTTTGTCCAAGGGCTCATTTTTTTTCAAAAATTTTGTTTGTTTTAAATTCAATTTTCCCGCAGACGTAAAAGCAATTCCGCGCCTGGCATAATGTGTGGGGACCGTGCAATCAAAAGTGTCCGCACCCGACTTTACTATCGCCTCCATATCCTCCAAATAACCGACTCCCAAAAGATGCCTTGGTTTTTTCTCGGGCAACTCGTCTACAACCCAGCCTATCATCTTGTTCATTTCCTTTTTATCGTTCCCAAATTCCCCGCCTATGCCAAATCCGTCGAAATCAAGCCCTCCTATAAACTTTGAACTTTCAATTCGTAAATCCTTAAATCGTGATCCTTGCACGATTCCAAACAGGGCCTGGTCTGATTTTTTTGTTTTCAAACAAATTTCAGCCCATCTGTGGGTTTTTTCCAGAGATTTTTTAACATAATTCAGGTCAGCCAGCGGAGGCGTGCATTCGTCAAAGGTAAAAATAATATCTGCGCCAAGTTTTTCCTGTATTCTAATGGACTCCTTAGGTCCGATAAATAATTCGTCGCCGTTTATAGGCGAACGGAAATTTACTCCGTCAAAATTTATCTGTATCTTCTGAGGCTGGGCGTTTTCTCTTATCACCTCTCCCCTTTCCTGCTCTTTTTTTAGGATTTTACTACCTAAACCGAAATCCGTGCCAAATCCCAAAGAAAAAACCTGATATCCTCCCGAGTCTGTCATCAGGGGCTTTTTCCAGTTCATGAAATTATGCAGCTTGCCCGCTTTCTCCACAAACTTTTCTCCCGGCTTTAAGTGCAGATGGAATGTATTGCTTATTAAAACTTGCGTTTTTGTCTGCTCGACCTCCTTACTGTCCAGTGTTTTTACCACCGCCTGGGTTGCAACAGGAACCAAACACGGCGTTTCGATAACCCCATGAGCTGTTTCCAAAAATCCTAACCTGGCTCTGCTAATTTTTGACTTTTTTAATATTTTGAAGTTCATTTGACTTTTATGGGTAAAATAAATGTTTTATCTTTTTCCGGATCTCCGCTGGGATTTTCGTTGCTGAACAGAAGCGACATCGGACCGATTGTTTTAGTTTGGAAAATCAAATCAGCTTCAAACGATACCGGCGGCTTAGTCCAATCTGTTGTAGCCTTTAAAATACCCTCTGCTATTTTATTTCCTTTATAGTCTAAAAGATGCACAGTTCCAACCTGCCCCTCAAAACCGCTCCATCCGTCTCCATCAGTTGAACCTGTAATTTTTATCGGAGAGGAAACTTCTTCTCCTTGTTTTGGCGAAGTCACTTCTATGCCGATAACGGCCGGCGGATTTTGTTTCGGCATCTTTTTGGCGGGTACGAATATCAGAATTCCAATTAAAATTAATGTTATCAGCCCCAAAACCGCCAACAACCAAGTTTCCTTTTTTGTTTCCATTTATTTGATATTATTTTCCTTCATCATACCTTCTGGGTTGGGAAAAGGAAACCCTTGACACGATTTAATAAAAAGAGTATAATACAGATACTAATAAGTCGAAGTATCTTCGTCATCTGCCACTCTAGTGGGAGATAAAAAGTAGAACGACTATTAGAATTAAAAGGTCGTTTTACTTTATAAAAAGAAAACAAACAAAAATGTTCGACAGAAACAATGACAGCCGAGGTTTCGCTCCAAGAGCGATGATCAAAGGAAACTGGAAATGCTCCGAATGCGGAGTAGAAATCACAGAGCTTCCTTTTGAACCAGCTCCAGACAGACCAATTTATTGCAGAGAATGCTGGTCAAAAAAGAGACCTCCAAGATTCAGCAGATAATTTATCTCTGAACAACAAAAAACCGCTTAATCGCGGTTTTTTGTTGTTTATTTTATGTTTATATCTACGGTATCCCCTAATTTTAACCCTATGTCTTTACATGTTCCGGCGTTTAACTCCAAAACATATTTTGCCTTTCCCGTAGGGATAACTGACGGGCAAATAAAACTTTTACATGGCTGAACATCCTGAGCAAAAAATATTACATTATTATTAGCGTCAATCCATACCATGTCTAATGGAATCAGGGTATTTTTCATCCAAAAAGGGTAAAAACCTTCTTTATCAAAAATGAAAAGCATGCCTTTGTCTTTGTCCAGCTCTTTTCTAAACATTAATCCCTGTTCTCTTTGTGCTTCCGTCTTTTCCAATTCAACTTGAAAACAGTTTTTCCCGATACAAACGGAACTTAGCGCCTCTTGTTTCTGAATAACAGGCGGATAAACCTTAAAAAAATAAAACAGCAGATAGGCCGAAATAACAACGATAACTGCTAGCAATAATAACTGCAAAAACATTTTCATATTCATATAGATGGCTTGGCCTGGGCTAATCTTCTTTTTTTCTTTTTACTGCTGTATTCAAGCATCACGATAATCACGATAAAAATATCAAACACAGTAAGGAATAAGAGCAACGAAGAATGCGTATCAAAATATCTTAACACCTGGTAAACTATAAAAAGCCCGAATCCCGCCAATGCCCAGGGATAAGCCCAAATTTTATTTTTCAACAGAGCAATAGCCAAAAATATGTTAATCAGTCCGTGGAAAATAAGATAAAAAACGGCAAAAAAATTAGTACCGCTGGAAAAACTATTTGAAATTCTGACCAAAAAGCCTGCTATCAAATCTTTCGGATCCTCAGAAATTTCCTGCTGGGTTAAGGCGGTTATTATGTTGTTCACAATTAATTTACCGGAAAACGCAAAGACTATTCCCGCCAGAACTTCAAAAAACCCAAAAATGGACTTTATTAAAATCCCAATTTCGAAGGCCCTTTCCACTATTTTTTTATTAAGAAATTTCTTCATATTCTATTGTTTCCCATTTCTCCACCCATTAATTTTATTATACCATAAATATCGGCTTGGTTTTATGGCAAAAAAAGAACCCATCGCACTCTTTTGAGTTTGGTAGGGTTTTGTTGTTAGCAGTCTTTAGGACCTTAACATCCTTTTCAGTTTTTCTCGAACCCCAGGTGGGAGAATTATGGGACGGATCAAGTCTTCCATCGTCTGCGCCCGGCGGATCATAATGGTGTTTTCGTTCGTTCCATCTTGGTCGAAAAGAGCCATCAGCAGCAGTTGCCAGTTGTAAGTGCCCCCCATCGCTGCCGAATGTGCGGCGCAATTACCGGTAACGGAAATGTCACCTTCGCGGATAGACCATGGCAAAAGACGCTCACCGTTTTTGCGTTCAATGTGCCCACACTTCGGGCACTCCCTTGCACTCGATTTTGCCGTCAATCGGTCCCAGTCCTCACACATCGGACCGACTATGTTGGTAAAATGACGCGGTCCGCGCCGCAGATTCCCTTTAGGAGTTAAAAAGTCGGCATGATGATACGCACCGTAAAATGCAGGCCGCGGACAACCGGTCATAGCCGCCGCAACGCCGATGAAGTGTCGATATTTTTGCATGACGTGCAAAACCGGATTGACCAAAATTCCATGAGGACCGGTAAGATAGCGTCCGCATTCGGTCATAAGCATGGGCATCCAGCCGTGTTGTGCTGCAAAGCCGCAAAAGAGTTTGCTGATTTCAGCGCCCACCCACTCGATATTAAGTTCGCGATCGGCCGGCTTATAAGGAATACCAAATCCTCCGCCGATGTCTATGCGATCAACTTTTTTACCGAGCTTGCGAAAAATCATCGCCGTAACGTCCAACGCGAAACGGGCGACCCGCACGGGATGCTTTGCGCAAAGATCGTTCGAGCAAATCATGATGTGAATCCCAAATTCCGTAGCGCCACGCTGAATAGCAGCTTTGTAGGCGGGAATAATTTGCTCATAGGTGATGCCATATTTCGAATAATACGGATCTCCAATCACGTTCCCCTCTGGGGTGGTAATGCGTTTGCCGGGGTTAAGCCGGAAAAAGATTCTCTTGGGAAAAACGGGGACCAGAGGAATAAAACTGATATCGTCCAGGTTAAGCACACTGCCGCCGTCTTTAGAAGCGAAGGCAAACTCTTCCGGCGAAGTGTTGTTAGAACTGTATATAATATCGTCGCCCTTGGCGCCAAGCGCCCTGGCCATAGCCAATTCGGCTATCGAGCTGCAGTCGAACCCAAAACCATGCTCCTTGAAAAGAAAATCCATAATCCACGGCTCGGGCAGGGCCTTAACGGCAAAGTACTGGCGGTAATTCAGCGGTGGCGGGAAAGCAGACTTCATTCTCCAGCCGGTTCTCATTATTCCCGTCTTATTATAAAGATGGAACGTCGGTCCGAACTTCTTTATAAGCGCAGGCAACCTCGAGTAAACAGACTACATCCAATATCCGGGCATCGGTATCATAACAGGCTCCTTTCGTCTTTTTTTCAGTTGACAAATAGCTAAATGATAATATAATTTACAATTTTTAGTGACATTTGTTAAACAAAAAAAATAATAAAAAAGGCGGTTGCACTTGCAACCGCTTAGATTGTCGACTACACCGTAGTCGCTTAGGTTATCAGTAACCCACTCGCGCCTTCAAAAAAGCGATCCTGATTTCGTCGGCCATGCTCTTTATGTCTGCAGAAGCAACGGCGTAGCGAATGTAGGGGTGGAAATGAACCCCGACAACTCCGACTTTCCCGTCGCCTTCGATCATGGCATAGTTGAACGCTTCCGCATCCTGCACCTCTTTGCCAAAGACGGTCTTGGGCACTTGCCAGAGGGTGAAAAACCCGGCTTTAGGCTGTGTCGCCAAGCGCATGCCTGCTTCAAGCAAAATCTCGCACAAAAGTGCCGATCGATACTGATAAAGTTCAACAACGCCATCAACCCCGGCGGTGTCTTTTTCGAGGGAGAAAAGCGCTCCTACCGCCATTGGTGCCACAAAACCGGAATCGGTGTTGCCTTTGATGGTTTTGATGTCGGCGATAAAGTCCGGAGATCCGACTATAGCTCCAACTCGCCATCCCGTTCCGTTGCCAATCAGCTTTGACGCTGAAAACGCTTCAGCCCAGGACAGCTTAGGGAATTCTATAGCGACGTCGGCCAAGGTCGAGCTGACCAACTTGTCATAGCTGAGAGCGGCGTAGGCGGCATCGTTGAAGAGACGTATACCGTGCTCTTGGCAATATGCGCAAAGTTCCTGCCAATACTCCCTTTTAGCAATCGCTCCGGAAGGATTGTGCGGGTAATTTGTCATAATCAGACCGATGTCTTTGGGAAGCTTTTTAGGCTCAAAAAGGAAAAAATTACCCGGATTCATTTCCGGCTCAAAAACCGTCTTACCCAAATAGCGGCACCAATCCTTGGGCGTCGGATAGCCCGGGTTAGTGGTGGTCACCACAATCTTAAGATCGCTGCCGCAAGCCAACGGGATCAACCCAAGCATGGGCTTAATCCCGGAAATCGGAACATAATCAACATCCGCATGCTTCAGTGAGCAATATGTATGACCATCCACAAATCTTCTGGAGAACTCCTGTGCTGGGATATCTTCCACCATCCTGTTTTCATAAGCTGCCAACCAAGCGTTAACGCCGTCGGCTCCATTGTCCTGATATCCGTGCATCGCCTCTACGTCCATCAAAACCGCTTCCGCCGCTACTTCTCTTGCGCTCGACAGTGCTGACCCGGCCGGCTGACCGATGGCAAGATCGAGAAGCTTTATTCCCCTGGCCCTGGCCTCAACCTTCCTGCGCTTAATATCCTGGAACAGATTTGTTCCGCCCGACGGTAACCATGACTTTCTCATTTGCTCCCTTTCCTGTTTATATTAATCGGCCTACACAAGCCGTTGTCAAAAAGCAATTAGTAGAATTATATTACCAGATAAATTAATTATGTCAAACAAAATACCGAGCTAAAACTCGGCATTTTTATGTTATTAGTGTTGTTAAAAACTATTTTTGGACTTCTACCAGCTTTCCATCGATAACCTTAAAATATCTTGAGACGCCAACAGAAGGCCTAGTGGTCATTGAATCACCGGGTCTCCTATCTGCATAGTTAACTATTATTTCTCCGTTCCGAAATTCGGTTGTTTGCGGGGCAATTCTGTCTCCCAGAAAAATTGCATTTGTTCCTATAGTACCGCTCCCTTTGCTTAAAGCAACGGCAACATAAAAGAACGTTCCGCTTCCTCCCCCATCCTGAGTCAGAATAAAAGCAACATCATCTTTACCATCGCCGTTAAAATCTGCTTTTGCTTCGTTTCCAAAATATTGGGTTATAATCTTTGATGCTGACCCCGGAATGATTTCCTCCGCCCTTCCACCCGTTAAAGTTACATTTTCTCCTTCAACTATATATGTGGCGTTTTTAGCATCAACCGCAACGCTTTTCTCCGACGACGCCCCATGTTGCCTAACAGCCATCAACCGATAGATAGAATAACCGGCACATGCTAAAACAATTGCTAATCCGATAATTATAACAGTTTTCTTAGACATATTAACTTTTTATAAAGTTTTCAATTTTACTGAACAATTCTTCCTTTCCCTCGTTTGTTTTTGCCGAATACTCTAAAACCTCAATCCCCTGCGCCTCTTGAACAATTGAAGCAATTTTTTCTGCTCTTTTACTTTTTGCTAACTTATCAACCTTATTGGCGATAATAACAATTTGATATTTGTTTTTGTTAATAACCTGGATCATTTCCCAATCCAGCTTCGTCAAACCGACATTGGAATCAATAACCAAAAAGATTGCTTTTGGCTTTACGTTTGAAAATTCCAAATACCAAAATATTCTTTTAACCATCCTGTTTCTGTCAGCCATTGATCGCTTCGCGAATCCGTATCCGGGAAAGTCTGCGATATAAAAAGTATCGTTTATGCGAAAAAAATTAGCCTCGATTGTTTTGCCCGGCACCTTGCTTGATCTCACCAAATTTTTTTGTCCGGTTAAAGAATTAATCACGCTGGACTTGCCGGAATTTGAGCGCCCGAAAAACGCAACATGCGGCAAATGATCTGCCGAGCTGTAATCCCCTCCTATAACTCCCTTGGCGAATTCCGCTTTTACTGTTTTCATAATTTTAGTGCCTAAATACAATATATTTCATATATTCATATCTAAATACAATATATTTCATATATTCATATCTAAATACAATATAACACAAAATCCCCGTTTGCGGGGATTTTTAAGGCTTTATATACGATTAATTGCTGCGGGACCTGGACTCCGTCGCTTCGCTCCTGGAACCAGTCGCTCGTTCCTCGCTCCTAAGAAACCCTCGGTTTCTTGCGCTCCGACCCAAAGGGCACCCCGTCGCTGTTTTCCTACACGGGAAGGAATTCTCCTTCCCGACCCCTTCCTTTGGGTTCGAGTCCAGGTAGCAAAAATTAAAAACCGCCTTTTGGGCGGCTTATAATTTTTGCTGACTGACTCAGTTGCGACCCCAATTCCCTAAGGGGAGATTAGACCTCCTTGAGGTTTTCCAACTGAGGCGCCCTAGTAGGTCTAATATAACACAAATTTAGCGAATCTGACATAGCTTGAAGCTAAATTAGTCGTGTCTCACTATTTTCAGTTTTAGTCGGGAAATGAGACAAATGAGACACAAAACACGTGTATTATTTAGTCTCATTTAAGACACAGCCGTGTCCGATTCTGCGACCAAAATGCGACAAATGCGACAGTACTATTGCAGATTAAAAAATGAGGATAAATCCTTGTAATATGGGCTAGTTTTAATCTGATCATCTAATTCTTTCCAAAATTCTGCTTTTGCCCCAAAGTCTCCGGCATCGCCAGATTGCCATGCTAAATCAACATATTTTTTAGCAGATGCTACGTTTCCCGAATAAATAAGATTAATAGCGTATTTCCATGCAACGTCTGGGCCTTGAGCTCCGCTCCAACTTTCTACACTATCAGCCATTTTCTTTATCTCAGCATCTGTGGGCGCCGGCTTACGCATATATTTAGGATCAGCTTTATACTTTCCATTTTGGAGGCTTAATACAACCTCTGGCATAGGTGAGGCGGCAAAACTTGTATGCCAATAAGCAAACACGTCTTCATTCGTGCTTAATTCCATTATTCCGTCGTGGTTTAAGTCTTTAAATTCAATGCCATTGTCTCCGGTATCAAGATCAAATAAAACCTTAATAGGATCGCTCAACTCAACGATATAGCTATGAGAACAACAGTGTGCGCCTCCCGAATATCCCTCAACAAACAATTCCGGTATTCCATTTCCAGTTATGTCTTTTATGGCCTTTGTCTTCAATTCATCGGCATTTTTTATAAAGTCTCCAGGTTCGTCAACATAGAAACCACTAAAATCTTGATCCATTATTTTACCCCAAACCTGTTTTCCATCTTTTGTAATATCAATCTCACTGCTTCCATCAATCATAGAATCTTCGTATGAGCTACGGGTAAAATTGATTTCATAGCCATTAACCTTTGTTGACGTGACAGATGTAACTTTTTTAGCCTGAACTGAGTTTGTTTGAACTATATTCCCCAAGCCCTTTGCGACTGGTATGTTCTTTCCTGTCTTGTTATTTAAAAAATAAAAAGACCCAGCTATCAAAATAATAATTGGAATTATTAAATATAAATATTTAGTATATTGTTTCATAAAATTAAACATAAAATAATTTTTTACCAATAAATACTTAATGCTTCTCGCCCGCCATTTATTTTTTTCCTATATCCGTATTTCTTATTCCTTTCCAATCTTTTGTTCCTAATTTCCTTAACAAGTGAATGTTTTCCATCATCAATCTTTGAATGACAAATCTCACATAAAAAAGTAAGATTTTCAAATTTATGAGAACTTTCTGGCTTGTATAGCGGTATTATATGGTGCACATGAAATGGGACCGAACTTCTGAGCCATTTTCTAGAACACATTTTACATTTTCTGCCATCTCTCTCACGAATTTGAGTACGACGCCAAGCCCAGTCTGGTGGATAATCCCAGAATATATCGAAAATAGGAATAAATTTTGCTTTAACAACATCCTTCTCTTGATTAATTACTTCTAAAGATTTTTGTTTTTGTAATTTAGATCGTGGGTCACAAATTAAAAAAATAAAATACCCGATAATAATCGCTGCAATTGTATAAACAAACGAAAGAAACCACAAGCATAAAGCTAAAATTACCATAGTTGAAATTCCTACAAATTCAATCCAACCCCAAAAATTTAAACCTTTTTCTAGGCGATCTCTCCCTTCTTTCAATTCTATTAGTTTGATTTTAGATTCATCAATGCACTTTTTACATACAAAGGAACCGTCTCTGAGTTTTATCGTCTCATCGCATCCGTTTTTACATAATCTGCAAACAGCGACTCGACCATCGTAGATAGAATTTAACATAAAATATTTATTTAATATTGGTAATTGGCAAATTATCCATGGCACATTTTATTATGTCGGATATTTATTTTTTGTTTCAAGATTAAATTCCTTTTCAAGAATAAGATTACTCTTCATTCCCCGGCAAGTAATTTTTATTTTTATTTTCCCATCCGTACTTATGCTTGGGATATGAGAATAAACTCTCGCTCCAATTTTAAGCATATTTAATTTCTTTGGATAAGCCATGACTAAATAATCGCTCTCTTCATTAAAATCAGTCAGAATTTTTTCTTGAGGTCCTTCTGGTTGATTCCAATATGTTGTTACGATAAAATCCTCCAGGTCATCATCTCCATAATTATATACTTCTAGTACAAAATAACTGTCTTTATTTGAGGTGTATGCCCTCACGTCAGGTTTCGGACCACTAGGATTAACAAAACTCAGAGCGCTTCGCGTTGCTTGGACTATATCTCCATTTTGTAATTCAATTTTTGCTTCCATAGATTTTATAAGTGTATGTGGCGCTTGATCTTTTGGATCAATCCTTATCTCTCCAGTTCCACCATCAATAATCAGATGCGTGTGCTCTCTAGAACCTTTTTCAGTTATAAAGATATGTTGATCTTCTCCATCAATAATAGATTGAATATGAGTTTTATCGTTAGATATATCAGTCTTTATTTTTTTGGCATCTAGATATTCTTCTATAAGAGCAATCCAACCGTCTAGTTGGGCATGTTCCTTTGATGAAATGTAGCCATCTTTCGTTTGCGTAGACCATATTGTAATTTTTGATTGTTTATCAGCTTTTCTCTTTAATATTTCATCAGAAAACAGTGTCGCCGTTTCTTTAGATAAAGCAAAAGCTTCTTGCTTTTCTGCAGGCTTTGCTATTCCTTGAGAAATAAGATCTTTTATGATCAATATCCTTTTAAGATTTTTTTGTGCTTTTTCGTATGGATTAGACATAGATATTTATTTAAATTTAACTCTTTTTACAACTTTTGGGAAGTTTTAGTTACCGACAGTTTACCAACTGAGGGAGTCTGGACTTCTTAGCGCCTTTGCGTCATTCCTTGTATATAGAAAGGTCGAATATGCATTATTAACTAATCAACAAAAACATGGAACAAGCAACAATGCAAAATAGCCGGCAATCACCTGTTATAGTCGCTCCTACGCTTAAATATTGCCTCTATGCGAGGAAATCTACGGAAGCTGAGGATAAACAAGCATTGTCCATAGAATCGCAGGTAAAAGAAATGTTGACTTTAGCGCAACGGGATAATTTAAATATTATCGACATTAAACGCGAAGCCCACTCTTCTAAAGAAGTTGGCCAAAGAATAATTTTCAATCAGATGATTGCCGAAATTCGAGAAGGAAAATATAATGCAATTCTGACTTGGGCTCCCGATAGGCTAAGCCGCAACGCTGGAGACCTGGGATCAGTTGTGGATCTAATGGATCAAAAACTGCTTATTGAGATTAGAACTCATGGGCAGAGGTTTACCAATAATCCGAATGAAAAATTCCTACTTATGATTCTAGGAAGCCAAGCCAAGTTGGAAAACGACAATAAAGCAGTAAACGTTAAGCGCGGATTGAAAACCCGATGCGAGATGGGATTCCGCCCGGGAGTAGCTCCTACGGGTTATTTAAACGAAAAACATGTAGATAAAAAGTGCCAATGCAGATTAGACCCGAAGCGCGCTCCTGTTATAAAGCAAATGTTTGAAAGAGTCGCCAACGAACAATGGTCGGGCAGAAAACTGTACCGATGGCTTAACGAGATAAATTTTCAAACCAAAAACGGAAAACCACTCGTTCTCGGCAATATTTACCTGATATTGAGAAATACCTTCTACTACGGCGAGTTTGAATATCCAATTGGCAGCGGTAATTGGTATACCGGAAAACATACTCCGATTATAGATAAAGAACTGTTTGATAAAGTTCAGACTGCACTAAATGAGAATTATGTGCCAAAAACTGAATCAAAAGAGTTCGCCTTCACCAAACTGATGAAATGCGGATATTGCGGATCCGGAATATCAGCAGATGAAAAGTTTAAAAAGCTTAAAGATGGCGGAGTAAATCGTCACGTCTATTATTTCTGCAGCAAGGCAAGAAACATAGACTGCAAAAATCCCGCCATCAACGAATCAAGCCTGATAGATGAACTTATAAATCTAATGGATAAAATTGACTTGGATGAACTTGGAGTAAAATCACGAATCGAACAAGAGATCGCCAGATTTAATAAATTCAGGATTGGAGTACTAGGACACAAAAAAGAAACCCATGACTCAGATATAGATGTGAGAAATTACACAAAATATCTTCTACGAGAAGGAACGCTTATTGAAAAACGAGAGCTCCTATATTTTTTGAAAAGCAAACTAGTGTTAAAAGATAAAAAGATATCTGTCGAATAATCTAAGAGCTTAGATTAATCCTTTAAAATTTGCGTAAAAATTTCATTCGACTATCCCATAACTATGCTCTAGCCACTTCCTATAATAAGGATCTTTTATATACTCTAGCACCTTACGACGAATATCTGGATTGACCCTAATTTTCTCTGAGTTAAGAACGGCACATAGCACAAGGAACTTTGCTAGAGGGTAGGGTCTTTGTATTATATTTGGAGGAAAAAGATAGAAACTGAGAATATTATTTAAAGAATCTAACTCTGTAAATATTTGAAGTTGATTTGCTAAAGAGACCGTATTCGGCTCTCCAGAAGATACTTGGGCCTGAAGTATGTTTTTTACCTTTTCTTTTTCAATTGGATAAACCCTAGCAAGCACAGCCGTTGCTTGCCTCCTTAAGAAGCTTTCCGATTGCCATAAATTTTTATACTTGGTAATAAAAACAAATAAATCATCAGCCCTGCTATATTTTGCTTTAAACCATAATAAGGAATAAAAATCTAAAGGATTTTTCCGAGAAAACGCCAGTTTGCCAATCTTTTCCTCGAACCGCTTAAGAAACTCCTTCGATTCAGGATTCTCATTTATCTCCCAACTCACAACAAGATTACAAATTTGATATAAAGATATATCGTCAAAAATATCTATTCTATCTAAAATTTCCAATACTCTTTCAGAAGTCAATTTCTTATATCCTAGGTTCTCCAAATACATCAAAATATTTGATCTTAAAGGAGGATAGGAAATATAAAGCTCTCCAATTTCTGGGAGTAATTTATCAGATTTAAGTTTACTAAATTGAGTGAAGTATCTTTTAGTAACCTTATCCCATGCCTTCGCATTTTTATTTTCCTTGTTATGCTTCTTGAAATTCTTTTTTAATTCTGCAACTAAGGGATTGTAAGCTGGATCACCCTTAGAAACTATTTCTATCGATGACAAGTACTCATTCTCTTTTATTTGAAAATGGAATATCGCTTCTTCTTGGTTATAAATATTAGTTTTAGCAAGGTTAAGTGCTAGACCTCTACTCTTCAGCATGTCAGAAATAGAACTAATTGTTTCTCGAGCTTCCTTCTTGGTATCAACTCCAACAACAATGTCATCCATCCATCTAGTAAAACAATTGTCTGTCCCCTCCTGCAAAACAGCATCAATTTCAAACAAAAATGAGTGAGCAAGTAAACGAATAGCCTCCAAATTAGATGTGGGTAATCCTCTATCTAAATAAGGAAGATAGTCGGGATGCCAAGATATGTTTTCAATAATTCCAAACAGAAGATCCACCACTACCTCAGAATGAGAATTTAAATAGCTCGTGAGAACCTTCTTAAGCTCCCGCATATCAATACTGTCATAGTAATTTGAAAGATCTGTAGTAACAATTAACTCTTTTTCAGTACTAAATTTATAAATGGTTTTTTGAAGTTTTTTCCACTGACCTCTCAAAGTAAGACCATATTCGCTTAGATCATGCAATTTTGGTAAAGAATGCTTACTCCGTGAATAAAAAGCCTTGGAAGATGGCTGACTTTTAAGGACATCTTCTACGATGCTTTCAGTTAATACCTGAAGTACTAATGCATCGGTCGCTTGTGGAATAACCATGTGACGACAGATACCAAATTTCTTTTCGATTCGATAAACTAACGGTTGCGCTGCCTTATAATCCCCATTCAATATTGAAGCTCTAATAGCTTGTGCTCTATCTTGAATATTGTAATTAAAATCAAAGTAATCAAAAAAGTCTTTAATATCTTGATTTCTCAGTTGATCACGCACGATCTCACGCCAGATTTTAACAATCTGTTTTGCTGTGAAAACTTTATCTAATGCCTTCTTGCGAAGTTGTTCAAACCTTGCTGTTTGCATGCGTAAAATTATATAGCATTTATGTCGAAAAAATCACAATTCGACTATTTTTGTTTTTCCATGATTTTCGATATTCCCTGGACTCTAAACCCGTCTCAAATTGGATGGGATATTGCTGCTCAAATGGGACTCAGTCGCCCTAGCGCCGTTCGAATCTCAGATATTTAAAGGAATTTTATTTTGAACTTTTCATGCAAAATAGTCGAGGGGAACTAGTCACCTGACTTAGCATGTGATGGCTGACTGACCCAGTTGTGAACCGGGAGCCCTAAGGGAGAATTAGCACTTTCTGGGGCTTCCCCACTTAGGCGTCTCAGTTGGGCTACACTAGAGAGCGTGTAACACTATGTTTATAGTGTAACATTTTACTCTCATTTGTTACAATGTTACGCTATATGCGGACTTTTTTCAATATTTACAGTGTAACATTCTGGGTTGTTGACATCTGTGCTATAGGGGTATAATAAATCAATATGGATAATCCACAAGAAAAATCAATCGGCGAAATCTTTTCGGAAAAGCTTATACCTAAGCTTGAGTTAGTCGCGGATAAAAATCTTAAAGCGGCAAGAGCCGCCGGATTCAAGAAAATTAAGGAAAAAATAAAGGCTGGTGGAAAAATAGAATGGCGATGCGGAGTCTGTCGTGAATTTGTCGCCTCTTTTAAAGAAGAAAAGGACATTCCAAGGATTAAGGAATATCTTAAGAAAATTGATAAAAGCGGACACATCCCCTGCCCCAAACATGGCAAACATCATTTATTGAGCATAAGTCTGAGCAAAGACGGAATAACCTTTGAAACAAAAGAGTTGTTTAAGGAAAACAAACCTGTAGATAAGAAGCCATTGACAATTAAAATTGTAAATAATAAAATTAAGTAAGCTTAAGCACACTGTCACTAAGGTGGCTTAAGGAAGTTATCTGACTTCGCTGACACCGTCATTAAGGTGCGGCGGTCGAGCCGAGATAATAAATTAACAGTACCGTATCGTAGCGGACTGGTAATTTGTTATCTCGGTTTTAATTTAACCGGAACAAATAACCAGCATCCGCAAAACGATGCTGGTTATTTTCATGACAACTATAAACAGCGACAAGCTAAAAATTGAGTATGTTCCCCTGTCTTCTTTGCGCCACCCGGAAAAGAATCCGCGCAAGTGGACGAAAGAAGCAACTGAACAGCTCAAAGAATCAATTACGCGTTTTGGAATCACAGACCCTTTGATAATTAACAAGGCGCCAGGACGTGAAGGTATAATTCTGGGTGGAAATTTTCGTGCTGAGGTTTTAAAGCAAATGAAAATTGAAACTGTGCCGACGGTAGGCATATGTATTTCAGATCCACAGAAAGAAGCCGAGTTAATTATTAGGCTGAACAAAAATACCGGAGAGTTCGACCTATCTTTATTGGCCGAGTTCGATGAGTCAATATTAAAAGACATCGGATTCAGTTCCGAGGAGCTGGACGAAATCTTTGACATCGAGGAAAATCCGGAAGTGTTTGACCTCCAAAAAGAGCTGGCTAAATTAGATATAACATCAATTGATGTTAAAGAGGGCGATGTTTATAAAATTGGAGACAGCATTAAAGTTATGTGCGGCAACAGTATGGTGGAAGCCGATGTCCTAAAACTTATGGACGGTGAAAAAGCCGACATGTGTTTCACGGATCCTCCATATATTCTTGACTATTTGCACGGCAAAAAGAAACACAAATCCACCGAAGGTTTCGGATACAAGCGTGACAGAAAATATCTTGGCACAGACAGCTTGCCCGAAAACTTTACAGAACTTTGGATGGCTAATATAGCTAAAATCCAGAAGCCCGACTTCTCAATTATTATTTTTGAAAATCCAAAAAATCTTCGTGCCATTTGGAATGCCATGGAGAAATATTGGAAGTACCGAAACACAATTACTTGGCACCTGCCGAACCGAACTCAAGGATTTTCTGCAAAGTATAAATTCTTTAACAAGCAAGATATTGCTCTTGTGGGAACTCAAGGCAATATATCGCTGAACACTGAGCCGGAAGAAGAATTATTCCAGCAGGAATATGAGAATGCCCTGTTTGCCACGTCGGGAAAACCTCACTGGGAAGGATATAACAAAGGTCAGAAGTACTGCCCAAGCGACTTTATTGAGTTCAAAGCCGACGACGCAAAACATTCGGGGCAAGGATTAGTGTTTGGTACGAAGCCCGTTGAAATATTAATTCCATACCTTAAGGTTTTGACGAAAAGGAATGACCTGATAGTCGAACCGTTTGGAGGATCCGGAAGTACCGGAGCTGCTGCAATCCGCATGAAGCGCAGATGTTTTCTTATGGAGAAAAGCCCTGTATATACGACCGTGATTTTGCGCAGACTTTCCAAGCTTCTCAATATTCAACCTAAAAAACTAACATGACCCAAGCAAAACGCAAAAAAATAATATTGGAGGAGTTGGCAAAGGTTCCTATATTGGAAATCGCATGTAATAAGGCGGGCGTAAGCAGAATGAGTGTGTATCGCTGGCAAAAAAGCGATCACGAGTTTGCAAAACACATGAACGAAGCTTTACATGGAGGCAAAGACCTTATTTCCGATGTTGCTGAAAGCCAGTTAATCTCTGCTGTTAAGCGCGGACAAATCTCCGCCCTTATATTCTGGTTAAAGCATCACAGAGATGACTACAAAGCTCGGCTGGAAATTTCAGGCGAACTGAGGCACATAAGAGAAGAAATGACTGACGAGGAGTTTGAACTGTTTACTGAAACATTAAAATTAGCCGGTTACTCTGCCGAAGACATAAGCAGTCTGTACCAAAAGCATGATAAATCCTGACAAGCTGGGTTTCATTGTTGAGATCATCCGAAAAAACCGAACGCTAAGAATAAAGTTTGCACAATGGAATCACCATCTGTTTAATGTGATTTACATGCCAAAACCCAATGCGGTTCCGACGGCTGGCTTCCAGCGTGAAATATTTTCTCTGACTGAGAAAAAAGACGTTGAGCTTTGTGTGATTGCAGGATTCAGGGAATCCGGAAAAACAAGCATATGTACAACTTCATTTCCCATCTGGTCTGTTCTTAGCGGCCAATCCCATTTTGTGGTAATTGCCAGCCAAACGCAAACACAGGCAAGGCAACATTTGGGAAACATACGAAAACAACTGGAGAGTAATCCCCTGCTCAGGAATGACTTTGGCGCGCTGGAATACGAGTCAGATGAATGGGGCAACCGAGCCATCACTTCCAAAAAATATGATGCTAAAATTGTCGCCGTATCAATTGAGGAAGCTGTCCGCGGTTCGCTTTATAAATCATGGCGTCCTGACCTTATAATTTGTGACGACATTGAAGATTTAAATTCCACAAGAACGCAGGAACAGAGGGATAAAATCTATCAATGGTTTGTTTCAGAAATAATTCCGCTGGGCAGCAAAAACACAAGAATATTCGTGCTGGGAAATTTCCTGCACGAATATTCTTTAGTCGGCAGGCTGATGTCACAGATTGAATATGGCGAAAGAGATGGCGTCTGCAAACGTTATGCCCTAATAGATAAGGATGGCAAATGCATATGGCCTGGAATGTACCCGACTCCGGAATCTGTTGAAGCAAGGAGACGTAAAATTGGCGACGAGCCTACTTGGGAACGGGAATTTTTGTTGAACCTTATTTCAAGTGATGACAAGTTGGTTTTACTTGATTGGATTCACAGATACGACGAGCTACCGGAAAGGTATGCCGAAAAAAGTTACATGTACGGCTATCAATACACATGGGCTGCCGCCGACATGGCAATTTCAAAATTGCAGTCAGCTGATTATACGGCAATTGTTTCGGCTCAGATTTACAGAGATGACGGAGAGTTAAAAATTTACATCCTTCCCAATGTAATAAACAAACGCGTTAACTTTCCGGAAGCAATAGACCTGATGAAAAATCTTCTTGATTCATATGGAGAGCGATCGTCTACAAAAATGTTCATTGAATCAAACGCATTCCAGAGTGGATATTACCAACAGTTATTTCATGATGGGTATAATCAAGTGGTGGGCGTGAGGTCTAAAGACGACAAACGAACCAGGCTGAGCATGATCACCAAATTCATAAAGGACGGCACAATCCAGTTTCCTAAAACTGGAGCGGATATCCTCATAACTCAGCTAATAGGTTTTGGAAAGGAACATCACGATGACGTAGTCGACGCGCTGACCATGCTCGTGTCGCAAATACTGGAGGAGCATGAAAACGGCAGAAGCTTAAGGGGCTACATAAAATGGGTCGGCGGAGTACCAAAGCCCAAACCAAAGCCCAAAAATGTAAAATGGCCGATTATCGAGGAAAACGATCAGAAAAAAACAACCCATATGCCTAATGGGGAAAAATATGTTGAGTCCAAAATTAAAGGTGTGGGCAACTTTTACAATCCTCCAAGCCAGGGCGAAATCCCGGCGTTCAGGAAAAACGCAGACGGAACTTACACCTTAAAGCCGTGGATGAAATCAAACCCGACAATTGAGGAATTAAAACAAAGCCCATATATTAAATTCAACCCGGATGGATCCTACGTAGACCGCAAAGGGCCGGACATGATAATCAAGCACGAGGACGGAACCGAGGAGGAAATAATGTTTTGGTGAATGCCTCCCGATGTAGCCACGAAGATGCGTACAAACAAAAATCCGAGAATAACCCGGACTTAATTTTTTGTGTTAAGAAGCTATTTGCCCGACGCTCTAGCAGCTGCTTCAATCCAGTCGCCCATATTATTATAGCCATCGTCATTTACCCAATCATAGGTTTTATATAAACCTGAAAAATATATATTCCTATCATTCCTTGTTATATGCCAATCATCAAATGGATTTCTGCCTTTGGGGCTAGTCAGACCCTTACTATTTTTTTGATTATGTATATAAATACCTAATAGACCATTCCCCTTTTTATAGCTGCTTGTTATCTCATAGTTTATCCATTTTCTGCCAGCAGTATCGCTACCAATTAGAACCACTGTCACAGAAGTCCCTTCCAATTGTCCATCAATCCACCTTTCGATATCAGAATCTCGTTTTTTCTTTACTTCTTCCCATTCTACAGAATTAAAGAATCCTGCCGCATCTCTATCCTCCTGAGTAACCCAACTATTCTTTACCTGAGAAGCCCTCCAACAGTCTGGAGCATAATGAAAGCTAAAAAATGTTTTTCTTGCCATGAATTTATTTTATTAAATATGTAATTAACAGCATAATGATTATCAGTGTCATATAGAAACAAGCAAGCGTAGGAGAAAAAATCGAATACAGCCAGCTATTATTCTTATCTTTTTTGTACTCATCTCTATTCATTGAAAAATTGACATCTTTTTCTTCAAGTTTTGCGACATAGTTATATAAGGCTCTAAATAATCTCTCCTGCGAAAGAAAATATCCATCTAAAACCCAAAACATGATTAGTATGAGATATGCTATAAAAACATACTTTTCGTTTGCATTACTGGTCGCTAACGCAAAAAGCGCGGTAATCAATGTGATCGCCCACCCTTTTAAGAAAAAAAGATTACCGGCCATTCTGGTTATTATGGATTGAATAAACTCTAAATGTTTCTGTTTATTTTCCATGTTTTTACCAACAGATATTAATGTTTGTCCTAATCTGTTTTTGAAGGTAGTTTTCTACATCGTATATTCCGCCTACTTGATCGATTAAGCCATCGTCTTTTGCCATCTGGCCAAGCATAGAAGATCCGTCAGCCAGCGTAGCGACTTTATCTACGCCTAAATTTCTATTTGTAGCGACATCATTTACAAAATTATTATAAAGAATTTTTACATCTCTCATAAAAATTTGCTGCTCATCCGGAGTCAGCGGTTTATCGGGATCTCCAGCATCCTTGTATTTACCTTCGCTCAATTGATAAAATGTTAATCCATCTTGAGTATTTTTATCGGCATTACCCACATATGACATTGTCACTCCTATGCTACCAACATCTGAATCCGCAGAGGCTACAATATATTTAGCCCCAGAAGCAGCAAGATATCCAGCCGAATCTCCTCTTTCCCTGATTAGAGCTATGGTTGGTTTAGTCGAATGTTTTAACGCCTCTGCAATCTCCCAACCACCAACTGGAGAACCGCCCGATGAATCAACTTGAAGCAGTATGGCTTTTATAGAGCTATCTTTGTTTGCTTTTTCTATTGCAGCAGTTATCTCTTCTGCTGAAGCGATATCCTTACTTGCCTGACCGCTATTATCGCTGGCCTCATTTCTATATGTATAAAGTTGCCCATAAAGTTTTACTCCTTGGACATTACAACGATTAACAGGCGATAAAAATGGCTTCTGAATGAATATTTCCAGTAAGAAAATTATTATTAATAAACCCAATCCTAAAAGATAGAATTTTTTATCTTTAAAAAAAATCACCATGTTTCTAAAATTCTTTTTTAGTTTTTCCTTATTCATAATTCATTTTGCGTTCTAATCATTTTCAATATTAACGTCGCTAAGAAGCATTACTCTTAATTCTCTTTTTATTTCATCCCAGTCTTCTGTGTTCAAAACAGCGATAGTGCCACCAATCCAAAAATTAACACTATCATCGTCTTTCCATACGGTTAGAAGCGGGCTGTCATGTATTTCTACATTTTTAGATTTCTCATACCTCGGCAAAACATGGGTTATTTTTAACTCAATTAGATTACTATTTTCTTCTTGGACGGTTGCCCGAGGTTTCAATTTTTTATTTGTTTTCCCTTTGTTCACCATATTTAATCCGTAATTTTTTCTATCGCTTTTTTATATTGGCTAAGTAATTTTTTAATTTCACTTTTTGATAACCCGGGTATAATCTTGTAACCACCAGCATAATTCATTTTCCTCATGATAAAACGCATTTTGGCCTCTTTATGCACCTCGAACAACTCACTATTTTCAATAACAAACTCAAGGATGGCATGAGTAAAATTTTTGTTCCTGCCCTGAGTGCCAGTTGTGAGAGTTCTGGTATAGTCCAACATAGAAAATAATTCCTCAGTAAGTTCATATGGATTTTTTCTCGACGCATCGTATGTCGAATATGCTCCCCACCAAAGTCGCGACATTCCGTGCCTTATCAAAGTATTCGGACTGATACCGTTTAAATACCAATGCTCCATAATATAGCTCTCTCTTTTGCTTTTATCCGGCAATGGGAATCTTAATTTCATATATTTCATGCCGTCAAAATGAGACAAGTATGTCCACAATCTCGCGTCAGAGGCCTGAACTGGGGTCAGATTTTTATAACGCTCAAAAATAATTTTTGCATTTTCATAATCATAATGACCGTTTTTGTCAGGAAGACGTAAATCTAATTTTCCATCAACTTTTATATCAAAATTTTCCAAACAATCATCTTCCTTGAAAATTGGGTCATTTTTTTCATAGCGTCCGATAAAAGATTGATTATCAGTCAATTTTTTACGGGCCTGCTCCAGCACACTTAATTTTATTATCTTTTGATTGGTCATAAAAATTTATTCCACTTCTAATGAATTATCTATAAATAAATTTAATTTGGTAAGCGTCCTGCTTAAGGGGCTAGCGAGAAGTAACTGAGCTATATTCGGTATATTAACGGGTTCGAACTCCAGAGTATTAATATCCTTATCGTTTTTTATTCTGAAATCCAGCAGTTGATACCACTTAAAAGCTTCATAAAATTTTACGTTTTCAAGCATTTGGTTCATGGCGTAAATAAGAACCGGTAAGACAATTGATGACAAAAAAATATCATCGAACCCAGACTGAGATGCCGTACAAAAAGCAGAGTAGTCCTCCTTGCTTAGAGTTACAATAATCCTATCGGAATTTAGATCGATGGCATAGGGACCGTTTTTGTTCTCACCAGGATGTATTACCAAGAAAGAGGAAATCCCACGCTGGTCTTCCCATTTTTTTGACGCAATGAACTCTGATTCTCCGCCATAGCCCAATACGTCTCCTGCTTTTATTGTAAAAAGACGATTTTCATAATCGGAATTAACTCCAGTCGGCTTAAAGTTAGCGGCGTCTTTTACCGCAATTATATAGAAACTGGCCATAACCTTATCTCTGAGACAGGCTGTTTCAATTTCTATCTTCTGCCTTCGATCTGTACTCAAATATGTCTGGCGAAAAAGAGTTTTGGGACAATTTATGTCTACGCAAAATTTTGCCTCTTTTTTTGACAACATATCTTCAATCGACTTATTAGATATGTTATTTACAATATTAATTACTATTTTATCTTTTCCCATTACCACGTCCATGGATGTTGTATAGTCTCCGGAGACATCATCTCCCAAACCCAAAACCGGATGCGGCAACGATAATTTATTTATCTTCATATGGTTGAATATTTAATGCATATCGATCATTATCTTCAAAATGCAAGATAATTTTTTCCGAACCTTTATCGCCTATTTTAATTTTGGAAACTTTATCTCCGTCCACGTCCAAAGGGAGACCCTCGGAATTTTCCGCACCTTTTATAATAACGGAACCCAAAGAATCGTCTGTGCCAGCCGCAACCCTTAGGGAAACTTTTGTCCCAGCAGGCCCGTGCATGACAACTTCGTGGGCTACCATACCGTCTTCTCCTACAATCGCATAAGAACGCAGAGCAACATTTTTTAATAAGCGACCTGTTTTACCGCCCGCAGGATCCTCTCCGCCCTTTTCCTCTAAATTATCAATAATTCCTTCACCGCCAGAGCCGCCAGTCTCTATTTCTATCTCTTGTTTTCCTTTTTTAGAAACTTTTGCACTTTTCTTAATTACTATAATTTGATGTGCCAACTCAACTTCTTTTTTATCATTACTGTCTGCGCCAACTTCCCGTGCCGTTTCGCCCGAAGAACTCCCCTTTTCGTCCGTCGCATTTGAACCCGCACCTTCCAATTCCCTCGGATCCTCCTGAGTTTGGATAAATAAATATTTGGAAAGTCCCGGAATGTTAAGCTCAACGTCATCTTTCGCGCTGAAAATTTGTCGCAACGAATTTCTTATAAATTCCTTAACTTCTTTCTCGGCTTTTTGGGCCTTTTTATAAATGTCTTCGGTTTTTTCACGTGCATTCTCGGGGTCCCACTGATCATGCTGGGGATTTTCCATAGCCCTCAATATTGTGTTGCCTTCTTCGTTATCGCATTCGAATACTCCAGCAAACGGATTAGGAAGAGGATATTTAATCTTTTTAATTTGCATTCCAGTTGCCCTGAAAAATGATATTCGTTTATTATAGTTCTCCTTCGGAAGAATCTTAAGATAAACCTTCCCTAGTGTCGGAAGACTTTCCGGAAAAACTACATTATTTTCGCTGACGTAAGCCAGATATGGTTGCAATGGATTTTGCAGGTCATCGGTTTCTTTTTCAATTTCTTTAAAATTATCGAACATCAGCTTCTCAAGCGTACTGGAAGATATTTCAAAATCATCAATTCTGACAATCAACGTATTTTTTAAAATCGCCAGCCAAAAATTTGTAAGTACCGACAGGGTTATAACTTTTTCCCAATTGGCAGTCTCATAAAATCCGATTATAGAGATGTCGGTTCCTTTTTGAGTGCGTTTAAATAAGGCCGGAATATCTTCGGGGTTTCTTACGGGTGCCTGCTTAGTATAACCAAAGGATCCTGTCGATTGATATTTATCACCGTTTCTTTCATGGGTTACCAGTCTAAGCTTTCCCTGGAAAACATGTTTATTTTTACCGTAAATACTCGATACAAAAATTGAATGAAAGGAAGACGCTGCATAATAAGCTCCCTTGCCCAAACCAAAAGACCCACCTGATCCGCCTACTTTTGGGCTTGCTCCGGAGGATTTTAAAAAATTATAATAATTTCCGTTTATATCATCATCTTCTCCAGTCATACCCTTCGTATTGTAATCGGCCACTGTCAGTATTCCTATTTCATCGTTTGTTTTTAAAACTTTATGAGCTTTAGAAAAAAAGTCCACACTGGATTGGTTATTGCTGTAATATTTTTTACAAGCTTCAAAAATTTCCGCGAGTTGTTCGTGGCTGGGTAACTCATGAGCATTAATTTTTTTGAAACGAAATTCAGCGATTACCGGTTTAGTTGTATCGTCAACGGCATCGATAATATTTTGAATAGATTCGCGTGCGAGAGAATAGGCTGGGTGACCCTTGAACGTTGTGGTTACGGAGTCATTAAAACCAATCTCTTCGCCCCCTTCGGTTTTAGCAAACTCATATACTAATTTTTGATTACCAAATTTCATAAAATTATAATTTAAACTCTTTATCTTTTGGCAAATGAAACTTTCCTTTAGCATCTTTCATGGCCTGATCAATCTCGGAGAATATTTTTTTAATCTGCTCTGCTGTGTATGAGTAATTACCTTTGTTGCCGCAATTTCCAAGGATGCGCAAATCCCGTAAGATAACTTTTGTTCTACGTTCCGCAACCCTTTTAAAGCGGTCTATTTTTGATTCGTTTTCCATAAATAAGATTAAAAACCGATAGTGGTTAAAATTCTATTGGTTTATATCTCTTATTATACTCAGGTATAAAACCTTGTCAATAGATGTTGAAATATAAGCAATAGGCTTAACTATAACTCTTATATAACAACTCTTTGAATTTTATCGAGAATAACACCGCAATCCCCTTTAATTTCATGCTCCCACAAATACAAAACCTTCCATCCGGCACCTTTTAGTTTTTTCCGTACCGCGAGATCCCTGATTTTATTTGCATCAATTTTTTTCTGCCAAAATTTTCTGTTCGAAACCGGAATTTCTCCATGCCATCTGCATCCGTGCCAGAAACATCCATGAACAAATACAGCAACCCTGGGTTTTAAAAAAACAAAGTCGGGGCGTATGCCGACTATCTTTTTATGTCTATTCCAGCCGTTAATTTTTTCTTTACGAAATATTTTTACTAATGCCAGCTCAGTTGATGCGTTCCCGCGACTGCGAACCGCGGACATATTACGTGAACGTTGGTCTTTAGAAATTCTGTCAGTCATGTAGTACTTTAATAATTTCTGAAGCGACAGCCCTTATGACCGGAACGGCAACACTGTTTCCCAACTGCTTCATCCGTTGGGTTGGACTGAGATTTTCGGGGAATTTAAAATCTTCAGGAAATCCCATAATTTTTAGCCCTTCTTTTGGACCGATAACTAAAATTGATTTATCGGTTCCGTTATACGAATCCCAATTATGCCTGTTTCCATGAGGAGATCA
>Ga0316226_1000950_pt1 | contig 34208 bp, 10 predicted proteins | sample TBH18017metaG_FD_206009 | JGI IMG/M metagenome (GOLD analysis project Ga0316226, IMG submission 206009) | Freshwater microbial communities from Trout Bog Lake, Wisconsin, USA - TBH18017 | ecosystem: Environmental > Aquatic > Freshwater > Lake > Hypolimnion/Profundal zone | place: USA: Wisconsin...
CTCCGACTTGAAAATATTGCTACCCTCAAATCAGCGCTCGACTTGCATGTCTTATCCACGCCGCCAGCGTTCGTTCTGAGCCAGAATCAAACTCTCCGTATAAAATACGTTAGATGATTCCTGCCTGATCGTAAAATCAGGCAGCTTTTTACTAATTTTTGGTTAAAACCCTTATCACCAGCGATCTAACTCGCCGATAATAAAGGGGCTCTTTACTAATCGCACAATTCAATTTTCAAAGAGCAGCCGGCGTTTTACCGCCAAAAATCTGCCTTGCTCGCCTTGCTCGCCTTGCTTTCTCCCAGTTTAGAGGACAAAAAACCCGACCGCCGAATTTACTTACTTTTCAACTCGGCCTGTCAGTATCGAGCTAGGGTCGTTAATCTTAACGAACTTCGACCCATTGTCAACCGGTTTTTCAACCGGCCTTCGTATCGGTTACTACCGCGAAGGGACAGAAAGATTATCAGACATTTGTTATCGTGCAAGAGTTTTTTTGAATTTTTTTTGCAACGGTAAAAAGTAAAAATCCCCTGTATTTACGAACTAATCAAGGCCTCGCTCCGTCAAATCATCTTCGTCCAGACCAAAAAAATGTCCGAGCTCGTGCAAAAAAGTCGTGTGAACTTCCTCGCAAAAGATCTCTTCATCGCCTTCCGCAAAATCCCAGAGGTTTTCGAGAAACAAAATAATCTGCGGTGGCAGCACCGTTCCACCATCGTCCGCGAACTCCGATCCCGTGAAAAGCCCAAGCGTATCCGCTTCAATCCCATCCGCTTGCAATCCCGAATTCGGCACCCGCTCAAATGTCACCGGCAGCTTTTGCGCCTGCTCGCGCAATGGTTTTGGCAACGCGGCCAGCGTCGCCTCAATTTCCGCCAAAGCCAGTTCCTGTAAATTTTTCCAGTCGCTATTCACGCGCTGATTTTGGGCGGCACTCGCCGACAAAGCAAATTTTCTCTCGCTCTTGAACTGGCCTTGCCTCGATTTGGCGGACAAGTGTCGGGTGATTGTGTGAGCCAGGGGACACGACATTCTAATTGATGATTGAACGCAAAGACGGGCGATTCTAAGCGGGTGTCAAAATACTTTCCTGGCGTTCAGGTCATCCAGCCTGGGCTTCAATCCTAACCTGAGTTCCGCTATTGCTGTAGCCGGAAGAACCCGTTGGTGCCGTTCATGGGAACCAATACCGTGATCTGACCGCTGTTGGTGGTCAAGGTGCCGGAATAGAGGATCCAAGCCGCTGGCGACAGGCTTGGTGTGCTGAAGAGCGAGTAGCCGCCACTGATGGCCGGCCACGACAGCACAATCTGCCCGCCGGAACTAACCGCCGTCAGCGTCGGCGGCGGCACGGCCACTGTGCCGGCCATCTCGACGCGCAGACCGGTCGGGTTGTTGCCGGTGCCATTATTAAAGACGACAAAATCCAACGTGTTGGATCCCGCCACAAAATTCGTCGAGCCGGCGACGATGGTGAAACCCGTCAAGCTGCCAAACCCCGCCGACACCGTGCCAACGCTGTGGCCATTGAGGCGAATGTCCGTCAGCGAATCATCCACGGCCACGCTGCCGGCGATGCTGGCGGTGGCGGGATCGTAGCCGGTGAGATCGAAGGTGGTCCGGTAGGTGTAGGTTCCCGGCGCATTGCCAGCAGACTGGTCGGCGCGGGGCGCGATCCAGGCGGAAGCCGGGCCGTTCGCCAGCCAGGCCCCCGGCGCAAGCGGCCAGACCGAGTTGACCGTGACGGCATTCGGCCCGGGATAGCTGGCGTCCGCGCTGGCACTCAAGGTGTAATGCGGATCGGTCGTGCTGCCGCCCAGCAAAGCTCCGCCGGCCGCCACGCCGGTGTTGAAGAGTTTTGGAATCGAAACGGCCGCCACCGGCAGCCGGTAGCTCTGCCCTTGGCTGACAGTCAAAGTCCCGGAAACGCCGGTCAAGGTCACACCGTCCTCGGCGTAATATTCAAAATGTCCGGTGAATTGCCCCACCGGAATGCTCAAGAGCTGGCAATCCGGCCCCAGGGAATAGGTTCCGGGATAGCGGTTGCCGTTATCGGCGACAAACACGATTTTCTTCTGGAACCAGCGGGCAAAAATACTGTTTTGCGCGAGGCCACTGTTGGGGCCGGCGCCGTATAAGACTCCCAGCAACTTCCGCCCGGTCGTTCCCTGTGCCCCGCTCACGACCCAGCCCATGGCGACGATATACCGGTCACTGTTCACGTTTTGATAGTTTAGCAGCGTTGTCAGGTTGGGAAACTGGAGGCCGTTGGTGGAAAGTGAATACAACAAGGAAGCTCCGTTTAAGTGCGCTCCCATCAGATAATAGTTGGTGCCGCCCACGACGAAGGTTTTTACGTCATTCACGTTGCAGGTGCCGCTCAGGACCTGGCCGTCGTAAGTATAATTCTTGCCGTCCGTGCTCGTGGCGCGATAGACGCCGTTGAAATTTTGGAAGTCGCCGAAGTAAAGCCGATACAGCCCGTTTTCAATCAGCATCACGTTCATGCCGTTGACGTCGGCATTGGCCCAGTTCGGGGGGTAGCCGGTCACGGAAACGACATCGCCGCCGCCGACGGTATAAGGTTCGCCGAGGCCGCCGTTCCAGCTCGCGCCGGTGGAGTCGCTCCGGAAGAAAGCCGGCTTGTTCCAAGGCCCGACGGGATAGAGCGTGCCAAACATCGCATACGAACCGTCGGTAAAACCCAGGGCGTTGACATTGTTGATGTGCACGTAACCGCCCTGCTGGACCACCTGATGACGGCTGGCCATCGTTTGAAATCCCGCATCGGTAGTCAGGCTGTAGATGTGGTCGTTGCCCGTCGCAATCCCATCCCACCCCCCATAAAAAACCCGATAACCGGTCGGGGTCTGCACGGCCGACGGCGCGTAGATGTTGCGGTAAGCGCCCGCCAGCGGCGACAGCCACGGGAACCGATAATCGGGAACCAGATTGGGCGGCCCCGACTGCCAGAGGGCAGGATTGAACGCGCCCGCCGCGACCCCGACCACCGCCACATAGCCCGCCGGAACGCTGATCTGAGCCACCGCCACGGTGACCATCACATTGGAACTGACGCTGGCCGCGTAGTTGGTGTCGCTGCTGTATTGCGCCGTCACTGAATGCGACCCGGGCACCAGCGCCGAGGTGCTGAAGGACGCGGTGCCGTTGGAAACGGAACTGGAACCCAGCGTCAAACCGCTGTCCATGAACACCACCGTGCCGGTGGCGTTGGTGAGGGTGACGCTGTTGGTTTGCACCGTGGCGGTAAAGGTGACATTGCTGCCCGTAGCCGGGAAGCCGGGCGACGCCACCAAGGCGGTGGTGGTGGCCGGTTTGCCGGTGCCGCCGTAGGTATTATAGGCCTGGACTTCAGCCAGGCTGAACGCCCGGCTGGCGAGCAGCAACTCCGCCACCCAGCCCTTGAAGTTGGCATCGTTAAGAGTTTTCCCGATGACGAAACTGTTGGTTTGAAAATTGGGTGCGCCCGGCGTGTCGCTGGCCTGCAACAGGCCGTCAATGTAGATTTTTCGCGTGGTGCCATCCCAGGTTCCCACCACCGAATGCCAGCCGTCCTGAAAATTCCGACTATTAGGCACCGTTGCCGGCAAGTCGGCATTCCACCAATAATCATCTATGCCAGAGTAGCCATCCATCCGGAAATTGTTGGCCAGCTTCGTCGTGCCGTTCTGGCCGTAGCCAATCCAGCCGCCCAGCGTGTTGGCGCCGGCGTCCGCCTTGATGAAACAGGCGACCGTGTAGGGGTTGCTGTTGGTGGGCACCGCCGTGGGGAACAAACCGGCGACCGTTCCCAGCGTGGTCGCGCCGTCCAGGTAGAGCGCCCCGCCAAACGGACCGCCGCTGTTGGTGAATTGCAGGGTGCCCGCCGTTGTCTTGAGATTATTACCGAAGGGGCCGGAGTCGTTGATCGAGCCTTGGAACTTGTAATAGGCCGCCGTGGCCGCCGGCAGGCTGGTTCCGATGCCGCCGCTCGCGCTGTAGGCCTGGACTTCGGCCAGGGTCAAAGCCCGGTTGACAATCATCAGTTCCGCCAGGCAGCCATTGAAAAGGGTGCTATTAGCGATGTTCGCTCCGACATAAAAGCTGGCGGTGGTAACGGCCGCCGCTCCGGGCGTATCGCTGCTCATCAACAAACCGTCAACATATATTTTCCGCGTGGTGCCATCCCACGTTCCCACCACCGCATGCCAGCCGTCTCGGAAATCCCGTCCGTTCGGCACTGCGGCCCCGAGGTCGGCATTATACCACCAGTTCAACACCGTCGAGTAAGTGCTCATCCAAAAATTATTGCATTGTTTCTGTGCAGCCGAACCGTAGCCAATCCAGGTGCCGCCGGCGGCGGCCTTGACGAAGCAGGCCACCGTGTAGGGGCTGTTGCCGGTGGGCACACCGGTCGGGAACGAGCCGGAAACGGTTCCCAGCGTGGTGCCGCCGTCCAGGTAGAGGGCGCCGCCAAACGGGCCGTCGCCATTTAAGTATTGCGGGACGCCCGCCGTCGCCTGCAAATGGTTGCCGCTGCCGCTGGCGTCGGCGGCCGAGCCTTGGAACGGATAATAGGCCACCGTGCCGGACGGCAAAGCGGCGCGCAACGAGGCCGGAGCCACCATCAAAGCACAAGCCAGCGGCACCAAAACGAGGGAACAAATAATTTTCCCGGCGTAACGGCGGGACACTGGAACATTGGTGGTTATGATATTCATGGGATCAGCCATACGTAATGTAGCATGAATAACATTTGAATCATGTGAGTTATTAATTTCAATTCCGATTGTTTTTCTGCTTTCCAAACACCACCGCCATTTGCGGACAAAATAAATTGGATTCTTTCATGGATATAGTTCGATCTCACTGATCTGCGCCGCGTTCGGATAGGCGGGGTTGGCCGAAGCGCGAATCGTCAGCCGGAAGGCGTCCGTCGTCACCGGCGTGATCTTTGCCAGGTAAACTTGCGGCTCTTTATTATCGGTCACGCTGATGACCTGCTGTTCCTGGCCGTTGACCCGCACCGTGCCCGCGAAGCTGACCGGATAACCGTCCGGATCCGCGAAATGAATCACCACCGTGCTGATCTTCGCCGGTTTGGCCAGATGCACTTCCACCCAATGCGGGAGCGGCTGCTCGACCGACGAATGCCAGCGGTTCGAAAAGTCCGCCGGCGTGGCCAGCACCCCGTCAATCACATCGCCCGTGCAGCCCGGTTCATTGGCATACTCGCTGTCCGAACTGGCCGTGGCGCCGTTGGCGGCCAGCGCCAGATCGCTTTGGCGGTTTTCCACATGTGGCCGGGGCTTGGGCGGATTCGTCCAATAAGAGGCGTGTGAAAGCGTGCGCCACGTCTGACCGGTCTTATACACCGTCGCCAAGTCCAGCGGCTGCGGCAACCAGGTGCGGAAAATATTTTTCTGGCTGAAGGCGTTGCCGGCCGAGGCATAATCACAAAACGTCAGCCCGCCCACGTCAAACGCCATCCACGCGCCAATCTGCTTCGCCGCCGCCGGGTTCGGTGTCAGTTTCGGATTCCGGACGAGCGTTATCTGGTTGGTGACTGCCGGCGTCAGCCGGTTGTCCAGCGACAACACCACCGGGCCGCGCCGGAGCGCAACCTGCCCATTCAATTCAACCGTCTTGGCGCGCATGTCGAAGGTGATGGCCACCCGGTCGCCAGCATGCCAGGTCCGGCGAATTTTCGCATAGCCGGGCGCGGCCGGCAGCGGCTCGCCGTTCACCGTCAGGGTCGTCCGTTCGCTCCAGGCCGGGATGCGCAGAGTCAGCGTGAACTCTTCCGTCCGAGCCGGCGTCACCCGGATTTCCACCTGGTCGCCCACGGGATAGTCGCCGGTGATTTCCAATTTCACGGCGCCAACCTGCGCGCTCCCGGGCGCGTAAAGATTCACCACCGGACCGTTGGTGCCTTGCATGAACGCCCAGAACGGCGTCAGCATCAGCCCGCGCGGGCCGTTGACCACGCAGCAGCTCAGCCCGACATCGGCGTGCTGCACATAGCTCGGCACGCGCACGCCCATCAGGCCGTCAAAGTAAGCCCACCATTTTCCGTCCGGCATCATCGCGCCGAGCAGGCCGTTGTAGAGATTTTTCTCCAGCTCGTCGGCGTAGCGCGCGTCGCCGGTCAGGCGCAGGAGCTGATAACAGAACTTCATCCACGTCGCCGTCACGCAGGTCTCCATCGGTTTCTCGACCACGCCAGTTTGTTGATTGGCGCCGCTGAACCAAACTTCACCACGCGTGCCGCAGCCCACCAAGGTTGATTCTTCACGGAAGATGCCGTCGGCGAGTTTCACCGACGCTTCCAGATACTCGCGCTGGCCGGTGGCCCGGTAGAGTTCGCACAAACCCTCGAAGCACGACATCATTTCGTAAGCTTTCGGGGCGCACATCTGGTCCGGCTTTTTCCCCGCCAATGCATCCTCCACCAGCCGCATCCCGGCCGGCACCCGCTTGGAGGGCACGCTCCAGCAGGCGACAATGTGTTCCGCAAAATCCAGGTATTTTTTCTCGCCCGTCCGTTCGTAAAGCAACACCACCGGCTCCAGCACCGACGACGCCGGCAGGCCGTTCCATTCGCCAACGTCGGCGATGTCAGCCTTGCCCGGGCCAAGTTCGGCGATCAAAGCATCCGTATGCCGCCGGGCCGCATTCAACACCACCGGATCGTGGGTGCGGTCGTAATCCGCCATCAATCCAAGCAACACATATTTGCGCCCCCAAACATCCCAGCCTTCCAGCCGGTGCGCCGGCACACGCGTGCCGAGATAACCATCCGGCGCGGCAGTCGCGATCAGCGCCGTCACCGCCTCGTCGCGCAGCGCGCGCGTGGCCGGCGTGGAACAATAGGCGTCGGCCAGCGTCAGGGACGTGAACCACTTGCCCCAATATTCACAGCGCCAATCCGCGCCGCCGGTTTCCGTTTTGACCCGATAGGGCGCGACCATGGGCTCAATGTCCTGCGCCAGGAGACGGTTGGTGATGCACAGGTCGAGCTTCGCGCCCAGCCGCCCGCTGATCCGCACCGATTCCGGGGCGGCGGGCGTGAACACGTCGTTCACGCTGTTCTGGGCGAACGTGGAACAATCTGGCAAGATACCAGTTAAAGCGAGCGTGAGACCGAGGAGGATTTTAGGATTCATAATGTTTTAGGTGGCGGGGATTTTTATTTAATGTTGTTGTTCAAAACTGTTTGCTTTCAGGGTGAGGAATGAATGTTTGGTGCGATAACCAACCAAAATATATTCTGTGGGATTGCGCATAATAAACATCTCATGGCAGCCGCAGCCGGAAGAAGCTGGCTGGAGTGGCGCCAACCGGAATAGAGTTCGAGAAAGCGCCCGTGCCATCCAGCGTGCCGGTGCTGTTAGTCGTCCAGATGACCGGAGCCGAGAGGTTGGTCGTGGTCAGCCAGGTATAACCGGCACCCGGCGTGCCGCCGGTGCCCGTCACAATCAGGCTGCCGCCCGAAACCCTGGGTGCGCCCAGCATCGGCGGCACAGTTGGTGCGGGGGTCAAGGCGACATTGCTGATGTTGTCCAGCCAGGGGTCTCCGCTCACCGCGCTGAATTGAATGCTGAGATCGCCCGCATTGGTGGCGACCTGGGTGAGCGTGTAACTCTGCCAGGTGTTGTTGGCCAAACCAGTGGTGTCCACTGGCAGGCTGTAAGGAGTCGAGCCGACCAGGAAGGCGGCGGAAAACACACCACCCTCGGCCGTCACCGAACCATCCCGGGCTCGTCCGCCATAGAAGGTCATCGAAAGGGTGTCTCCGGCTTTCACGCTGGCAAGCAAGTCCTGGGTGATTGAAACGGTATTGCCATTGAGCAGCGCATACCAAACGCCGCCGCCAGGACTGATGGCGGTAAAATGCTGGCTGGGATAACTGTTCAAATTATTCTCCTGATACTGGCTATTACTATTGGTGGCCGGATTCCAGCCGGCGGCGATATTCGCCCAACCGCCGGATTGACTGCCCGTCGTTTCGAAACTTCCGTTGTTCACCGGGATGGTCATGGCCGAGGCCACCGTGAAGGTGCGGGCAAAGGAGGTGGACGTGTGCGCAGCGCTGTCGGCCACGGTCGCGTAGATACGATATGTTCCCGGCGTCAGCGTGTCCAAGCCCACCGCGTAGGGCGCGGAAAACGCCGCCCCGGCAACCGCCGGCGTGCCGCCCACGGCGTTCGTATAATAAGTCACGGTATATGGTCCCGTGCCGTTCGCCACCGTGGCTGTGGCCGTGATTGAAGAACCGGTCAGGAATGACTGACCGGCGGCCGGGTTGGTCACCGTGACGGAAAGGACGGGAGCGGGCGGCGAGGTGGCATTGCTGATGGTGATGCTGCTGATGTTGTCCAACCAGGGGTTTCCGCTCACCGCGCTGAATTGAAGACTAAGTTCGCCAGAGTTAGTAAACACCCGGGTCAGCGTGTAACTCTGCCAGGAATCGTTGGCCAAAACAGCGGTGTTGACCGGCAGGCTGTAAGGAGTCGAGCCGGCCAGAAACGCGGCATTAAAAACGCCCCCGGCAGCCGTCGAGGAACTGGCCTGGGCCCGTCCGCCATAGAAGGTCATCGAAACGGTGTCGCCGACATTCACGTTGACAAGCAAGTCCTGGGCAATCGAAATGGTGTTGCTATTAATCAGCGCGCACCAAGCGCCCCCGCCGGAACTCGTGCCGGTAAAATGAGCGCCGCCCGTCGGACTTAGGTTATTTTGTTGGTAAGGACTGTTCCCTTGCACCACCCAGGGCGATCCGATTTGGGCCCAGCCACCATTCACGCTGCCAGACATTGGCGTTTCGAAACTGGGGTTGCCCACGGCCACCGACCCGGTGCCCGCTGCCACAACGGTAAAAGTCCAGGCATAGAAGTTAGTGTTTCCGGTCGTCGGATTGGCCACGGCCAGCAGCCAGTAGTAGGTGGTCCCCACCTGCAACGGTGCCGGGAGCGCGACGAACTGGTTGGTGGTGCCGCCCGCCGGGGTGATGCCTACTAAGTTGCCGTAAGGCTGACTCGGGTCATAGTCCGCCGCGCTGCCGAAATAAACCGCGTAGGAGAGATTCGACGACGAACCGCTGTTCGTCCACGAAACCTGGGCCAGCGACGGGGTAACCGTGGCGGCGTTCGCCGGGGACGGGAACATGGTGGACGGGTTCTGTTTGACCAATAGTATCCAGTCATTACTGTCCGGTGTTACCGGAGCTGTCCACTGGCCGGCCGTGGGCGTGAAACCGCCGATGTCCGTGTAAATACCGGTGCGCGGGTTGAACCACGAAGCCTCATAGGGAATTCCCGTCGCCATCCCCTTGAGCGTTCCCGTGCCGCTGGCCGAACCGAAGAAATACACGACATAGGTGGTGTTGCTGTCGGAGGACAGCATCGACTCATTCGGGTCGGCAAAACTGCCCCAGGCCGGGTCGTTAAAGCGCGGCGTGAGATTCCACCAGTTCAGGGCGGTGTAGAAATTTTTCAAATAAGTCAACTGCGCGGCACCCAGCAGATTTGCGCCGTCATACCATTTGAGATAGGAGCCAGGCATATAGTAGGCGGTGCCCCAGTCACTGTTGGAATAATCATAAGTATCATTCCAGACACCGTTGGCGCCATAGCCGTAACCGCACATGCCCCACTGGAACGCCTTGTAGGCGTCACTGCGGGCGCCGTCGGTGGTTGTCCAGAAGTCCTCATACATCGATTCATAAAGCACGATCGGCTTGGCCGGCACGTTCGTCCAGAAACTCTGCACAAACGGGAGGATGGTTCCGTCGATTTCGCCCTGCAACTGCATTGGCCACCACTTGTGGTAGGGCTTGCCGCCCCACCACGAATCGGCCGGGCTGTTCATGCCGTTGCCATTGGATTGCATGTGCACGCCGAGCGGCTGGGCATAGGCATCGTTGGTGGCGACCGCCTGCGCGCCCGCATACCAAAGCCCGATGGTGGTCGAGTTATAAAGTCCATACACGTTCGGGTCTAACTCCTGGGCGGTGGTCCAAAGCACCGGGTAGGCGCCGTAACGGGCCGCCCAGTAGCGGCCGAGTCTGGCCATGTAGTTAGTAGTGTAGATGGCGTTATTTGCCGGCTCCCCGGTCCAAGTTATAAAGCCATTGGCGTGGACCAATCCGTGGTCGGCAAGATACGCGAACTTTTGATCCGAATTCCAGAAGCCGGGAAGATCTGCGGCGGTCAAGCCATCCGTCAAATCGGCCTGGAGTTCTTCGTCCGCGTTCGTGTGCACGCCCCCGTGGGGAATGTGGATGGCTTCCGATTGAAAGACCGTAAAACCCTGGGCCACCCGCCGGTCCACGGTGTATTTGAACTCGGAAGCCACGCCCGGGACGTTGGAGGTTTGAAACCGTTCATGAAGATAGAGCCAATGGGTGTCGCCCAGATAGATAAATGGCGTGCCATCGGCATAAGTAAAATAACGTCCATTCGGCGAAACCTTGAGAAAGCCGTGTTGAAAAATCGCATTAGTGCCGGTATAGGCATTACACTGGATGCCGCGCGTCACTCCCTGCAGGCCGCTGTTTGCCGGGTCGGTGCAGGCGGTGGTCATGCTCCACTGTCCCACCACCGTGGGCGCGAAGCGGATCCGCCAGGTGTTCGTGCCATCCCAAAACCCCGGCCGCACCAGCACCACGCCGCCAGGCCCCGTGAACGTCGCGGTCACATCCACATTGTTGAAGGGATCAGCGTAGGTGACCGAACTGGTGAGCGGAATTTCGGCGACGCGCCATTGCTCGGCGGTGAAATCGGCCGTGAAAACCGAAACCGTAAAAGTGTTGGTCACGGAAGTGTTCGTGCCGGCGGCGCTGTCGGTCACGGTCGCGTAAATGTGATAGGCACCCACCGGCAATGTGCCCAGAGTCTGAATAAATTTGTTCGTGGCTCCGAACGGCCCAACCGCAGCGCCAACTGTGTAAGTGGGGTTATTCGTCAGCTTATAACAGTAAGTCACCGAATACGGCCCCGTGCCATTCGCGACGGCGGCGGCGGCGGAGATCGAAGCACCACTGAGGAATCCCTGGCCGTTGCCCGGGCTGGACACCGCCACCGACGGGAGCGCGCCCGGGACGTAAGGATACCTGACGATGACGATGCCGGAACCGCCGGAGCCGCCGGTGGCGCCCCAACCACCGCCACCACCGCCACCGGTGTTGGCAGCACCGTTGCCACCTGCCAGGCCGCTGGCTCCTCCGCTTCCGCCGCCGCCCAAGCCCCCTGTCCCCACGGGGGAAATTCCACCGCCACCACCGGCATAATAGTTGGTTGCGCCACTGATGGCGTATTGCAAGCCGGCTCCACCGTTATTGGTTGTCGCCGCCGCTCCGGCTCCGCCACCGCCGCCATAGATGCTCGAAGTGCCAGTGGCTCCGGCGTGACCATAGCCGCCATTGGAATTGGTAGGCTGAGTGGCGGCACCACCGCCGAAGTGAGAGGAACCGCCGCCGCCGCCGCCGCCGGAACCTCCATTTCTTCCGGCTAAGTTGCCTAAGTAGCCAGCGCCGCCGCCGCCGCCGCCAAGGGCGGTCAGGGTGCTGAAAACTGAATTAGTCCCGTTTGCCCCGTAAGTGTTGGCGCCGGTTCCGCTGCCGCCGGCACCGACGGTGACCCCGTAGGATGTGCTGCTCAGCGGGATATTCGTGTAGATCAACCCGCCCGCGCCACCGCCGTCGCCAAAAAGCCCGCCGCCGCCGCCGCCGCCGGCCACCACCAGCACATCGGCGTTGGTAGCGGACGGGAGGGTCAACGTGCCGTTCGCCGTGAACGTATGGACAACATAGCCGCCGACATAGGGTGGTGCAGAAACGGGATTAAGCCCGTTTGTATCCGTATAGGTGACCGTTCCGCCCGAACCCGTATTATCGGCCGAGCGGGCGTTCACCATGATGCCTGCGCTAAAAGCAAAAAGGAGCACGGTCAACCGCCGGTTGAGCCGTCGTCCCAGCATTTTTTTGCGATTCTTTGTCATTCCATTTCAAACCTTGATTGCTGTTCCGCAGAGAGAATGACCGGGCCGCGCAGGCCGGAAGGCAGCAGCGGCGAATTTTTTGTATAAGGATTATGGGTGGTCCAGGTCCGGCGCTCTGACTCCGGCAGCGACTGGTCGCCGATCAGCCGGTTTGGCCAAAGGTTGGCGACTTCGATTTCCAGTTCATTTGTTCCGTTGGTAATGGCACCGGTAATCTCCACGCGCCAAGGCGGACACCAGGCCACGCCACAGTCATGTCCGTTCAACCGGATCCGCGCCAGATTTTTGACCACGCCCAGATCCAGAAACCATTTTTGGTTTGGTGCCAGAGTTGGCGCGGTAAACGACTTCCGATAAACCGCCGTGCCGGAATAATATTTGATGCCGATTTCCGGCCGCCGGCTCCAGTCGTCCAGCGAGTCGAAAACTATTCTTTCCGGGCCGCCCCATTTGGGATCGAAACTCACATCCCATGGGCCGCTGATTTCAACCGGCGACGGAATGGCGGCAATATCAACCGCCGATTGTTTCCCGTGTGCGGTTTGGACTTCATACCGGCCCGGCGTTTGGGCGGTGAGGAGCAATTGGCCGCCGGCGTCACGTTCCAGTTTTGCCTCCGGCTCGCAACTGGCCGATGCTGTTTCCAGCGTGATTGTTTCCTGATCACGACCGCTCGCAATCGCCGGTCTGCCATCCACGGTGTATTCAATTCGCAAGGACTTCACCACGCCGTAGGCCGGATCATTGTTTTTCGCCAAATCAATGACTTGAACATCAAGTTCCCCGCGCTCCACCTGCGCCTGCAATTCCTCGCGCACATCGCGGCTTCGGCTGGCATCGCCGGGCACAGCGTAAGTCGCCTTTTGAATAACGATGGCCGGCGAATGCTGAATGATCGCCAGCGATTTGCCATTGCGGGTCAGACTTACGACGGGATCAATCTTGCCGGCCGGCGGGCGAAAGATCACAAAGGCCGACTCGCCCGGACTGAAAGTCAGCGGAACCATCACGCCAGCCGCCGAGGTGGTGAACTGCGCTGGTTGCGTCATTTCGCCGGTCAGCGGATTCCAGATTTGTGGAACCAGTCCATGCACCCGGAAATGTCCGTCGGCGACCACCGGTTTTTTTGAGGCGTTCGCGACGAAATAAATTTCCGCATCGCCATCGCGCCGATGCGTGAAGCGGAGCGGCCCGTCCGCCGCGAAATCCGGCGGCAGGTTCATCCCGGCCAGCACGTTTGTCACGGCGGCGTAATCGCCGTATTGCTCGCCCGGCTTCACTTCCGTCTTGCGCCATAGCACGCGACCCTTGCCGAACGGGCGGGCGAAAACTTTTTGCCCGTCGCAGTCGCCCCAGATTTTTTGCGCCAGTGTTTTCACCTCGGCATCGCACTTGGGGAAATTCTCCAGGCTCGGCGATTTCACCGGCGGCGGGCCAAACACCGTGGCGCCGGCGCGCACGAGCGATTCAATTTTGTGGAGCAGTTGGGGCGTCATGGTTTGCTGCTCGGGCAGGACCAGCAGCCGATAGGTCGTGCCGCCGGGAAACACCAGGTTGCCATTCTGCACCACGGCGCGTTCGAGCAGCGTCTCCGGCGCGCAGCCGTCAAAGTTGTAACCGGAATGATCCGGCGGCGAGCCGGTCATGGCCGAGCTCGGCGGACGAAAAACCTGTGGCGCGCCTTCCTTGTCGAGGAAACAAACATCGGCCACCGTCACGCCGCGTTGCAGCAGGAACTGGCAGCGCGCGAGGTATTCGTGATAGGCCGGCACCATGCTCCACCAGGTCTGCGTGCGGTCCCAATGGACGCCGAAAGGCCCCATCGTCATGCCGGGCCAGCGGTCATTCCACGGCTGCGCCTGAAACCGGTGGAAATCGAAACGGTTCACGCCCGAACAAAATGCCCAGTCGCCCAGCGGTTTCAACGCCGCCGGGTCGGCCTTCCAATCTTCGCCCTCAAGCGAGGTGAAGGCTTCCGCCGCGACCACCGGCCGGCCGCAGGTGTGACCCAGAGATGCCGCTTCAATGACGCTGAAAAGCGAGTTGAAACCAAGATGCCAAAATTCACACTGCGGCACGTCGGCGACGCGGCCCATCGTGAGGTCGCCGGCGGGATTCAAATCATAAGGCTCGACGGAAAGCGTGAGCTTGTTTTGGTGCGCCAGTTCGGCGAGATAGCCGACGTGATTTTCGACCAACAACTCCTGCGCCGTGCGCCGCACGTCCCACAGGAAGCGCTCGGAGATTTCCGGGCTGGTCACAATCTGGCCCGTGAACGCGGGCAAAAATTTCAAAGGATCATAGCCGCGCCGCTTTTGAAATTCCGCGCGGAACTGCGATGACCAATTTTGCGAACCCATTTCCCAACTGTCAAAATGCAGCATCGTCAGGCCGCCGCTGGCGTTGGTGTGCGGCCCGGTCTGCGCCAAAACTTTTTTGATGAACGCCGCAAAATGGGCGTCGAGCGCGGCGCGGTCAAACTTGTCCGTTTCAAAGCCGAGCCCCGGCTGCGGTGACGGTCGCGTTGTCTGGCCGGTCAGCGTGCGCCCCAAGCGCATGATGGTCCAACGCCCCGGCGGCACCTCCCAGACGAGCCGGCCGTCGGCCGACATTTTGGCCGTCAGTTCAATTGTGTTTTGTGGGTTGATGCAGTCATTGGCTGGCAGCGAAGGAAACTCCGCCGGCGCGGGCAGGAACGGCTTCACTCCCGCCATCGAAGAATAGGGGTCGCGATGGTAAAGCGCTTTTTCCTCAACATCGGCAATCCGGTTGTTTCCGTCCGGAGTTGGAAAGGCCAGCACCGCCACATCACGGTAAAATTCCTGCCACTCTTTTTTTAATTCCGGCGTCAACGTGTTCAGGCCGAAATACGGAGTTCGTGGCCGGGGTTGAGTCAGCGACGCGGAGAACTGCATCGGGCCGGTCACATTGGTTGCACTGGCGACGAGATGTTGCATCGCCAGTTCGGGTTTGATCCAAGGACCGCCCGTGCCGCACCAGCCGGGGCCGGAGCCCAGCGCGATCTGGATGCCCAGCCGGTCCGCCTCGTGGAGCGCATCGGCCATCAGATTCTGCCATTGCGGGCTCATGAAAACCACCGGGCCGCGCGGGATGCCGGCGTTTACCTCCAAAAAAATTCCGCCGCCAATGCCGGCTTTTTTCATCGCCTCCAGGTCCGCCTTCATGCCCTCGCGCGTGAGGTTGCCGTCCATAAAATACCAGTAAACCCACGGCTTGGCCGAGTCCGGCGGACGAACGAATCCATTGGCCAACTCATCCGCAGCCAACGCGTCACCTGCAAGGCAGTTAAAAACAACCACAGTCATCAAAGCCACGAACCGGACAGGTTTGTTGTTCATATTGATGATTTCACTCATCGCCGGGCAGGCATTTGACCCGCTCCCGTTTTCCGGGTCAGCGCGATTAGAGTTTTTTGCGGCTGTTGGTTCATTGGTTCTTTCCACAATGCTCCGACGGGGTTCCATGGGCGGCAATCCCCCGCGCGCTGTGCGACAAAAATGTTTTCATGCGCCAAAAAAAATCAATTTGGGCGGAGGGGAACCGATCCCGTGCCAGCCGTGGCCACCGGCGGTTTTTCCGGCGTTGCAAAGACGGCCTTGACGGCTTCAAGATAGCCGTAGCCATATTGTTGCGCGGGTTCGAGGCAACTGCCCTCGGGCCACTCGTTCCAGGCATTGATGGTGACGATCTTCGGCTGCGTCGGCGCGGCCAGCAGCCGCCGCTTGATGATCTCCAGGGATTGTTTGAACGCGGCCGGCGTGTTGCCCGTGACCACCGGGTTCACGACCGGCCCGGCGGGCCGGCTCCAGTCAATGCCGGCGGCCGCGCGCGGACTGTTGTCCCAATTGACCATGGCGTTCGGGAAATAGGGGATGGCATAGTCCGTCTTGGCGTGCGCCCAAAACGACAGATATTTTCTGCGGCCCCAGACGTAATCGGACACCGGGAAGGTATTATAGTTTAGGGCGCCGTGATGCACCCAGGTGTAGCTGGTCAGGCTGTCGAGCGCGAGGTCGCGACAGAGTTTGGGCCAGCCGGGCGGCGTTTTGCCGCCGGGCAGATTCGGATTACCCCAGACAATCGCATTGACATGCAAACCGGGAAAACCGGCGGCGCGCACCTTGCCTCGGAACTTGTCGAGCGCGGCGCGGGCGTTTTCAATCGAGCCAAAACTGTCCAGGAACTGGCTCATTTCGTAGATGGAGAAATAAGGTTTGCCGTCCACCAGCCAGTAGCTTGGGTGCTTGAAATATCTGGCGATGACCAGGTCACAGATTTTGTCCCAGGTCGCGGGCGTGACCTTGCCAGGATATAGCAGCTTGAGGTTATTGTCGGCGGGGTTATAGCCTTGGATGTCATACCAGTCATGGTTCGCCCACATGAGGGCGAACTTCACCCGGGCGTTGTTGGTCGCGTGGAGAAAACCCTCGTCCAGCGCACCTTCGAGATACGGCCCGTCGTTGTAATAATACCAGTCGAAGATGAAGGCGTTCACGCCGTAATCGGCGGCGGCGGCGATTTTCTGCGCCATGACTTCGGGCTTCGCTTCATTTTGATAACCCCAGACCGGCGGGTTGGGCTGGACATGTCCCGGAAAGCGCGGCTTGGCGGCCTTGATCTCATCCCACTCCGTGTAGCCGGGATACTTGTTCTTGTCCCAGCGTGGATCCGGATGCGTGCAGGCATAATAATAGGCGGCCACGGTGATGGGCGCGTCGGCCACGGCAGCTGCGACGGGCGCGGCGGCACCCGGTTCCCGAACCGCCACGGAAACATTGTCGAGTGCGGGTGTGGAATGAGTGGCCTGGAAAAGAATGACGACCGCCGTGCCGGCGGGCACCCGCTTCGCCACAAGCGTCTGTTTTGCTCCGTCGGTGAATTCGCCGCTCGCGAGTTGCTGCTGCTTGCCGTCCAGAATGGACGCCTTCAAGACTGTCCCGTCATTGAAATCGTCGGAGACATCAAACGTCAGCACGACGTCGGCGGTTTTTTCCAAGGTGCCGACCGGCTGGCGCAGGTCGCCCAACCGGGAGGGATTGCAAACCGGCGGCGTCGCGCCTTCCAGGCTGTTGATGGCATAGCTGTCGCCCGAACCCGTCCAGCCTTTTGGCGTCCCGGCATACCAGCCATCGTTTTCCTGCGTCAATCCGGTGAGGTCGCTGAAGTCGCCGTTGCTGACGGCCAACCGGGCGTTCACCGTGGTGACGAGGCCAACCGCGACAAGGAGCGGAACCAACCACCGGCTGAACTGCGGTTCCAGCGCGGGTTTAGGACTATGGTTTGTTTTCATAACAATGATTTGTTCAAAAAAAATATCGAAAGATTCCGAATCACGGATAAGTCATCCGGTAAAAGACGCTGCCAGCGGCCGGGCTGACGGGGATGAATAACTGGTTGGTCATCGTTGCGCCGGCGACATCAAACCAGTTCGTGCCCAGCCCCTGAACGGCGCTGTTGGTCTGCACCTGCAACCTCCAGCCGATATGGTCGCTGGGCCAGCTCAGCTTCAATGTATTGGTTGTGAATTGGCAGGTCAGGTTCGTCGATGATGCCGAAACTGTGACAAAGGGATACCGGACGATGACAATGCCGGAACCACCGTTGCCGGCGCCGGTGCTGGCAAAATTACCACCACCACCACCACCCGTGTTGGCGGCACCAGCGGAACCTGGACCACCACCAGCAACTCCGCCGTTTCCGCCGCCGCCCAATCCGCCTAATCCTGTGCCGCCAGGAGATGGGACAGGAGCGTTATTGATACCACCACCACCACCGGCATAATAGTTAGTCACACCGCTGATTGCATATTGTCTGCCATTTCCACCGTTTGCGTTGGTAGCTGCAGCTCCAGCACCACCACCACCACCATAAGCGTCCACAGTGAAACCATAACCGCCGTTGCCAAAACCGCCACTGGCACTGCTAGACTGGGTGGCTGCGCCTGCACCCAGATTTTGATGACCGCCGCCGCCAGAACCACCAGCTTGTCCGGCCGAGGAACCAGCTTGGTAGCCACCACCACCACCACCACCACCAAGGGCGGTCAGGGTGCCAAAAACTGAATTGGCCCCGCTCGCCCCGGCATTCGCGCCGCTTGTGGAAGCGCCGGTGTAGCCAGCACCGCCAGCACCGATGGTGACAGGGTAGTTGGATGCGCCAACCAATGACAGATTTGAGAACACTAACCCGCCCGCGCCGCCGCCGCAACCATAACGCCCGCCGCCGCCGCCGCCGCCAGCCACCACCAGCACGTCCGCATTGGTGGCAGAAGGAATGGTCAACGTGCCGCTGACCGTGAATGTTTGAACCACATAGCCGCCGACATAGGGTGGTGAAGCCACCGGATTAAGCCCGCTCGGATCCGTATAGGTGATCGTTCCGCCCTGCCCCGTATTGCCGGCATTGTATACCGTAAAGAAATTGGTCGTCGCGGAGTTGGTCGTGTTGGCGGCGCTATCGGCCACAGTCGCGTAGATTTGATAGACACCCGGCAAAAGTGTGCCCAGCGTCTGGCTAAAGGTATTGGTGGCACCGAACGGCCCAACCGCAGCAGTGGCTGTGTAGGTGGGGTTATTCGTCAGTTTATAATGGTAAGTCACCGAATACGGCGGCGCGCCCCCGCCGACGATGGTTGTTGTAAAACCTCCGGCAATATACTGGCTGTTGGTCGGGGTGGACAACACCAGCGTCAGGAGCGGGTTGGCGACGTAGGGAAACCTGACGATGACAATGCCGGAACCACCCGTGCCGCCGGCGGCGTTAACACCACCGCCGCCACCACCACCAGTGCTGAAGTCACCGTTGACACTTGTATTTCCGCCGCCACCCAAGCCACCGTTCCCGCCGACGGCACCGCCGCCGCCGCCCGCATAATAGTTGGTCACGCCGCTGATTGAATATGCCAAGCCAGCTCCGCCGTTAATGGTTCCCCCCGCCGCTCCGGCACCGCCACCGCCGCCGAAACTCTGGTTATCAAGACCACTGCCGCCGTTGTTGCCAAAGCCGCCGCTGGCGCTGCCAGGCTGTTGACCTGTGCCACCGGGAAAGTTACCACTGGTCACACCACCGCCGCCGCCGCCAGAACCGCCATTTTGTGGGGCCACGGGTCCCAAATAACCAATGCCGCCACCACCGCCACCCAGCGCGGTCAGTGTGCTGAATACTGAATTACTCCCGTTGGCTCCGTGATTGTTACTGCCGTTTCCAGCACCACCGGCACCGACGGTGACAGGGTAACTGCCGAAACCCAGCGGCATATTCGTGTAGATTAACCCACCCGCGCCGCCGCCGCCGCCCCAAAGCCCGCCGCCGCCGCCGCCGCCGGCCACCATCAGCACATTAGCGCTGACTGCGTTCGGGAGGGTCAACGTATCGCTGGCCGCGAACGTATGCACCACATAGCCGCCAACATAGGGTGGTGAAGCCACAGGATTCAGTCCGTTGGTATCTGTATACACGATCGTCCCCCCCAGTCCCGCATTGCCAGTCGAATAATTAGTCACCACCGGTGTATCAAAAAATATCCCGCTCAACACCGCATTATCGCCCCGCACATGCTCAATCCGAAACTTTGCTGACTGTTTGTAGGCGTAAACCAGATAGCAGCCACCGGAGAAATTTGTCACCACCTGGACGGGTGCAATCAAGTTCAAGGTGTTGGCATCGTGCATTTCCACCGCCAGCCGCCGGCCCTCGTTTTCCCAATCCACGAAGTAGAGCGCCACTTGATAATTCCGGGAGGCCGTGCAGTTAATGGTGAAAGTCATGTCGTCCCCATTCCAAACATAAAAATCTGTGCCGTAATCTGTGGCGTTTCTGGAGTTTTGATTGCTGGAATCTGAGGCCAGTGCCCGTGGGTCATTCGTGTTGGTCGCCCAGACGGTTGCGTTAGGCAGCCCGGAAGAGTTCATGTAGTAATTCACCGAAGCCACATACGACGGCAGGGACAATTTATCACTATGGTTTCCATTGTAATTGCAAAGCACATAACCGTCTTTGCCGTAAACGCCACCCCAGTTGCCGCTGGTATTGGTGTCGGCTTTGAGAAACTGGCCGGCATACTGTGCCGCTGGCGCATTATAGACCGGAGTCGTTCCGCTGTAGGCTACTGCCAGCGAATAATTGCCCGGCTGAACGCCGGTAAAATAAACAAATTCAGTGTCATTACTCGCGCCGCCAATTCCGGCGGCTGAATGAAAGGTGCCGTCCCAGGCCAGCGTTCCATTGATCGTGATGCTGTTGATGGTTTTTTCAACCTTGGGAATGCCGATGGTTCCCACTGTCCCTGCCGGCGTGGACACCGTGCATAGGCCGTTGGAAACATTAAAGCCGGCCTGGATAATTCCGAGTGGCGTTGGCATTTGGCCTGATACATAGGTCAGGGTCCGGCCCAGATGCGGAATAATCTGAAAGGCGGTAAATCCGGGCGCCGTGGGCTTGATACCCAAGACTTCTTCACTGAGCCACTTGGTCACGCCGGCGCCCCACGCATGGCAAAGACTGGTAAAACCATTCTGGCAGTTGGGCACCGGGTCATTGATCCCAATGGCACTATCCCACGAGGGCCGGGAGACTTCGAAAAAAGTTGTTCCGCCATAATTAATCTCACCACCCCACAGGTCGTTGACGGAGTTCAAAGCGTCGTCATATTTATCCATCGCCGCAAAGGCCTGAAGCACGAAGTATTGATTGAACGGAGAAAAAGAGACCCGGTTCACCCGGTCGGTAAATTGCTGGGCGAACACCCCATTTAGCTCGTTCGTATTCAGGAGACCCGTGTTCACCGCATCCGCGCATGCGTGGAGTGAAAAACTTTGATACCAGGCGGCATTCTGACGCAAGGCGGCGATTTTTGCATTGGCATACCCGTTGTATTGAGTTTGCAGGTCCGCCCGGCCATCTGCACCCATGGCCGCCGCGAACGCCGCCCATGCCCGGATGGACAGCATTTTATAGGCGTTTTCCGATTCCTGGCGGTTCGGATTTTCAACTCCAGCTCCCAACCGCTCATCCCAACCGTAAAACGCCAGGTTAGGATTTGTTCCATAGACCGCATAGGCGTTATTGAGCACTGATTGGGCATTGGCAATATTTGCGTTCAACATGGCCGCATCACCGGTATAGTTGTAATAGTCAATCAGACTTAAAACCCAATAGAGCGCGTAGCTGGCGATGCCATTGTAGTTGTTCGCGGTGCTCGCGAGGTTTTCCTTGATAAAATCATAGTTACCAAACGCCGCCAGCGCGGCGGCCTGCGCCGGATGAGCGTCTCCCGTCCACGAAATCCGGTCACCGCGATCCGCCAGCAGCGCGCCGAAGGAATTGGCCAGCAGGTTTAACTTAACCGTGTAGGCCCCGGCATACCAGATGCGGGTGAGCAGCGGATCGCTGCACGAAAAACCACCGTCATAGTTGGCCGGCCTGCTCTGACAAACCAGCCGGAGGCCGGTGATATGCCAGGTGTTGGTGAATGACATGACATGGATCCAGCCGAAGCGCACGCCCTCATATAACTGGCTGTTCAGTTCCAGCCGGTAGGTGTTGCCATACTTTATCGGCGCCAACGTTTTAACGTAATTAGCCGGTCCGATGTTTAGTATTTCCGGCTGGTTATATTCGCTGATGCTCATGGTCACCGTGCCGGCAAGGTCGGGGCTGTCGAATTCCAGCCAGGCCGCATTTTCCCGCCCAAAATCCATCTGGATGGAACCCAGGCCTTGGACCGTCACATTCGGATTGTTGCCCGTCAAGGATTGCAGGTTTACAAATGAACTATTCGTGTCGGCGGTAACCGTTATTGGTTTTTGCAGGTATATCTGCAGCCCGTCGCTCGCCTGCGGACCCGGCCACCGATACGAAACCAAGGGATCGGGCGAGAGCGGCACCGCCGGTCCGCTAAAACTGCCGGAACTGACATAAGAATACGGTTCGGCCACCGGTGAGGAGCCAAAGATGGGCTGGCCCGACGCGATGATGGGATCAAAAAACGGCAGGGCGTCCTGATAAATCATTTGATGACCCAGGGCAGTCGGATGTTGACCATCCGCCGTCGGGTATGTGATCGATCCCAAATCCACGAGAAAAGCGTTCGTGTCCAAGGTGGCGTTGGTATAACTATTGAATGCCTGGGTTACCTGAGTTCGCGCCGTGCCGGCCGCCGGAATCATGACCAGGATTTTGGTCGCTGGAATGACCCGGCTGCGGAGTTTGAACAGAGCATTGGTGACATCCGCCGTGGCTGGCGCGCCATTTTCACCCAGATTAATCAGCACCACATTGGGGATGGGATTCAGAAAACCGTTGGTCAACCGGCTGATGGTTGAAGTTTTTTGGTCAATTAGCGTGGTCAGCGCGGGCACATTGGCCAGTCCCCCGGCCCAGTCGTAGCCGCCGTAGGCGAGACGGGTTTCCTGATAACCATAGTGTCGGGCGAGCAGATAGCCATAACTGGCCCGGCCGTCATCCGAAGCGGCCCAGCCGTCATTCGGCGGGCGGCCCTGCCCGGCGGCATACAAGGCGGCGTCGCCGGACATGATCGAATCGCCGATGTTCAGCCAGACCTTGGCGGGTTGGGCCACCGCTGTGGTCACCACGTTTGACGCCACCAGAAACCCGGTGATCTTGACCGAGTTGGGCGGCACGTCGCCATCATAACGATCCTCGAACGGCGACATCCCTTCAATGTAGAGGTCTATCACCGGATTGGTGACGCCGGCCGCAAGCACCAGCGAGGTGTCGGTGGCTGCAAGCTGGTGGTTTTGGAACGGCCCGCCATTGACCGACCAGGCGAGGATGGGATAGCGCGCCGCGACGGCGCCGGCCAACTGGCTGTTGTCCACCCGCAGGGCGACTTGATTGGTGCCGGTAAAGCCCACCGTCAAGGAAGCCCCGTCCGCAGTCGCCCCAATAAAGTTGGTCTGGCATACCCAGTCATTGAGCGTAAGCCCGCTCAACACGTTGGTGTCGGTGACGGGAATCAGCACCGACGGTGTCGTCCCGCTCAGGTTGGTGTAATAAGTTCCAAAGACCTGGAGTTCGCGGATCACCGTGCCACCAATGGAACCTACTTGGCTGGTGCCGACGCTGCCGGCACCGTTGCTAATGTCGGGATTCATGAACACGAACTGGACGCCCGTCACATTGGTGGCGATCACCCCGGTGCTGTCCGTCAGAATTGTGAGGTAGGCACCCTTGTCGCTCCCGCTGCCGGGGGCACCGAACGACATGTTGTTGGTAAAGGTGCCGTAGCTGGTGAACGCGCCACCTCCGATGGAAAGCAAAAGCTGAAAAAGCTGCTCGCCGAGATTATGGTCGCCCCAGCCGCTGATTGCCTGGATGTTGGTGATATTGTAGCCGGCGGCCAGATTGAAGGTCAGCGTCACGGGCTGAATCGTCCCCTGACCGGACGCCACCGCGTAATAGGTCAGGTTCGGGTTGCCGGCCGCGCTGCCGTCATTAAGCCCCGCCGCAGAAAAAGTCCCGCTAATCGAGGAGGCCGGCGCCACCACGCTGCCCAGCGAGCTTTGGCCGGCTTGAATCAGGCTGGCCGCGATATTTCCGTCATAGACTGCCGAGGAGGTGCCGCTGCTCTGCAAGCTGGCCACGATCGTGGCCTGCGTCGTCACGGTCAGGCCGGCGAACAGCCAGCCGGTCAGGAGGACAGTCAGTTTGGCTCGGCGGCTTTTCATGCGGTGCAGTTCGGGTTTTCCGGGGGAAATATTTTGAAAACAATCTGCCGGGAATGGCGCACGACCTTCGCCCCAATCTTGATCAGCTTCTCCCGCAGCGTCGTCAAGGCCTTCAGGTTGCCCCGCTGCGTCAACACCCCGGTCTGGCCGCCCACCGTGACGGTGAGCTGCGACGAGGCCGGACTTACAAAAACGCACAGCGCCACGCACACCAAGCCCGCAAGAATTTCGTTTCGCATGGGTTGTGGTTTGTTTGATAAGATCTCGTAGCGATTCCAAATCACGGATAAGTCATCCGGTAAAAGACACTGCCATTGGTCACATTAATGGGGATAAGCATCTGGTTGGTCACGGTCGAACCGGCGACATCAAACCAGTTCGTGCCCAGTCCCCGGCTCACGCTGTTGGTCTGCGCCTGCAACCGCCAGCCGATATGGTCGCTGGGCCAGCTCAGCTTCAACGTATTGGTTGTGACTTGGCAGATTAAGTTAGTCGATGATACCGAAACAGTGAGATAGGGATACCTGACGATGACGATGCCGGAACCGCCGGAGCCGCCGGCGGCGTTCAAACCACCGCCAGCGCCGCCACCAGTGTTGGCGGCACCGTTGGCGCCTGGATTTCCTGAATTTCCGCCGCCGCCCAAGCCGCCGGTCCCGCCGACGATGCCGCCGCCGCCGCCGGCATAATAGTTGGTCACGCCGCTGATGGCATAGGCCAGGCCGGCGCCACCGTTAGTGACCCCTCCCACAGCTCCGGCACCGCCGCCGCCGCCGAAATTCTGCGAATTAAGACCGCTGCCGCCGTTGTTGCCAAAACCGCCGCTGGCGCTGCCAGGCTGCAGGCCGGCGCCACCGGGATAGTTCCCGCTGTTCACGCCGCCACCGCCGCCGCCAGAACCGCCAGCTTGTGGGGCCACGGGACCCAAGTAACCAATGCCGCCGCCGCCGCCGCCCAGGGCGGTCAGCGTGCTGAATACTGTGTTAGTCCCGTTGCCTCCGTGAGTGTTAGCGCCGGTTCCGGCACCGCCGGCACCAATAGTGACACCGTAGGATACGGCACTCAACGAGAGATTCGTATAGATCAACCCGCCCGCGCCGCCGCCGCCGCCCCATAGCCCGCCGCCGCCGCCGCCGCCGCCCACCACCAGCACATTGGCGCTGGCAGCGGACGAAAGGGTCAGCGTGCCGCTGGCCGTGAACGCATGCACCACATAGCCGCCGGGATAGGGCGGCAGAGCAACCGGATTAAGCCCGTTGGTGTCCGTATAGACAATGGTTCCGCCCAGTCCCGTATTACCGGCATTGTATACTGTAATAGTATTAGTAGTCGTGGAATTGGTCGTGCCGGCGGCGCTGTCGGCCATGGTCGCGTAAAACTGATACACGCCCGGCAATAGTGCGCCCAGCGTCTGGGTAAAGGTGTTCGTGGCACCGAACGGCCCAATCGCAGCGGTGGCTGTGTAGGTGGGATTATTCGTCAGTTTGTAATAGTAAGTCACCGCATACGGCGGCGCGCCACCACCGACGATGGCGGTGGCGGAAATCGAAGAGCCAGTGGCAATATACTGGCCGTTGGTCGGAGTGGATAATGTAAGTGTCAGGGGCGGATTAGCGACGTAGGGATACCTGACCATGATGATGCCGGAACCGCCGCTGCCGCCGGTGGTGCCAAAACCACCACCACCGCCGCCGCCGGTGTAGGCGGCACCGTCGTAACCAGGAATAGCGCCGGGCGATGGATTTCCGCCGCCGCCCAAGCCCCCGGTCCCGCCGCCGTTGATGCCCCCGCCGCCACCCGCATAATAGTTGCTCACGCCGCTGATGGCATATTGCAGGCCATTCCCACCGCTATAAGAGGTCGCCGCCGCTCCGGCCCCGCCGCCACCGCCATAAACGGTCGAAGTGCCAGTTGCTCCGGCGTTACCATAGCCGCCACTGGCGCTGGTCGGCTGGGTCGCGGCGCCACCGGTGAAGGGAGCGGCACCACCGCCGCCGCCGCCGCCAGATCCGCCAGCTTGTCCGGCAACATTGCCATTGTAGCCAGCGCCGCCGCCGCCGCCGCCCAAGGCGGTCAGGCTGCCAAAAACTGAATTAACCCCGTTGGCCCCGGCAGTGTTGGCGCTGGTTCCGGCACCGCCGGCACCGACGGTGGCAGGGTAACTTCCGACACCAAGGGAGAGATTCGAGTAAATTAACCCGCCCGCACCACCGCCGTCGCCATAACTCCCGCCGCCGCCGCCACCACCGGCCACCACCAGCACATTGGCGCTAACTGCGGTCGGTAGGATCAACGTATCACTGGCTGGGAACGCATGCACCACATAGCCGCCGACATAGGGCGGTGAAGTAACCGGATTAAGCCCGTTGGTATCCGTATAGACGATCGTTCCGCCCAGCCCCGTATTGCCGGCACTGTATATCGTAAAGGTGTTGGTCACGGAGTTGGTCGTGCTGGAGACGCTGTCGGCCACGCTCGCGTAGAACTGATAGGCGCCCGCCGGCAGTGCGCCCAGCGTTTGGGTAAAGCTGTTCGTGGCTCCGAACGGGCCCACCGCCGCCGTGGCCGTATAGCTCCCGGCCGTCGTCAGCTTGTATAGGTAAGTCACCGTAAACGGCGTCGCGCCGCCGCTGACCTGGGCGGTGGCGGAAATCGAAGAACCAGCGACAATATACTGGCCATTGGTCGGCGTGGTCAACGCCAGTGTCAGGGGTGAGTAAGCGTGGTAGGGATACCTCACGATGATGATGCCGGTGCCGCCATTGCCGCCGGCGGCGTTAACACCACCACCACCGCCGCCACCAGTGCCAAAGTCACCGTTGGCACCTGTAGTTCCGCCGCCACCCTGGCCGCCTGTCCCGCCGACGGCACCGCCGCCGCCACCCGCATAATAGTTGGTCGTGCCGCTGATGGCATACGACAAGCCGGCTCCACCATTAGTGGTTCCCCCCACAGCTCCGGCACCGCCGCCGCCGCCGTAACTCTGATCATTAAGACCACTGCCGCCGTTGTTGCCAAAGCCGCCGCTGGCGCTGCCAGGCTGCAGGCCGGTGCCACCGGGAAAATTGCCGCTAGTTACACCGCCACCGCCGCCGCCAGAACCGCCATTTTGCGGAGCCACGGGTCCCAAGTAACCAATGCCGCCACCGCCGCCGCCCAGGGCGGTCAGGGTGCTGAATACTGAATTAATCCCGTTAGCTCCGTGATTGTTACTGCCGTTTCCGGCACCACCGGCACCAACGGTGACAGGGTAACTCCCGAGACCCAGCGGGATATTCGTGCAGATCAACCCGCCCGCGCCGCCGCCGCCGCCATAAGTCCCGCCGCCGCCGCCGCCGCCGGCCGCCACCAGCACATCGGCGCTGGTAGGATACGGAATGGTCAACGTGTCGCTGGCCGTGAAAGTATGAACCACATAACCCCCGATATAAGGCGGTCCGGCAACGGGATTGAGCCCGTTGGTGTCCGTATAGACAACCGTTCCACCCAGTCCCGTATTATCGTTTGGATTGGTGCCCGTCACTGGCGCAGGTGTTCCGAACACTTGGATTTCCGAATAACCCACATAACCATTCTCCGGCGCGGGCGTGGTGAAATCGAACTTAACCGCCGCCACATTCGAGGCCAGCATACCGTTCGCCGCCGTCAGCGTCGCCCGGGTCGCCGACTGCGCCCCCGCAGGATTGACGGGATTATAATTAACCGCTCCCAGTGGAATAAACGTCGTCGGCGCAACCACCGTGGAATAATATATCGTGTAAGCCTGTTGATCGCGCCCGGCATCGCCCCAGCCCCCATAAACTAAGATGTTAGTCAGATTGTAACCGCCGGCGGAACCGCTCAAGGCATAAGTCACCGACTGCCCGGCACCGCCGCCGCCCGTGACTTCAGTCGGGCTGCCGCCACCGTTGGGCAGCGAACCAAACGAACCGTCGGTCAGCAAGCTGGTGCTTTGGGTAAAATTGCCGCCGCCCACACTGCTGGGTGACTGACCGGCAATCAAACTGCCCGGCGCCACCGTCCAGGTGGGAACAAAGTTCGGCCCGGCGCCGCCCAGCCCCGTTTGGGCCGCGAAGTCGGTGATGACATTCGTCACCGCCGCCGGCACGCTGGAAACCGTGAGCGGACTCGCCGTGCTGACCGAGATGCCATAACTATTCGACGCCTGCAAGCGGTAGGAAGCCGTGTCACTTAGTTGCAGGTTGGTCAGCGTCAACGTTGTGTTTGTCGCCCCGGCAATATTGCTCAGTAAACCGCTTACACTTTTCTGCCACTGGTAGGTCATCGCATTTGTGCTGCTGAAGCCCGCGAGAAAAGTGACCTGGCTGCCCACCACATCCGCCGCCGTCGCCGGCAAGGTGTTGGTCGCCACCATAGGTGCGAGGTTTGTTCCCAGCGGCGGATTGAAGCTTATATTATCAATAAACACCGTGTTGTCGCCGCCGTTCAAATCCGTGCCCGCAAAGGCCAGGGTGTGGATGGTTGCCGTCGCGGTGAAATTGGCCGTATAAGCCGTGTAGCTGGTTGGCGCCGGCCCCGGATTGTTGGTCTTGATCACGGTGCCGTCAATGACCACATTCCACGTCTGGCCGCCGTTTTGCGGCGAACTCCGTTGCGCGGCCAGGTAAGTAATGGTGTAGTTCGTGCCCGGAACAAATCCCGACAACGTCTGTGAAATAGTGCTGTAGGTTTGTAAATAAGCCGCCTGGACACCTTCGGGCGCATTGGGATTACTGTAGCCGCTGCCATTGCCAGCAATGCCCGATCCACCACCACTTATGCCGCCGAAAGTCCAAGCGGCGCCCGAGGGGGCGGTTTGGTAGTTCCCGGCACCAACACTGGGAGTTTCAAAACCCAGATTCAAATATAGATTGATGACGGTGAAGCTGACGGGCGCGGAATCGGCAAAACTGCCGTTGTTGAACAGCACCCGGGCAAAACCGGCGTGCGTGCCGCTGCTGCCATTACCCCACGCACAGATATAAGGCGCGCCGGCAATCTGGCCAATCAGGGTATTGTCCACATAAAACTGCACGCCATTGATAAGGTTCCCATTGGTGACCACGCTGGCCGACAGGTTCACCGGCGCGTAGACGCCAAAAACCGCGTTGTTAGTCGGACTGGTCAATACCACCGAGGCGGCCAACGGTTGCAGCGCCGAACCAATGCTGACGTTGTCGAGGAAGACCGTGTTGTCGCCGCCGGCCAAGTCCGTCCCTACAAAAGTCAAGGCATGGGTTGCGGCCGTGGCCACAAAGTTGACCGTATAGGTGGCATAGCTGGTGCCTCCGGGGCTGTTGGACTGGATCACTGTGCTGTCAATCTTCACATTCCACGACTCGCCGCCGTGCTGGCTCGCGCCCGACCGCTGCGCGGCCGAGTAAGCCAGCGTGTAGATTTTGCCCGGCGTGAATCCGGAGAGAGTTTGCGACAGGGTTCCGTAGGTCTGGACATAGGCGGCCTGGACGCCGTCGGGCGCACTGGCATTATTGTAGCCGCTGCCATTGCCGGCAATGCCCGATCCGCCTCCGCTGATGCTGCTGAAAGTCCAGGAGCCGCCCGAGGGAGCGGTTTGATAGTTCCCGGCACCGAGATAGGGAGCTTCAAAGCTGAAATTCAATATCGGCGGCGGCGTGATGCTGACCCGGACATTGTCAATGAACACGGTGTTATCGCCCCCGTTCAAGTCCGTCCCCACAAAGGCCAGGGTGTGCGTTGTCGCTGACGCGGTGAAACTGGCCGTGTAAGTCGCATAAGTTGTCGCGCCCGGCCCGGGACTGTTGGTCTTGATCACCGTGCCGTCAACGACCACATTCCACGTCTGGCCGCCGTTCTGCACCGCCCCCCGCTGCGCGGCTGAATAAATGATCGTATAGTTCGTGCCCGGAATAAATCCCGTCAGCGTCTGGGAAATGGTGCCATAAGTTTGGATATATGCAGCCTGGCTGCCCTCCGGTGCATTGGGATTGTTGTAAACGCTTCCGTTGCCGGCAATGCCCGCGCTGCCCCCATTGGTGGCGCTGAAGGTCCAGAGCGCTCCTGCAGGATTAAATTGGGCGCCCGATCCTATGCCCGGATACTCAAAGCCAAAGTTTGGCACCGACTGCGCCATGACGCCTATTTCTGCTGAATTAAAGCTTTCTCCGTTCGTATTCACCGCCGACACCACGTAGTAATACGTCACCCCATTGGTCAAGCCGCTGTCAACGTAGCTGGTGGCAGTGAGATTCGTGAGTATGGTGTAGGGACCGCCAGGTGTCGTCGAACGCTTCAAATTGTAACTGGCCGGCGTCAGCCCCGGCCCGCTCGCCCAGGCCAGGTCAATCCGCAGACAGGTGTCCACGGTGGCGGTAAAGTAAACGGGCACCTGCGAATACAGTTGCTGCACGGCAATCACCACGCGCCGGTTCAGTTCCGTCAGCGCCGGGTTGTTCACGTTGGTGATGTTCATGAACACCTCAAACTGCACCGCATAGGTCGCGAGGCTGGCCGCCAGCGTGGTATAGTCCAGCAAAGCATTGTTGGCCACGCTGACCACACCGTTGCTGTTCACCGAAAACGTCGCGCCGGTGTTGCCAGCGGCGATTGAATAGACCAGCGGACTGCTATTGGGATTAATGGCCGGAACCGTGCCCACGACGGTGTTGTTGGTCGCATGTTCCGCCACACTCAAGCGGGTCGGCATCCGCGCCCCGGCCACACTGCCCGTTACCGAATAATAGCCCAAGCTCGCATAACTCGAAAACCCGTCGGTCAACGGGTTGTTTTTTCCGGCTCCCGTAACGCGGAAAGTATAAGTTCCCGCCGGCAGATTCGTCGTGATGCCGGCTCGCGTCACACTCTGCACGTTATTGCTCGCAATCACCGTGTCCGTCGCATCCGCCAACGTGGCCATCATGGCCAGATCCGCCCAATCTCCCTCCGCCACCGGATAGGCCGTCAAGGTCACCGCCCCGCCGGTGGTGGTGAATTGAAACGCATCCGTGTCATCGGTTCGTTCAATCACGCCTTCGGCAAACACCGCGTTGTTGGTGTAAACCTCCAGATACCGCGACGTCGCCAGCGTGCTACCCGTGTCGTCCGGGCGATAATGCACATTGTTATTGGCACCGGTGATGGTAGCCAGTTCATCCTGATGCTGGCCGGCATACTGATACTCACCTTTGGCCCAGGTGCTCAACGGCTGATAATAACCAACCCCCATGATCGGCGCCCACCCCACCTCGCCGCTGCCCTGACCACCATAATACTCATTATGCGAACCATCGGGAAAATCCTGGGTCTGATGGGCCAAACCCAGCGTGTGCCCCGGCTCATGCGCCCCGACCTCCGCCCCCGGTTTGCCGACACAATAAACCGACCAGCACGGCGTGTCGCCGCCCCAGTTCCACGAACCAATATACGCCACGCCGGCGGCCGTCACCGGCGTGGTCGTGAAACAGCAGCGTTGGCGGCCGCCCTGGGCGGCGGCCTGAAACACCCTGAAGTCCGTCGTCACGTTGATGGTGAACGGCATGTAATCTTCCGACACCCGCTTCCAAATGTCCTTGATCGTGGCATTGCTCACATTGGGCCGCGCATAGTTGACGCCGCCCCAGGTAGGCGTATAACCGCCGCCGAAATCCAAGAGCAATACGCCGGGTGAGCCGGGATAACTCTGCAACGAAACAATGTTGCTGTTATAACTTGGCACATAGTCCGGCACCAGGTCGGGGCGCAGGGGCACGAGATTCTCCGTCAAATTGGTCGCCGCCTCGGCCGCCGCCCGCAAGGTCGCCGGGTCGGCTTCCGCCATGTCCATGCAGATCACTTCGTCCAGCCGCCGCTGCCATAATTCCGGGTCGCCGTTAGACCCGGTCGGTTCGATGCGATAAGCGGTTTTGCTGGCCGGAAATTCCACCACGCCGACCGCCCTGCCCGCCTTGCCGCCGACCGGCGGTGTCAGGAAAAAGAACTTCCCCGTTTCCGGCGCCGTCAACACGCCTGACACATAACTCACCTCGCCACCCGTGGTTTGGATAATTTTAACGCTGCCCTCGGCCATCACGCCGCCGGTTAGTTCAAAGCGCACCGGGTCGCCGGCCTTGGCCGTTTGGAAAGTCTTGATATAGTCCGCATCCCAGCCCCGCTTGGACTTGCCGGGTTCACGCAAGGCCGCCGCATAAGGGTTCACCGACAAATCGAACTCCCGGGCAGCCTGAACATTGGTGCTCAAAGCCGCCGGGGCAACCATCGGCACCACTGGCGCGGCGGAAAGCGTTGCGGCGTTGGTTGCCAGCGGTGTGCTGCCGGCGATTATCTGTGTGCCGGTGTTGACAGGCTGCGAGTCGCGACTGGAGCGGCCCGGTCGCAGGCAGATTAGCGCCGCGACACAAAGCACCCCGACCACGCCTGCCAATATATATTTTTTCATGCTCTAAGATTTATTTCAGACCAAGCCATGACTGCGCCATTCCACATTGCTCCGTTCAAGGGATCCACGCCCGCCGCACCGCACCGGTGCGCGAACCCACTTTTAACTTTTATGTTTCACCTTGAACCCGGCGCGCGGGTTGAGCGGAGACGGGAAGGAACACAGAAGCCGGTCACCAGGGGCCATAACCGTTCAGGTCTGCCGGCACAAAATAATTGACCCAGTTTCCTACGCCCCCTTTGCCGATGGTGCCAATGGGATCTACAAACCGGTTCGGCCAGCTAAATTTCTGCCAGGAGACATGGCCGTCCTCATACATGAAGTTGCCGCCGACCGGAACCCCGCCATTGCCGCGATGATTGCCCATCGGAACCACTACGGTTTGTCCGTTGGTCAAGAATACGGAAGTAGACCAGGAGCCCGTGGCAGCCACCATCTGCAACCGGTCGGCCATCACGGGTGCCCGCCCATAAGGCCCGCCCAGCTTCGGGCGGGAGATCATCCAGGCGCTCACATTGCCCGGCGCGAAGGCGGGATTGGCATAATTATAATTGTTATAGCTTATCCCGCCGGCCGCATCCCGGCCAGGCAGATAGTTGTAGCCGATCACATTGCCCCCATACCCGGCGGTTTGTTCCGTGGCCCGATGAAACAAGTCCGTTGGACAATACAGCACGTCGTTCTGCGCCCGATTTCCGGCCGCACTGTTCTTGTATAAATATTGCGGATAAAATATGGTGGCAAAGTTATAAGGCATCCAGGCAAAATCAAAGGCTCCGGTCTGATTGCCGGCGGCGTCCTGATAAGACATGTCGGGAAACCGGTTGTTGTTGTCCCCCGCATACATGGTCACGGCCAGCCCCCACTGCTTGAGACTGCTGGCGCAGGCGATCCTGAGCGCGCTTTCTTTTGCCTTCGTCAGTGCCGGCAGCAGCAGCGCCGCCAGGATGGCGATGATGGCGATCACCACCAGCAGCTCGATCAAGGTGAACGCCTTGCTTTGCCGGCGGCCTTCCCGGTCGTCCCCGTTGTTTGACTCAAATGTTTTCATGTTATTATATTAATACTTTGTCCGCTTAACATTTACCGGCCTAAAAAACTGACCCGGCCGGCCAGGCGTTGTTCATCCTGGTTTAACCAAGATTTCCATCTTCAACCGATTCAAACCAAACACCCGGGAACCTGATGTCCCCGGGCATTTGGCCTGCCGTCTGTCTCTAAACCGGCCTGCCGCCGCCCAATCCGTGATTGGTGGCGTCAGGCTGCATTTCAACTACGGATAGACCAGCTTGTAATACTGGTTCGTGACGCCGGCCTTGATGATCGTGATGTTCGTCGTCGTGATCGTCGCCGTGCCGGGCACTGTGCCCCAGTCGCTGATGTTCCCGCTCACGCCCTTGTTCAGGTTGTTCGTCTGCACCAGCAGCCGGTAGCCCAGATGATCCGCCGGCCAGCTCAATGTCAGCGTCGAACCGCTCACGCTGTTCGTCAGCTTCGTCACCGTCGCACTCGGCTGCAGCAGCACGTTCACCGTATAAGTATTCGTCTGCGACAAGTCCTGCGACACCACCCGCACCGCCACCGTGTTCGTCGGCAGCACCAAGGTGTTACCGCTGGCCGACAGGCTGTTCGTCACCGCCGCCCCATAGCCGCCGCCGTTGACGTTCAACTGCAGCAGCGCATTCGCGTCCACGCTGGCTGCCGCCACCGTCACCGTCTTGTTGTCGTAGGTGTTCGTTGCCGTGTAGCCCGCCGTGCCGGACGCAAACGTCGGGAACAGCGTCCCCGCCGGCGTGATCGTCAGGCTCGCCAGCAGCGAGTTCGTGCTGGCCAAGATTGTCACCGTCCCGCTCCCGCTGTTCGCGCAGCCCGTCGTCCCGTCCGTCACCGTCACCGTGTAAGTTGTGTTCGTGCTCGGCGTCACCGTGATGCTCGCCGTCGTCGCGCCGCCGGGGCTCCATGAATAGGTCGGGCTGCTCGCGCTCGTCGTCGCCGCCAAGGTCGCCGTGCCGCCCGCGTAGATGTTTGTCGAGTTCACGCTCACCGTCGGCGGCGCCGTCAGCGTCGCCGCCACCACATAGTCG
>Ga0316226_1000965_pt1 | contig 33941 bp, 31 predicted proteins | sample TBH18017metaG_FD_206009 | JGI IMG/M metagenome (GOLD analysis project Ga0316226, IMG submission 206009) | Freshwater microbial communities from Trout Bog Lake, Wisconsin, USA - TBH18017 | ecosystem: Environmental > Aquatic > Freshwater > Lake > Hypolimnion/Profundal zone | place: USA: Wisconsin...
CGGTCAGTTCCGCCGCCTGCTGGTTCGTCATGAGCATCTGCTCTCCACCTACCGCGCCTTCTTCTATCTCGCCTGCTTCTGGATTACCCTGCGCAGGTGTTTATGAAACACGCTCTAGAGATTTATAGACGGGCGGAAAGATTGTGGGCGTTGTATTGTGGCTTGAGAGAGGTATTTGAGGATGCTGACATTTGCCGCAATCGATATAGGTTCGAACTCCGTGCGGCTGAAGATTGCGTCTGTGGAGCAGCACCGGCTTAAGACGCTGCATGAGGACCGCGAGGTGGTGCGTTTGGGGGAGAGCGTCTTCCAGACGGGAGTGATCTCGCCGGACGCGATGGCCAATACGATACGCGCGCTGAAGCGGTTTCAGAAAGCAGTGCAATTGCATGTGGCGGATCGGGTGCGTGTAGTGGCCACAAGCGCCATGCGCGACGCGCGGAATGCGGCGGCATTTACGGCGTGGGTGAAATCGGCGACGGGATGGAATGTGGAGGTAGTGTCGGGGCTGGAAGAGGGGCGGTTGATCCACCTGGGGGTGGTTTCGCGCGAAGCGGGAGCCAAGGGGCGTTGCCTGTTGATCGACCTGGGCGGCGGCAGTTGTGAGGTGACGCACTCCGATGGGGGGCGTATCCGGGCAATGGTGAGTATGCCACTAGGAGCTGTGCGATTGCAGCAGGAGTTTCTGCGCGGTGATCCTCCGGAGAAGGAGGATGTGGCACGGCTGAAGCAATATATCGACCGCGAACTAAAGAAGGCCGAGCGCAAGCTGGGTACACCTCGGGTGAGTCTGGTGCTTGCGACCTCTGGTACGGCGGCTGCACTGGCTGAGGCGAGCGTGGCGCTCTCGAGCAAACTGGCGACACGCAAGACAGCCGGAAAGAGCTTTGTACGCATCAAGCCAAGCGTGGCCACAACCGCGGATGTGCGACGGCTGGCAGACCGGTTGGCAAAGATGAATAATGCCCAGCGTGCCTCGATACCGGGGATAGGGCCACGGCGATCGGAGATTGTGATCGGCGGCGCGCTGGTTTATGCCAGCCTATTGGAGCGCATGGGGCTGAAAGGATTTCGCTACTCGCCACTTGGGTTGAGCGACGGGATTCTGGCACAGATGCTCGCCGATGTTGATCTGCGGGCATCGGTCCATAAGAAGATTGAGAATGAACGCTGGGAAGGCGTGTTGGAGGTGTGTCGGCGCTACGGTGTGGACCAGCGCAAGGCCGAACCAGTGCGCCAGCATGTGGTGCAGTTGTTCGACGAGTTGGTGAAGGTGCATGAGCTACCTGTTGAATACCGGCTGTGGTTGGAATCCGCCGCCATGATGCAGGACGTGGGCAAATATATGAATCATCAGGGTCACCACAGGCACACGCAGTACATTGTGGCCAACTCGGAGATCTTCGGATTTTCGCCGGAGCAGCGTGCTGTGGTCAGCGCCGTTGCGCGTTATTTGGGGAAGAGCTGGCCGGACGCGATGGACCGTGTGATGCGCGGGGTGCCGGTGGAGGAGCACATCAATGTGCTGCGTGCGGTGACGCTGCTGCGGATGGCAGTGGCACTGAACCAAGACCGAGCCAGCGCCGTGGTACGGATGAAGACGCATGTGTATCCGAAGCGCGTGGTGCTGGAACTGGTTCCTGGTCGCGGGGGAGCCGAGTTGGAGGCATGGTCGCTGAAGAAAGAGGCGGCCTACTTCCGCGAGGTCTTTCGGCGAGACTTGGCAGTGGAGGTGGCGTAGAGCGCGCGGACGGTGCGAGGATCGAGCAACCAGTTGAGCGTAGCGGGGCCGCGGGTGAAGCTGACGCGCGCGAGTGAGCCTTTGCGCAGACGTACTAAGACCGCTCCGGCAGAGGTGTCCTGAACGATGGCTCGTGATGCGACGGCAGGTACCAGAAGCGAGCCGATGAAAGCAGTGAGATTGGGATTATGGCCTACGACGAGCAGGTTCTCGTAGTTTGCGTACTCGCGCAGCAGCTTCTGGAACTGGGCGAAGGTTGCATCGGGAGCGAGCGCTGCGGAGGAGATAATTTTGGCTTCGTATCCCATCTCTGTGCCTACCAGCGAAGCGGTCTGCATGGATCGCTTTAGCGGACTGGAGACGATGAAGTCGAACTGAAGCTTCATGGTGTTGAGCACATTCGCCAGTTGGAGGCAGTGGCGCTTGCCGTCCTTGTCCAGGGGACGCTTGTGATCGACGACGGGGTTGGCGCGCTTAATGCCGGCGCTGGCATGACGCAGGATGTAGAGATTCATAGGGCTATCGATATTGTAGGCCAGCGGGCTGAGTTGAGATGTTCAAGGTACGAGGTGGTGCCGAAGGGCAGACATATTGGCAGTCGATGGACTGCGCGGACTATGGTATACAGATGCCAACCAAAGGCTGATGGATGCGTGTTGAGAATACGCAGAGTACGAGTGCTGGATGGTTGAGCGAATTTTGCATCGCACGAAGTAGAAAGGGACATTTTCATGTTGAGTTTCCGATGGAGGGTTGTACTGCTGTGTATCTGTCTTTGCGAGCAGTTATTTGCATTTCCCACAACAGCGGTCGCGAGTGGATACAAGAGCTTCCAAGTCGCGGTCTACGTTCCGGAGTATGTAGTGGAGCAGATGAAGGACCCCAGTTATCTGCAGAGCACATGGGAGACCATCAGCGGGCAGGTGAAGGTAGACAAGGTTTATCTGGAGACTTACCGCAGCGGGCGAACCGCGGACGACGCGTTACTGGACGAGGTGAAGGCGTTCTTTGTTGAACGCGGAGTGGAGGTGGCCGGGGGAATCGGGCTGACGGTGATGGAGTCAAACAATTTCCAGTCGTTCTGCTATACCGACCCGAAGGACCGCGTATTTGTGAAGAAGCTTGCGCAGAAGACGGCTCACCACTTCGACGAGATCATTCTGGACGACTTTTATTTTAATAATACGAAGAATGATTCGGATATTGCGGCCAAGGGAAGCAGAAGCTGGGATGATTTTCGGGTTGATTTAATGGACCAGGCATCGCGGGAGCTTATTGTTGGACCTGCCAAGCTAGTCAATCCCAAGGTCAAAGTCATTATTAAATTTCCCAACTGGTACGAACACTTTCAGGGCAATGGCTACGACCTGGCGAAGGAACCGCACATCTTCGACGGCATCTGGGCGGGCAATGAGACGCGTGAAGCAGACGGGACGTCGCAGCATTTGCAGCCGTATCAGAGCTACGAGATTACGCGTTACCTAGAGAACATTGCGCCGGGTCGCAATGGGGGCGGATGGGTGGATACAGGCGGACTGCGCACCGTGGACCGCTATGCGGAACAGCTATGGGACACGATGCTGGCCAAGGCGCCGACCATGATGCTGTTCAAATGGACGGAGCTGCTGAATAACGCTTCACCGGGACAGAGGCAGGCGTGGAGCGACCTGCACACCAGCTTCGATTATCAGCAGCTTGTGAGTAGTTATGGCCAGTCGCACCCAGGAAAACAGACTACCTATGCGGGCGCAGCAGGCTATGCATTGAATGAGATCGATCCGATTATTGGGAAGCTGGGGAATCCGATCGGCATTGCAAGCTATAAGCCGTATAACTCGTGGGGCGAAGACTTTCTGCAAAACTACTTTGGCATGATGGGCATACCTATCGAGATGGTCCCCACATTTCCCAGCAACGCGAAGATGGTGTTGCTGACCGAGGAGGCTGCCGCCGATCCGCTGCTGATCGCGAAGATAAAGACACAGCTTAAAGATGGAAAGAACGTGATGATGACCTCGGGGCTGGTGCGCGCGTTGCAGGACAAGGGGCTGAAAGACCTGGTGAGCGTTCGAGCCTCGCGCACCGTGAGTGTGAGCCAGTTTCCCGCTGGATACGGAGCTGCGGCAGGAGCGGGAACTATTGCGGGGGGCGTACTGATTCCGGAGATTGACTACATTACCAACGATTGCACACCTGTGATCAGCGCTACGGCCAATGGGAACAGCTTTCCAATTCTGCTGGCGGACCATTATTCCAAGGGAACGATATACATATTGACTGTTCCCGACAATTTCAACGATCTGTATTCGTATCCGGTGAGCGCGATATCGGCGTTGAAAAAGGCTGTGCTGGGAGATTTTCCATTGCGCATGGAGGGACCAAACAAGGTGAGCCTGTTTGCGTATGACAACCGTACCTTTGTGGTGGAGTCGTACCTGGATCACGCTGCGACGGTGACGGTTTCCGTTAATGGTGGGATTGCGAAGATCGTGAACATGGAGACCGGAGAAAGCATTGCAGGAGAGGCGCCAGCGCCTCGCAGAGGACCTGGGGGACGGCAGAGCGCGAGCCCGGGACGGATGAATTTTTCGATCATGATCCAGCCACACAGCTATGCGGCGTTCAGCGAGACGCAGTAATCGTCCCGACAGGAAACATATCTACAAAACCTCTTGACTGCGGAAAGTGTATGATGTACACATACAGCAGACAGAGGAAGTGCGATGTTCCTGACCCTTCAAGAAAACGACAAACGACCGATCTACCAGCAGATCACGGACGGGATCAAGGACTTGATTGCGCGCGGCGAGTTGCGCGAGGGGATGACGCTACCTTCAGTGCGGCAGGTGGCGGGTGACCTGGGCGTGAACCTGAACACCGTCGCGGTGGCGTACCGGCAGCTACAGGACGAGGGGTTCGTGACGGTGCGGCATGGGGCGGGGGCCGTGATCTCGTCGCGGAGCGCGCGGCCGGTTGGGCAGGCGGAACTCTACAAACCATTGCAAACGGCGCTGACCCAGTTGGTGCTGAGTGGACTGACAGGCCGTGAGATTGTGGAGACCGTTCGGGAGCAGCTTGCGCAGTTACAACAGAAAGGGGGCACTCGATGAGTGCACCGAATGCAGTCGGGATATTTATCTTCATTATTTGTGTGATTGTGCCGGTGCTTGTGTACGCACTGGTGAAGCAGCTATGGAATCTGCCGCTACAGAACGGGCGGGGATATTTTCTGGGCATAGAGGTTCCGGCTGGATTTTACGAGGGGCCGGGCAGGAACTGGATGGCGGGCTTCCATGCGATGGTGGTGGCGCTCTATGGTTTTCTTGGGGTGGGATTGGGAGCGATTATCGTCATGCGGCGATGGGAGATGACTCCGGTGTGGGTGGGAGGGTTTGCACTGGTGTTTGTGCCGGCGATGTTCGGATACCATGCGTGGACGCGGCACAAGCTGGGAGTGAACCCACCAGTGCGGCCGATGGCCCTGGCGTTGGAGTCGCGGCGGATGAGCGACTATATCTCATGGCCGGCGGAGGTGCTGGCGGTGGCCCTGGTGGCGCTGAGCTGGTGTCTGCTGCTGCATAACCCTGCCCGGCACTTCGACTGGGAGACACCGCTGCAGCTTACCTGGGTGGCGCTGGGAATGATTCCCGGCAAGATGGCAATGGTAAAGCTGAGCTGGCCGCTGCCGGCGGAACGGGCGGAAGAGCACTACCGGCTACACGAGATTTCGAGGCGATTCTGGATGCGAATATCCGGAATCCTTTTTGAGTGGTACATGGTTGTGGTTTTACTGTGCGTTGCGTTGTTGCATGCTGTGTCCTCCCCGGCTCACCATCCGGCACCGGTGTGGCGTTGGCTTGCGGTGGCTTCCCAGTTCGCAGTGTGGGGATACGGCATGATCGTAATGTTCCGCGGGATACAGGAGATGAAAGTGCTGGGCCGCGAACTGCGACCGGATGGAAGCTGGAAGACGCCTTTCGGCCGCGCATCGTGTTTTGGGACTGGTCGGGAGTTTCGGATATGGTTTGCGGTCTGGTTTGGCGGAGTCATGGCGTTCATCGTTTATTCGATAAGCAAGCATGGCTTTAAATAAGGAACTTATTGAAACATAGAACGTATTGCAAGCATAGGATGGGGAATGTCATGGACAAATTTACTGCACGTAGAATGAGTTTCGGCTTATTGCTATCAGCGACGACGTGGATGGTTCTGGGCGCGGTGGTTGCGCAGGGGCAGGTGGTTGTAACCTTGCCCGCACCGACGGCAGCCGCAGCGACCACTGTCCCCGCTGCGACAGCGAGCACGGCGGGCAATCTGACGTTTGATGTGGCATCGGTTCGGCCTTCGGCTACGGTGGACATGATGAAAGTGGCGGCGGATATGCAGGCGGGCAAGATGCCGAACTGGGGCGCTCACGTCAACGGACTGCGCGCTGAGTACAACTATCAGAGACTGAAAGACCTGATTGTGGTGGCGTACAAGGTCAAGGACTATCAGATTACTGCACCGGACTGGATGAACAAGACGGACGCGCAGCGCTTCGACATTGCGGCCCGCATGCCGGAAGGTTCGAGCAAGGACGATGCGGCAACGATGTTACAGGCTCTGCTGACGGATCGGTTCAAGCTGAAGCTGCATCGCGTGACACAGGATCATCCGGTGATGGCTCTGGTGGTGGGTAAGGGCGGGCCGAAGATGAAGGAGTCTCCCGGTGACGCACCGCCACTGGACCTGGATGTACCGCTGAAGGCGGGCGAAATGCAGGTGGACACTGCCGATGGACCGGCGCGAATGACGATGGATAAGAATGGCATGGGCGGAACCATGAACATGGGGACCAAGGGGATTATTACGTACAGTCTGGACATGAAGACCATGACGATGCATGTAACCTCGAGCAAGTCGACCATGGCGACGCTGGCGGACATGCTGTCGCAGATCATGATGTCGATGGGTGGTGCGACGGGAGGCGGACGGCCCGTGTTGGACAAGACCGATTTGAAGGGGAATTACGAGATATCGATGGATTTTTCACTAGCTGACATGATTGCGCAAGCCAGCGCTCAGGCGGGAGTAAGCAGCGGTGGCGCTGCTAATAACGCAGCAGGACCTGAAGCGTCCGATCCAGGTGGTAGCGGCGTGACGGTATCTGACTCACTGTCAAAGCTGGGGTTGAAGTTGGAATCTCGCAAGGCGCCCATCGAGCAACTGGTGGTGGACAGCGCAGAGAAGATGCCGACGGAGAATTAAGCTTGGCAAAGAAGAAAGAGAAGGGACAGAATGACGCAGAAGTATCGGGCCAGAGGTTTGCAGGGAAGATGGATATGGTGGTTAAGTGCGTTTGTGTGGTTGGTGCTGGTGGGGCGGATGAGTGTCGCGCAGACAAGTGCGGCAGCAATCCAGGTCTCAAACGCGAGATCAGGGGTACCCGCGAAGGCGATGGCATTTGATGTGGTATCGATTCGTCCAAGCGCGCCGGGGAGTCCGTGGGGCGGGGTACAGATGCTGCCAGATGGCTATCGGGCGTGGGGGATTGGGCTTTGGGTGACAGTCAAGAATGCATATATTCCGAGCGAAGTTTACAGCCCTGAGCGGATACAAGGAATGCAGCCATGGATGACGAGCGAGAAGTACGACATTGTGGCCAAGGTGGCCCCGGCGGATGTGGCCGAGTGGCAGCGTCAGAACAATTTGAAGCAGCCAAAGGTGATGATGTAGGCGATGTTGCAGGCGATGCTGGCGGAGCGATGCAAGCTGGTGGTGCATCGCATTCCAGCGGAGATTACCGGCTATGCGCTAGTGGTGGGCAAAGGCGGCCCGAAGATGAATGAGATGAAAGTCGGTGAGCCGATGCCCAGCGGCATGCCGCTTCCAGACGGTGGGGTAATGGTTGGCACTACGCGGGGCGGGACGATTGAGAATACTTTTTATGGCACTTCGTTGGCGGAGCTCGCTCATCATCTGGATGGAGCATCGCCGGGACACCCGGTTGAGGACAAGACGGAGTTGACGGGGAAGTACGATTTTGTGCTGAAGCGGATCGACATGAGTGAAGAGCAGAATGGGGCGGTGTCGCTGAACGCGATACCCGCGCCGAATGAGCTCTGGGATATAGGGGCCCTTGGGCTGAAGCTGGAGCCGATCAAGATACCGACGGAGACCATTGTGATCGACCATATTGATAAGCCGACGGAGAATTAATTTAATGCGCGGTACGGATTTTCTTTGAGTGCGTCCAACAAGGAAACCGAAAGAAGACAATAGCGATGAATGAAGATGCAGCACGCCTGGGCCAAAGGATGTTTCTGCTGGGAACGGTATGGATTGCTCTATGTGGTCATGCGCTGACGCAGAGTGCAGTACACCGCTCGCCAAATGCGGCGGCGGCAACCGCGAAGGCAGTGCGGCGGCCGATCCGACGATGGGGATCACGTTTGATGTAGTGACCATCAAGCCGAGTGGACCAGATTCCTCCAGCTACGGGGTGAGGACGCTGCCTGAGGGCGATACACTCACGGCCGATAACTTTACCTTGGACGACATGGTGCGCTGGGCTTACCATCTGGGCCACCGCTGGGGAGAGCCGGAGCATCCGGTCGTTCCGAAGTGGTACGGGACCGACCACTATGACATACGGGCGAAGGTAGCCGCGGAGGATGTGGACGCGTGGCACAAACTGAACGAAGAGGCTCGGCGTGTAGTGTTGCGTAAGGTGCTGGCGGAGCGCTTCAAGTTGGTGTGCCATTTTACGGATGTTGAGATGCCGGTATACAACCTGGTGATTGCGAAAGGCGGGCTGAAGATGACGGAGGCCAAGCCGGGCGAGATGAGCCCGTACAACTTCCATTCACCGGGCGATCCGAGCATGGCCTACACGGGCCCAGGGATGACGATGCGCGATACGCCAAACGGGCACTGACGGTATTTCAGCGGATGGACATGGCGGAGTTCCAGAAGTCCGATGTTTTCGCGTACACGCTCGATCGGCCGGTGATCGACAAGACAGGGCTGACGGGGGTGTACAACTTTACGCTGGACTTTTCATATCAGCCGATCAGTGCGGCCCCCGATGCGCAGGGCAACGCCACAGAAGCACGCAGCCCCGACATATTTACCGCGCTGCAGAAGCAGCTTGGGTTGAAGCTGGAGCCGGGAAGAGGGCCGGTGCAACAACTGATTGTAGATAGTGTGGAGAGGCCGAGCGAGGACTAGCGAAGATGGATGAAAATTCCCTACGGGAATGACAAACGAGGGCAAAGGCAACGACAGCAATTCTGGCTGCGCCAGAATGATGAACGGAAATGGAATGACAAACAAGGCGATGAGAACTGTGAAGGATAAAAAATCGGTATCATTGCAAACAAGCTGAATCGGTAAACGTCTTAGAGATGAAATCTTCCAACCACCGTGATTTTTCTCTCTGCGCGAGAACACTCATGGAACCTGCGGAACGGTTTATGCGTAGTGATAGATAACAAGCTCAAGAAAGACGGTGCGAGTGAAGATCCGACGGAGTGTGCGTAGGCCTGGATGGGTAAGGAAGCGTCTACTGGTGTGGGCGTTTGCATGGTTGAGCGTAGCCGTGCTGGCGGCGGCGTCGGAGTATCACGGCCAGGTGACGTTTGGCGGGCTGCCGGTGCCGGGGACAACGGTTAAGGTGACGGCGACGCAGGGAAACAAGACGGCGGTGGCAATCACCGATACACAGGGGCTGTACTCGTTTCCCGATCTGGCGGACGGAACGTGGACGATTCAGATCGATATGACGGGCTTTGCGCCGATCAAGCAGGAGGTGACGGTAGCGCCGAATGCAGCAGCGGGCGCGTTCGAGATGAAGTTGTTGACCTTGGACGAGATGCGTGCAGCGACCAAGCCGGTAGTGGTGGATATTACGGCGGCAGCAAGTACGAGCGTGACGGCAGCATCGAGTTCAGGGACGGCGAGCACGGGTGCGACGGCGGGAGCGACACCCGCTACAGGCACAACACCGGCTACTACGACAACGAAGAAGGGCACAGCGGCAAAGAAGACGGATGCCAGCGCTGCTTCACCAGCACCGGCAGAGGTTGCACCGGTGCAGGACGCAACAGCACAGCAGGCCAATGATGGGTTCCTGATTAATGGGAGCGTAAACAATGCGGCGACTTCTCAGTACTCGATGTCGCAGGCGTTCGGCAACAATCGCAATGGAGGAAGGTCACTCTACACCACCGGCCTGAGCCTGGTTCTGAGGAACTCGGCGCTCGACGCCAAGTCGTATTCCCTGGGCGGGGCAGACACTGCGAAGCCTGCCTACAACGATATGACGGGGGGAGTAACGTTTGGGGGTCCGCTGAAGATACCCCATTTACTGCCGCCTGCGCGCGCACCCTATTTTTATATTTCCTATACGCGGACACAAAACAAGAACGATTCTACGGCGTCGACGCTGGTACCGACGGCCCAGGAGTTTGGCGGGGATCTGTCGCAAGCACCGAATGTAACGTCGATCTATGTACCTTCCGACATGGCGACGATATCGCCGAATTGCAACAGCGCACTACTTGGCAAAGGGTTGACGCAGAGTGCAATCAATGCAGGCACGGCTCAGTTTGCGGGGAATGTGATTCCTTCGGCCTGCATCAGCAGCGTGGCGCAGAACATACTCAATCTGCATTTCTATCCAGCGCCGAATCTTGCGGGCAATACGTTGTACAACTATCAGGTTCCACTGGTTAACAGCAGCCATGCCGATACGGTGCAGGCGCAGTTGTACAAGCAGATTGGCAGCAAGGACAATGTGAATGGCAATTTTTATGAAACGAGCTCACGGTCGGGCAGCGAGAGCCTGTTCAACTTTCACGATTCGAACAACTCGCTGAACGTGGGAGTCAATGCGGGTTGGTACCATCGGCTGACGACGCGGCTGTCATTGAATACGAACTATTCGTTCAGCCGATCTCGGAATCAGTCCGTGCCATTTTTTGCGAACCGGCAAAATGTGTCGCTGGAGGAGGGGATTACCGGCAACGATCAGGACCCCACGAACTATGGACCGCCGGGGCTGGGCTTTAGCAGTGGCATAGCGGGGTTATCGGACGGGAACAGCGCCAACAACCGCAATGAGACTAATTCAGTATCCGCATCGCTGCAGTGGTACCGCTTCAACCACGATGTACAGGTGGGTGGCGACTTCCGTCGTCAGGAGACCAATAATTTTTCGCAATCAAACCCACGTGGAAGCCTGAGTTTTGATGGCACAGCGACGCGAGGCAGCGGAGGGGCAGGTGCAGGCTCCGATCTTGCGGATTTTCTACTTGGACTGCCCGATACGAGCCGGATTGCCTTCGGCAACGCAGACAAGTATTTTCGTCAATCGGTTTATGATTTTTACATCAACGACAACTTCAGGGTGAACCCGGAGTTGAGCATCAATGCGGGATTTCGTTGGGAATATGGCGCGCCCGTGACAGAGACACAGGGTCGGTTGGTGAATCTGGATATAGCGCCGGGATTTACGAATGTAGCACCGATACTGGGGAGCAATCCGGTAGGCTCGCTGAGCGGACAAAGTTATCCAGCGGCATTGCTGCGGCCTGACCGGAGTGGAATTTCGCCGAGAATTGGAATTGCGTGGCGACCGATCTCTGGGTCGTCACTGCTTATACGCGCAGGATACGGCATCTACAACGACACATCGGTGTATCTAGCGACCGCGCAGGCGATGGCGCAACAGCATGGGACGACGCAGGCACCGCTTTCGACCAGCTTGAGCGTACCTAACAGTTCTGCCTGCCGCTTCACGATTGCAAGCCCATTCGCCGCGCTTCCGTGTTCCAAGGTGACAGCAGACGGGTTTGCAGTGGATCCGAACTTTCGCGTTGGCTATGCACAGTTGTGGCAACTCTCTGCGCAACGCGATCTGCCCGGATCGCTGCAGATGGTTGTGAGCTATCTGGGGATCAAGGGGACTCGGGGCGTACAGGAGTATCTGCCCAACACGGCACCTCCGGGTTCGACGAATCCGTTTGCTGCGTATCCTGTGGGCTATCTGTACCGCACGTCCAACGGGAATTCGACACGCGAGGCAGGCATGATCACGTTGCGGCGAAGATTGCGCAGCGGTCTGGCAGCTGGCCTTACCTACACCTTCTCGAAATCGCTGGATGACGACTATGTGCTGGGTGGCCAAGGACCTGTAACGTCGGGAGGTTCGAGTTCACAAATTGCGCAGGACTGGCAGAATCCGAATGGGCAGCGCGGGCTATCGACTTTCGACCAGCGGCATGTATTGAGCGCAAATGCGCAGTACACGACTGGCATGGGGCTCGCCGGCAAGACGCTGATGACCGGCTGGAAGGGGGTGGCCTACAAAGAATGGACCATACAAACCACAATCAATGTAGCCAGCGGAACGCCACAGACACCGATATATGGGGGTGCTTCAGTAACAGGAACTGGAGTGAGCGGTGCTATCCGGCCCAATCTGACCGGTGTGTCCCCTTACTCGGGGTTGGCTCCCGGCTACCATTTAAATCAGGCAGCGTATTCTGTACCGTCCGGGCAATGGGGCAATGCACGACGCGACTCGATCACAGGGCCGAACCAGTTTAGTCTGAACATGTCACTAGACCGGAGCTTCCGGTTGCACACCCGATACAATCTGGAGACGAGGCTGGATGCCGTAAATGTGCTTAATCACGTTACATATTCCGGCTGGAATACGACCTATATTCCTAACAGTACACAGTTCGGCGCTGCCGTGGGTCCAAATGGAATGCGAAGCATGTCGATTACGATGCGCCTGAGGTTCTGAATAATGCGAACGATTTTTTTGAAGATGCTGCAAACTGGTTTGCGTTTCGGCGCGGTTACTGTAGTGATGGTTGCTGGATGCTACTATGCCGGCGCTCAGTTAACGGGACAGAACAAGCCGGCAGGCACAGCAGATCAGGCAGCCACTATCAAGGCGACGGTGCGCCTGATCATTGAAAATGTGGGGGTGAAGGACAAGAAGGGCGATCCAATTGGCGGGTTGACCGCGAAGGACTTCACGATTACTGAAGACGGGGTGCCGCAGACGATCAGCGTCTTCGAACACCAAGTATTGCCGGAGGATGCAACGCCGCTTGGTCCGGCGCCGGCCGGAACGGAAGATATCAAGATCTACAACCGGCTGGCTACTTCACAAATCTCCGGAGAGTCTGCTGGACAGATCAAATATAAAGATCACCGTCTATTGGCACTGTACTTCGATATGACAACGATGCCACCGGTGGACCAGATGCGCGCGTTGGAAGCTGCGAAGAAGTTCATTCGGACGCAGATGACTACGTCGGATCTGGTGGCTATTCTGCGCTATGCGGGAAGCTCGGTCGATGTGTTGCAGGACTTCAGCGATGATCGTAACCGGTTGCTGAGCATTCTGGAGACGATGGTGGTGGGGGAAGGGCAGCAAGGAGCCGAGGCATCGGATGATGCAAGCGCTGCCGATACGGGCGCAGCCTTCGGTCAGGATGACAGTGAGTTCAACCTGTTTACGACGGATCGCCAACTGGCCGCGTTGCAGACGGCCGCGGAGGCGCTGGGTCGGCTGAACGAGAAGAAATCACTGCTCTATTTTGCCAGCGGTTTGAACCTGAATGGGTTGGACAATCAGTCACAACTACTGGCGACCGAGCAGGCGGCGATTCGCGCAGGGGTTTCGTTCTGGCCGATCGATGCGCGTGGGTTGGTGGCGCAGGGGCCATTGGGCGATGCGACCCAGGGATCGCCGGGCGGCTCGTCGGTGTACACCGGGGGTTCTGCGAATGCGTTGACCAACCGCTTTGCGAGGTCGCAGGACACACTGTATACCCTGGCCGGCGATACCGGTGGTAAGGCATTACTGGACAATAACGATCTGGACCGAGGGATTGTGAATGCGCAACATGCGCAATCGGACTACTACATACTTGGGTATTACACGAAGAATGCAGCGGTGGATGGAAAATTCCGCAAGGTGAAGGTGACATTGAATTCGGAGATTGCAGCGAATCTGGACTTTCGCCAGGGCTACTTTGGAGAGAAGGAGTGGGGCAAATACACAACTGCTGACAAAGAGCGCCAGCTTGAGGATGCGCTGATGCAGGGCGATCCGTGGACCGATCTGACGATTGCGATCGAGGTTAATTATTTTCAATTGAACAAGGCGGAGTATTTTGTTCCTTTGATGGTGAAGATTCCGGGACGGGAGATTGCCCTGGCGAAAAAAGGCGGAGCCGACCATACGCATCTGGACCTTGTAGGGGAGATCAAGGATGATTACGGCGGGACAACGGTGGAGAATATCCGTGACCACTTCGACGCAAAACTGAGCGATAGCACGGCCGCCGAGTGGGCTACACGACCGATTGAGTTCTCCATGGGATACACATTACTACCAGGCAAATACACCATTAAAGTGCTTGGGCGGGACGATGAGACAGGCCGTATCGGGACGTTCCAATCCACATTTGTGATTCCGAACCTAAACAAAGAGACCAAGCAGGTGCCCATCAGTTCGGTAGTGTTATCGAGCGAGCGCAAGTCGTATGCGGAAGCCATTTACAACGTCGCAAAGGAGAAGGACCAGGTAAAGCAGGCGGCCGCGAACCCCTTGATGCAGAACGGCCAGCAACTGATTCCAAGTGTGACACGCGTGTTCAGCAAATCGCGCAGCCTGACTGTGTTCCTACAGGCGTATGAGGGCGCAACGGCCGCTGCAACAGTGGGTCAGGCTCCAGTCGCGCCCACAGTAAAGCCGTTGATGGGGTATGTAAGCCTGTATCAGGGGCAGAACAAGGTATACGAGACACAGCCTGAGGAGGTATCGCCGAATCCGAATACTCGTTTGCAGATTGCACCGCTGAACTTCACGGTCGATCTATCCAAGTTGACACCCGGCAAGTATGACTGCCAGGTGACTGTACTGGATCCGACCGGAGCGAAGAGTGCATTCTGGCAGGCGCCAATTCTGCTGGTGCCATAAAGGGAGTTGATTTGGAAGGGGGAGATGGTGCGCCCGGAGAGATTCGAACTCCCGACCCTTTGGTTCGTAGCCAAATACTCTATCCAACTGAGCTACGGGCGCACATTGCCGCGATGAAATGCAATTGCTGCAACTGTTCAAGGATAGAGGATTGCAGGACAGAGAGCAACCTAACAGCAAGGACAAAGCGAGTGCGCGGCCAACTGCATTAACGAGGGTGTGGCCAAAGAGCTAGGCCTTCTCGGTGGATTCCTTGACCAGGCGGGTGGTGAGCTGGCTGAACTCCTCGTGCCTGGGGGCGGGAGCAGCTTTGGGTTTTGGTGCCTTCTTCTTTTCTTTTCTGCCTTTATCTTTGTTTCCCATGGCGACAGTCTAACTCGGTTGGACCTTTAAGCAAACTTCTTAACGCCGATTAGCACCAATAAAAGTACGGATCAAAGCTGGATACTGGCGAGCACGAAATGGGTAACTTGGCCAGATTCAGAATGAAGAATTGCAGGAGGTGCGGATGACGGCGCAATAGTGAGAAGCGTAGGATGGTGCGTCTTTGGGGCATGATTTGCTATGGTGATGGACGGAGGAGAGAAGCGATGGATGAGATGAATCAGGATGGGATGAATCGTCGGAATTTTGCGGGGATGCTGGCGGGCTTGCTGGCGATGGCCGGAACATTTGTTGGGAATGCCAAAGGGCAGGCTGCGAGCCCGGCGGCGGCAGGGGCACGTGCTGTGGGCGGAATCAAAGAGCTGACGTCGGGTGTATACAAGCCGATTGCAGGACGCGGAATGCAGGGTGGGCACGAATCGCATCAGTTTCTGACCGGGATGCTGAAGGCGGGCAATATTCGCCTTGAGATGCATGAATCGGTGCAGCAGGCGGGCGCTCCGCACGAGGCCGTTGGGACACATTTGCACAGCGAGATATGGCTGATGCAGCGCGGAACAGCGACGCTCTTTTTGAACGGCGTAGAACACAAGATGGAGGCGGGGGATGTGGGGTTGTGCTGCGCGGGCGACGAACACTGGATTGCCAATGCAGGTGATTCTGAGCTGGCGTACTTTGTGGTGACGGTAGGGCCACCGGAGTAGAGCGGGCTACCGCAGGGACTGAACACCGTTGACTACTCCGGAGACGGCATCCGAGACCATCTCAGCGACATCTGCGACCTGGTCTCTGGAGCGATTGAATGCCTTGCGGGCGTCCTTACTGAGGGATTCTGCCTGCTGTTTGAGGTTGCATGCTGCGTCTTCGATGTAGTCCACGCCGTCGTCGATGCTCCTGCGCAACTGGCGACGGGTCTTGACCCCGGCTTGTGGGGCGTAAAGAAGCGCTACAGCGGTCCCTGCGGCTACGCCAATGCCAAATGCGACCCATATCCCTTTTGCACTCATACAGTCTCCTAAGCGGTACAAATTCTCTCGTCAGTGAATGAGATTCGCATCAGAATGAATTGGTTGTGCAGCATCCGGTGCGTCGGTGCAGTTGGGAGATATTCCGGTGGGAATGAACGGACAAAGGGGGATAAACTGAAGTGGCTACAGGCTGGTTAGAAACCATCCAGGTAGAAGGACGGGGCGAGCACTTTGGAAGAACCACGGATGAGCAGGATATATCTGGTGATGGCACAGCGATGGCTGGCCTCTCTATTCCTTAAGGTGTGGCGCAGGGGTGTGATGCGGTCCGGGATGGTGACAGGCCTGTTACTGGCAGTGCTGGCTGGCGGGCTGAGTTTAGCCTATCGCGAACGAGGACGAGGAAAGATATACAGATTGAAGGCGAAGATCTCGACTGATCGGGTGGATGCTCCGGTACCCCGTCTGGGTGGCCAGGAGGCGATGGTACTGACGCGCATCCGATTGACAGGGGGCTCGATGCCAGAGTTTCTATCGGCGACGCTACTGCCTGGCCGAGGTATGAATGTGTTACAGATTGGAGCCTATATTCCAGGCAAGGGCGAGGTGAATCTGATTGCATCTCCAACGCTGGACAGTGCTGCGAACGTGATGAGCGGCACTGGTGATGATGCGAATGGGATGCAGAGCATGGCGATGGGCGGAGCGTTTGAGATTCCGTGGTCTGGCTCACTTTGGGGAACTCCGTCCCATGAAGAGGGGAAGATGAGTGTTGACTGGCGAGGACATGCGATGACTTTGCCGGACGGTGGGGGCGGGTTTTTGGATGGCGGATTGATGCTGGAAGAGGGTGCTGACTCTGCTGAGATGAGTGCGTTGCCGGATGGTGGACAGGCGCGGGCAGTATTTCATGCGAAGGATTTTGGGACTCATTGGCCATCGAAGACAGACGTTACCATGACCGTGCTGCTGGGCAGTCAATGGATTGAAATTACTGTAATGGCGCGCAATATGGGAGATATAGCGGAGCCGGTGGGAATCGGATGGCATCCTCGGTTTGCCATTTTCGATGGAAACCGCGAACAATTGCGACTGCATATTGCTGCGGAGAAGCGGGAGGAGGTGCGCGACCGAGCGAGCGGGATGCCTTCGGGCGTTCTGCTGCCAGTTGCCGGTACGTCGTACGACTTTACTGGGCGCGGCGGGGTCGCTTTGGGCAAGATGGATCTGAAGGACAATTTCACAAATTTGCGCCGGGAGCTTCTGGACAATTCGGCGATTGCAGAGCTGAGCGATCCGACGAACGATTACGGGTTGCGAATAACCGCCATGAGTTCGACGATCAAGGCATTTCGGGTAGATGCCCCGGCAGATGCGGACTATGTGTCGATTGGGCCTCAGTTTAATCTGGATGATCCGTTGGGACGGGAGTGGGGGAAGGACACCGATACCGGTATGGTGATGCTTCAGCCGGGACAAACGACGCAGTGGAAGGTACGTCTGGAGTTGTACTCGCTGGCAGGCAACCCGATACCGGATTAGGCGACGACACGAGCGGGCGATGGCCTGGTCGTTTGACCCTACATAAACAAGACCCGTAGAGTGGAAGATGGGCGCTTGCGAGAGCGCGTAATCGGGCGTGGATAAACCGTCCGAATAGAAGGGACTGACTTGAATTCGACTGATAGCAAGGGAACGAACGAGACGACAACGGAGGAGTTTGCTGCCCAGACAACCGGGGATACAGGGTTGGCAACCGAAGTTGTTGAAGATCACGCACACGGCCATGAGCACAGCCATGAACAGGGCCATGACCACGGCCACGAGCACAGCCATGAACAGGGGCCATCGCTGAATCCACTGTTGACGCGGGAGATTGCGGTAGAGGCACCCGAGGAGGAAGTGGCGAAGGCATTCAAGTCTGTGATCAAGCGCTATCAGAAGCTGGCACGCATTCCCGGGTTCCGCGCGGGCAAGGTTCCGGAGTCGCTGATACGCACGAAGTTTGCCAGGGAAGTGCGCGAGGAGGTATTGCAGGCTCTGGTTTCTGAGCGCTTTCGCAAGGCGATTGCGGAGCAGAAGCTGCAGCCTGTGTCGGAGCCGCAACTTCTGGATCTGCAATTGACGGATGGGCAACCGCTGCGCTTCAAGGCGGCGTTCGAGGTGCTTCCGGATTTCGATGTGGCTGGATATGAGACGGTGAAGGTGGAGAAGCCGCAGACGGAATTGACGGAAGAGGAGTATGAGACAGAGCTTGGCTATGTATTGGACAGCCAGGCAGTGGTGGAGACGGTGGAAGAAGAGCGCGAGCTTGCGGAGGGTGATTGGGCGGAGATACAGTTCCGCGGCGAGATTAAGCCTTTGGCGCAGACGGTGACTGAGGAAGGCGTGACTTCGACTACCCCTGCTGAGGAGCCGATCAGCGGGGACGATGTACTGATCGAGATTGGCGGGAAGAACACACTGGCGGCGTTCAACGATGCGTTGCGCGGATCGAAAGTTGGACAGGAGCTGAAGTTCGAGGTGGATTATCCGGCGAACTTTGGGGAGAAGAAGCTGGCAGGACAGACCGTGGGTTATGACGTAACGGTGAAAGCGATCAAGAAGAAGACCTATCCGGAGCGCGACGCGGAGTTGGCCAAACAGCTTGGCAACAGCGAGAGCTGGGAGGATTTTGAGAAGCTGTTGCGGGAGCGGGTTGGTACGCGCAAGCGCGAGGCGATGGAGTCGAACGCACGGAACAAGATGCTGGACGATGTGTTGGGGCGGTATGAATTTCCGGTACCTGAAACGCTGGTTCAGCAGCGAGTGGATGCAAGGCTGGAGCGTGGACTGCGCGCTTTGGCACAGCAGGGAATGAAGGCGGAGGATATGCGCAAGCTGGATTTTGTACGCTTGCGCGCGGCACAGCGGGAGCAAGCAGAGCGTGAGGTGAGGGCGTCCTTGATTGTGGATCGGATTGCAGTGATCGAGGGCGTTGCGGTGAGTGACGAAGAGCTGAACCAGGAAGTAATGCTGCTTTCGATGCAAACGCGCGAGCCCTACGAGACATTACGCGAGCGGCTGGTGAAGGACGGCGGGATCGAGCGTCTGCGCGAAGAGATGCGGCGAGACAAGACGAGTCGAGTGCTGTACGAAAAGCTGGCGAGTTAAAGACTCCGGTTGAGACAGAAGGACGTTTGGCATGAGGCTGGTGACATTTGTTGCAGGGGACAAAACGCCGTGTCCTGGGCTGGTGGTGGGCGAGGGAATCGTCGATCTGTATGCGCTGGGATTCAAGGACGCGATTGCGTTTATGGGCGCGCCGGAGAGCGCGCAGGCGGAGGCGGCTTATTGCAGCGCAACGATTGCGCTGGAGAAGGTACGGCTTCTGGCGCCGGTGCCGAATCCACCGCGCATCTTTGGCATTGGGGTGAACTACGCGGACCACGCGATTGAATCTGGCACCAAGATGCGAGAAGTGCCGACGGTGTTCATAGTGCTATCGTCGGCGGTGTTGGGGCCGGGGGCCGAGGTGGTGCTGCCGCCGAACAGCTCGATGGTGGACTACGAGGCTGAGCTTGCAGTGGTGATCGGCAAGGCTGGACACCGGATTGCGGCGAGCGACTGGGCAGAGCACGTATTCGGATACACGATGATGAACGATGTTAGCGCGCGCGATGTGCAGCGGGCGACTACACAGTGGTCGCTGGGCAAGAGTTTTCCGACGTTTGCGCCGATGGGGCCGTGGGTAGTGAGCAAGGACGAGATCGCCGACCCGCACAGGCTAAGGATTTCGATGACGATTGGCGGGGAGAGATTGCAGGACGCAAACACGAGCCAGATGATCTACCAGATTCCCGCGCTGATTGAGTACCTGTCCAGCATTGTGCCGCTGCAGGTTGGCGACGTGATCAGCACAGGAACTCCGGCGGGCGTGGGGATGGGACGGACTCCGCAGCGCTGGTTGAAGGCGGGAGATGAGATGGTAGTTACGATTGAAGGGATTGGGGAGCTGCGGAATTTGGTGGTTGAGGAGTAATCGCGGAGAACTGGCAACTGCTGAGTTATTTGGTGAGAAGGAGCAATAGGGCTGCGGTGGTATGTAGGTCGTCGTGGTCCTTCGACTCGCTACGCTCGCTCGGGATGACGACGCCAGTGACAATGCCCAGGGCTAAAGCCCGATTCTACGAGGGGATGGTTTCAGGGGCCTGAAGGCCCCTGCTCCCTCCGGAAAGACAAAGTCAGAAGCATATTCCTCCGCTGCGCTACGGAATGACAAACAAGAAAACCCAGTCAATCCGCATAAAGCGCGTAATGAATGGGGCACTCGGCAAGTGCAAAAACCCCACATCTCAAAAGCGAGATATGGGGCACCCGCACCCGATTCGCGCTAGGCGCTGCGTTTCGGGGAGAGCAGGCGGAGGGTGAGGAGCATGGCGGGGATGAGGAAGGCGAATGAGCCGAGGACCCACATGAGGACTGCTCCGAGGACCTGATCGTCGAGGACCGGGATGGCGAATGGGTTGGAGTGGTCGACGTAGAAGCTGTAGACTGGGCGGTTGCAGAAGGCGAGGAAAGCCGAGAGTAGGGTCATCACGACATCGGACAAAGCCAGATAGACGATGGCCCCCCAGTCGTTGGGGCGTGGGGCTGCGGGCCAGGGGCGATGGATGGTCCACCAGAAGAGGAGTGCGGTGAAGAGGAAGCAGAGATGCTCTGTGCCGTGGATGGTTTCGTTTTCGAGAGCGAAGTTGTATGCGGCGGGGATGTGCCAGCAGAGATAGGCGAGGTTCATGGCGAGCCACGCGATGGCGGGTGAGACAAGCAAATGCGCGAGGCTGCGGAGGGCCGAGATGCGCAGGAGTGGGCCGACGATCCAACGGATGAGGAAGGTGGGAAGGCCGCGCAGCAAGGGGACGACTGGCTGGGCGTAGAGAAGAAGCATGGGGATGGCCGACATGAGGAGGAGATGCTCTATCATGTGGGCGGTGAGGAGTGCGTCGGCGATACCGTCGAGGGGGGAGGCGGTGGCAATCCAGAAGAGGGCGAGGCCGAAAAGGAATGAGGCGAGATGCAGGCCTGTGAACTGTGTAGGACGCGTGCGGCGGATGGCTAGCCATCCGCGGAGATAGAGAGCGGCGAGAAGTGTGACGGAGAGTGTGAACCCGAGGGGGAAGGACCAGTCGGCGAAGATGTCTTGGACGGCGGGGGACATGGGGTTATGGCTTCTTTGGTTGAGTAACAAGCAACTTCAAGAACGAACGGCTGAGATTCTGGCTGCGCCAGAATAACGAACGCAAAACAAGCATAGGCGAAATTCGGGGATTCTTCGCTACGCTCAGAATGACAAACTAGAGGACAAATACGGAGATTCCGGCTGCGCCAGAATGACGACTCATAATTAATGACGAGGCTTAAGGGGAAGGTTGGGTGGTGGCTGGGTGAGTGAGATGGGTGGAGGCGTCGATGGCTGGGGCGAGGTTATTGCCGCGCAGGGTCATAAGGAAACGCATGAGGGCCTTGGTCTCGGAGGGGTTGAGGGCATTGCCGTAGGCAGGCATGTTGCCGCCGCCCTGCAGGACCTGGCGAATGATCTGGTCTTCGGTCATGCGCGATGCGATGGCGTCCAGCGCGGGGCCACGCTGGCCGCCGGAGCCGGCGATGGAGTGGCAGTTGCGACACTGCTTGTCTTGCAGGACGAGCGCGCCCTGACGTTCGAGCGGGGAACGGTTGAGGAGGAGATTGGGTGGGATGGGTGCGCTGGTCCACGCGTCCATGATGGGGCTCCACGGGGTGTAGGTGCCGAGGTGGGTAAAGACACCGAGGGTGACCGCGATGAGGGAGATGAGCAGAACCGCGACAGGACGACGCGACCAGTGACGTTCGCCTTCGCCTGCGAAGATGGGTAGAAGGAGAAGCGCGGCGATGATGAGAATGGGAGCGATCATCATAACTGGGGTTTCCAGCGAGGTGGGAAGGAAGGCGAGGACAGCGTAGATCCAGAGGAAGGCGAAATCTGGCTTGGGCGCGGTCTGGATGATGGTGGGATCGGGCACACCGCTGGGACCAATGGGGCCGAAGAAGAAGGCGCAGGCCATGACGGCAAGAATGATGGCGGCGGCGAAGACGGCATCCTTCCATGCGGCGTCGGGAACGAAGGGGATGCCATCGGATGCGGTGAGATCGCGATACTGCTGCTGGTAGGTGGAGCGGCGCACGATGCGTCCGGGCATGGGCCAGTCGCTGACGCCGTGGAGTAGAACCATCCATATATGGACGGCGACGGCGGCGAGGAGAAGGCCGGGGATGACGAAGACGTGGAAGGTGAAGAAGCGGGAGAGAGTTGCTCCGCCGAGGATGGGGCCACCGAGGAGGAGATGGACGAGCGGTGCGCCGAGGATGGGAATCCGGCTGAAGATTGATGCGCCGATGCCGAGCCCCCAGTAGGAGTCCTGATCGAAGCGCATAACCTGTCCGGTGAAGGCCATGGCGAGAGTGAGAAGTAAGAGGCCGACGCCGACGATCCATGTGAGTTCGCGGGGAAATTTGTAGGCTCCGAAGAGGAAGACCTGGACCATGTGCAGGAGCACGATGGCGATCATGAAGTCTGATCCCCAGCCGTGCAGGGCGCGCAGATACCAGCCGAGTGGGATGGAGTGATTGAGCAGACCGAGGCTGGTCCAGGCTTCGTTGGCAGAGGGACTGTAGACGAGAGCGAGAAGGATTCCGGTGACGACTTGGAGGATGAGAAGGACGGTGGCCGCGGAGCCGAAGACGTATAGCCAGCTTGCGCTGTTGACGGGGGTGGGATGAGTGGCCGCTTCAGTGAGCGGACGGATGAGGCCGAGACGCAGTTCGATCCATTCGAGGGCGCGATTTTTCAGGCTGGCCATTGGTTGGACCTCGATTGCGTGGCGGTGGATGCGGATGCGGCGGGGGCGATCTGGATTAGTGGCTTGGGATTGCAGGATGCCTCGGTGGATAGTGTGGGCATGTCGCCGGCGTGGATGACGAGCGAGTTGTTGGCGATCTGATAGCGGTATTGGAAGAGGCCGCGCTCTGGTGGGCCGGAGGCTCGGGAGCCGTCCTCGTAGTACGCGCCGCCGTGGCAGGGACAGAGGAAGAGTTTGGATTGCGCGAACCAGCGAACTGGGCATCCGAGATGCGCACAGTTGATGGCGAAGATCTGGAATTGCTGATCGGCGATGCGGCGCACCCAGCAAGCGGTGTTGGCGGTGTCGCCATCGTTGAAGCTGGCGACCGGACTGCGGAAGCTGGCGAGGCGAGTTTCGCCAATGGGAAAGTCGGAGAGCGGGCCGAGGGGAATCCAAGCGCCGGTAGCGGAGGATTTTTTCAGTGCTGGGCCTAGGAGGTAGCCGATGAGCGGCACGGCGAGGACCGCTCCAACAGCGGCGTTGAGCGCGAGAGAGAGTTTAAAGAGAAAGACGCGGCGGGAGTGCGCGACGGCGCGGGCAGGAACGATCTCGCTGGGTGCGGCTGGGTCGTTGGGAATGGGCGGGATGGGATTGGAGGGTTGTTCGCTCATAGGTCTCTCCGCTTATTAAGGATGCGATGGATAAGGTTGGCCGGGGGTTGCGATGCGATGGGATGTGAGCCATGCGACGATGTCGGTGACCTGCCGGTCCGCCATTGCAAGGGGTGGCTCAGGGCCGTAGTAGGAGCGCCAGTCATGCGCGTCCTGTCCCGTCTGGCCGGAGATGATAATACTGCGCAGGCCCTGATCGCTGATGAGGGCGAGGTACGCTGGATCGACCAGGGAGCCGAGCGATTCGCCGCGGGGAGATTTTCCGCCGGTGCCATCAGCTCCGTGGCAGCGTGCGCAGAAGGTGGTGAAGGCTTGCTGGCCGTGTGCAGGATCGCCGGGCGCAGTGGCGGCGTACGGCGGTGGCGTGTTTCCTCTGCCAGAGAACACGCTGGGGTCACCCCAATGCTGCTGCATGCCTGTAGTGAGGACGGCGATTTGCTGGTCGGTCAACATACCTCCGGCGCCGCGGGCGAAGGGAGGCATAGTGGTGCCGGGAACGCCGAGGGATGTGACTCGCTGGATATTAGTCACGCCGGCGACGGCAAGATAGACGGGATTGGCGAGCGATATAGCTGCGCCGTTCTTGCCGTTGACACCGTGGCAGGAGGCGCAGTTCTGGGCGTAAAGAGTGGAGAAGTCGAGGAGTTGCTCGGGACGGGCGACTTCAGGATTGGGGCCGGGTTTGCCGGGCGCAGAGTTGCAGCCTGCGGAGAGAAGAGTGGCGCTGCAGACGAGAAAAGCGAGGATGGGCGGGCGCAGGTTCATTGGCCGTCTTCCTTGTCTGCGGAGTGCGCGGTGGCGGATTGCTCAAGATCGGATTCGGGCTGATCGCTGTGCAGACCCGCGCGGAGGGCGAAGGGAAGGGCCTGGAATTGGGGTGTGCGCACTTTGGTTTGGAGGTTGACGACGAAGCCGCAGACGAGGCCGAAGGCAAGCTGCGAGAGGACGAACCAGAACCAGTCGATGCGCTCGTTGAGAATGGGGCTGACAAAGCTGAGTGCCGAGTACACAATTCCTGTAAACAGCAGCGGCACCATGAAGCCCGCGGTGAAGATGGGATATTTGGGGAACATAGGCAGCATGGCTCCATAAAGAAGGCCAACCAGCAACGAGACAAAGCCCTGGATCAGGAAGCCTGCGATCACTCCTTCCAGATGGAACTGGCTGAGGAATGCGTTGCTAGCCCCGGACCAACTGACGAAGCCGCCCGCCGCCAACAGGTTCACTGAGTACCAGAGGCTGTGGTATTTAAGCAGGCTGAAGATTGTGGCCGGGACGACCATTGCAGTTCCGCCGGCGATGCCGCCCTTGATGCCATTGCTGATGAGGAAGGTCTCGACGGGGAGGATCTTGCGCGGCGACTCGCTGGCGGCGTGGGGAGGATGCTGGATGAGAGTGCGCAGGCTGGCGATTTCGATCTGTTCGTCGCTGATGGAGACGGAGACGTGCTGCTCATGCGGCAACACTTGGCGGAACCACCCGACGATGCCGGCGATGGTGAGCACGAAGCCGAGAATGCCGACCGCAAGACTGGTGACCATTCCCGCAAAGATGAGTGAGAGGCCGAGGGCAAGGACCATGGGCCAAGCGGTGGGTCGGGGAAGTTGGATGGTGTCGGGGTCGGTGGGCATTGGGCTCCTTTCTGTGGGGTGGGCTATCTGCCGAGGACGTAGACGACGGTGAAGACGACGACCCAAACGGCGTCAACGAAGTGCCAGTAGAGAGAGAGGACTTCCAGACGGCCGATATGTTTGGCGGTCATGGAGCCGTTGAGGGAGAATAGTAGCGCGAGCGTGAGCATGATGAGGCCGACCAGTACATGGGTTGCGTGCAGGCCGACCAGAGAGTAGAAGGTGGTGCCGAAGAGGTTGGTTTGAAGGGTGAGGCCGTCGTGGACGATGAGCTTGTGCCATTCGAGTGCGGTGCCGCCGAGAAAGATGCTGCCGAGAAGAACGGTGACGGCGAGCCAGAGAGAGCAGAGGTCGCGCTTAGCGTGATGCAGCGCGGAGACGGCGAGGTGGATAGAGAGGCTGCTGGAGAGTAGGCAGATGGAGGTGAAGATGGGCAGGTCGAGGACCTGGCTCGGAGTGGGGCCGGTGAGGTCCTTGCCGAGGTAGTAGAGATAGGCGACCACAAAGATGGTGAAGATGGCAGATTCGGCGACGATGAGACAGGCCATGCCGACGACTCCGCGGGAGGGCAGGACCCAAGGGGTGGTTTGCGGGATGACGGCGGCTTGGCTCACGGTGTTGGGCTCCATTATTCGTAACGGCTGTCGGGATCGTCGGGATGCTTGATGTCCCATAGGGGACGGCGGCTTTCGACAGTGGGGATTTCGGCGAAGTTATATTCGGGTGGTGGGGAGGGCGTGGACCACTCAAGGGTCCACGCATCCCATGGATCGGGGCCGGCGATGGGGCCTTTGAAATACGACCAGATCATGTTGTAGACGAAGAGTAAAGTTCCTGCGGCCTGGAAGATGGCTCCACTGGAGACGATCATGTTCCAGATCATCCATCCGCGGTCTGCCTCGTAGGTATAGATACGGCGTGGCATGCCGAGGAGGCCGGGGACGTGCATGAAGTCGAAGGTGAGATGGAAGCCGATGAGGAAGATCCAGAAGTGCCACTTGCCGAGGCGCTCGCTCAACATGTGGCCGGACATTTTGGGATACCAGTAGTAGAAGGCGGAGAAGAGCATGAAGAGGATTCCGCCGACCAGGACGTAGTGGAAGTGTGCGACGACGAAGTAGCTGCTGCCGAGCTGCCAGTCGAAGGGTGCGACGGAGAGCATGATGCCGGTGAGCCCGGCGATGAGGAACTGGAAGAGGAAGCCGATGGCGAACATCATGGAAGCAGTGAAGTGAATTTTGCCGCCCCAGATGGTTGCCAGCCAGTTGAAGAGCTTGATGCCGGTGGGGACGGAGATGACCATGGTGGCGAGTGTAAAGAAGGTGTTGGCTCCGGGGCCGAGGCCGACGGTGAACATGTGGTGGGCCCAGACGCTGAGGCTGATGAAGCCGATGCCGACGGATGCAGCGACCATGGCGGGATAGCCGAAGATGGCCTTTCGCGAGAAGACAGGGATGATCTCGTTGGCGAAGGCGAAGGCTGGGAGGATGAGGATATAGACCTCAGGATGGCCGAAGATCCAGAAGAAGTGCATCCAGAGAACTGCGGAGCCACCGGCCTGGGTGTCGAAGAAATGAGAGCCAGCGTAGCGGTCGAGCATGAGCATAATCTGCGCGGCGGTGAGTGGGCTGATGGTGACAAATACCAGGGAGGAGGTGACGAGGTAGAGCCAGACGAGAAGCGGCATGCGGCTGAGCTTCATGCCAGGGCAACGCATGCATAGGGTGGTGGCGACGATGTTGAGGGCGGTACCGATGCTGCCGATTCCACTGAGCAGGATGGCGAGGGTCCAGTAATCTGTGCTGTGACCGGGAGAGAAGACGTGGGCTGTGAGTGGCGCGTAGGCGAACCATCCAACGTCTGGGGCGCCGCCGGCACCGGAGAGGCCGCTGGCTCCTAAGTAACTGAAGTAGAGGAGAAAGCCGCCAAAGGCTGATATCCAGAAGCTGAATGCGTTTAGTCGGGGGAAGGCCATGTCGCGCGCGCCGATCATGAGCGGGACAAGATAGTTGCCAAAGCCGAAGAGGATGGGCATTCCCACGAAGAAGACCATGGTGGTGCCATGCATGGTGAAGAGCTGATTAAAGGTCTGCGGGGTGACGAAGTTGTTGTTGGGGATGGAGAGCTGGACACGCATCAAGAGGGCCTGAACTCCGGCGATGACGAGGAAGATGAGCGCGTATCCGATGTAGAGGAGGCCGAGTTTTTTGTGGTCGACGGTGGTGACCCAGTCGTGCAGGATATCGAGCACGAGGCGGCGAGGCTGGAGTTGCGTGCTTGCTGCGGGGGCCGGGGTGTGGGTTGCTGCCATAGGGATTCTCTTCTGAACGCTATTTGAGCGTGGACAGATATGCGGTGACTGCGTCGAGGTCTTGCTGGTTGAGGTGCATGGCGGGCATCAGCGCGCCGGGCTTGAAGGCGGCTGGGTTATCGATGAAGGCACGAAGGTTGGCTGGGGTGTTGGGGAGCGATCCGGAGGCGATGGTGTCTCGGCTGGCGAGATGGGTGAGGTCTGGACCGAAGCGGCCGGAGGCGACGGTGCCTGTGACGGTGTGGCAACTGATGCAGACGCTGTGCTGGAAGACAGCACGTCCGGCGGCGGCTTGCGGGTCTGACGATTGGACGGCTGGCTTCTGTTGGCGTGCGACCCAGACGGCGAAGTCTGCGGGGCTGTCTGCATAGACGCGGAGAAGCATTTTGGCGTGCTGCACTCCGCAGTACTGCGCGCACTGGCCGAGGTAGAGGCCGGCGGATTGAGGATCGATCCACATGGAGTTAATTTGATTAGGGATGAGATCCATTTTGCCGGCGAGGCGAGGAATCCAAAAGCTGTGGTCGGTGTCTGCCGAGGTCATGGTGAGGTAGGTTGGGGTGGGATGTTTGGGATCGCTGACGGGAATGTGCAGTTCGTTGGCGGCGACGATACCGAGTTTGGGGTAGGAGAATTCCCACCAATATTGGTGGCCGACGATGGTGACATCGAGCGCTGATGCGGGTTTGGGGGCGTTCTGAGTGGAGAGGATGATGCGCGTGGTGGCGAGGAAGAGCAGAACCACGATGAGGATGGGGATGACGGTCCAGGAGAGTTCGATCTGAGTGCTGCCGTAGATTTGGGGTGGTTCCTGGTCGGCATTGGGATGGGATGCGCGATGGCGGTAGCGGATGATCGCGAAGAGCAGGAGGCCGGCAACAATGAGGAAGATTGCCGTGGTGATGCCAAGGACAAGCATCGAGAGACTGAATATGGAGTGGGCTGGGGTTCCGGCAGGCGCAAATATGCTGGTAGTGCCTTGGCTGAAGTCGGAAGAGAGGAGGGCCCAGATATTACGCGACAACTTGCAACTCCGAAAAACCGGGTGCTGCGGTAAAGAACTGCGGATAAATGTTTCGGTTCAAATTTAGATGCAGCTCAATTGGGTTGAGGTTCAGAAAGCGATGGCGTGCTGAAGGCATGATAAAACGTCATGGGCGAGATGGGCAGAAGAAGTAAATGACGAACTGGGTGATGGCGTAAGCGGCGAGAAGCGTAAGGAGCGGATCGATGTTGAGGCGGTAGCGGAATTCCGCGTGGGTGATGTAGTAGGGAAGGGGAAAGAGGAGCAGGGGCAATGCCATAAGGATTGCGAAGGCTTTTCTACGGTTGCGGCAGAGGAAAACAAGGCCGGCGAAACCGAGCGTAGAAGTGAGCAGCGCATAGACCTGATCGATACGGGGCGATTGCACATTCCCTGTACCCGACCAGAAGCGGAAGAATCGGCGGAGGGTGAGATTGAGGAAGGAGGCTGGGTTTGCGTGGATGTACTGCCATGCCTGGTCTGACTTATCGCGGGTATAGGCGAGTTCCCCCTTGGCGATGTAGCTGGCGAGTTCTGTGGGGTTGTACATGGGGAAGAGCGACTCGTCGAGGTATCCGGTTGCTCCGGGACGGTTTCCCATCCAGAGTTCAAAGCCAGCGGTGGTGCGTAGGGGGACGAATGCATGGAAGCGAAGCGCATTGCGTATAGGCCATGGCGAGAAGAGAAGAATGAGTGCGAAGAGACCGAGGAGTGGAGCGGCTCGAGCGACGTGACGAGTCTGCCAGGCGGCCCATGCCATGATGGCGAGGAGTGAAGGTAGAAGGGCGGGATTGATGAGGGCTGCGATGGCGGACGCTGATCCTAGTAGAAGCCAGGAAGCCAGGGTGGGAGTTCTGCTGCATCGGAGGGCAAGCAGAATGATGACGGGAAGAGCGCAGGCGGAGAGGCTGGTCTCCCAGAAGATGGCGGGAACCCAGAGAAGGGGTAGGGAGAGGGCAAGGAAAGCGCCAGCCAGGATGGCCGTGCGGTTGTCAAGTATATGGCGAGCGATGCCCATGATGAGCCAAATGGTGAGGAGGCCGATGAAAATCTGAAGGACGATGATGGCGATGGCGGAGGCGAAGGTGTCTGTACCGAAGATGAGAAAGACGGCGGCGATGAAGACAGGGTAGCCGGGCGCAATGAGGGCCGTAGGGCCGGTAGGAACTCCGAAGGGAGAGCTTAGGCCGTGGCCATGAAGGAGTGAGGTGGCCAGCAAACCCATCTCGTATGGGTGGGAGAAGAGCCAGTTGTGGGGGCGGCGGGTTGCAATATTCAGCAGGACTACCAGTCGTGCAAGCAGAGCTATCGCGAGAATGAGGAGAATCGAACGGTTCCAGGCATGTGCATCGTGCGGGGAGGTGGGCGCGTGCGGACTGTAGGTGGGAGGCAGTTTGGTCATGGAATGACGCCGTGCTGACAGAGCGATGGTAACAGAGGCTAATTTAGCTGGTCCGGATTTTATTGCGGTTGGGCTGATTCTGAAGGTGTAATTGCACGATAAAGCCATTAGAGGGCTGTGTGTGAAGCAGTTTGATCCAGCGACGGAAGGAAGAAGGAATAGGCTGCGGGAATTGGGGATAAGAGTAATCAAGCGGTTGATATTATGCGTGGCGTTCAGGCCATTTTGGACGGCGCTATAACACAAAGATGGGATTAGAAAGTTATTAATACCGCCGTAAGATGTCCCTACAGAAGGGAACGGCTTGGCAATCAAGATGCCAGGCCGGACCATTTCCGTGGATGGTGCGATCGCCACATCCGCGATCTCGCGTAGCAGGTGGTCTGGATACTGAACTATCCCCACACTGCACTACGTCGGAGGTTGTGTAATGAAAAGAATTGGACAATCCGGGACATGCCGACTGATGGGGGACGATAGTGGGCAGACCGTAATCTTTGTCGCGTTATTTCTGGGGTTGGTAGCGGTAGGCTTTATCGCATTCTCGCTGGATATAGGAAACCTATTCCGAGCGAAGCGGATGGCGCAATCTGCGGCACAGGCAGCCGCGGTGGCTGCGGCGCAACAACTCGGCACCAATGACTCTTCGAATGAACAGGCTGTGGCCAATGCCATGGCCAAACTGAACGGCTTCGACACGACGCTTGCCACTAATCCTGCGACGGTCACCCTGTCGACACCCAACACCGGGAATTTTACGGGCAGCTATGTGCAGGCAACCGTCAGCATGCCGGTCAAGACGTACTTTATGGGAGCGTTCAATCACGCGATGGCCACGGTTCCGGTCTCTGCGACGGCGATTGCGGGCGGTGGTACAACCAGTCAGACCTGCGTGTGCGTGACCAACAATTTCGTCCTTAATGGCGGCTCCACATTAAACGCAAACGCATGCGGGGTGTTCAACAACTCGTCCGCTTCCGGTTCCATCAGCATCAGTGGCGGTGCAACGATCAATGCCATATCGCTGGCGGGGGATTCCACGGGATGGTATCCGGGCATCACGGGGAGCGGCGATACCATCAACGTGCCTGTAGCGGACATAGTGCAGGGAGTCAACTCAACCTGCACAGCAATGACGCCGGCGCCACCTAGTTTTGTTCCGGCAAACTGTCTCGATGACCCTGGAACCAAATGGCTCGCACCGGGCAGCTACCCTGCATGGGGTCCATCCAGTCCGGGCGGCACCGTCTGCTACAAGTCACTTACCGTGGGATCAAATGGCAGAACCACCGACACGCTCAACCCAGGCATCTATGTGATCTATGGCGGAGAGCTTCACTTTACTGGAAATCCAAACCTGGGAGGCAACGGGGTCTTCATCTATCTGACCAATGGTGCTTCGCTAGTGATGGACGGCGGGGCGAGTGTGAACCTGGTGTCGGGCGGCGCCACTAAGAATGGGGGAGGGACGGCCCCAAGCCTCGGATCCTACAACGGACTTCTGATCTATCAGGACCCGAGTGATTCGTCCGCGATGACGTATACCGGAGGATCCAGCTCCTATATAAACGGAGGCATTATCGCTCCCTCTTCTTTTCTTACGATTAATGGCGGCAGCTCCGCTACCAACCTGCAGGGGGGAATCTCTGTGAAGTCGTTGACCATAACCGGGGGCGCCAACGTGAAAGCCCTGGTTGACACGAACGAGGGCAGTTTTACCATCTATAGCGCAGCTCCTAAGCTGGTGCAGTAAGAGATGAGTGGTATGAGCCAAGACAAATCACGCTGGTTACGGGGACCGTGGACACGCAGACTGGCGCGTATCCGAGACCTATCTTGCGAGCGCGGAGACGCACTGATCGAACTGGCCGTGCTGTTCTCGGTGGTGGGCTTACCGCTTCTGCTGGGAACGGTGCAGATGGGGTTCCTGGTGTACGACTCGTTGGAGATATCGAACGCCGCCAACGCAGGCGCGATTTACGGGATGCAGAACTCAGCGTATGCAGCGAGCAGCGCCGGAATCAGAACGGCGGCACAGGCCGAGGCGGCTGATTTTGGGACCAATCTTACGGTAACGCCGACGACGTATTACGCCTGCAGCAACGCAGTTGGCGGCACACAATACCCGACCTCCAGCTATACCCAAGGCCAGGCTGCGACCCATTGCGGCGGTACGGGCAATCAGGCACTGGAATTCATACAAGTGATAGCGAGCGCCGCTGTGACGCCAACCATTCACTGCCCGGGGCTGCCGACGACCTACAATCTGACGGACACAGCAGTGATGGAAGTGGAGCAATGAATATGGCCTTCACTAAACAGTCCGGAGCGAAGGCAATTGAGCTGGTCTACGGCAAGGAGCAATCCGCGCCCTTAAGCAAAACGGGGATTCCGGCGAGAGGCGAGAGCGGGATGACACTAGTAGAGATGGCAGTGACGCTTCCGATCCTGTTCGCATTTATGTTCTGCTTCATGGAACTGAGTCTGGCGTTTTATTCGTACAACATGATCAGCGAGACGGCGCGAGAGGGCACCCGGTATGCCATGGTGCATGGGGCATCGTGTCCAACCTCTGCCAACCCTACATGCGAGGCGACGGCAGCACAGGTTGACACTTATGTGCAAGGAATTGGGTGGGCGAATCTGGCGGGTGGAACGATGACTGTATGCACGTATTACAACAATAATGCGTGTAACACGAACCCTGCCGGTAGCGAAGCTGTAGGTAACCCGGTGAAGATAACGGTAACTTATATATTTCCTATCACGATGCCGTTTGTGCCGAATAATTCACTCACGATAAAAAGCACCTCTCAGATGACGATCATTCAATAGCTGCCGAGATGGCGCGGTCGATCTATCTGTATCCACCATCCCTATAAGCAACAGCAATTATGTTGTGGCTGGAAGTAGTTGGATGGATATTCCCCAATCAATACAACTGAATGATCCAGAGTTGGCTTCTGAGAGACGGGAATAACTGTGTTTTGGGTATGGATGTATGCCATGAGGAATCGATTCATTTCCATGATCAAGCGAAATATGAATAAGCATTGTGAGAACAGTGAGATAGGGCAAGACGGGTGAACTTTAGTGGTACGCGATGACACTTCCAGGGGATTACCAACGTTGATTGCCAGACCTAGCCTCAACATATCCCCAGGGACTCGCACGACCAGAGTGCCGTGGAAAACCGAACGAGGAGAATCCAAATGAACGCTACGAAACAGCTTTTTAAAAACCTAGCCAGGGAAGATTCTGGTCAGGATCTGATCGAGTACGCATTGGTTGCGGCCCTGGTAGGCCTGGGCGCAGTCGCATCTATTACAACGCTGAAAAACACCATATCGAATACATTCAACAGCGTTGGGAGCCAACTCACCAATGCCACTGCTTAATATGTACGACGCTTATGTGAGCGTCCGACGTCAGCGCTCACATAAGCGGGCATACAACAACTAAAGCCAATCGTCCGTTTGGATAGCTGAGTTGTTTAGCGATTGGCGTCAAGTACGCGGATTGCAATAGTAGAAATTTCAATATGGAGAGGGCACGCCATTGAAAGACTACCTACAACTTATCAAGAACGTTACGGAAGCAGATTCGGGTCAAGACCTGATTGAGTACGCATTGGTTGCGGCCTTAGTGGGTCTTGGTTCGGTGGTTGCAATCAGTGGTGTCGACAACAGTCTTAAGAATACCTACAACAGCGTGAGCAACGCACTGACCAATGCGACTGCTTAGCAGGCGATGTCACATGGAAGCTATGGGTTACCAGCTTCCACGAACTTGGATACAGCAAACGGGGACTGCAAACCGGATGGTGTAACGAGAGTATCTAGAGCGTGTTTCATAAACACCTGCGCAGGGTAATCCAGAAGCAGGCGAGATAGAAGAAGGCGCGGTAGGTGGAGAGCAGATGCTCATGACGAACCAGCAGGCGGCGGAACTGACCGAACCAGGC